>OHPG01000033.1_pt1 | contig 114711 bp, 110 predicted proteins | sample 1577751 | NCBI WGS metagenome assembly OHPG01 (sample SAMEA3879548, study PRJEB24766) | human gut metagenome | biome: human-associated habitat; feature: feces | place: USA | collected 1985/1987
GAAGTATGCAGGATACAACCTTATGGTCACCTCAGAGTTGGATATGGAACCGCTCCAAATCTATCAGACCTACCACAGCTTATGGAAGATCGAAGAATCCTTCCGGATCACAAAGTCTTATCTGGATGCACGCCCGGTTTACGTGCACAAAAAAGAAACAATCTATGGGCATTTTTTAATCTGCTACCTTAGCTTGTTTCTTTTAAGAGTGCTTGAGATTAAAGTTTTTAAAAATCAGATTAATTCTTATGATCTGATTGATTTCATACGGGACTTCCGGGTTGTCAATAAAGGAGATGGCTCTTATATTAATATTTCTCGAAACCAGACAGTAAACGAAAAAGTCAAAAAAGCTACTGGCCTAACGAATCTTGATGCTTTGTTTCTCACTGAAAAAGAAATCAACAATCTTTTTCAGAACTGTATCCTCCTGGACTCCTGAGTACTATGTTTTGAGAGAAACGACGGAAGTCAGGTATCATACAATGGCAAATTTTTATACTGGTAAAAAGAATAAAAACTACCCTTCTTCCTCCCCCGCCGCCAGCCCGATCAACGTTCTGGCCTCTTTTGTCAAAAATTTATTCTTATGGTAAATAACGGAAAACTTCCGTGATAATGCAAGTCCTCTTATAAAGAACTCCTTAACCTGACCCTTCTCAAGGCTGTCCCGAACCAGATAATAAGGAAGAAGCGACAAGCCCAGACCGGCTTTTACCCCTTCCAGCACCGCCTCATTGCTGACGCTCTCCCATAAGGGCTTCACAGAAATTTCCCCTGCTGCCAGAATCCCGTCCAGAACCTCTCGCCCCGCGCTGCCCCGCTCCCGCAAGATCAGATCCTGTCCTGCCAGCTCTTCGGCCGATTTTAATGTATGCCCTGCAAACGGATGGCCCGGAGGGCAGATAAATACCAACCGATCGCCGGGAAAGGTCCTACAGTGGATATAGGGACTGTGAACCATTCCCTCAATGATACCAATATCGATCTGGTTTTCAAGCAACTTCTGCTCAATGGCCTCTGAATTTCCCACCGCCGCCTGTACGGTCAGCGACGAAAAACGTTCCTTCAGCTCCCTGATATATCCGGGAAGCAGGCAGGAGCCGATGGTAATGCTGGTACCAATCCGCAATTCTTTCGCCGCCTGGCCGCCTCCCACCCCCTGCTCCATCTCGTCAAAAAGCGCGATAATATGTCTGGCATATTCCAGGGCCTGCCGCCCGCTGTCTGTGAGATACAAACGGCGTGAAATACGGTCAAAGAGCCGAACTTTGTAATGCTCCTCCATCTCTGAAACAGCCAGACTGATAGCGGGCTGGGCAATATAGAGTATCTGGGCTGCCGCAGTCATGCTTCCCGTCTCGCAGACCGTGACAAAAATCCTTAAATGACGCAGCGTCATGATCCTTCTCCTTTCTTTCACTGATTCGTATATTCATAATATTTTCATTATATATATTATAATATTATAGTATTTTACATATGTATCTGCAAGGCGTATAGTAGGAATGCCGGATGGATTTTCCGGCAAAATAACCGGGAATACTTCCCGTTTTAAAAGGAGTTCACCCATGGAAGCTGTATCCCATCATGAAAAGCGGTCTGTCATCTTAAAAAAGCTTTTTATTTCTACCTTTTATCTCAGCGCCTTTACCTTTGGCGGCGGCTATGTAATTGTAACACTGATGAAAAAAACCTTTGTGGATCAGTACCACTGGATCGATGAGGAAGAGATGCTGGATCTGGTAGCCATTGCCCAGTCCTGCCCCGGCGCCATCGCAGTCAACGGGGCTATCGTGGTAGGCTACAAGCTGGCAGGCCTTCCCGGAGTCATGACCTCCGTTCTTGCAACGGTCATCCCTCCCTTTGCCATCCTTTCTCTGATTTCACTCTGCTATGCCGCCTTCCGCTCCAATCAGTATGTGGGCTGGATGTTAAACGGAATGCAGGCCGGAGTAGGAGCCGTAATCATGGAGGTAGTCTGGGAAATGTCCTCTGGCATTATAAAAGAAAAGCAGACAGTTCCCCTTCTTGTCATGGCCGCGGCCTTTATTGCCAACTACTTCTTCGGCGTCAGCGCCATTATCATTATCCTGCTGTGCATCGGCCTTGGTATCGTCACAACCTTAAGCCGTGAAAAACAGAAGAAAGGCGGTTCCTTATGATCTATTTACAGCTCTTTTTAAGCTTTCTGCAGATTGGCGCCTTCAGCTTCGGCGGCGGCTATGCGGCAATGCCTCTGATCCAGAATCAGGTAGTACAGGTTCATCCCTGGCTTTCCCAGTCCGAATTTACGGATCTGATCACCATTTCCCAGATGACCCCCGGCCCGATCGCAGTCAATTCCGCAACCTTTGTAGGCACCCGCATTGCCGGAGTTCCCGGAGCGCTGGCAGCTACCATCGGCTGTGTGCTCCCTTCCTGCATTCTTGTAACGATTCTGGCAAAAATTTACTTAAAATACCGAAATTTAAGCCTTCTTCAGGGCATTTTAAAATCCCTCCGTCCTGCCGTGATCGCCATGATCGCAGCTGCCGGAGTCAGCATTCTGGTTACCGCATTCTGGGGAAATGACATTTCCTCCCTCCATCTGGATGCCATTCTCTCCAGTACAAATATAAGAGCTGTGGGAATTTTTCTTGTTTCCCTGATTCTTCTTGCAAAATTCAAAATGGATCCCATCCATGTGATGCTTCTTTCCGGAGGGGCGGAAGTTGTCATGCAGCTCATTATGAAGCTTCTGTAAATATTTTTTCTGTTTCGTGACTTTTATCACATAAAAAGAGGGGCGACTGTGGTATCCTATATACAACAGAAAACGAATTCACATTTACAGGAGGTAATATATATGGCACTTTCACATCTCACATCCGCTGATTTCGACCAGGCAGTAAATGCCGGTGACGACGTAGTAGTCGTTGATTTCTTCGCAACCTGGTGCGGTCCTTGCAAAATGCTGGCTCCCGCAGTAGAACGCATGGCAGAGGTTCATCCGGAGGTACATTTCTACAAGGTAGACATTGATGAAGAAATGGATCTGGCATCCCGTTTCGGAGTCATGAGCGTTCCCACCCTTCTCTACTTCAAGAGAGGAGAGATCGTAAATAAAACCGTAGGACTCATTTCTCCTGCTGATCTGGAAAACGCCATTGCCAAATCCAAATAAACCATAAACACATAAGAGGATTGAACCCTTCGCTGCGATATCTGTCAAACGAAGCATTCAATCCTCTTTTATTGTCCTGCAGCCGGAAATCAGGGTACCTACACGTATCCTCCAAATTCTTTCAGCCACTTTCTTCTCTTCTCATAATCGGGAAGCACATTCTTTACTTCTGCCCAAAACTTCCGGGAATGGTTCATCTCCTTTCGGTGAGCCAGCTCATGAACCACCACATAATCCAGAACCTCCGGCGGCATCAGCACCAGCTTCCAGTGGAAATTTAAATTTCCCTCACTGCTGCAGCTTCCCCAGCGTGTTTTGGCGCTGCGGATGGAAATCCGCCCATAGGTTACTCCCATCAAAGCCGCAAAATACGCAGTCCTCTGCCCAATCCGCTCCCGTGCCTTCCTGCGGTAAGCCGCCTCAAGCTTTGGATCTTCCTCATAGTCATGTGGAAATACCTGAGCCAGATTTCGTCTCTTTGTTTCCGAATCGAACCATTTCTTCAGAATCCATTCCTGCCGGGTTCGTACAAACTCCATCAGCACTCCTTCCGAAATGCCCTCCGGCGCACGGATGATCACCTGACCATCCGTCTTTATCTCCAATGCCAGACTACGGCGTCGGGAATAGACCACCTGTGCCTCGATCGTTCCTTCCCGCTCTCCCTGTCTCCAGCCAATCCCTATCTTTCCTATCATATCCGCTTACAGAACATCGGAAAAATGAGGCCTGAGCTTTTTAAACATCTTAAGTCCGCAAAGAAGTACGATCAGGGTGAAGGCCCAGTAATACAGCGTCAGCTTCGGCCGCTCCCAGAACCAGTTGCCTGTAATCATGCTGTCCTTGTATCCGGTGACGATATAGTAAAAGGGATTCAGCTTAAAAATCGGTTCCATCCAGGGCATACGGTCTGTAAACATAGATTCATGATACATAATGGGGCTGAGCCAGATGCCAAACTGCAGGCAGATTCCCACGATCTGAGCCATATCCTTGAAAAATACATTGACAGAAGCTGTAAAATATCCCAGTCCCAGCGCCAGCACAGAGGCTGCAAAGGTATAATAGAGAACCTGGATCCAGGTAACGCGCACCGGCATCCCGGCGATCAGGTACATTCCCGCCATAATCAGCACGAAAAAGGCATGAACCAGCAGACAGGAAATCAGCTTGATGATCGGCAGGATCTCTACTTTGAAAACCACCTTTTTAACCAGATAGCTGTATTCCTGAAGGCAGCCCGTCCCTGTGTTTAACGCCTCGCTAAAAAAGAACCAGGGTACAATGCCCGGAACCAGCCATGCCACATAGCTGACTCCAGGAACAGGCGGCGGAGACTTAAAACCGATTCCGAAAATCACCGCATAAATGACTACGGTCACAATGGGCTGAATAAACATCCATACAATACCGAAGTAAGAACCCACGAACCGTTTTCTGAAATCAGCCTTTCCAAGATCCCATATGAGCTTTCGCTTTGTAATAATCTCCTTTAACAGAGAAACTGCATAATTCATAATCCGTATCCTTCACTGTCAGAATTTAAAGGTATCCTTAAGACCGCTCCATTTCTTATCCTTCTCGGAAATGATCAGCTCCATTCCCGGCTCGATAGGCCACTCTACGCCGATCTCAGGGTCGCTCCAGAGAAGGCCGCCCTCATCGCCCGGATGATAGAAGTCTGTGCACTTGTAGGCAAACTCCGCCTCATCGGAGAGAACCAGAAAACCGTGTGCAAAGCCCTCCGGAATGTAAAACTGCTTCTTGTTTTCAGCAGATAAGGTCACGCCGAACCACTTTCCATAGGTTTTGGAATCGGAACGCAGGTCTACGGCAACGTCAAAGACCGTTCCCCTTACCGCACGTACCAGCTTGCCCTGAGGATACTGCTTCTGGAAATGAAGGCCCCTTAAAACGCCTTTTACGGACATGGACTGATTGTCCTGTACAAAGGTCATATTAAGGCCTGCTTCCTTAAAGTCATTCTGGTTATAGGTTTCCATAAAATAGCCTCTCTCATCCTTAAAAACCGTAGGCTCAATTACATAAAGTCCTTCAATTTCACATGTTGTCACTTTGATCTTTCCCATGATTCTTTCTCCTTCTTTCATCCATCCTGAGTCATTCAGCAGCCCGAAAGCCGCTTTTCCACATCTATCAGGAAATTTTACCACGTTATCCACAAGGGTGCAACTGTTTATGCTGCTTCTCTCTACAGCCGCAGGCACACCACCGCAAAAATCCGCACCGCCACATACAGATCCATCATCATCACCGCATAAAGCAGCTCTCTGTCGTCGCTTCCCGTCCGTACCACCCGGCTGCTGCGGAATGTAAGCAGAACCGCCGGAAGGAAGGGCAACAGATATCTTCCCTGAACGCCTTCAATCATGGACGCGCTTCTGGGAGTCCAGGCTAACAGCATGGAAAACATCAGCGCCCCTAAAAGCAGCAGCGCCAGAAACCAGATCCACAGCCTGTTTCCTGTGGAAAACATCACTTCTTCTCCCGGCTTTTTTAACGCCAGCACCACTAAAATGGTACACAGAGCCAATATGATCACGGTCGGTGTATTTAAAACAGGATCCTGATTTCCCAGAGAGCCGCCGATCATTCCTTCAAACAGCTGCGTTCCCTTCCACGCCAGCGTGTCATAACACATTTTCAGCACATGAAGAGGACGGTGGAGCAGCTCCGCAAAGGTATATCCCGTCTCTCCGGCCCAGGCAATATAGCTGTCCTCTGCCTGAGTATACATGGAAACGGTTCCCAGATTAACTGCAGCCATGGCTGCCGCAAAGGCTCCCAGCACCCCTGCCGCAGAAGCCGTCCACCGGCCCCAGCCCCCAAACTTTTTCACCGGGATCAGAAGGCACAGCCCCGCGATCACTCCGTATACCATCTTGCAGGGTCCCATGACTGCCAGTAAAAATGCCAGAAGAACCACATCTTTCCATTTTACCCTATCCGCCTTATAGGCTAAATCCATGCAGACTGCCGTAAAATACCCGCAGAAGGCTGTAATCAGCACATCATACGATAAAGAAGACACCAGATGGAGGTTCATGGGCAGCAGATATACGGCAAATACGGCTGTCTTTCCAAAGGGAAGCCGCCTTAAGGTCAAAAAGCCTGTGGCTGCAAAAAAGAGCAGATTAAACAGACGTCCCAGATACAAAAGGACCAGGCTTCCAAGTCCCAGAAGCCTTGCAAGGACAAAACCAAGAGCCTGAGGCCAATAGGCCAGCGGAGTGGTCCGCACAGAAAACTGATAGGAGCTTGCCATCTCTCCCACACCCTGAAAAGGGGAATTTTGACCGTTTTCCTGATGAGCACCCTTTTTCCCGAAACGTTCTTCATGGATCCGTCTGTAGGTTTCTTCTGTCAGGCTCTGTCCCAGGATCACAGGCTTTTCATCCCCGCCCTCAGCAGTTCCGTCATCTGCCAGCACATCCGTCACATCCTCAAGCCAGGCATCCTCCGGCCGGATCCGGATCAGCCCCTTTTCATCTGCTGCCGGAAGTCCAAGCAGACGGTTGGAGCACTCATAGGCGCTGATATAGTGGCTTACCTCATCAGGCGCAGAAAGAGGCGGGAGCACCAGGGAATAAATCCCGCCCAGACACAGCATTGAAACCACAAACAGAGCTTCCAGCGTCATTTTCCTGTGAATAAACAGCTCATATCCCAAAAATACTGCTGCCGCCAGCGTCAAAAGCCCAAGACATGCATACCAGCCAAACAGCCAGGTATTTCCTGTTTCTGTTACGGAAGCCTTCAGATCCAGGCTGTGCCACAGCAGGAAAAACAGCAGCACCAAAGGCCCGGCCGTCCACTTATGCCCCAAAAGTTTTCCTTTTTTTTCCATATCACTGCACCTGCTCCGAAACAGCCCCAGCCGACTGCCTTTCATCTCCGTCTTTCATTTCCTCTTCCTCTTCTTTGAACCGCTTTTCCAGAGCCATCTTCTGTACCAGCTCCCTCTGGCGGCTTTCCAGCTGGGAAATATGGACCGTCATACTGAAAAGCTTTACGATCAGCAGAAAGATCATAAACAGAAACAGAAAATTCGTTGTGGCATAGATTCCCAAAAGTCTGGCGCAGAAATCTGCCGCAGAAGGAAAAACGGCGAAAACCACCAGCATAAGAGCCATGATCACCCAGAAAAGTGCAGCTTCAATCTCCATTTTTGCCTGCCGTATCTTCCTCATCATAAATGTCATGGTAAATACCGATACAAAAATCAATGCAACACGAAGCATAACTGTCATCATCAAAAACCCCGCTTTCCAGGCCTGTCCTCACGCCCTTTTATGCTCTGTCACAGGCCTTTTTCCAGTATTCCCGGTTCATGGTAAGCTTTAAGATCAGCCACTTTGGCAGCAGCCGGTAACATTTTCCTGCCCGGTAACCCAGAAATTTAAAACCACTCTTTACCACCAGTCCCGGCACCAGCCAGGGCTTTCCCCGGCGGATCAGAAAACGGGCTGTGGATTTCACCAGACGGATTCCCTCGCTTTCCGACCGCACGCAGCCAAAGAGCTCCGGATGGTCTGCCTGAGACACCGCCAGATCGAAATTGCGTTTAAACTGCTGCCTGCAGTTATAGTTGTGGGAATGGATCACACGGGCGCCAGCGGCATAAGCCACTGCGTAGTCATCCTGCAAAAGAGCCTTTCCCGCAAAAATCATATCCTCATTAAAAATCGTCCTGCGGATAAAGCCGCCCTGAAACCAGAATTTCTCCCGGTCATAGGCGCAGCACACATTAGAGGCAAAAAAGGTCTTGATTCCCATTCGCTCCAGATCTGCCCTTGTCTTTACACAGCTTTCCTCCGGGTAATTAAAGCTCCTTGTGTACCGCTCTGCCAAAGGGCAGTCCTTATCCGGAAGCTGTCTCGCATAGGCCATGATCACAGCCTCTCCCTGAGGTCCTCTCTGTTCAAAGGCCTTCACCAGTTCCTCGATCAGATGTTCATCTGCAGGAACCGCATCATCTGTCATAAATACCACAATGTCTGCCCGGCTGAAGCGCATTCCTCTGTTTCTGGTCTCTCCGTGGTCAAATTCCTCTTTTGTCAGATGGTGGACCTCCAGATTTTTAATTCCTTCAAACCCATGCTCATTCCAAAAGGATTTCTCCGTATTCATCACGATGATCTTTCCCACAGGCCAGGTCTGGCGCTGCAGCATTTTCAAAAGCCTTGAAAATTTCTTTCCCGGTTTGTAGGTGGGGATCACCACATCCACCTTTTTTCTATCTTCCATAGGCCCTCCTTATTAAACACTCACTTTTTCAGCCCGATTGCCGTACAGATGCCAAAACCTGCGCAAAGGCCTGCCATAAGAAGCAGATAGCACAGCGCGCCTCCTCCGATCCCGAAAGCTCCTACCAGAGCGCCTGATAAGACCGCTGCCGCCAGAGCGCCTGCGCCGTATACGAAAAATACGGTTTTCTGCCTGCGCATAATCACCAGAGCATAGTACATCAGATTGGCAAAGGCATAAAAACCGCCTCCCAGCACAATCCCTGTAAATGCCCAGAAATGTGCCGTCAGCACGCCCGGATTTCCTCCCATGATCTGCTCCATCACAGAGAGAACCCATTTTCCCAGACATAAGGTTCCTCCCACTGCCAGCACCGTAAGACCGGCAATCACCGCGCTGATCCTTTTAAGGGTATTAAAAAAAGCCCTCCTGTCATCCTTACCCCAAAGCTCTGTCAGGACAGTCAGATAGGGACGGATCACAAAATTCGCTACCATATAGATAACAGAGGTAGGCATAAAAATCAAGTTAAAATACCCGGAAGCCGCATTGTTCATCCTGGCGTCAATGGCGTACTTGGCAGAGGAAAAGATATAAAAATCAAGAAATACAGACACAAAGAGAAAGCCTGTACTTAAAAACAGCTTCCTGCACTGTCCTTTTTTTACCTCCCATTTCACATCTGGAAGAGCATGGATCACATCCAGATTAAAAAGGATGACTCCTCCGATCTGGGCCCCTACTGCTGCCAGACAGGCCAAAAGCAGATTTTCAAAGGCAGCCAGTATGACCGTAAACACCGATACAGAAAGAATGGTTCGGAAAAAATTGGATTTTCCCGTCAGATACAGGCTTCCCTGGCGCTGAAACTCCGATTCATACACGTCCGCATATCCGTCAATCACCTTATAGACCACTAAAAGGAGCAGAATGGTACATTTTTCTCCATTATAATCACCGACTCCCCGAAGATACGCCCCGTGGCGGATCATCATAAACACAGCTCCGGCAGCCAGAGCGATCAGACAGGTTATATTTCTGTGCTCCCTGTAATCTCCAAAGGTATATTCGCCGGCTCCGTCTGTAATGTGAAAGGGGCGGATGCCAAAATAGGCTACTAAAAACAGCTGCTGGCCCAGAGTCGAAAAACCGAAGGAAAAAATCCCTCCCTTTTCTTCTCCCGCCAGCCGGATTACAAGAAAGGATAAAACCATGCTTGCAAATGCATAGACAAAGCTTCCTGCAATATTCCATACCACATTTGCCCGTCCTATATGATCCCCCTTATATAACAGAGCCTGCGTCATCCGTTTCATTTTCATTTATCCTTTCGTTTTTGCATCCTGCTGCCGTTTCCTGAAGTTCTGGATCACCAGAATGGATAAAAGCATCCGAACCATATATTTTACAGCCGTAACCGGCTTCAGATAGCTTTCCCCGGCAGTCCGGTCATCAATCGTCACCTGAACCTCCGCCACTCTGGCCCCCTGGTGGATCAGGAAGGAAATGGTATCCGGCTCAGGCCCATAATTCAGATTGAGGGCAAATTCCCCGATCATTTTCCGGTTAAACAGACGCATGCCGGAGGTCGGGTCTTTTATGTGTGCCCCCGTAGTCAGCCGGATTGCCGCGCCGATGATACGGCTGCCCAGCATGCGAAAAGACCAGTCTTTTTTCTCTGTCACAAACCGGGAACCGATCACAATATCGTAGCCCTCGTCCATCTTCTCCCTCATGGTTTTAATAAATTCCGGACGATGCTGCCCGTCTCCGTCAAACTGGATCGCATAGCGGTAGCCCTTTTCCCAGGCGTATTTCATCCCGGCCTGAAAACAGCCGGCCAGTCCCAGATTGACCGGAAGATCCAAAAGACGGTAGCCCCGTTTTCTGCAGATCTCTGCAGTCCGGTCCTTAGAGCCGTCATTGACTACGATATAGTCAAGCTCCGGAAAACTTTCTGTAAGCTGATCTACCACCCGCTCTATATTCTTTTCCTCATTATATGCCGGTATTACAAGCAGCACCTTATCCATCTGTGTCATCCTCTTTTTCTCAAATCCCTATCTTCCGGCCTTAATCCTTAGAAGGCCGGTCAAAACACTTACCTCTGCCAGTACAAGTCCCAGAAACATCCCGGCGGCTGTCAGGGAAGCCGGTCCCCTGTGAAGATAATGTTTATAATAATACAGCTTGCTCTCATGGAGCAGCCTTTGACGGTCAGCCGCCTTTTTATAGCATTTATCAATGGTTACTGAATGGGCATGGACATATCTGGCATCCGCTGCCAGAAGTGCCTTTAACCCCAGGGCTTTCAGCTTCTGCCCTAAAATCTTTTCCTCATAGTAAAGGAACACATTTCTGTCAAACAGCTCCTCTAAATCACCCGGTGTAAAGCAGCCTGTCTTTATCATAAAAAAAGACCCGGGCAGTGCGCCCACGATCCGCGTATTGCCGTCCCCGCCTTCAGGCAGCTTTAAAAGTGGCGTTTTTAATACAGGCGCAAACATCCGTCTGGCTAACGGGGCGGTATCCAGAAGATCCTTCCACATAGGCTGCAGGTCCCAGTAGGAAAACAATTCCCGGCCCTCAGGATCTGTCACCATGGCTGATGCTATGGCTCCATCCTCTCTGGCCTCAAGAACCTCTTTCAGCCGTTTTACACAGTCATCGGAAAAATGAACGTCCGGATTGGCAATTATAATATAATCCGGTTCCAGATACTCCATGGCATAATCAATCCCTGCCTGGTTTCCGCTGCCATAGCCGCCGTTTTCATCCGTCCGTATCAACCACAGGCTGGGAAGAATATCCTCTTTATCTTCCTTTTCCTCTTTTTTCCATCCAAGCTCCAGCTTCTTAAACTTCTCCCATGAATCATCGGTGGAGCAGTTATCCACCAGAAGGATATCGTCAATCAGACGGCTCTCCTTTAACTCCTCTGCCAGTCCTGCTGCAGTTTCTGCATCATTATAGTTTAAAATAATACAGCAGATCTTATCCCTGTCCGTGTCACTATCCATTGTAAACTTACTTTCTTTCCTTTCCTGTCTTTCTTGCATCGATCACCCGCATTCCAAGCCGTCTGCTTATGGCAAGACGAAGGGCGGGGCACAGCCGCGTCATCTGGTTAAAGCACCACCACAGCTGCATATAGAGGAATTTTCCCTCTGTGAGAGGCATATCCTTCCAGGGCGTCCTGGTAAGATACTTTTTATAATATTTTTTATAATGATTATGGTTTCCCCTGATCCAGGGCCTCTCATCCCCCAGATAATGGATCACCACCGGAGCACGCTTCGCCTCATAAAACGCCTGCTCTCCCACCTCTTCATAAGCGGCGCAGAGCTTTTTAAGAGTCTGATAGCGAAAATAGCGGTAATTGGTGAAAAAATTGTATTTGGGCGGCAGGGAACAGATTCTCCCCCTTAACGCGCCGTTTATGGTATCCTGATCGCAGGCAAAGAGGCTCCCTGCATGGGCGCCGTAAAAATCAAGGAGCTTTTTTAAAACATCCTCAGCTCTCCATCTGGCCAGATCCATCAGGATCACCCCGGAATTAAAGTATGCATCCTCCGGCTTCATCCCTATGGTCTCTTTCATTTCCTGATATACCGTCGGCTCCATCACCATTCCTGTCAGGCATTCCCCCAGCTCTGTCTCATAGAGAGGCTCAATCGAACCGCACACAATGGTATCACAGTCCAGATACAACGCCCGCTCAACGCTTTCAGGCAGAACCTTGGGTGCAAACAGACGGCCCATGGCGCTGATATCAAAGCCTCTTGTATCTATTTTATAAGGAAAACGCTCCTTTAAATTTCCCAGCTCCACTACGCTCAGGCTCCGCCCAAAGGAAGCTGCCAGGCTTTTAAGGCGGTTCTGATACTCTGTGCACATCCCTACAGACAAAACATAAATGTCGATGTGCTCTGCCCTGCGGTTATGGTCTAACAGAGAGCAGAGAGAAGCCGCCAGATGACCTGCGTATCCGTCATTGGAAGCATATATGATATTGATGCGTGAGTCTGTTTCTGCCATACGATCACCTGTTTCTTACATTCTCCGGTCATTTTATTTACGATTTTACAATAAGAGCTTAAAAAAGTAAATCATCTATGGCATTTTTCCTTTAAATATGTTAAATTAGGTTACAGTACATCATCCATTCAGGAGGTTTTTTATCATGCGAAGATCCCTTCGATATATGGCTTTGGGAGTTCTTACCGCTTCCCTGCTGTCAGGAAATGCCCTTACGGCTCTGGCGGATCAGGACGTCAACCGTGGCCCCGGCGTTTCACAGGCTCCCGAGGTTTCACAGGAGGCTCCCGGCGTTTCCGGCGACACCACCCAGAACGGCCCCGGCATCATCGTAGAGCCGGAAAGCGGAACCGGCGGGCAGGAATCATCCCAGTCTGAAACTGCCTCTCCGGAAACGGAAACCCCAGCTCCGGAAGCAGGAACAGAGGGACAGGCCTCAGGCGAAACAGCCGGACAGGCTCAGGAAGTCCCCCCGGAGGAAAGCACCCAGGTTCCTTCCAATCAGGCCTTTTTACAGGTGCAGCTTCTCCGTCCGGATATGACCTGGACCGATCCCATCCGTGACGATACCACCATTTATCCCGGTGAAGGCGGCTTTATCAGTATGTCCATTTACGCCAATAATCTTCCCGGCGACGTACTTTACCGCACCTACAGCGCTCCCCGCGGCTGGAGTAACTGGGCCATGAACGGCGGCCACACATCCTGGGCTGCAGACTGCCCCATTGAAGCGGTCCAGATCCGTTTAAACGGCGTATTCGGAAACAGCTTTGACGTATACTACTGCGCAACCCTGTCGGATGGAACGGTCTGCGACTGGTCAAAAAACGGCGGAACGAACGGAGCCATGGCCTGCGGACGCTACATTACCGGCCTGCGTTTTTCCCTCTGGGGCAAAGGCACGGAAGGCGCTGTCTATAAAATGGACGCTCCCCTTGTATCTGCCGCACCGGACGGCATCCAGTTTGTAAACGGCACCCCCGTATTCAGCAACGGTACCGGAGATCTGTTCACCGGCTGGGTATGGAATGACAGAGACCGCTACTATGTGGTAGACAACGCGATCGTTACCGGCTGGCAGTACATTGACGGATACAAGTATTATTTTGAAGCAGACGGAAAGCTGGTACAGGACCTGGAGCCTTATCTGAACGCTCAGGGGCCTTTTATGCTTAAGATCAACAAGCAGATGAACTGTACCACGGTTTACATACAGGACGGTACAAACGGCTTTATCATCCCCTATAAGACATTCCTTTGTTCAACCGGCGACGACACGCCTCTGGGCGATCACAAGACGCCTGAGAAATACCGCTGGAGACTGATGAACACGGATGAATACTGCCAGTACTGCACCCGTCTGGATCAGGGAATTCCGATCCTGCTCCACTCTGTTATCTATGAGAGACCGGATCCCTATACCTTAAAGCCTGTAACCTACAACTACCTGGGCGCGACTCCCTCTCATGGCTGTATCCGCTATACCACAGAGGATGCCAAGTGGATTTATGACCACTGCGCTCTGGGGACAACTGTAAATGTATACAATTCAGATGTACCGGGGCCCTTTGACCGTCCGGCCATCCAGAAGATGATCCCTGAAACACAGACCTATGATCCTACCGATGTAAATGTTCCGGAAAATGGGCTGAGATAACACAAAATACCGGAGGCTGTCCGCGCCGATGCAGGACAGATCTCCGGTATTTTTATGCCCATTTTCAATGAGACGACAGCTTCACTCTTCTGCACCTCTCCAGTTGTTTTTTTGATACTCCTCATAGGAAACATCCGGGTCCAGAAACAGGCTTCCATGCATGGTTGGGGCTTTCGCAGGCTTCATATAATCCCCATATTCCTGTTTCAGCCGTCCATCATAGCCTGCCGGGGCAGGAATCCGGCGGTTTTCAAAGGGAAGATACACCATTTCATCAAACCACTGGCGCTTCCAGGTATTTTTTTCCAGATGGCGGATAAATACCGTATCGCAGACCCTTGTGGCATTCGTACCATTAAACCTCCTGCAGACTGCTTCATAAAAGGAAACAGCCCGTTCCATAGGAATCGAAAGGAAGGCTCCAAGCCTGTTTAAAATCCTCCCAAATACCGTGGCATTTTCATAATAGTCAAACCGATACCAGGTGTAAAGCACCGTCCACAATGTCTGGATGGAAAAAGCCCAGATTCTGGAGAGAACACGGCCTTCAGGCATGGCATCCAGTGGGAAAATATCAATGAAAATCCCACAGTTATATCCTGCTTTCCTGTCCTCCCTGCTGCAACCTGTGGTACGGCTGTTTCGCAGCTGGGCATGGACCCGCAGATAATTTTTCTCCCTGTAAGGCGTCTGTAGCACCAGATGCTCCTTTAATTCTCCCGGAGCCACCTTAAGAAATGTTTCATAGTCCTCCCGGAGCATTGCCAGATCAATATCATCATCCCAGGGAATATATCCCTGATGGCGCACCGCGCCGATAAGCGTACCGCTGTCTGCAAAATATTTCAAACCGTATTTTTTGCAGATCCGCTCCACCTCGTCCAGCATTTCCAGCTGGACAGCCCAGATCCTCTTTGTCTTTTCATCCACTCTCCAGCCGCAGCGGATTTCTTCTTTATAAAATTCTGCTGTTTCCATTTTAAACATACTCCTGTTTTTTTATAATGCGCTCCACCTGCTTCCATATAAAGGGATCTCTAAGCACCAGGAGAATCATGCCATACACCACGGCGCCGGCTCCAATCTGCAAGAAGGTCACTGCCGGACTATAGCCCCAAAGCTTTACAAGTGTACGGCCCAGCACAGCTACGCTTATAAACATGCAAACGCCCGCAATCAGCCGCCTCCAGATGCATTTCCATAAGAGCGGCAGTGTTACAAAGCCTTTGCCAAGCCGGAGATATAAAAGCGTGATAAAGCACTCCGCTGCCACTGAAGCCGCAGCGGCTCCATAGGACTGAAATTTAGGAATAAGGATCAGATTCAGGATAAAATTCACCACAGCCCCTCCTACGATCGCACGGCCGCTCTGAGCCCTTAACCCTGCCGGTGTCAAAATCTGGCTTCCCAGACAGTCGCTTAGACCCACCACTAAAACCAGAGGCGCACAGACATACATCAGAGGGATCACCGGAAGGTAAGCATCACCTAAAAACCAGGGTACAAAGCCTGCGGCAATCCCTGAAAGTCCCAGTGTGATCGGAATGGCTAAAAGAAGCACAAAATCCAGAGAACCGCGAAGACGCTCTCTCACCTCATCCAGTTTCCCTGCGCCAAACAGATAGGACATCCGTGCAGACATAACCGCATTAAAGGACATGATCAAAATCTTTGACATATTCACAAACCCTGTGGCGTATTCGTAGTAGCCATTCTGGGACTTGTCCCCATCTGTGAACCATCCCAGCATGGTTTTATCCAGGATCGTATAGACAGAGGTGGCTATGGTGGGGATAAAATACACCAGCGTTTCCTTTAGATGGCGCAGAGGCTTAAGCTGGCGGATATCCGGTTTTCTCACAAAGGGTTTTAAATAGCCCCACATGGAAATATTTCCCAAAAGTCCGGTTGCTGCCGTTAAAGCCACATATAAGAGAAGATCATTTTTAGTGCGGATAAAAAGGAACAGAAGGACAATGCCCACACATTTTACAGCCATATTCCGAAGAACAATCAGCCCGTATTCCTCCAGACCTCCGAAAAACCATGAAATATCAAAGGCCACTGCAATCAGCGTCATGGACAATGCAGCGTAATAAGGAGCATACTCTTTTGAACATCCGATCACGCCCAGCCAGAACACCAGACAGACTGCCGTCGTCCCTGCGCAGAGAAGCTCGATCTCCCAGAACAGACGGTTCAGCGCTTCCTTATCATCCCGGTGCATGGCAATCTCCCTCTGCCCGTAGGAGGCTGTTCCAAGAGCCGCCGCAATGGCAAAATACTGCACCACGGAATTGGTATAGCTCTGGATCCCCGTCCCGTCCGGCCCTAAAACCCTTGAAACGTATGGAGTGGTAATAAAGGGGGTCAAAAGCGTCATGACCTGATAAATCAGATTATAGGTATAATTTTTACGGATACTGGGCATCCTGTGTGTCCTGCCGGACTTGTTTTTATTCATATGGATCCTGCTCCAATCTCTCCATTTATTTGCCTTCTGAAATTGTAGCATATTCGCAGGCAGGGTGCAATCCGATTTGGAGCTCATCCGCTTTTGCAGTGTGCTGTACCCCCTGCGGAAGCTGCCGCCTGCAATCCCGTTTGACATATCCCCTTAAATGACTTATAATCAGAACCATAATCGGATCGGCAGATCATGGAAGGAGGAGCCCTTGAAATTCGGAGTTATCATTGTAACCTATAACCGCCTCGCGCTCTTAAAGGAATGCGTAAGCTGCGTTCTGTCCCAGACCGAACCATTTTCCAATATATGTATTGTAGACAACCACAGCAGTGACGGGACAGCAGGCTGGCTGAAAAACCTGCCGGCCTCATTTCAGGCTGAAACCGACTCCTGTACCGGGCCTTTTTTTGATATCTGCCGTCTTAAGGAAAATCTGGGAGGTGCAGGAGGCTTTGCTTATGGAATGGAACGTCTGTCTGCCACGGACTGCGACTGGATTTTAATTATTGACGATGACGCCATGATCGCACCTGACTATATAGCCGAGCTTAAAAAGGCCATCCTGAATCACGAATACTTGGCCTACTCCGGCACCGTCACCACAAAGGGAGCCATTGATACCAGCCACCGGCGCTTTTTAAAATGCCCCACGTTTATGTTCTATGAACCGGTTCCTGAAGCATCCTATGGAACGCCTTCCTTTGAATACGATATCAGTACCTTCTGCGGCCTCCTTGTAAAGGCTTCTCTGGTTCGGGAAATCGGCCTTCCAAAAACGGAATATTTTATCTGGTTTGACGATACGGAGTACTGCATGCGCTTTCACAGCCGATCCCGTATCCTGAATGTAAATACCGCGGTTTTAAACCACCGTACCGCTCCGCCTGGGGATGCTCCCACGGTCAGCTGGAAAAATTACTACGGCTTCCGCAACGCCATTGACATCGGGAAAACCTATTCCCGGCATCCCTTCCTCTATATGGCCTATATTATTTTAAATCATCTGGCTCATATTGTGCTGGACTCCCTTTTGGCTCTTTTGGGAAATCAGCCTGCCATGCGGCGGTACCGGGCCGGAATCTATAAAGCGGTATTAAAGAGCCTGCGCCAAACGCCCAATGGGATCTGTAAAGACTATCTGCCCGGAAGCGGCAAACGAATATAACGAAGGAGAACAAACACTATGCAGGCAATGATTCTTGCTGCAGGTATGGGAAAACGCCTGAAGCAGCTGACACAAAATAACACAAAATGCATGGTAAAGGTAAACGGGGTTCCCATGATCAACCGCACCTTAAGCCAGCTGGAGCGCTGCTCCCTTTCCCGGATCGTGATCGTGGTGGGATATGAAGGCCAGAAACTCATGGAGCATATCCGCACTCTTGATATCAAAACTCCTGTGGTCTTTGTAGACAACCCCATTTATAATAAGACCAACAATATCCATTCCCTGTTTCTGGCAAAGGACTATCTTCTGGAGGAGGATACCCTTCTTCTGGAATCGGATGTGATCTTTGAGGATTCTGTCCTGGACTGTCTGGTAAATGATTCCAGAGACAGTCTGGCTCTGGTGGCAAAATACGAATCCTGGATGGACGGAACCTGCGTGCGCCTGTCTGAGCAGGATGACATCGTAGATATGATCTCCAAAAAGCAGTTCCGTTTCTCAGAGATCGAGGATTATTATAAAACGGTAAATCTTTATAAATTCAGCCGTGAATTTTCCCGTACCCACTACGTTCCTTTCCTGGAAGCATACACAAAGGCTCTTGGAAACAACGAATACTATGAGCAGGTATTAAAGGTGCTGGTGGCTCTGGATGATCCCGGCATCAAGGCCAAACGTCTGAGCCCTGACCAGAAATGGTACGAAATTGACGATATTCAGGATCTGGATATTGCAGAATCCATGTTTGCCCCTGAAAAAGAGCGCACCGCCTTAATCAGCCGCCGGTTCGGAGGCTACTGGCGCTATCCCGGCATGCTGGATTTCTGTTATCTGGTAAACAGCTACTATCCGCCCAAAAAGATGCTGGATGAAATCCGATCCAATTTTGATGTACTGATCCGCCAGTATCCTTCCGGAATGTATGTAAATTCCCTTCTGGCTGCCAGAAACTTCTCTCTCCGCCAGGATCAGATTCTGGTTGGAAATGGAGCCGCCGAACTGATCAAGGCTCTCATCGGTCATACAACTGGAAAACTTGGCGTGATCCGTCCGACCTTTGAAGAATATGCCAACCGGTATGAGTCAGACAAAGTTGTTCCATATTATCCGGATAACGATAACTTTTCCTATACGGCTGACGATCTGATAAACTTTTTTGAGGATAAGGATATCAGCTGTCTGACCGTGGTCAATCCTGACAATCCCTCCGGAAACTACATTCCCAGAGAGGATATGCTGCGGCTGATCCGATGGACGGGCGAACGAAACATTCATATGATTGCAGATGAGTCTTTTGTTGACTTTGCAGATGAGGAAAATGCCACCCTTTTACAGGAAGAGCTTTTAGATGAGTATCCCCATCTTACGGTTATAAAGAGCATTTCCAAATCCTACGGCATTCCCGGACTGCGCTTAGGGATTGCTGCCAGCGGCAATAAAGACCGCATCTGCCTGCTGAAAAAAGAGGTAGCGATCTGGAATATCAACTCCTTAGGGGAGTTCTATATGCAGATTGAAGAAAAGTACAGAAACGATTATGCCGCGGCTCTGGTAAAGGTAAAGGCAGAACGGGAACGCTTCGCGAAAGCCCTGGGCGAAATCCCCGGAATCCGTGTAATCCCCTCCCAGGCAGATTATCTGATGATCGAGCTTACAGGCGGCCACAGCGCCGACCAGGTCACAGAACGGCTGTTAAATCAGTACCATTGTCTGGTAAAGGATCTGTCCTCCAAACTCTCTGCTGATAACCGCCAGTTCCTGCGGCTGGCAGTGAGAAACCAGGAAGAGGATGATGTTCTGGTGGATGCGTTGAGAGAGGTTTTGGTGTAAAAAAGTCTGGCCAGCCCGCCTTTGTGCGGGCTGGTTTTATACATTTTTTACTTTCTGATTATTCCAGCGTTTCCAATTCCCTGATGCTCTCTATGAAGTGCTGTTCCACCGGTGAGAGCAATTCATCAAAATAGTTTCCTCCGCCCAACCGTTTTAAGCGTTCATCATCCAGTGCAAATCCTTTTTTCATATACTCTTTTAAAATAGAGCTTGCCCAAATACGGAACTGTGTACCTCGTAAAGATTTCACACGATAGCCAACTGAAATAATCACATCCAGATTATAATATTCAATATCTCTGGACACACTTCTATTTCCTTCCGTTTGAACTGTTGCAAATTTTGCAACAGTTGCTTCCTGCCGGAGTTCACCTTCTGAAAAAATATTTTTAATATGCCTTGATATCGTCGATTTATCCCGCTGAAACAACTTTGCCATCTGGTCTAATGATAACCATACAGTATCCCCATCAAAAGTAACCTCAATCTTTGTCAACCCATCTTCCGTAGTATACATGATAATATTAGAATTATTTATTTCCTTCACGCTCCTTATAAAGGTTTTCATGCCGAATATAGTACTCTAACAAACGAAGCACATATTCTGGTGCATGGCGATTATCTAATTCCCAGTGCGTAAATAGACAGCTAATCGAATTTTCTGGTTGAAAAAGAGGATGTACATAACTGTCTGTACACCCTCTTTTTGTTATCGTATTCGTGCCTTCATATCTGTTGATAGCGAAATGATTCTTGCTCAAATCCCCTTCACCTTCTCACACAACTTAGAATAAATCCGCTCCGCAAACCACGGCTCGCTGCACCGGCTTTCTATCTCATCTGCCGGAATCCAGCCCACACGGCTGTTTTCATCAGGTTTTACAGCCAGAGGCGCCTCTGTATCCCCCTCCAGGAGGAAGGTCACATTCAGATGCAGATGTGAGGATACATACTCGCCTCTTTTTTCGTGGCCATCCACGGTGAGGATTTCCAGCGAAAACAGCTCATCCGAAAGGAATTTCACCTCTGTAAGCCCGCTTTCCTCCTGTATTTCCTTTTTGATAACCCGTCTTACATCCTCATCTCCGTCCGCATGGCCTCCCAGCCAGGCCCATGAGCGGTAAATATTGTGGTAGGCCATCAGGACCTTTTTACGATCCGGGCTTACCACCCAGCCGGAAACGGTTATGTGGGCATTTTTATTATTTCTCGTCAATATATCCCGTCCGGAATCAATCTGCTCTAATATCAGCTCCCGATCTCTTTCTTCCTGCTCATTATACGGAACATACGCTTCTACCAGCTGCCTTAACTCATCCATCCTGTCTGCCCCCTCTTTTAAAAAATCTCTTCCGCCTTCTTCATGGCAGATTCGATCACCTTATCCATATCGTAATACTTATACTCGCCCAGACGGCCTCCAAAGATTACATTCTCCTCTTTCTCTGCCAGCTTTGCATACTTCTGGTATAATGCCTGGTTTTTCTCATCATTCACCGGATAGTAGGGTTCCATTCCCTCCTGCCAGGATATGGGGTACTCTCTGGTAATCACAGTCTTTGGCTGAGTGCCGAACTCAAAGTGCTTGTGCTCAATGATCCTGGTATAAGGAGTTTCCCTGTCTGTGTAATTTACCACAGCCACTCCCTGATGATTTTCTTCCTCCAGCACCTCTGTTTCAAACCGCAGGCTCCTGTATTCCAGCCATCCGAAGCAGTAATCATAAAAGCCGTCAATGGTTCCCGTATAAACCACCGTGCCGCCCAGGCTGTTGTAATACTCCCTGTTTTCCAGATAGTCCACTCCGGTTTCAATCTCGCATCCCTCGAACAGCTTATGGATCATCACATTGTAGCCGCCGACGGGGATTCCCTGATAGAGATCGTTGAAATAATTATTGTCATAAGTATAACGCACCGGCAGACGGCGGATGATAAAAGAAGGAAGCTCCTTGCAGTCTCTGCCCCACTGCTTCTCCGTATAGCCCTTTACCAGTTTTTCATAAATTTCCCGGCCTACCAGACTGATAGCCTGCTCCTCCAGGTTCTTCGGCTCTCCCTGGATTTCTTTTTTCTGTTCCTCAATGATCGCCTTCGCCTGGGCAGGAGTGGAAATGTTCCACATCTTGCTGAAGGTATTCATATTAAAGGGCATATTATACATCTCGCCCTTATAATTTGCCACCGGACTGTTGGTATACCGGTTAAACTCTGCCAGGGAATTGACAAACTCCCACACCTTTTTATTGCTTGTATGGAAAATGTGGGCTCCATACTTATGTACATGGATATCCTCCACATCCTCGCAGTAAATATTTCCCCCTATGTGATCCCGTTTTTCCAGAACCAGACAGGTTTTCCCCTGTTTTTTTGCATACCAGGCAAATACGCCTGCATAAAGACCGCTTCCTACCAGAATATAATCGTATTTTTTCATATGATTGCCGCTCCTTTTCCCATCCGTGATCGAACCATTGATCCTACCATCAGTGAACAAGGGAACACACGGTTCCCCTTGTTCACTGATGGTATACCCGCATTATATCAGTTATCTTCCTGGCTGTCACGCTCCTACGCCAGAGGAATCCCCAGAAAATACCATCTGATCAAAAAAAGTACAAAAAGGTGAAGGGGATAAAACCAGTAAAACAAAAACTTTGCCTGCTGCTTTCCCCGTTTTCCGTTATAAAACCATATGGGCACCGCTGCCAGCGCCCCTGCTCCCAGAGTAGGGAACAGCGTCTCTATAAAACCCAGCACTCCTGCTGCCACAGTCTGCTTCCTCCGGCTGTTCCTGAAACGGTATAAAAATACAATAATCAGTATGCCGACGGCATTATAATCCGCTCCTGCAAGGACCGCAGCTCCGCAGCCGATAAAGGTGTACAGACAGACCAGATCCATTTCCTTTGGTCCATATGTCCTCTTCTCCGCCCGTTCTATCCAGCAAAGGATTAAAAAGCCGATAAAAAGCTCAAAAAACACATTTTGATACATGGGATCGAACACCCTGTTTGCCACTGCCAGATTAAACGGGATCTCCGATATCAGACCAAACAGAAGAAGGTTTCTGCCGTATCTCTTTCTGTCCCTTGTATGTACAAAGCCTTCCACAAGAAGAAAACAGTAAATCAAAAAGGCCGGGCGGCCGAGAATCCTCAGAAACAGCGACAGCGGATATAAAAATACTCCCCATGACTGTTCCAGAAGGAAATCCATCCATTCTGCTCCGCCCTGATAATACAGTCCATACTCCAGGATCACAGCCCCTATATGGTCAATGAACATGGAGCACATGGCAATCCATTTAAGGGCCGCTCCGTTAAGCCCTCTCTCCGGCCATACTCGTTCCGTCCAGGTAACATGCGTGATTTTATTTTTCATAAATATCCATTTTCTATCGATACTGCCCCAGTGCAAAAGGCATCAGCCGTCTGGCAACCACAGCCGCCATCACACACAGGATAAAATCCTCTGCCACCGTAATCAGAAAACAGTTGATCACCACCAGTTTCCAGCTTACCGGCATATGGATCACATAATTACTGATCACATAAAAATATACCATTCCGCACAGATAGTACGCCATCATGCCCCAAAAGGCAGAAAAAAGCCGCCAGGCCACCCCTCCCCCCGGACGCTTCCAGCACAGCTTTCCTGTAATCCAGGCCGCAGCCACAAAGCCGATCAAAAAACCAAAGGTAGGACGGATCAGATACGCCGGCCCTCCGCCTGCTGCAAATACGGGAATCCCCGCCAATCCCACTGCCAGGTAAACGCACACACAGGCAGCTCCCCGTCTGGCCCCCAGCACATAGCCTGCCAGAAGCACAAAAAAGAACTGCAGCGTAAAATGCATGGGAAATGGCTGAACCGGAATATCGATCCTCATATAGGCTCCTGCTGCGATCAAAGCCGCAAACAGGCCGGTAAATGCCATTTCCTGGCTTTTTATCCTCTGGCGTCCCTCTAAATGTATTTCCTGCATTATATTTTTTCCTCCAAGTCCGGGCCGGAAATGCCCCTTTTATTAAATCTGATTTTCAGTCACCCTCCTATTCTATCAGGAATCAGCTCCTGTGGAAAGAGGATTTTTTTCCATAGAAAACAGCCGGTTCACCGCACTGAAAATACCGCGGATCGACGCCCGGGTAATATTGGAGCTGATTCCTACGCCGTAGGTTGCCTTTCCTGTGGTCTGGTCTACCAGATGGATATAGGAGGCTGCCTGCGCTCCGGAACCGGAGGCCATGGCATGCTCGGTATAATCCAGAACCTTGATATGGATACCGAGAGCATCCTCCAGCCCCCGCTGAACCGCATCGATGGGGCCGTTTCCAATGCCGTCGAAATGCTTTTCCATGCCATGATCCGTATAAACAACCTTTGCAAGAGTAGCAAACTCGCCGTCTGCCGTCTCCGTATCCGTGATCCGGCACTTGCGGAAATGGATCGGCTCCTTGCGCTCTAAGTATTCCTTCTTAAATTCATCCATGATCTGCTCGGGAGCTACCTCACCTTGCTTCTCTGAAATCTTCTGGATCACATCCGCAAACTCTTTATGCATGCCCTTTGGCAGCTTGAAGCCATAGAAGGTATCCATTACAAAGGCTACGCCGCCCTTTCCGGACTGGCTGTTGATGCGGACGATCGGCTCGTATTCCCGCCCGATATCGGAAGGATCAATGGGAAGGTAGGGAACCTCCCAATACTCGCTGTTTCTCTCTCTGAGAGACTGCATTCCCTTGTTGATGGCATCCTGATGGGAGCCTGAAAAAGCGGTAAATACCAGCTTTCCTGCATAAGGATGTCTGGGCGGGATATCCATCTTGGTGCACCGCTCGCAGATCTCGGCAATCTCACGGATATTTTCAATGTTTAACTCCGGGTTAATACCCTGAGAGAACATATTGTAAGCAACGGTCAGAATATCCACATTTCCGGTACGCTCGCCGTTTCCAAACAGAGTTCCCTCTACACGGTCTGCCCCCGCCAGCATGGCAAGCTCTGTAGAAGCCACGCCTTCGCCTCGGTCATTGTGAGGATGTACGCTTAAGATAATGCTTTCTCTGTTTTTGAAATGAGTATTCATCCATTCAATCTGATCCGCATATACATTGGGAGTTGTCATCTCCACCGTAGAAGGCAGATTAATGATAATGGGATTTTCCTTTGTAGCGCCCCAGGTTTCCTGAACGGCAGTACAGATATCAAGGGCAAACTCCAGTTCCGTGCCCGTAAAGCTCTCCGGCGAATACTCCAGACGGATTTTCGTATCACAGTCTGCCGCATAGCGCTGTACCAGTTTAGTGCCTACAATGGCAATATCCTTGATCTCCTCCATATCCTTGTGGAACACCACATCCCTCTGCAGAGTGGAGGTGGAATTATAAATGTGCACAATGGCCTTTTTAACGCCATCCAATGCCTCAAAGGTCCGGCGGATCAGGTGCTCTCTGCACTGTACCAGAACCTGAACTTCCACATCATCGGGAATCAGCTTGCGCTCTACCAGAGTACGCAGAAAATCGTATTCGATCTGAGACGCCGCAGGAAACCCCACCTCAATCTCCTTAAAGCCCAGCTTCACCAGAAGGTTGAACATCTCCACCTTTTCTTCTACTACCATGGGCTCCACCAGAGCCTGGTTCCCGTCCCGCAGGTCTACGCTGCACCATACCGGCGCTTTCATGATTTCTTTATTGGGCCAGGTGCGCTCCGGAAAATCTACCACCGGCACTCTCTTATATCTCTTATAATTTAACATCTCCCATGTCCTCCCTTCCAGCATTTTCCTCAAGGCTTTTGAATGTTACTTTATTATAGCATAGTGAGTTATAACTTACAAGCAAGGGAAGGCTTTTTACTATTCATAATAGTTATGGTTGATATTCCTGTTTTTTATTGCAGCGATGCTGATTTCCGTCTCAGATGCAATGCCCCTGAGCCTTCATGACCGAAATCACCTGATCTACATATTTCTCACAGGTTTCCATATCAGCCGCCTCCACCATGACGCGAACCAGGGGTTCTGTGCCGGAGGAACGCAGGAGGATCCGTCCGTCGCTTCCCAGAGCTTCTGTTACCTTCTTCACCTCTGCCTGAACTGCCTCATCCTCCTGAGCCGCAATTTTGTCCTTTACTCTTACATTTTTAAGAACCTGAGGATAGATTTCCACCTCAGAAGCCAGCTTTGCCAGAGACTGCTTCTTTTCCAGCATGACTTCCATTACCTTTAAGGATGTCAGGATACCGTCTCCTGTGGTCGCATGCTTGCTGAAAATAATATGGCCGGACTGTTCGCCTCCCAGGCAGTTTCCCGTAGCCGCCATGTTTTCATACACATACTTATCGCCTACGGCTGTCTTTTCATAGGAAATCCCTTCTCTGTCAAAGGCTTTGTACAGTCCGAAATTAGACATAACGGTCGTAACAACCGTATTGTTAAACAGGCTTCCCTGCTCTTTCATGTATTTTCCGCAGATATACATAATGCGGTCGCCGTCTACTACATTTCCCTCATTGTCCACAGCAATACAGCGATCCGCATCACCGTCATAGGCAAAACCGGCATCGCAGCCCTGCTCTGCTACAAATTTTTGAAGATGTTCAATATGGGTAGAGCCGCAGTCTGTGTTGATGTTCAGGCCATTGGGCGCATTGTTTATCACAAAGGTCTGAGCGCCCAGAGCGTCAAATACATTCTTTGCAATGGCGGAAGCGCTTCCGTTGGCGCAGTCCAATGCCACCTTCCTGTTTTTAAAGGAGCGGGTTGCAATCGAAATCAGATAGCCGATATAACGGTTTCTTCCAGCTGCAAAATCCACGGTACGGCCAATCATATCCCGCTTTGCCAGAGGAAGCTCCTCCATCTCTCCGTCCAGATAGCGCTCAATCTCCGTGATCACTGCTTCTTCCAGCTTCTCTCCCTTTTCATTGATGACCTTAATGCCATTGTCATAATAAGGATTGTGACTGGCAGAAATCATGATGCCGCAGTGAAAGCCCTCTGTGCGCACCACATAGGAAACGCTTGGAGTCGTTGTTACATGAAGGAGAAATACGTCTGCTCCGGAAGCCGTAAGACCGGATACCAGAGAGTATTCAAACATATAGCTGCTTCTGCGGGTGTCTTTTCCAATTACAACCCGGCAGCGCTCTCCTGGATTTTTCTGTCCGTAGTACCAGCCTAAAAAGCGGCCCACCTTATATGCGTGCTCTACCGTAAGATCCACATTGGCCTCGCCTCGAAAACCGTCTGTTCCAAAATATTTTCCCATTGCTTTTATGTCCTCTCTGTCTCAGATTTTCCCTGCATCATGCAGGCTGCCTTCCCCGATACTAAATCTCCTGTCCTTCCTTCTTAAGCTCCTTTAAATATCGTCCCAGAGCATCCTGCCAGGAGGGAAGGCGGTTAAAGCCGTTCTCTGTGAGCTTTTCCTTACTCATGCGGCTGTTTGACGGTCTCTTTGCCTTCGCCGGAAAGCTGGAGGAATCCACCGGACTTACCTTTACATCCATACCAGCCTGCTTAAAGATCTCGCAGGCAAATTCATACCAGGAACACAGTCCCTCATTGGTAGCATGGTAGCGGCCGTAACGGTCAGTCTGTATCATTTCCACCAGAAGCTTTGCAAGATCATAGGTATAGGTAGGAGAACCGATCTGGTCGTCCACTACACTCACCGCTCCCCGTTCCTTTCCCAGGCGCAGCATGGTTTTGATGAAATTCTTTCCGTTAATGCCGAATACCCAGGCAATGCGGACAGTAAAGAATTTCTCCACATTCTGCTCTACTGCAATCTCACCCTCATATTTTGTCAGTCCATAAACATTTAAAGGCTCTCTGTGGTCATCCGGCTCCCAGGGCCGTTCTCCCTGTCCGTTAAACACATAGTCTGTACTGATGTACATCATCTTGATATCCAGTTCTTTGCAGACCTTTGCAATATTTCTGGTTCCGTCTGCATTGACCTTCCGGCACAGCTCCACATTGTCTTCCGCAGCATCTACTGCAGTATATGCTGCACAGTGGATCACTGCGTCAGGTTTTGCTTCCTTTATCACTCTCTGGCAGGCATCTGCGTCTGTGATATCCATTTCCTCCACATCCACGCCAATGCCTTCGATTCCCTTTGCTGCCAGCTCATCCATCACATCATGGCCTAACTGTCCCTTTACACCTGTCACCAGAACTCTCATATACTTAACTCCTCATTCTTTTAGAATCTCTACTATGGCACAAAGGCTGGCAGCGGCAAATGTACTCTCTTTAAGTGCCTTTGCCGCCGTCAGCCATACGTTTGTTTCTCTTATTTACAGGCGGTTTCCGTACATTTTATCAAAATAGCTGCTGTACTCTCCGCTTAAAATATTTTTCCACCAGTCCTGATTGTCCAGGTACCACTGGATGGTCTGTTCAATGCCTGTGTCAAAGTTATACTTTGGCTTCCAGCCAAGCTCTGTCTCGATCTTGGTGGGGTCAATGGCATAGCGCATATCGTGACCCGGACGGTCTGTAACGAAGCGGATCAGGCTCTCTGGCTTGTCCAGGGCCTTTAAGATGGTCTTCACAACCTCCAGATTGGTGCGCTCGTTGTGTCCGCCGATATTGTAAACCTCGCCCTCGCGGCCCTTGTGGATCACCAGATCAATGGCCTCGCAGTGGTCTGCCACATGGAGCCAGTCACGGACATTTTCACCGGTTCCGTATACGGGAAGCTCCTCATTTGCCAGAGCACGGCTGATGATCAGGGGGATCAGCTTCTCCGGGAAATGATAGGGACCGTAGTTGTTGGAGCAGCGGGATACGGTCACAGGCAGCCCGTAGGTCCTGTGGTAAGCCAGCACAAACAGGTCTGCGCTTGCCTTGGAAGAGGAGTAAGGACTGGAGGTGTGAAGAGGGGTTGTCTCTGTAAAGAAGAGATCCGGGCGGTCTAAGGGCAGATCGCCGTACACCTCATCGGTAGACACCTGATGGTAGCGCTTGATGCCGTAGGTACGGCAGGCATCAAGGAGCGTAGTAGTTCCCATTACATTGGTACGCACAAAGGCTTCCGGATCAGTAATAGAACGGTCTACATGGCTCTCAGCCGCAAAGTTCACCACCATATCCGGTTTTTCCTTCTCAAACAGATCGAAGATAAATGCTCTGTCTGCAATATCGCCTTTTACGAACTTGTAGTTGGGCTTATTTTCAACCGGCTTTAAATTCTCCAGATTGCCTGCATAGGTCAGAAGATCCAGATTGATGATCTCATAATCCGGGTATTTATTTACCATATGGTGTACAAAGTTACTTCCGATAAATCCGGCTCCGCCGGTAACGATGATCTTCATTGATTCTATTCCTCCAAACTCTGCTGTTCCTTCAGCTTATCCACATATTTGCCGTCCAGAACATCCTTTAAATACTTTCCGTACTGATTTTTCTTAAGCACTTCATAGGTTTCAAGAACCTGCTCCTTCGTGATCCAGCCGTTTAAGTAGGCGATTTCCTCCAGGCAGGCAATCTTTCTGTGCTGGTGGGTTTCTACGGTCTTTACGAAATTGGTAGCTTCAACTAAAGACTCATGGGTTCCCGTATCCAGCCAGGTAAAGCCCTGTCCCAAAAGGATCACATCCAGCTCGCCGTTTTCCAGATAGATGCGGTTTAAGTCTGTGATCTCCAGCTCTCCTCTGGCAGAAGGCTTTAAGTTCTTTGCGTACTCTACCACACGGTTGTCGTAGAAATAAAGTCCTGTGACACAGTAGTTTGACTTTGGCTTCTCCGGCTTTTCTTCGATGGAAATAGCCTTTCCCTTTTCATCAAACTCCACAATGCCGAAACGCTCCGGATCGTCCACATAGTAGCCGAACACGGTTGCGCCCTTTTCCCTGGCAGCCGCAGCCTTTAACCGCTTTGTAAGGCCCTGTCCATGGAAAATATTATCGCCTAAAACCATGGCAACGGAATCGCCGCCGATAAATTCCTCTCCGATGATAAAGGCCTGAGCCAGTCCGTCGGGGCTTGGCTGAACCGCATAGCTTAAATTGATGCCAAAGGGATGTCCGTCTCCCAAAAGCGATTTAAACCGGGGCGTGTCCTCCGGTGTGGAAATGATCAGTATATCCCGGATTCCTGCATTCATCAGCACAGACAGCGGGTAATAGATCATGGGTTTATCGTAAATAGGCAGAAGCTGCTTGGATGTAACCTTTGTCAGCGGATACAGTCTGGTTCCGCTTCCTCCGGCAAGTATGATTCCCTTCATATATTTCCTCCTTGCAGATCCGCCACGCAGCGGATCCGACCATTATTTCTTTCCCCACTATATCATACAATCCCCTGATTTTCAAATACTGGAAGCAATATTTTGGGAATATTAAGGATTTTTATTCAATAGGCTTCTGATAGAAGCCGCCGAAAAATGTTTCTGTAGGCAGAACATTTACAATTACACGGGGATCCACCTGGCGCATCAGGTGGACAATATCCTGAACCTCATACGCGGAGACAACGGTGTGGAGCAGGCTCATCTTCTTTCCGCTGTAGCCTCCGTGGCCGTCCAGGACAGAAATTCCGTGACGGTACTGACCTACATACGCCTTTACCACCCCTTCCGGCTCCTCCGTTGTCACCTGAAGCGTTACCCGCTTATACCGATGATAAAAGCTGTCAATGGTCTTTGTGGAAATGAACTGAAACATAATGGAATAGCCCGCGTATTCCCAGCCAAAGAGATAACCGAACACACAAAGCATTCCTGCGTTAAAGGCAAATACATACTGCCAGATGGCCTTTCCCAGACGGTTTGACACATAAAGGGCGATAAAGTCCGTCCCTGCAGTAGAAGCGTTTCCTTTTAATGCAACCACAATAGCCAGACCGTAGATAAAGCCTCCAAAGCAGATATTTAAAAGCGCATCCTCAAACAAAGGCTCAAACAGGGACAGTTTCAAAAGGAAGCTGGCCAAAAAAACCTGGATCATAGAAAAAATTACAAATTTCTTTCCAATGTGGCGGTAACAGAAAATGGCAACCGGTACATTTAAAGCGATCATTCCCAGGGAAGTAGAAAAATGAATCCCCAACAGGCCTGTAATCTGCTCCGTCAGACGGGCCACTCCCGTAAAGCCGCTGGGAAGAATCCCCGTAGGCGTTAAAAAAACATTCATGGCAAAGGCCTGCAAAAGGGCGGAAAGAGTTACGGCCGCCGCTGTCATCAGATACCTCAGCGTTTTACTGTTCTTTTTCATCATACACTCCCTTTCAGCTTTCTTACCAGCGTTTCATTTACTGCATCGTAATCATTTTCATGAGGCGCCGGAGCAAAGCAGTAATTCACCCATGGGCCTGTGGTAGTTTCATCCCGCTTCCAGTCCCTGCAGGAGGAATGAACCTGGGTAAGGCCGGTTTCCTCCATCAGCGCTTTTGCATTGTCTGCGTTGATGCCGCTTCCTGCCAGAAGCTGGATCCGATTTCCATATTTTTCCTGAAGCTCCTTTAAAAGACCGGCTCCGGCAGCTGCCTTTTCCTTAAGCCCGCTGGTGAGAATACGGTCTGTTCCCAGGCGGATCAGCTCCTCAATGGCTTCATATGGATCCTCCACACAGTCAAAAGCTCTGTGGAATACGGCTTCCCCATGAAATTCATGGATCAGGCGGATCATACGGCCTGTCCTTTCACTGTCAATTTTTCCCTCAGATGTCAAAAAGCCAAAAGCAAGCCCGTCGCTTCCATTTTCCATCAAAATACGGGCGTCTGCAAACATCTGCTCTGTTTCCGCTTCTGTGTAGCTAAATCCCGCTCCTCTGGGCCGTACCATGGAAATCACCTTCAATCCCGTATTTTCCTTTACCAGCCGCAGACTGCCGATGGAAGGCGTCAGGCCTCCCAGATACAACGCACTGTTTAATTCGATCCGCTCTGCGCCTCCCTTCCAGGCCGCCAGGGCATCCTCATAGCTTCCGCAGCATATTTCTATCATAACTACTCCTTTCTCTTTGCAATCCTCCCAAAAAACCTCTGGGGGATTTCAAATACAAATATAATTCCCAGCACAATGGCTGCCGCTGCCTTCACGGCCTCAAATCCCGTGCGGCTTGCCAGCGCCAGCTGGTCGGTGACAATGTAGTGGGCGGTCCAGTAGATGCCGGCTCCGGGAACAATAGGGAAAATACCTGGAATCATAAACAGGGTAGCCGGACAGCGCTCCCAGACCGCAAAGAGCCTGGACAGAAAGATTACGGCGGCTGCGGAAAAGAACGTAGACTCTGCGGGCGAAAGTCCGTCCCAGTGAAAACAGAAATACACCAGCCAGCCGATGGCACCACAGGCAGCACAAAGCCCGTAATATTTTTTCGGCACAGAAAAGAGGACTGAAAAAGCAGCCGTTCCTACTGCGGCGGCAGCCATTTCCCCTGCCAGTTCTCCCCATGGAAACGCATTCATAAAAGATTTCCTCCTGTCAATCTGTAGTACATGGTAAGTACACATCCCATTCCCAGGGCAATGCTTAAAACCACCAGCCCTGCATCCATCATCCGCACAGAACCGGCAATGTAGTCTCCATCCGTAATATCGCGGATCCCGTTTGTAAACGCCACTCCCGGAATCATGGGGATCACAGAACCGATGATCATGGAGCTGATGTGATGGCCCAGCCCCAGATGGTAAAGCACCACGCAGCAGAAGGTCACCAGAGCTCCTCCCAGAATATTCTGCACCAGTTTTGACAGATTTTTCCCTATATATAAAATATAGACATACAGCACAAGACCGGACAGAAAAGCAGCTGCGCTGTCTGCCAGATCGCCGCCCAGCAGATAGCAGAACGCCCCGCTTCCCACCGCCGAAGCCCCGATCTGAACGCCCTTTCTCTTTCCGGGCATCTGTTCAATATCATCCAGGCATCTCCCAAGCTCCTCTACCGTATGCTTTCCCTCTTCAATCTCCCTGGAAAGCTGATTTACAGCCACCACACGGTTTAAGCGCGCCCCGCTGACAGGAATGTGCTGTACCCTGGCAAAAAAGCTTTCCCTTTCGTTCCCCATGGTAGAAAAAATACCGTTGCTCAGTACAAAGGAATTGGCGGATTCAATCCCGTAATGACGGCAGATCCGGTCAATAGTTTCCTCCACCCGTGAGATCTCCGCCCCATTTTCCAAAAGGATATGCCCGGCACGCATGGCGATTTCCATGATTTTTTCTTTCTGTTCTTCAGGGACGGTGCAGATGGGGGGATGGGACTGTAGTCGTTTCTGTTCGATCATTTTATATTATCTCCTGCTTATTAAACACATATTTTTATTGTACTCTGAATTCCCCATGAAAACAACCATTCCTTGCAATCCGGATATCCGAATATTACTTTTATCCTTTTTCATGCTGCATTTAAAGAAAACATATACCACAATATAATGATTAAAGGAGTACGAACTGAATCATACTCCTTTTTGTTTACTTCATATCATTTTTTAAGAAATACTTTTTCCCACTCTTCAGGAAGATATTTTCTGGTATTACCAATCATTTCTTTCAGAAGTTTTTCTCCATCTCCAAAACTGATACGCCCATGAACCAAAGGATCTTTCATAAAAGCTTCATAGGCTTTTTCAAAGTTACATTCCATTGCAGCTTGCAAAATTTTTTCATAACCTTCAATATGAGGCATTGTAAGTCTTCTGATTTCTTCAGGACATACTCCAGCGTAAACTGGTGCAATATGATCCCTGCTAAATACCGCATTCGTTTCTACAACAGATTCTCTGGGGAAATTTGGAATCTGACCGGCAAAATTAGGAATATTTACATTAGTTACAAAACGTTCTAAACCACATAAAGCTTTTATTAAACGCAATCCCTCCTCTCCCGTATCCTTTAATTCTAAGTTTTCTAAACCGCCAGCAAGTCGCTCCGCCTGTCTATTTTTCTGTTCCTGTCGTTCTTTTCTCCAAGCTACTGTAGTTAATGCAAACTTCCATTTCTTTACGGTTTCTGGATCTTTTAAATACATCTCCCCAGGCATAAACTCTGCCAGATGTCTATCTCCTGCAGCAGCAATTGCGCCATACCGGCGGAATAAATCAAACTTCACCCGATGTGCACAGTTAAATGTACCATTCATCCAATTTCTATCCGGATCATGATATCCTTCTTCAAAATTACGCTCAATAAAATTCTGATAAACAGGAAATAAATCCATATCCTTGTAAGATGCTTTGGTAAACCATGTAAAATGATTAATTCCAATCACATCTACCAATATTTCTTCTCTTTCTATCTCCTTAATTCCTGTTTCCATTCTAACAATATCACGCAGAACCTTCTGAGTTCCAAACACCTCATGACAGCATCCAAACGCTTTTATTCCGGGAAAAACATGATATAATGTCTTAACACACAATGACATGGGATTCGTATAATTTATCACCCATGCATCAGGACAATATGTATGTATCGCCTCTGCAATTTCTGCAAACATTGGGATAGTACGTAACGCACGTACCAGTCCTCCCGGTCCCGTAGTATCGCCTACCGATTGATAAATACCATATCGTTCCGGTAAATGTACATCTGATTCCATCTCATCAAATGTTCCCGGAAGGATTGAAATTACCACAAAATCGGCTCCTTCCAACGCAGTTCCCAATGATTCACTTGTTTCAAACTCCCACTGTCCCTTCACATCCTCCCGCGAAAACAGTCTTTTTCCTATTATTTCATTATCATGAGCCGCCTCTCTGTCAATGTCATATAAGCGTACCGTTCCACTTATACTTGTTTCTTTGGACAAATCTGTCATAAATACCCAGGCCCAGGCATGACTGCCTCCTCCAATATAAGCAATTTTCAAGTCTTTTATATGCTGTTTCATCACTCTTTTGTCTCCTTTGGATTTTCATTAAATGTGATATATGACATGTCCGGAAATGAGTATTCGCCTCTATAATTAGAGGCATTATACACCGGATATTTGACTGGATGATACGAACTATCTTCTATTTCATTTTCCTGTGTATAAATATACAGGCTATGGTAATCCCATACTACAAGTTCATCCCTGCTATCCCCAAGTAAATCTATAGCCTCACAGCACATAACTGGATGACCATCATCTGGAAATACAACTGCAATATCTCCATGACCATCCATCAGTCCTCCTTTTTCAGCATCGGCATTCGTAAGAAAAAAATCCGTTCCATTCCCAAGCCAATTTACAGGAGCAAGTATATTGCCATTCATTTCGTTCTCTTTTTCCCATAACTCATTTCCATCTGAATCATATAGGTAAATCACTCCCTGATGTCCCCAGAAATTAGTTACTGCAATTTCAAATCCTTTACGTTCCGGCAGATAGTTGGCAATGCTGATTCTTTGCGCATGTCCAATATAATCCCTGCTTAAAATATTTCCCTGAAAATCTCCTATAAAAAATCCCTGAGTACCGGAAACGCATGCAAAATACCCCTTATCTATATCAGTTCTAAATTTACCGGCTACAATCTCATCGGTATGATCCAGTTCTATCGGATAAGTCCACAAAACATTCCCCTGACAATCCAATAGTGTATAACCCACTAAAATCTCATCATGTCCATCCCCATTTACATCTACGGCCAACGGATAATGGCCTGTATTCTTAGGACTTTGGTATTTCCATAATAAATTTAAATTGCTGTCTAATGCATAAATACGGCAATATCTATCTTTTATTAAAATATCACTCGGCCTTTCCAGACCTCTAAAATTGCAAATACGAATTCCATCTGGGTTAATTCTATCAAAAGCGTACTGATTATAGGGCACACCTATCAACGTTTCGTTATCTTCATCTGATACAGGTGTAGCTGCTGATTTTTTTATCTTTCCCGTCCTTCCATCAAGAATCTGAATTTGAAAATTTTTTGCTGTAATTACCTCATCATATCCATCTCCGTCAATGTCATAAACCTGACACGGAAGATCCGCGCTGATCTTTCCAAGAATATTTGAGTTTTCTGAGGGTTCTCCAATCTGCCACAATATATTTCCATTCAAATCTATAGCTGTGAGACAGCTTATATGAGCATATGCATCTCTATCTACTCTTTTCTGAGCCTGTGGAATTACAATCTGCCATTCATCATTTCCCAGAAGATGTCCAAAACGAATCTGACGGCTGGTTCCAAAATTCTGAAGATCCAGCTTACGCACTAATTTCATATGAGGATAAGACGCCTGAAGCTTCTTCAAACGTTTCTTCTCTTGTTTTTCCAAATATTGAATTTCTCTAAAAGTGCTGTCTTCCGTACTGACATATATATCTGTAAACTGTGTTGGGCAATCGGCCGTTATTCCTATCTTTCCTCCACGCATTGCCAATTCTGTATCCATATCCATAACCAGCGTACTGTTTATAAAACATTTTACATTTTTCCCATCCACGGATACCTTTATTTTATACCACTGATCCGAATCAGACATAAATTTCTTTTCCGTTAATATATGGACTTCTTCCTTGTGACGCCATGCAAGTCTTGCTGTTTTCTTTTCTTCTAAAGAAAATACGAGGGTATCAATGCTATTATTCATACAAAATGCAATTCCTGCCATACCACTGGTTGAAATCCTGCGCATAGACACAGAAACGTCATAATCCTTCCAGCCCGTATTTCCTGTCTGGAGCGTTGGAAAAATACGATGTGGAATACCTTTTTCAATACGACTCTGTTCCATATAGTGCTTTCCGTTTTCTTCCGTAACAATCCATGACGGTCCATGTCCATTATAACGGTAATTACATACCTGATCCTTCCATTCGCCGCAAACGCCTTTTGGTGTCACATAGTGATATTCTCCAGCAGCTGAGTGATCTGGATCATAAGGAAATTCCCCTATAGGGAATTTCCTAAAATCATCTGAAAACAGACATATATTTCTCATAATAGTTACCTTCTCTCCATACTTATCCCTTAATTCCACTGGAAGCCACACCCTCTACGATATATTTCTGCAACAGCATAAAAATGATAATAATCGGCATAAGGGACAGTACGCACATTGCAAACATCGCACCATAGTCAGAGGAACTCATAGGATCGGTGAAATTTTTCAATGCAATGGATACCGTATATTTTTCTGGCGAATTAAGATAAAGCAACGATCCCATGTAATCATCCCATTTCCAGTAGAACTCAAAAATCGCACACGTTACCATTGCCGGTTTTACAAGCGGAAGCATAATACTGGTAAATATTGTATATGGACTACATCCATCCATCTTTGCTGCCTCATCTAAATCCTTTGGTACTCCTTCAATAAACTGCATTATCATAAAAATAAACAATGGCTTAGCACACCAGGCCGGGACTACAATTGGCATCGGGGAATTTACCCATCCTAACAAATTAAAAATAATATATTGGGGAATCATAATTACCTGATTCGGAAGCATCATTGTAATCATCATACAAAAAAACAATCCTCTTTTCCCCGTAAAGTTAGCTCTTGCAAAACCATACGCTACCATAGTTGAAGAAATAACCGCACCAATTGTTGCAAGTACTGTAATTATAATCGAATTCTTGAAGAATGTAGCAAAGGTGATCCCACCGAATCCCTTCCAACCAGTTATGTAATTTAAAATCGTCCATTGACTCGGAATCAGCTGAGCAGCCGTAGTCATAACCTGATCTGTGGGCTTAAATGAACTGAGAAACATCCATGCAATAGGATAAAACATGAAAATGGCAATTCCTCCTACTATCACATGGAAAACAACTGCATTCCATCTGCGTTTTGTTTTCATTCCCATCTTCATGTCCTGCTCACCCCCTTCTTCTTTTTAGATGCCATATCTGTATTATTTTCATAAAATACCCATTGTTTTGAAGAACGAAATACCATTGCTGTAAAAAATCCTACAATTACCAAAAGAATCCATGCCATAGCAGACCCATATCCCATCTCATAATATTTAAAGCTATTTTGGTATAGATAAAGGATATAGACCAGTGTTTCATTAACAGGTCCTCCTCCAGTAATGATTTGTGCCTGTGTAAATACCATAAAACCATTAATAATCTGCATAATCAGATTAAACAGGATAATAGGACTTAAAAGGGGCAGCGTAATAGAGAAAAACATCCTTATTTTTCCTGCTCCATCCACCTCTGCTGCTTCATAGTACGAAGTTGAAATCTGTTTTAAACCCGACAAAAAGATAAGCATAGACGATCCAAACTGCCATACATACAGCAATATCAAAACATAAATTGCAGTATCTGTATTTCCTAACCAGTTTATCTTACAATTAATCCCCATCGCCTGGAGAATACTGTTAAGAACACCTGATTTTGTAAACAGGTTTCTCCACATCACAGATACTGCTACTGATCCGCCGATTATAGATGGAAGGTAATAAACTACCCGGTAAACTGGAACTGCCCTGCTTTTACGGTTCAAAATCATAGCTACAAACAAAGCGAATATCAATCTTAATGGAACCGAAATAAACGCAAATTTAAATGTAACAAACAGTGATTTTAAAAACAGCTTATCCTGTGTAAAAAGTTTTACATAATTGTCCAATCCAACAAATTTTGTATCCGGAGACAAAATATTAAAATTAGTGAATGACAAAATAAAGGACATAATAAAGGGCACTAATGTAAAACAGAGAAATCCTGCCAGCCATGGAAAAATAAATACATATCCCACTACATTTTCATTATAGATGGACCATTTTTTTCTGCCACGTTCCACGTCTTTAACCTCCTGGCTGTTTTTTTATTTTGCAAGAATTTCCAACGACTGCTCCATCCAACTATCTACACATTCCTGTGCAGTCATCTGTCCATACATCAATTCATTCACATTATTGTTCAGTACCTCTACACACTGTCTTGATGTAGATGGTTCTGCCGGATCTGCATCGCGGCAATAATCCACTACCTCATCCATAAAATCATATACCTTTTTTTCATTTCCCTCTGCTTTGGTTTTTAATTCCTCACGGATTATTTTTGAAGCCGGTATTCCACGTTCTCCATTTAATGTTTCATTTGCAGTCTTATCATTGATAAAGAAACTGATTGCTTTAGCGGCAGTTTCAGGATCAGGACAATCTTTTGTTATGGAAAAGAACTGAGCCGGCCTTACATACATTCCCTTTTCCGTCCCATTATCAAACAAAGGCTGTGTAGTCATTGCCAGATTCTGGTCAAAGTAGCCTGCAAAGTTAGAAAATTGAGAACTCCAGTTCATTCCCATTGCAGCTTCTCCCGTACAGAGCGCTCTTTCTGAATTATCTTTCCACAAAAGCTGATCTCCCGGATTAACAAATACGCCTTCCTGTGTTAAATCATAGCAATCCTGCAGAACCTGAACAAGCTCGGCTTTCGTTGTATCGTCAAAGCCAAACCCTTTTCCATCCTCAGAATATAAAGCCTGTCCCTTGGAACGAATCATTGGTTCTAATAAATATCTCGGCATTCCTAATGCCACATTCTCTGTCTGTACCCCTGTTTTTTCATAAATCTCTCTTGCAGCAGATACAAATTCAGACCATGTCCAACCCATCTTCGGAGTTTTTACCCCGGCAGCATCAAAAAGATCCTGATTGTACATAATTGTCATTACATTGGCCCCAAGAGACACTCCATAAAACCCATCTTTATAATTTCCTCCGGAAATATAAATATCGTCACAGTTACTTAAGTCCAACGCTCCGCTTTCCACATATGGATTTAAATCCAGTAAAAGTCCATTATTAATATAACCGGCATACTGATCCGTTACCTGCTGAACAATACCAGGAAGATTATTTCCTACTGACTGTGTCGCCAACGTTTCCCAGTATGCATCATAACTGTTATACTCATATGTAAAATCAGCACCGTTGGCCTCAGCAAACGCATCAAATGCCGCAATCGTCGCATCTGCCCGTTTCTGATTTCCCCACCATGCTATCCGAATACCTTCGCCTGTCTTTCCATTTGCAGATGCATTTTTCCCTGATGCATCCGCCTGAGTATTTTCATTCTGAATAGCCGTTGGTTTTTCATCCGAGTTTCCCGAACATCCTGTCACTGCCACTCCTGCTACCGCTGCTGCTGCTAAAAACAATAAACTTTTCTTCATAAACAACCTTCCCTTCTCTCTGTTTTAAAATACAGATTTTATTGATATTTTTATTATACAAACAAAAAAACACTTCTTTAATCCAAAATAATGTCTATTTTGTGCAAAAAAGTGTTTTCTATAATTTGTAATTATATAGATTTCTCTCGTAATTCCGAGGGAGATTTCCCAAAATATTTTTTAAATACCGTACTAAAATACTGTGGATTATTCCCAAACCCCGTTCTTTCAGCAACTTCATAAACCGTAACATCACAATTTTCCCGAAGCAGCTGCGCCGCCTTCTCCATTCGTTTAATCGTCAAAAATGTAGAAAATTTATATCCTGTTTCTTTTAAAAACAGTTTAGACAAATAATTTCCGCTCATAAACAAAACTTCATCAGCAATTTGCTTTAAAGATAATTCCGGCTGATCTAAATTCATTTCTACACAAGATATAATTGTTTTAACAGTTCCTGAGTACTTTTGGGGATGTAGTTGAAGTGTCGTCTGCTGTTTGGGAAAATGCAAATCCCTGATGCGTATTAACGCGTCTAAAAGTTCTTCCTCCTTGATTGGTTTCAATATATAATCATCTGCTCCATATCTAAGAGCCCTCTGTGCATATTGAAAATCATCATAACCAGACAATATCAGAAATTTAGAATCATATCCACTTTCTCTGCTGTTTCGAATGAGTTCCAAACCATCCATAACAGGCATTTTGATATCGGTTACTACAATGTTAACAGATAATTGCCCCAAATATGCCAAAGCTTTTTCTCCATTTTCCGCTGCACCAACCACTTCAAATCCATTTACCTCCCAATCAATACATTTTTTCAGCCCCTCTCTTACAATTGCCTCATCATCTACAAATAAAATCCTGATTCTGTCCATTTTGCAAAGATGCCTCCTTTTTTACCCGAAATGAAACAGTCGCTCCACCTTCCTGATTCTTTTCGACCATAACTCCATAATGCAAACCATACAGACTTTTCAGCCGCTCATCCAAATTAATTAATCCAACTCCATTTCCCTGAGCTTTAATATCCCCACTTTGTAGTTTCTTAATAATATCCAAATCCATCCCATTTCCATTGTCTGATACAATGCATAAAATATCATTTTTCATTTCCTTAACGGATATCCTGATCCTACAGGGAGTAGAAACCTGCTCCATCGCATATTTTACAGAATTTTCTACCAGAGGCTGCAGACTAAACGCAGGAATTTTAATCTCCATCATTTCTTCTCCTATATCCATTTGAACATTTAATCGTGTGCCAAAACGTGCTCTCTGGATAACAAGATATCCTCTCGTATATTCTATTTCCTGTTTTATCGGAATTAATGCCTCTCTGCTATTAATAGAAATTCTCAAAATATCTCCCAGTGCTTTAACAATTCCCGGAATCTGATGATATTTTTCCTCTGTAGCCATCCAACGTATCGTATCTAATGTGTTGTATAAAAAATGAGGATTCAATTTAGAACGAAGAGCTGACAGTTGCGCATTCTGAAGATACAGCTTTTGTTCATAATTTTCATGTATAAGCTCTCCAAGACGTCTTGTCATACTGGCAAAATTTTTCTCAAGGTGCCCTATTTCATCATCTCTCTCTTCAAATTTTGTTTTTACCGGATTATTTAGTGCTTTTACCGGATTAGAGTCGCGGCTGATTTTATCTATTTGTTCCGATAACTCTACAATAGGACGCACCATATTTACAGATACACCTGCTGCCAGAATCCCTATCACCATCAACATCCCTAAAAGAACTACTGTATAAAAAATATCCATTTTTTGAATAAATGCAAACTGCCTCAGATAATCTGAAAAATTATAATACTGCCATCCCAATTTTGGCGACAGAATAGATGTAGTAAAATACTTTTTTCCATCTAACTCGGTAATCTCATAGTTTTTTATTTCTGATAGTGGATTTTCAAAAAAGTTCTGCACAATCTGTATTGGAAAACTTGAAAATATTACATTTTTCTTTTCATCTAAAATTACAAGATCATCATGCTCCATCAAAAGGGAAGCCGCCAATTCCTCTGGTGCAATCAGATAGATTACAGTTCCACAATATTCCATACTCAGGTTCTTTCTTTCACGAAGAATTCTTGAAAGGTATATTTTATTACATAATTCACCATTTTTTTCTGTAATCTGAATAATCCCGCATCCAGCGCTTCCATTATTTTTCATTGCATTGTTAAGAATAATCTCAAGATTTTTATCCGATATCCTATATTTGGATGCTCCGTAGCCATTGTATACCTTCCCTGACAGATCTACAAAATATCCTGCATCAACTTTATAACCACTGACCAGTATTGTATCCAGTTCTTTTAATATTTCAACCAAACTGGATGTTTTTACCTGATTTGCTTTTGACTGTTTTTCTAAAATCAAAGGCAGATTTTCACCAACGCTTTCCTGCATCTTCGCCCTTTCCATCTCTGCAAGAATATCATATGCTTCCTTCAGTGCCGAAGCATATACCTGTATACGGTCATTCGTAATAAACTGATATGTTCCATTTTCATACGCAGCAAGTTTATCTTCAATTCCTGCCATAGAACTGTTCAATAAATCCCTCTTTGCTTCATAAACATAATTAGCATAAGCATTTTCCAATTTTTTTATCACCAGCAGACTCACTGCAAAAGATGCACCAATTGATAAAACAATCAGTAAAAATATTTTCTTTGTAATAGAATGTTTAATCTTTTGAAAAATCTTCATATAAATACCTTCTTAATTTAGGATGAATCTCTTTATCATCTCCCGGAATCATTTGCTGCATATAAAGGAAGCAGAGACGGTTAGTCGGATCAATCAACCCATAATTTCCTGAACTTCCATACCATCCGAACTCACCTATCGGTGTCTTTCCCTCCTCTCTCACTCTCACTCTCACCCCATATCCATATCCATAATCTGGTATTGTAAAATCCCTCATTTGCTCTTGTGTAAGCACATTTGTATGCATCATTTCTACATATCCCTCTGACAAAATCCTATGTTTTCTCCATATTCCTCCATCAAGCAAACATTGTTGAAATCTCATATAATCATCCAGTGTAGACAGCACCCCTCCTCCGCCTTCTTCAAACTTTCGACCCGGCTGATAAAACCAATCTTTATCTGCAACCGGTATTAAATCGCCATTTTCCATACGTTGATACATCTGACACAAATTTTCCTTATCCCTTATGCTTCTGAAACGAAACATGGTATTTTCCAACTCCAATGGCTCCCATATATAACGCTGCAAGTAATCACCCAGGCTCATTTCTGACACAATTTCTATAATTGCTGCAAGGACGTCATACCCTGCTCCATATAAAAAATGAGTTCCCGGTTCAAAGGCTAAAGGAATTCTGGAAAATAGTCGTGCATATTCCTGAGTGGTATAATCCTTTTTCTGTTGGCGGAAATTGATCACTTCTCTTTTCGTCTGACACATAGTCGGACCGTCATTGTCATAAGAATAGGATATACCCGAACGCATAGTTAAAAGGTGAGAAATCAGCAAAGGGCTTCTGGTTTTTTCAATATTATTCCATCCATTTGCCGCAACATGGTTAACATTAAGATATTTATATTCTGGAATATAGTCAGCAACTGCTGCATCTAGCCGTAATTTTTTCTGCTCTATCAGTTGTAGAGCAGCTACAGCTGTATAAAGTTTCGTAAGAGAATATATACGATAAAGTGTATTCTCATTCGGTGCTTCCCCAGTTTGCAAATTGCATTTTCCTGCATATTTTCTATACTGTTCTATGCCATTTTGAAGTATCAAACATGAACATCCCGAAATAGTTTCCCTGCATAATTCATCTATATAAGTATCTAATTTCTTCCAAAAACTGCTTTTCATATATCCCTCTCCAAAAACTGCTTTAGAATTTTTAATATAAATTTTATCACAAACATTCCAAAAGAAAAAGCCACTATTAATTAATACCTTACCACTTCTGGAACTTAATGTATTTTTACTATATTTTACTACATTTTCCCAGTATTTTTCTGGAAGCCCCTGTCCATAATTGATATAATAGGAGTGATGAAGATTCTCAAAATACAATACAGAAAGGAAGATTTTTATGAGGAAGAGATTTTGCGCAGCAGCGCTGGCACTGACAGCCGCGCTATCTGCCGGACTGCTTACCGGCTGCAGCAGTGCCTCCGGCGGCGAAACAATAATCGTCCGGATCGGTCACAACCAGTCCACGAACCATCCCACCCACATAGCATTGGCTGCTTTTGAAGAATTTATCGAAAGCAGGCTGGGAGACAAATATGATGTGGAAGTATTTCCAAGCGAGCTTTTAGGTTCTCAGAACGAAATGGTTCAGCTGACGCAGACAGGCGCCATCAATTTCTGCGTGGCTTCCAACTCTCTTCTGGAAACCTTCAGCCAGAACTACACTCTGTTTAATCTTCCCTATCTGTTTTCTTCCAGCGAAGCCTACCATGCGTCCATGGATGATACTTCCATCACGGAACCCATCTTTGAATCAACCAGACAAGCTGGTTTTGAGGCTGTTACCTGGCTGGATGCAGGCACCCGGAATTTCTATACGGTAAATAAGCCCATCCATTCTCCTGCTGATTTAAAGGGACTTAAGATCCGCGTCCAGCAGTCCCCTACCAACGTACAGATGATGAACCTTTTAGGAGGCTCTGCCACTCCCATGGGCTTTGGAGATGTGTACACGGCCCTCCAGTCCAAGATCATCGACGGAGCAGAAAATAATGAACTGGCTCTGACAGACAACGGTCATGGAGATGTATGCAAATACTATTCCTACGATATGCACCAAATGATCCCTGATATCCTGATCGGAAATATTGCTTTTCTGGACAGTCTGTCCCCGGAAGAACGAGCCATTTTTGACGAGGGCTTTGACCTCGTGAATCAGATCCAGAGAGAGGAATGGACCATCGCAGTGGATGCGGCTAAAAAACGGGCTTCCGGAGACCAGAAGGTGAATTTCCTCTACCCGGATACAGCCCCATTTAAGGAAGCGGTTATTCCCATGCATGAATCCATGCTGGGCCAGCACCCGGATTTTGTTCCCATCTATGATGCGATACAGGCTTACAACCAGAAGTATCCGTCAGCTGAATCCTAAAAGGAGGTGACCGGCATGAAAAAGCTGAGAAATGTACTTACATCCCTTTTAAATATACTGGCAGGCGCCAGCCTGATCGCTATGGTTGCGCTCACCTGCTGGCAGGTATTTACCCGATACATCTTACAGAATCCGTCCCCCTGGTCTGAGGAGCTTGTGGCTTACCTCTTTGCATGGGCCAGCCTTTTAGGCGCTTCCATCATCACAGGAGAACGGGGACATATGAATATTCCCATTGTCACAGACCATTTCACTCCCGGCATCCAGAAGCTCCTCGCAATCTTTGGAGAGCTTATCGCATTTGCCTTTTCCCTGATCATCCTGGTATACGGCGGCATCAAGATCACAAGCCTCGCCATGGGACAGATGACCTCTGCCCTGGGCGTTGCTGTAGGTGTGTTTTATGTGGTAATGCCTTTATGCGGTATTTTAAACATGATCTATACAGTTCTCAACATCGTGGATATCTCAAAAAACGGCGTCATTACGGCGCAGGAAGAAAAGGAGGCATAGACTTATGGCAATGGAATCTCTGCTTATCATAATTGTTGTTCTGGCCGTGCTCCTGATCGTCGGCGTACCGATTTCCTATTCCATCGGCATTTCCGCCCTGATCGCCATCCTGCGGACCGTGCCTTTGGAAGTATCGGTGGTAACCGGCGCTCAGCGTATCTTTGTGGGCATGAGCAAATTCAGCCTGACGGCCATTCCCTTTTTTATCCTGGCAGGAAACCTGATGAACCAGGGCGGCATCGCCAAACGGCTGGTTGATTTTGTGATGGCAATCCTTGGCAAGCTGCCCGGTGCCCTTTTAGTGACAAATGTAGGGGCAAACGCCCTTTTCGGCGCTATTTCCGGTTCGGCCTCTGCCGCCGCAGCAGCCGTAGGAAGTATGGTGGAAAAGGGCGAAGAGGAACAGGGCTATGACAAGGCGCTCTGTGCTGCCACCAATGGGGCTTCTGCTCCCTCAGGCCTCCTAATCCCGCCCTCCAATGCCCTGATCACCTATTCTCTGGCAGCCGGAGGCACCTCTGTGGCAGCACTCTTTATGGCCGGTTATATTCCGGGCATCATCTGGGCGGTGGCCTGTATGGCAGTTGCTGTGATCATTTCAAAGAAAAAAGGCTATAAGGGAATCCCTGGAAAATACGACTGGAAAAACCTGTGGGTCTGCACCCTCAGAGCCCTGCCCTCCCTTTCCCTGATCGTAGTGGTAATCGGCGGCATCATCGGCGGTGTGTTTACAGCCACAGAAGGCTCTGCCATTGCGGTAATCTACGCCCTGATCCTCGGCATCCTCTACCGCAACATTACTTTAAAATCCTTCTGGAAAATCGCAGTAGACAGCGCCAAGATGAGCGGTATGGTTGTATTCCTGATCGGCGTTTCCAATATCCTTGGCTGGGTCATGGCATTTACCCAGATCCCTCAGGCCATTTCCGACGCCCTCTTAGGCCTTACAAGCAACCCCATTATCATCCTGCTGATCATGAATGTCATCCTTTTAATCGCAGGAACCTTTATGGATGTAACTCCGGCCATCCTGATCTTCACCCCCCTGTTCCTTCCGGTCGTTAAGACCTTTGGTATGGATCCGGTCCAGTTCGGTCTGATCCTGGTGTACAACCTCTGTATCGGAAATATTACTCCGCCAGTGGGAAATACCCTGTTTGTAGCCATCAAGGTCGGGCGAAGTTCCCTTTCCCGCGTCATGCCCTATATGCTCTGGTACTATGTGGCAATTCTTGTAGGGCTTCTCATGGTGACCTATATCCCTGCGGTGAGCCTGGGACTCCCTGCAATGGCCGGACTGATCTGACCGATGTTTTTTCTTCCATAACATAAAAGACGGCTGGCGCAGCTATGTGGTGATCTCCACACAGCTCTGCGCCAGCCCTTTCGTATTCGTTCGTTCCGTATTCTTTATTTAGTTGTAACTATTCAGTTCTCATTCATCTTAGCCAGCTTTGCTGCCTGATCTGCGGCAATGCAGGCATCCAGGATCTCCTGGATATCTCCGTTTAAAATCTTATCCAGCTTATAAAGGGTCAGATTGATCCGGTGATCCGTCACACGGCCCTGTGGGAAATTGTAGGTACGGATTTTCTCCGAACGGTCACCGGTACCGATCTGGCTGCGGCGCTCTGCTGCCTCTGCATTCTGCTTTTTCTCAAGCTCAATATCATAGAGCTTGGAGCGCAGGAGGCGGAAGGCCTTTTCCTTATTCTGAAGCTGGGATTTCTCCGTCTGGCTGTAGATTACGATTCCTGTGGGAATATGGGTAAGACGCACGGCAGAGTCTGTGGTATTTACACACTGCCCGCCGTTTCCGGAGGCACGCATTACGTCGATGCGGCAGTCATTCATATCGATCTGTACGTCTACATCCTCAGCCTCAGGCATCACGGCTACCGTCGCTGTGGAAGTATGGATTCGTCCGCCGGACTCTGTTTCAGGCACACGCTGTACCCTGTGCACGCCGCTCTCGTATTTCAGCTTGGAATATGCGCCCTTTCCCGTAACCATGGCTACCACTTCCTTAAAGCCGCCGATCCCGTTTTCATTTAAGCTTACGATTTCCACCTTCCAGCGCTGGCTGTCCGCATAGTTGGAATACATCCGGTACAGCTCGGCAGCAAACAAGGCTGCCTCGTCTCCGCCTGCACCTGCACGGATCTCCAGAATGATGTTCTTTTCATCATTTGGGTCCTTGGGAAGAAGGAGGATCTTCAATTCATGCTCCAGCTCCTCGATGCGCTTCTTTGCGTCAGACAGTTCTTCCTTCGCCATTTCCCGAAGATCTTCATCACTCTCCTCTTCCAGCATTGCAAGGCTGTCTTCCACATCCTGTTTCGCCTGCTTATACTGCTTATATGCCTCTACGATGGGAGCCAGATCCGCCTGCTCCTTCATCAGTCTGGTAAAACGCTTTGTATCCTGAGTCACATCAGGATCCCCCAGCATCAGCATCAGTTCTTCGTAATGGATCAGTATATCATCCAGTTTATCAAACATAATCTTCTCTCTCCTATCATCACGGCCTTTTAGCCTGCACCACCCGATCCAGCCCGGCCATATCCTTTATCACCTTAAGGCCCTCAAAACCGGCCTGTTCAAAAAGCTCTGAAACGTCCTTCCCCTGGTCAAAGCCTATCTCCATATAGATCTTCCCTCCGGGCTTTAAATATGCCATGGAACGTTCTGCCAGAATCCTGTAAAATTTCAGCCCGTCTGCTTCCCCGTCCAGAGCCAGCCGCGGCTCATGATCCCGCACCTCAGGTTCCAGTCCTTCTATGACCTCTGAGGGGATATAGGGCGGATTGGACACAATGACATCAAACTGCGCCTCCGCTTCCAATCCTTCAAACATATCGCTTTTTATCAGCCGGAGCCGCTCCTTTTCTTCTCCCAGGATCCTTTCCCTGTTAGCCTCTGCCACCTTGAGCGCTTCCTTAGAGATATCAAGAGCGGTCACTGAGCGGTATTCCCCCAGTTTTGCAAGGCTTATAGCAATACAGCCGGAGCCGGTGCACACATCCAGTATGGCGCTGTTTTTATCTCTGTTTTCCTCCAAAACACGCTCCACCAGTGTTTCCGTATCCTGTCTGGGAATAAGCACCCATTCATTTACCTTAAATTCCAGTCCCATAAAGCACTGGCAGCCAGTCAAATGCTGCAGGGGAATCCTCTCTGCTCTTGCAAGAACCGCCTGTTCATACTGTTCTGCCGCCTGTTTTAGCCTGTAAATTTCCTCTTCTCCACCAATGGCCTGTTTAAAAAGAGGCTGGTCTCTTCTGGTGAGAAAAGAGGCAAAATTCAGATCAAACGCCTCCAGCAGCAAAAGTCTGGCATCCAGCGCAGCATCCGGCACTCCGGACTCTTCCAGTTTTTTCCTCCCGGACTCATAAAGCTGTCCTAAGGTCGTCTCTTCCCATACTCTCTCCGCACTCATTCTGTTTCCTTCCAGCCTGGGAAGTTTTCATCCAGGTACGCTTTCCAGTCAAAAACCTCTTCCACTGCCGCGATCGCCACTTCGATCATGGAGTCATCCGGCTCTGTGGTGGTCAGACCCTGCATCCACATGCCGGGACGGCTCAAAAGGTTTACAAGCTTACTGTCATGGCGGCCTGCAAATCGGAGAAACTCATAGGACACGCCTGCGATCACCGGTATCAGCACGATCCGGCTTAAAAAGCGCAGCCAGACTGTATCCGTACGGATCACCATAAAAAACAGGATACTTATGATCATTACAATCATGATAAAACTGGTTCCGCAGCGCTTGTGCTCCTTGGAGCTGCCCCGGACATTGGCTACATTTAAAGCCAGTCCATGCTCAAGACAGTTGATGCATTTATGCTCCGAACCGTGGTACATAAAGGTACGGCGGATATCCTCCATACGGGATACCAGTTTAATATAGATAATAAAAATCACAATGCGGATCACGCCCTCAAGAACCGCCATCGCCGTTTCCGAAGGGATAAAAGGCTTACAGATACGGGCGATCCCAAGGGGAAGCAGCATGAAAATGCCGATTGCCATAATAAAAGAAAAAATCATGACAACCGTCATAAGAATACTTTCCAGCTTTTCACCGAATACCCTGTCCAGCCACTGCTCAAACTTTCCCGGCTGAGCATCCTCATCATCCTCAAAAAAGCTGCAGGACCAGGTTAAAGCACGCATTCCCACCACCATAGAGTCTGCAAATTTGAAAACGCCGCGAATAAAAGGAAGGCCCAGGATGGGGTATTTCTCCGTAAGACTCACATACCGATCTCTTTTTACCTCAATCTCTCCGTCAGGCTTTCGGACTGCAATGGCGTAATCGTCACCGTTCTGCATCATGATGCCCTCGATCACCGCCTGACCGCCGATTCCAGAATATTTCATTGTATCATTTCCTCTCCCTGCCGCAGCAAGCTGCGGCTGTGTTTTGCCAAAAGAACACAAAAGGGCTGAGCCTGATCTCTCAGGCTCAACCCCTTGATTTTTTCTCGCTTATTACTGGGCGTTAATGCCATACTTACGATTGAACTTGTCAATACGTCCACGGGCAGCAGCAGCCTTCTGCTGGCCAGTATAGAAAGAATGGCACTTGGAGCAAACCTCAACGTGGATGTCCTGCTTTGTGGAGCCTGTTACGAACTCGTTGCCACAGTTGCAAACTACCTTTGCCTGGTAGTAATTTGGATGGATTCCTTCTCTCATTTTCATTCACCTCTCTGATTATTTGCGGTTTCCGACCGCGGCCTTGTATGCCAATCTGCCTCTGTACACTGCAGGCAGCCGGCCGGGGCCGTCACCAGAACGCACAGATATCAGCATCTTTTAAGTTATACACGCCCTTACCGCAAGTTCCTGACTCACGCAGGCGCTAAAACTGCTCTCCATATTCAGGACAGCTTAATCAGTATAGCATAGAATTTTTTGTATTGCAAGAGGGAATGTGGCTGAGTTTTTGCATTTTTCCCAGCAGATTTTCAAACTATTTTCAGGGCTTACCCGCACTCTTCCATCAGTCGGCGGATAAACCGGCGGCGGGCCGGCTCCTGATCCTCCAGGCTTTTGAGCTTATCCGTGCTTTTAGCCGGAATCCATGCCTTATTTGTATTATAATAGAAATTCAGCTGCTTCCAGTATTTTTCCGGAAAGAGGAACATACAGGCTAAACTCTTTCGCTCCCGCCGATCCATAGGGCGCACCCGCTGGTAGGAATCCAGCATGGACAGGCCAAGCTCTGTATCCCAGCCATGCTTTTCCAGGGCTTTTCTCATCAAGCGGTAAAGATCCGATGCCTGGATTCCCAGATGCATCCGGTTATACTCCACAATGGCCGTATATCCCCGCCCCATGAGCACATGATGCTGGTCTAAGTCCCCATGGCAGAGAGAAAGGCCTGAAACAGACTCTGCGGACAGCTCTGCTGCCATCAACTGTCCATCTTCCTCTGTTATATGTTGTCCGGCAGCAGCTCTGTTTCTTCCCCAAAGCCTCATCATCTCATCCGCCGCTTCTTTTGCCTGCTCATAAAAGCCATTATAATTTCCAATGACGCAAAGCTCAAATTCCGTCTTTCCCCGTTTTCTGCGGATAAAGCTTCTGGCCTTCTGCATTTCCCTGATATGGCGGTTCATCTCCGGACCTGCCTGTTCCCTGCAGACTGAACCCATGCGCCATTCCTCCTGAAAGGGAATCCGGGCCAGCTGGGCATGGAGCATGGCAAGGCGGGCAATGGACTGACGGACCTCATAGCTGTCTCTTATATTACATTCCCGGTCGGAAAACCACTCCTTTAATATGTAGCGTGTTCCGTCTCCCGCCATAGTCAATAGCCCGCCTTCCCGGTTTCTCTCGTACCGGTCTGTCCGCAGGCTTGTACGGGTATCTATCATTCCCAGAATCTGGTCTTCTATTTCCAGTCTTCTTACAGTCCCCCTGTATTCCCGCAAAAGCTTAAGCCCCTGATCCGTCTCGCAGATCCAGGCCCCCCTTCCCTTTCTCACAGATATGATTTCCATTTCATATTGTTCCAGCGCTTCCAAATATCTGTCGATCATCCTACCCCTCCGTTCTTTTGCCTGTTTTACTGCTTTTTCAGTTACAGAAAAAAAGAGTATGTCTGAGCTTTATCACTCAGGCACACTCTAAGGTATGTCAGAAAAACGCAGGATATGACTTTCCATTCTAAATGGATTTATGGCTGCCCGTCCTTCCACTGCAGATGATGCAGCTCTCCCGCCAGCTCCATCTTTTCAAATCCATTCTGGCGCAGGGCCTCATAAAGCACAATGGCGGCAGAATTGGAGAGGTTTAAGGAGCGGATATCGCCCCACATGGGGATGCGGATGCAATGCTCCTCGTTTTCCACCAGGATTTCCTCAGGAATACCGGCGCTTTCTTTGCCGAACATCAGATAACAGTCCGGGCTGTAGCTTACGTCAGAATAAACCTTATGGGCCTTGGTTGTGGCAAAATACATATTGCCTGCGGCCTGTGGATTTTTTTCAAGAAAATCCTGGTAATCGCTGTATACGCTTACATCCAGCTTATCCCAGTAATCCAGTCCGGCCCGTTTTAAGGCCTTTTCATTGAGCTTAAAGCCCAAAGGCTCGATCAGATGGAGCCTTGTATTGGTTGCAACGCAGGTGCGGCCGATGTTGCCTGTATTAGAAGGCATTTCCGGTTCTAAAAGTACAATATTCATCATAGCTGTCACGCCTTTCCGTCATGGTTCTTTACAAAGCGCTCAATGCGGCCTAAGGCCTCTTTTAAGCTCTTAAGGGAGTACGCATAGGAAATACGCACAAACCCTTCTCCGCACGCTCCAAAGGCCGTTCCCGGCACCACAGCTACCTTTTCCTCTTTTAACAGCGCTGTGGCAAATTCCTCAGAGGTCATGCCGAATCGGCTGATATTGGGGAAGGTGTAAAAGGCGCCCAACGGCTCAAAACAGTCGATCCCCATTTCCTTAAATGCATTTAAGAGGTACCGGCGGCGCTGATTATAAGATTCACGCATCATTTCCACATCCTTATCCCCGTCCCGAAGGGCAGCAACCGCCGCATACTGGCTGGTAGTGGGAGCACACATGATGGCATACTGATGGATCTTTAACATCTGCTTTAAAATAATCTCCGGAGCCGCCGCATATCCCAGACGCCAGCCTGTCATGGCATAGGATTTGGAAAAGCCGTTGATCAATACCGTTCTTTCCTTCATTCCGGGGAAGGAAGCGATGGTAACGTGATTATCTGTATATGTAAGCTCGGAATAGATTTCGTCTGAAATTACAAAAATATCCTTTTCCACCACAATCTTAGCAATCTCTTCCAGCTCATGACGCTCCATGATCGCTCCAGTGGGATTATTTGGAAATGGAAGAACCAGGATTTTCGTTTTATCGGTAATCTTTTCCAGAAGTTTCTCAGGGGTCAGTTTAAAATGATCCTTTTCCTCCAGTTCAATCACCACCGGCACACCGTCTGCCAGCACGGCACAGGGCACATAGGAAACATAGCTGGGCTGGGGAATCAGGACTTCATCCCCGGGATTCAACATGGCACGCATGGCTGCATCAATGGCTTCACTGCCGCCCACCGTAACCATGATCTCTTTGTCTGAATCATAGCTTACATCAAAACGGCGGCTTAAATAACGGCTGATCTCGTCCTTTAAGGACTTAAGGCCTGCATTAGAGGTATAAAAAGTACGTCCTTTCTCCAGAGAATAGATGCCCTCCTCCCTGATATGCCAGGGTGTGTCAAAATCAGGCTCGCCTACGCCCAGAGAAATGGCTCCCTCCATCTCGTTTACAATATCAAAGAATTTCCGGATCCCAGAGGGAGGGATACTTACGATCTTATCTGATAAGGGATTTCTCATGGGGTAATCAGCATCCTTTCATCCTGGACCGGCTCGCTGATAATAGTGCCGTGATCCTTATATTTTTTCAGTACAAAATGTGTAGCTGTGCTTAAAACAGCCTCCATGGGAGCCAGCTTGTCGGAAACGAACTGTGCTACCTGGCGCATGGTCTTTCCTTCGATAAATACGGTAAAATCAAAGGAACCGCTCATCAGATACACAGCGTTTACCTCGCTGTACTGGTAAATGCGCTCTGCGATCTTGTCAAAGCCCATGCCCCGCTGAGGCGTTACCTTTACCTCGATCAGCGCAACTACCTTTTCCTCACTGGTATTATCCCAGTTGATCAGGGTATGATAACCGCAGATAATATGCTCTTTTTCCATATCTGCAATCTCATTTGCCACTGCAATCTCACTTTCGCCCAGTAAAACCGCCAGATCCTTTATATCGATCCTGCTGTTTTTTTCAATCACCGCAAGAATTTTTTCTCTCATAACCATCCTCCATTCTGCTAAAAAAATCCCCTGAGGGCATATATTACAGTCCCAGCTTTAAAAGCTCATCCGGCTGGGGACGCTCCAGATATCCGGCTGCTTCCTCACCGTGGCGGAGCTTTCTTGCAATGCCTTTTTCCGCCCATCCGATCACTGCCGCCGGAATCCCCGCCTGCTTTAATTCCCGCACCAGGCGGCTGCCGCTGTCTGCCGCAAGGAGCACACAGTTTTCACTGTAAAGCCGGTAGGGATTTAATTCAAACAGCTCACAGACTTCGATTGCCGCCTGATGGACAGGGAAAAGGCGCAGATCCACGTCCAGTCCTGTGCAGTAGATGCCTGAAAAATTCCAGAGTGCTGCCAGTACGCCGCCTTCCCCTGCAAACTCCCAGGCTGTAACCGGACTGTTTTTTTCCGCTGTCGCCTGATCCAGCCAGCTTTTTACCGAATATTCCTCTTCTTTCAGTTCTCTTAAAAATGAGGGAGCAAATCGCCTGGAAAGTATTTCCTTTTTTGCTTCCAGGATGCGTCTGGCTCCTGCCAGACCGGCAGAACCTGCAAAAATCAGCTCCTGTCCCGGATTTATATGGCCGTCCCGCTTTTCAAAGCCGCCCGGCCCCTGCCCTGCTGTTCTCATTGAGCCACCTCCCCTGATGGGGCGGGAACTCCCGGGCCACCTCCCGGAGCTGCTGCGCTGTCTCCGGCCTCTGGCGATGCTCCGGGGCCTCCACCGGAAACTGCTCCGCTGCTTCCTCCTGCACCCTCCGGTGCTCCCGGACCGCCTGAGGCCGCCCCGCTGCCGCTTGTGCCGCCTGCTGGTGCTCCCGGGCCGCCTCCCGGGACAGTTCCGCTTTCTCCCGGCATTCCGGGGCCGCCTGCCACATTTTCTGCACCGGGTGATTCAGGAGAAGTATTTTCCCCTGCTCCGGCAGTCTGTCCTCCTGCGGGATCGGTCTGCACAGGCGCATTGACCGGCGCTTCCGGACCCACACGGTAGACTGCCTTTGAAGCATTATAGGTATCTTTATTTAACAGCGTGCGCTCCGTCTCCACACCGTCTACCGTAACCACCTTCCACAGCCGGGATCGCAGTCCGGTATGGGAAGACTGCACCCGAACCTTCGCTCCGGGAGCCAGAGTATTGTCAACGATCAGCTGAGGTTCACCGGGACTGGTAGTACCTATGGTTTCTGAGATATACTCCACCTTTCGTCCCTCCGGCCGCGTTTCCTTTCCATAGAGGGTAAAGGTCAGCTTTTTCCCGGAAGTATAGGCTTCTACGTAGATGGGAGTACTGTAATTATTTTTAATTTTAATATCCTTATAGGTTCCCGCAATGGCTGCATCCATGGAAGGCTCCACATAGGTAACGATCATGGAATGGTTCTGCCTCTGAACAATTTCCACCTCTGCTTCCAGAGACGCGCCGTACAGCGTGGTCGCGATCTGGCAGACGCCTCCTCCGATACTGTCTACCACCTTGCCGTTTTCATATGCGGCTGCAGTCTTGTATCCATTGGAAGTTGTAAAGGGCTGCAGGCACTCATAGCCAGAAAGCACTTCTCCGGGCATCATTACCCTGCCGTTGATCTTGGCCGCTCCCACGGAAAGATTGGTGGAACGGGCTGCTCCGCTGCTGGAAAAGTCTGTGGTACAGGTGCCAAGCACATCCTGGATGGACGCCAGTTCCTCCGATGTGATCTCCGGCTCCTGCTCCGTGATCACCGCGTCCGCCCGGACTGTTCCCTCCTGCTGTCTAGCCAGCGCCTCATTCAGCGCCTGAACCGTAGCTTCCGTATCAACCGCGCGGCCGGAAACTGCCTCTGTAATCACAAAAGCGCCGTTTTCCCGGCGTATGGAGGCATTCTGAGGCTGCGTCAGGATATCCTGGCTGTGGGTATCCACAAAAGCTGTTACCTTCTCAGGATCTACTGCTGTTTCAACCGCAAGCTCTACCGGAGCCCGGGCAAGATCTTTCTTTACCATATACTGGCGGATCAGGCTGCCTCCGGCGTACTCCTTAAGCGTTTCCTCAATCTGGTTCTCATTGCTCCAGTAAAGTCCCAGCTCCTTTGCCGTGGTCTCCTTCTCCTGTCCGTCCAGGGTCAGGATAACCGGACAGTTTCCCAATTTCTCCTCATAAGTCTCTATTACATCACGGGCCTCCCCACAGGTTTTTCCTGCCAGATCCTGCCCCTGTACACGAATCCCGTCGGGAAGTACAGGAGCCGCCATGGCTGTACCAGGGAAGGCCCACACTGCCCCGGCTGCCGCCAGGACAGTCAGGGCTGTTTTCCACATTTTATTTTTCATTCTCACATATCCTTTTCATTCCGGAAGCCATTTTTCCGGCATTTTGGCCCGTATCACAGATCCTTTAATACATCAGTGCACTTAAAGCCATCGGTACGATCATAGCCAGTACCAGGATCACAACAATAATGGTTGAAATGATCTTCTTTGTCTTATGGTCTCTCATGTTCAGCATTTTTTCACCTCTTTTAATCCTGCGATCCCTTCCTTCTGCCGGAACCGCCCACAAAACCGTTATATGGGGAAGACAGAGAATGCTCTGTAAGTCTTCCCCGCTGCAGAATGATCTGATCAATCAGTCTGGACGCCTCGCTTCTGCTTAAAGTATCCGTCTGCAGAGTTATGTCTATTCTATGACATTTTATCAAATCCTGCAAGTATTCTTTTTGCCTTTTTGTAGCGGGCTGCTCCCGTTTTGCCTTGTGGATCAGCGGACATGGAACAAAAAGCTCCTCCCGTTCCTTCCCATAAAGGGCCTTAAGCTTTTCATAAAGCAGGTGGGCTGATTCTGCATCCGCTTCTGCCCGATGAGCAGCAGACTGGGGAATCTGAAACCAGGTACAGGAAGCGGATAAATTCTTTTTCTCATCCGGCGGCATCAGATGACGGCACAGCGTCAGGGTATCGACCGCCTCAAACTCACATTCCAGCTGGCTGTTTACTGCTGCCTGCTTTAAAAATCGGTAATCAAAGAGGATATTGTGGCCCAAAAGCGGAAGACCTCCGCAGAAGGCCAGAAGTTCTCCGATCACATTTTCCATGAGAGGCGCTGTCCGTACCATCTCATCTGTAATTCCCGTAAGCTGCGTAATTTTTTCCGAAATGGGTTTTCCCGGATGAACCAGTGTCACAAACCGCTCCCGCACCGTTCCGTCGATCACCTTTAAGGCCGCTGCCTCTGTAATTTTTTCCGTCTTTGATTCCAGGCCAGTCGTCTCCAGATCAAGGGCAATATAAGAAGTCATCATCGCGCCTTACCCCCGTCAAAAACCACCGGCTCTTCGCAGGACGGGCAGTATTCCTTTAAAAAGCATTCCCCGCATTTGGGTTTTCTGGCCGTACAGACAGTTCTTCCCAGTGTAATAATATGGATATTCCACAGAATCCAGTGGTCCTTTGGCAGCACCTTCATCAGATCATACTCTACCTTTTCCGGCTCCTCCTCCAAGGTCAGGCCCAGCTTTCGGGAAATCCGCTTTACATGGGTATCCACCACAATGCTCGGCACATGATAAACATTGCCCCGGATCACATTAGCTGTTTTCCTTCCCACGCCTGCAAGAGAGGTCAGATCCTCCAGCGACTCCGGTACCTCTCCTGAAAACCGTTCCAGCAAATCTCTGGCGCAGAGAATGATATTCTTTGCCTTATTATGGTAAAACCCGATGGAATGGATATCCTGCTCCATCTCCTTTACATCCGCCGCGGCAAAGGCTTCCAGAGAAGGGTATTTCTGAAACAGGCCGGCTGTTACGATATTTACCCTGGCATCCGTACACTGGGCGCTTAAAATCACCGCGATCAGCAGCTGCCACGGAGTTTCATGGTTCAGATAACAGATCAGCTCCGTGCCGTATTCCCGATCCAAGGCTTCCAGTATATGAGCAACCCGCTGGCTACGGGCCGTTTTTGTCTCCCTTTTTATCTTTGGCATATAAAACGCTCCTCATTCCTTATATTTCAGTCCATTTCAGTATACGGCATATGATGCCGGTTTTTCAAGAGACATTTTCTTTGAGTTTCCGCATGTTGCAGTGCGCTCTGGCATCTGGTGTTCAGGACGACTTTGAAGGCCATTAGAAAACCTTGGAGAATTAAATTTTTCGTTAAAAGCCATATCAAACCTGTCTGAGCGCAGCGAGTTTTTGATATGGCTTTTGTTTTTAGAAAAATTTCAGACTCTTAGGTTTTCTTATGACCGGAAACCGGAGTCCTGAACACCAGACGCCCGGACACAGTGCAACATGCGGAAACTCAAAATATTTTCCATAACAAAAATACGCCCTAACGAGATAAGCATCTCTCAGGACGTACTCCCAATTTCTTTAAACCGTCTGGGAAAGCAGATATTCTCCCACATGGTACATCAGCCTGAGCGCCTCCGGCAGAAGGCATTCTGGGAAATATCTTCCATAATTATTAACCTCAAAGCTGAAATATCCCTCATATCCAATTTCCCTCAGGGTCTGTACCGCCTCTTTCCAGTCAACCGTTCCCATAAGAGGCAGAACGTGCATCAGATCCGGGTCTGTGGCGCTGTGGGTATCCGATACATGGGTCGCGTACAGATAGCTGCCGATCAGCCTTAATGCATCTCTCTGATTCTGCTGCATGATGTCCCCATGTTCAAAATCCCAGCAGATTCCAAACCGGCTGTCGCCCACGCGCTTTGCCAGATTTACCAGTTCCTCCGGATAAGCGCCGAATTTCCGCTTGGGGGCAATCGTAATGTCGCACATATTTTCAACTGCAAACGCCATGTCAAACCGGGCTGTTTTATCCAAAAGTTCCCGGAAATATTCTGCATTCTTCTCCTCTGATACTGCCATTGGACGTGGGGAATCGTACACAGTATCCGGATGAGTCACACAGAGTCTGGAACCCAGTATATAACAGCATTCAATGGAGCGCAGGGTCAGCTCTTCATGGTGCTTTCTCTCTTCCGGCGTAAGAGCCGGAGAAAGGAAATTATAAGTATAAGCATGGCTCTGTCCAAACCGCATCCCCAGGCGCTCTTTTTCCTCTGCCACCTGATCAATCCATTTTTTCCATTCGTCGGTAAGAAACGGAGAGCCGGGAAGAGCCCAGTCGTAAAAGCTGATATCCAGTGTATCAAAGCCTGCCTCCTTTGCATAGCGCATCATGCGGTCCATATGGAAAAATGGCCCCTCTGGCCGGTCAAATACAATATTGCTGGAGGTTGATAATTTCATGAAAATACCCTTTCTAGGAACAAGTCAATATAGGTGTCAAAATCAAAGCGGTACGCTGCCTGTACATCGGAGTTCCATTGATCCGCATATCCTTTTGCCCCAAACAGCGTCTGGCCGCACATCAGGCCGTCCTGGTCTGATACAGCAGCCTTTCCATGGATATACTCTGCAATTTCCGGCCGCACAGCCGCTGCTACTGCCATGGCATCAACTAAAAGGCTGTAGGGCTCAAGTCCTCTTTTCAGGTTAAAGGCCACAGCCCGTTCAAGAAACTGAAAGGCCCATCCGTTTTTATTCCCCTCTGCCATCAGGCGCTCTGCCATGGAATTTTCCAGTCTCATCGTTACATCCAGTCCCAGCGCTGTAACAGGAATCCCGGATTCAATCACATATTTTGCCGCCTCCGGGTCTGTGCGCACATTCCAGCTGGGCCTGGGATTCCAGCTGCTCTTATCAGGCGCTACGCCGTAAGAGCCGTTTATGGTATAGATTCCTGCAATCTGCTCCCTGCTCTCAGGGTATTTCATCAAAAGCTCTGCCAGATTCGTCATGGGAGCAATGGATATTATATAAATCTCTCCCGGATGCTCCTCCAGTTTCCTGTGGATCAGCTCCACGGCAGGCAGTCTTGACAAACAGGAAGAGGCGGGGCCAAGCCCCGTCTCCGAAAGTCCGTCACAGCCGCAGTATTTTCCGTCAAATTCCAGCCTGCGCTTTAATGGCTGGCTGGCTCCGGCAGCCACTGATACATCGGGCCTGCCGCACAGCTCCAGTATCTTTAAAGCGTTCCGGGCGCTCTGGGCGACCTCGCAGACGCCGGAAACAGCGGTCACCGCTTCCAGCGAAAGCTCTGCAGATGCTGCCGCAAGCATCAGCGCCAGCGCATCATCCGCACTGGGATCGCAGTCAATGATTACTCGTTTCACTTACAGCTTCCTTTCCTGTCTTCTTACTCATTTCCCTTACTCAATAGGGTTGGCTCTGTAATAATCCTCAAGCGCCTTCGCACAGCCGTCCTTGATGGCGTTGAAGGTTTCCTCTTTCGCTGCTGCTCCATCACCGAAGGAAAGCATTGCATCCTTAATCACCGTATCAATGGTGCTGTTATTGGGGATAAAGGCCGGAATCACAGAGGTTCCTGACTGCATCAGCACATCATAGGGAACCTGAAGCCTGGGATCTGCCTCTACTGCTGTCTGATAGGATTCCAGCTCCTGAGACTTTACGTTGACAGGCGTATAACCAGTTCCCTCAAGCCACATTGCCTGAGCCTCAGGGGATGCCATATACTGTACAAATTCCCATGCAGCCGCCTTCTTTGCCTCGTCATCACGATCCATCATAAACAGGCCGGAGCCACTGGGATATGCACCACCGATATCGTCTGCAGATACGGCAGGAATTGCCGCAACTCCCCAGTTAAAGCTGTCTCCCACCAGCTCGCTGATGGTAGGGATACGGGAGCTGGTCATAATAACCATTGCGTGCATTCCCGCTGCAAATTCCTCATTGATGGAATCTTTAGATGGCTTGTAGGCGCCGCTGTTTACAACCTTTTCCCACTCCGTTAAAAACTTGTCCAGCGTACCGTTGGATACGCAGGAAAGCTCTGTCATATAGCCTTCGTGTCCATTTTTGTTATTTCCGAATTCACTGCCGGACGCCCCCTGGGTCTCAATCCAGTTTTCCAGCTCATACTGGTTTACACGCACATTTAAGCCATACTCTGCGTCCGTTTTTTCCGCCAGCACCGGAAGGGCCTCTGCCATCTCTGCGATCGTTGTGGGCACAGCCACACCGGCCTGATCCAGATAATCCTGATTGTAATATAAAAGCAGCGCAGATGCAGTCCACGGCATTCCGATCATCCTGCCTCCGATGGAGTATTCCTCAACCGCTCCCGGCATCAGATCCTCTTTTTTCATTGTTCCATCTGCTGTAAGCATATCCTCTGTCCATATGGTACGCTTGTAATCCCGAATAAGGTTTACGCTCTCGCTGTAAAGCTGGATCACATCCGGCATATTTTCGATATCGTCCGCAGGCATGGCAGCCATAAGGGCATCTGTGCCGGGCCAGTTCTGGAATACAGGCGTTACATGGATATTTTTTTCTTTTCCGATGGTTTCATTGAACTGATCCACCTGCTTCTGGGTAATCTCTCCGAACACGCTGTCCATGGAGTGCCAGAATGTGATCTCTGTCATGCCGGAACCAGCTTCCTGTTCCTGTGAAGCAGCCCCGCTGTTCCCGCCGGAAGCACCCTGACAGGCAGTAAGCCCCATTGTAATCATTGCTGCTGCCGCAATCGGCATAAATGCTTTCATTTTCATTGTTTTATTCCCTTTCTTTCAATTATTCTTTTACCGCGCCGGACATCATGCCCGCCACGATCTGTTTCTGAAATACGATAAAGAGCAGCACAGTCGGAACCAGAGCCACTACAACTCCGGCCATCACCGGACCAAATACAGCAGATTCCCTGTCCTTTAACATGGTAATTCCTACCTGTATGGTTCTCAGCTCATTTTTATTCGTTACGAGCATGGGCCACACATACTGGTTCCAGACATTTACAAAAGAGGACAGGAATACGGTAGTTACAACCGGACGGCTGGTAGGCATCAGGATACTGAAGAAAAACCGCAAATTCCCGCAGCCGTCAATAGCAGCTGCTTCCTTTAAGCTTTTGGAAAATCCCAGAAAATGCTGCCGCAGCATAAAGATATTAGCCGCAGACACAAGATAAACCACACAGATTCCCATATATGTGTTCACCAGCCGTAAACGGCTTACTGTGGTGAAATTGGCAACGATCAGTACATCCGGCGGGATCATCATGGTGCTGAGAGTCAAAAAGAACAGCAGCTTCTTTCCCTTAAATTCCATAAAAGAAAAGGCAAAGGCGGACATGCAGGCTACCAGTACGCGGCTCACACTGCAGATCACAGCAACCACAAAGGAATTTACCATATATCTTGGAAGGGTAGTCCTTGTAAATGCAGTCACATAATTGTCAAAAGTCACCTTAGGAGGAAGGAAATGAGGCGGAGAAGCCAGCACTGCCTTTTGCTCCATCAGGGAAACCGAAACTGCATAGAGAATGGGAAACAGCATGAAAAAGGCCAGTCCCAGACACAAAACCTGCATGAAAACACCCCATTTATCACGTTTTGCCATCATGAGTAATGCACTCCTTTCTTTTCCCATAAAAATCCTAAAAGCGTAGCTGCCAGAGTCATTATAAATGCAATGATCGCCGCCGGATTAGCATTGGTATAGTTGCCGGCTGCGCCGATCTGTTTAAAAATATAGTACATAATTGTGATCGTTGCGTTTTTAGGTCCCCCGTCTGTAAGAACGCTTACAAGACTCATCATCATCATACTGTAGGAAATGTCTGTTATAATAAGATAAAACATGGTAGGCGTTGTCAAAGGAAGATAAATCTGAAACAGCTGACGAAACGGGTCCGCACCGTCTATGGATGCGCTTTCAATCATATCCTTCGGCACGCTTCTCACTGCGGCCAGCATAAAGATAAATGCATAACCTGTAGACAGCCAGATCTGGATAACTGCAATGGCAATCATGGCGTACTTTGGATCTGTCAGCCAGTTGATCTTAAGCCCTGTTACGCCGTTGATAAAGCCCAGGGACGGAACATAAAGAAGCTGGAAAATCATGGCTGTCACAGATACCGCCATTGCCATAGGCAGGGCAAATGAGTTCTCATAAAGGAAGGATGTCTTTCTGCGCTTATTCGCCAGAAGTGCCAGAAGCATTCCCAGTATTTTTGAAACAGGCACCGTTAAAATAACATAAACCAGTGTATTGATCACTGCCTTCACAAAGGTTTCATCCTTCAATATATACAGATAATTCTCAAATCCCACAAAACGCTTCAGCGTTCCCATGGAATCTACAATAAAAAAACTCTTGTAGACTGTCTGAAGAAACGGGAGAAACGTAAAAGGGATAAACAGCGCAAATGCCGGCAAAAGCCAGCAGTACGGTTCCAGTACCTTTTTTAATGATGTTCGCTTTCCTTTCATTGTCCCTTACCTCTTTCTGATCCTTTGCATTCTAAAGCCCCATGGCACCGCTGCGGTAGATTTAAGGCTTCCAGTGCTTCTATAACACCGTAGACCCATTTTTCATGGCTGACATAATCAGCTTCTTCTTTTAATGCAGAAACAGCGTTTCCTACGGCAGCTCCCAGTCCTGCTGCCCTAAACATATCGATGTCATTTTTATTATCTCCCAGCACCATGACCTCATCCATGGGGATCCCAAGACTCTGCGCCAGCCGTTTTACCCCCATTCCTTTTGTGCACTCTCCCGGCATGACCTCTATCCCCCGGTCATCATAGCGCAGGATCGACAGCTCCCCCTGCTTCCGGTTCCTGTTCAGCTCGCAGATTACCTCATCTACTTTACCCGGAGACGCAGGGTCAATGATCAGGAGCTTTTGTATCCTCCAGTTCTGCCAGTCCTCCTCACAGGCAGGACGCCAGGTTTTTGTCCATGAGCCGTTCCTGCTGCGGCTTCTGGTATAATCATTCTGCCGGTAGACCACCTCATCCGATCCGTCTGTGGCAATAATCGCCATATTCAGATGATCGGCACATTCAATAGCGGTTCTTACCTGATCTGTATTCAGATGGTCACTCCAAAGAAGCCCTTTCTTCCCTCCTGCCGCAGCCCCGTTGCAGGCCACCATGGGAAGTGTAATCCCGAGGTGCTCTCCCAGAAGCTCCATCATGTCCAACGGACGGCCGCTTGCCAATGTAAACGGAAGCTCCAGCTTTTGGATCATGGTGCCAAGATGCCTGATCCCGTCTGAAACTCCGGGGCCGTCCGGCCCTGTTCCATCCTGTCTGCAGCCTGCCGGCAGGAGCGTTCCGTCAATATCGCTTACGATCAGACTGACTTTCATATCCATCTCCCAACTATACAGCGTTTTGTTTGTTCTACTCGTATTATATATAAGTGTCCCTGTTTCTGGCTTTCATTCTTGCGACACTTTTTATCATTTTTTCGACTTCATGTGTAAATCTATCGTAAAAAAAGTGCTGTTTTTTCCTTGTAAGATAAAAAAACAGCACTTTTCCGTATATGAATATCATTTTTCCGAATATTTCATTTCCAGTTTCTGGTTACGTCTTTGTTCGCTTTCTCTGCGGAACTGTTTGGGCGTCACTCCGAAATACTGCCGGAATACACGGATAAAATAGGAAAAATTATCATATCCCGATTCCATTGCCACCTCGCTGACGGAAAGCCCCGTCGTCTGCAGCAGTGTTTTTGCCCGCTCCATTCTCTTTTTAATCAGGTATCCCCGAATCGTCATTCCTGTTATGTTTCGGAAAATTCTGGTGGTATAATCGGGATTTAAGTGAGTTAAATCCGCAATCTGCTCCATGGTAATGTCATTTTTAAGATTAGAACGGATATACTCCTTTACTTTTCTCACCACCTCTACTCCATGGGTTCCTTCCTTCAGGCTGTTCTGTCCTGTAATATATTCCGTGCATTTGGACACCCACCGGCACATTCCGTCAATGGACAGGATTGCAATCTTATAGAGGCGGTATATCTCATGATTATCGTAAAGCTCATGGGCCCGCATTTCCTTTTTTTCCATATATGTAAAAAACAGCTGGAGCATATCCTGCTGGAAAATACGGAAATTCTGCTCGCTTAAATGCCCCAGTCTTGCCAGAGGTACCAGAAATTTTTCAACCTCTTTTACCAGCCGCTGGGGTTCTTTTGTATAAAGAAGCTCTCCCCAGGTATCCGGAACTGCAATTTCTTTCTTTTCTCCCAGACTCTGCCTGTTTACACAGGTTATGCGGTTCTGCTGAAGCACATCATCCTTGCTGTAGGTAAGAAGGCTGCTGTAGGTATCGGCCAGCTGTTCACAGAACACCGGCTCACCAATATAGCACAAAAGCTCTGCCTGATACTCACTGCGGCAGCGGTCTGCCAGAATCCGGCATCGTTCCTGAGCCGTATCAAACTCTGCCTCCTCCAAAAGGATCACTACACGGGTATAAATCACAATCACCTTGCTGCTGTCTCCATCTGTTTTTACAAATGCCCGGGCAAGATTCTGAATCGCTGCCTGGCACAAATCATCCCCCCAGGCCATTTTCATCTCATCTTCATTTGCCAGTGTGATCAGCACCATCCGGTAGCGGCTGTCCTTGTCCAGCTTTGCATCTACTTGGGCAGCGGCGGCCTCGATCTCCTCCGGACCGCCGGGGATCCGGTTTAAACAGAGCTTTTTCCAAAACATCTCCTGAATCATGCGCTGATTATTTTTCCAGTAACGCCCGTACTGCTTTTCCTCGGTTTCCTCCTGCTGCCTGAAGCGCCGCTCTTTAAACCGCTCCACGGCCTTGAAAAATGCTTCCTCTGAAACGGGCTTTTTTAAATAATCGACTGCTTCAACATATAAAAGCCTGCGAAAAATTTCCTCTGAAAAGCGACTTCCAATCAGGATGATACCTGCATTCGGAACAGTGGAGCGCAGTTCTGTCAGAAGTGCCTCTCCTCCATCCTCAGCGATTTCCGTACAGCAGACGATAAGGTCTGGTTTCTGATTTTTTGCCGTTTCCCTGGCTGTCCTTTCGCTGTAGGCCGTTGCCGCGCTCTCCACGCCGCAGGCCTCCCAGTGAATCCTTTTTTTCAGTTCCCTTATATCCTCTATCTCCGAATCGATCAGCAATATCTTCATCCGGTTTCTCCGTTTCCTGTTTCTGTCTTAACCTGTTTTATACGCTTTTTCTATTTTACTTACTATCCAACCTCTTGTAAATGCAAATTCACAGGATACTGCACAAAATTCGGAAAAACTAAAAAAGCACCGCCCATTTGAGATAGTCCCAGACAGGCAGCGCCTTTTTCGTAATCTTTAAAATATGTATTTTGCGTACCGGACGCCCTCTATGGCCTCCATCTGCTTAAGCACCATATCCCGGCTTTCTTCCTTTTTATTTCTCAGAGTAATCATTGCCTTGCGGAATTCCTTTCCCGGCTTTCCCATTTGAACCTCTTCAATCTCCAGGCCATAACCTGCGATCCTCTGTGCAATATCAGAAATCGTCACCGTACCGTCAAACTCCACATATACGCCGCAGTACACATCCTCCAGAATAAATTTATATTCCAGCTTCTTAAACCGTGCCATAATCAGATATACTGCAAGCGTAGCCAGGATCCCTGCGCTGTAAAAACCAATGCCGATTGCAAGACCGATACAGGCTGAGGTCCAGAGTCCTGCTGCTGTAGTAAGACCGCGGACTCTGGTCTGACTGGAGGTAATGATACTTCCTGCTCCCAGAAAACCAATGCCGCTGATTACCTGAGCTCCCAGCCTGGCCGGATCTCCGGTTTGAAACGTCTCCTGCATATAGTGGCCCGTAGCCATCACAATGGCCGCTCCCATACATACCAGCATATAGGTTCTCATACCCGCAGGCTGATGGGCCCGTCCCCGCTCCAGCCCGATGACACCTCCGCAGATGACCGCAAGCAGCACACGGAATGTAATGGAAACTCCATTCAGTTCCTTTAAATACCGGACTGCGTATTCCAGTATATCGATCCAATCAGCTGTTGAGATGGCGCATCACCTTCTTTTCCAGACGCTTCTGCTTCCACTGCTGCAGCCTCTTCATGCCGTTTCCCTGACCAAAATACAGGGTTACAGAGGATAAAATCATTAAAACAACGGTATATACAAAACTCATGGCTCTGGCGTCAATGGATGCAGACTCATCCGACGCCGCCTTGATTACAATACCCAGGGGCTGGTACAGCGGATGATACAGGAATACAGACAGATCGTAATCGGAAAGCATTCCGTTAAAGTTTAAGATTGCCACAGACATCAGTGCGGGCATCATAACAGGAAGAACCACCTTCATCATGGTATAGAAGGTACCTGCACCCATACATTTGGCAGCTTCCTCCAGGTCATCATCAATGCTGAAAAAGGCAGCCTTTACCATGCGATAGGAGAAGGGCAGCTTCACTACAATATAGCCTGCAAGCATCAGCACCAGCGTTCCCACCAACACCTGATTAAAGAGAATCAGATGACGTTCCCCATAGGTTGTACTTAAGCCCAGAGCGATCAGGGTAGAAGGCAGCAGCCATGGGATCAGCATTCCCCATTCAAAGGCCTTATCCATTTTGTGAGTTGCCTTTCTTACGAACCTTGCACAGATAACCGCGATTGCCACCGCAGTTACCGCAGCAATCAGGGAGTATACAATACTTACCAGATAGGGCTTAAATGCATCCATGCTGGTAAAGAGCTTCTGATAATTCTCCAGCGTAAAGGAGGAGAGGCTGATCTCTCCTGTCTTGATGGAAAGGGAGTCGCAGAAGGAGTATACCACTACCAGAGCCATAGGAATCACATAAATCGCAAACATTCCCCATGCAGTAATGTGAGCCAGTACATTCAGCGCCGGATTATGGATCTTCTGCTTCTTTAATTTTGCCTTTGTCTTTGACACGGATACATAATTTCCGCCCTTCTCAATCCGGCTGAACACTGCCAGCAAGAGAATCGTAGCCACGCCCAGAAGGATGGCTAACAGCGCCGCCACATCCTTGGAGGATGATGACTTGGAAAAGGTAATGATCATGGGGTTAATGGTCTGGAAATCCTCGCCGCCCACGATCAGGGGAGCCGACATGGCCCCAAGTCCTGTCAAAAAGGTCAGGATGGTAATGGCAAAAAAGGTAGGCTTTAATACCGGAAATACAATCTTAAAGAAAATGTCTTTTCCCGAAGCACCCATATTTTTTGCCGACTCTACGGTGTAATAGTCAATGCCGTGAAGGGCATTTTTCAAAAACATCATATGATTCTGGGTACAGGAAAATGTCATAACAAAGACAACGGCCCCGTAGCCAACAAACCAGTTGGGGTTCATATCAGGAAATACTTCCAAAAGGAGCTTTGTGATCAGACCGTTGGCCCCATATACGGATTTATAACCGGATACCAGCACCACGCCGCCGTAGATCAGGGAGCTCATGTAGGCCAGCTTAAGGATCTTTGAACCCTTAATATCCCAGTATTCTGTAAAAAGCACACTTAAGGTTCCCACAATATTGACCGTGACTACCAGCGTTACAGCCAGCACAAAGCTGTTTCTTAAACTCTTCATCGCCCTGGCTGATTTAAATACCTTCCCTACTGCATCAAAAGAGAAGCTTCCATCCTGATAAAATATGCCAAAAAGCAGGTTTACATTGGGGAATACCACAAAGGCAATGATTGCCCAGGCAACGACCAGCTTTAAAAGCAGCGTCTGAATGTTCAGAGGCTTTTTTGCTCGGTTTCCTTTCATCATATCCCTCCTGACTTTAGAACTGCATAATATCCGATGGATGGATATAAAGCTTTACATGATCGCCCTCTGCCATAAAGGGCTGTCCGTCGTTTACATGAACCACGCGGATCTCGCAGCCTTCAACGTCCACACGGTATTTTGTGAGAACGCCATTGTAATCGTAATCCTTAATCACGCCGGCAAATTCAGCGGCTCCCTCTGAAGGCGCAAATCCAATGCGCTCCAGACGGATATAGGCCTTCTTTTCCTCATTCAGGCTACATGATAACTGACGGTTCATCCCGGCGATCACAGACCGGGACAGATGATTGATCTCACCGATAAAATCGCAGACAAACTCGGACTCTGAATGATTGTAAATATCAAAGGGTCTGCCTACCTGCTCTACAAAACCATTGTTAAATACAGCGATACGGTCTGAAAGAGTCAGAGCCTCCTCCTGGTCATGAGTTACATAAAGGGTTGTAATTCCCAGGGTTTTCTGCAGGCGCTTCAGCTCGCTTCTAAGACCCACTCTCAGCTTGGCATCAAGGTTGGATAAGGGCTCATCCAGGCAGAGGATCTTTGGCTCCAGCACAATGGCTCTGGCAAGAGCTACTCTCTGCTGCTGGCCGCCGGAAAGTTCGGATACATTCCGCACCAGCTGCTCATCCTTAATCTCAATGATCTTTGCCACTTCGCGGACCTTTTTGTCAATCTCCGCTGCCGGAAGCTTTTTCACCTTCAGGCCAAAAGCCAGGTTCTCATATACAGTCATGGTCGGGAACAGGGCATAGCTCTGAAATACCATTCCGATGTTGCGCTTCTCAACGGGCATATGGGTAATATCCTGACCGTCTACCAGGATCTGGCCGCTGCTGGGTTCCAAAAAGCCCACCAGCGAACGCAGGGTCGTGGTTTTTCCGCATCCGGAGGGTCCTAAGAAGGTAAAGAACTCTCCGTCCTCAATAGTAAGGTTTAAATCGCGGATTGCGGTAAAATCTCCGTATTTGATTTCAATATTTTTAAATTCAATCATGTTCTTCTCCTGACAGAATCTAACTTACTGGATGAACTCCAGCTCGCACTTTTCTACCCACTGGTCAATGTTTGCTGCAATAAACTCCCAATCCATATCCTGAGGATGTACTGCGTTTACGAATTCCTTGATATCATCAGAGGCCTGCTTTAACGCTGCGGGCTGACAGGGAATCGTTCCAAACTGCTTCATCCACTCAGCCTGTACCTCAGCAGAACCAAACCAGTTTGCAAAGTCTACTGCCAGGTCACGCTTCTCAGAACCTTTGATCATGGCAACCTGCTCGGTTACATAGGGAACGCCCACTTCCGGAACCATGATCTGGAACTTATAATCACGCTCGGTCTGGCCCTGAAGGACGCCGCTTCCCCACATCTCGCTGATCGGATACTTGCCGGAAATAACATTTCCAATATGGTCGTCGCCCTGAGTCTCCATATGGCCGTTCTGGATCCATTTTTTCGCTGTCTCCCAGCCTTCCTCGGAAATGCCTGCCTCACCGTTTTCATCCTGATAGCGGACTAACAGGGAAGCGAGCATAGTTTTTCCGGTACCGCCGCCGAAATTCAGGATATTGTACTTTCCGGTCCACTCATCGCTTAAAAGATCCAGCACATCCTTTGGAGGATTCTCAATATCAGCGTTCATAATGTTTACTAATGGCTGGATTACGATTGGGTAGTAATAGCCGTCCGGATCGCCCAGTGTCATATCTACATCTGCCTTCCAGGATGGCTCCCACTGATCCAGAACCTCTTCTGCCTTTAACTTCTCATACTCCATGGCGTTTAATCCGAATACCATATCTGCCTGGGGATTATTCTTCTCGGTGATAATTCGGTTGGCCAGATCACCGCCCTGGATCTGTACCACTTCGATATTATAGCCTTCTCCCTTAGCCAGCTCCTTTAACCATTCGCCTCTGCCGTTGGAGCCTGAGTTGGTATAGATTACCAGCTGTTCGCTCTTGTCTACCTCTCCTACCGCCTCTGTTTTCCCCTCTTCTGCCTTGGCTGCCTCTGTTTTTTCTGTCTCCTTTGCTGCCTCTGTCTTCGTGTCAGAACCGGAACCTCCACAGGCTGTTACAGAAAGTGCCATCGCTGCTGCTAAACCAAGTGACATCCATTTCTTTAAGTTTCTCATTTTCTCTTCTCCTTTTTTATCTTACTTTTTTCAGCTGCATTATTTACGGTTTGTGATAAAGCCCTTTAAGAGAGCGGGCCAGTCTGTCTGAAGGATCTCAAAGCCCATGTCGATGAGCCGTCCCCAGTTCTCCTCAAAGCCGTCCCGGATGGCATGATTATCATCCAGCCCGCCGGATAAAACAATCTCATCATCCAGTGTGATTACGTTTACCCATGGAGCAATTCCCTGATCATGAAGCTCCTTCATAAATTCCGGCTGAACAAAGGGACTGTCCAGGTCTGTGAAAATAAGCTCTGCCGCAGCCACGTTGATATTGTGTGCTTTTACAAGCTCCCATTCCTCCATGGTCTTCATAATGGGCATATACATGATCCCGTCACCAATGGCCTCTACTTCTTTTAATAATTCCTCCGTTACACCGGATTTTAAAAGGATCTGTTCCTGCATCCCCTTGCTGTTTAAAAGAGTGATAATCTCCTTCCAGTAAAACCAGGACCGGTCAATATTGATCAGGCATCTGCCTCTGAAACGCTCCAGCACCTCCTCCAGTCGCTCTGTCTTCTGCTTTGTCTCATGGCCCAGGCTGTTTAAGGTATACAGGGCGTCTACCTCCTCAGAAGACATGGTGCGAATATCCTTCGTAATGCCGTATTCAATTTTTTCTTCTCCATTGTGGAAGGCGTAGAATACGCCGTCCGTTGTCATGGCTGCATCTATTTCAATCATATCAGCTCCGTGGAGCAGGGCATTTTGATAGGAAAGGCTGGTGTTCTGCACCACGTTTCCTCCGCAGGTTCCTCTGTGAGCCGCAATCAGTACCCGGTTCTTTTCAATCAGCTTCCGGATCGAATCATTTTTTGTATACATATTTACATCCCTCCTTATTGAACTACCTTCTTTATAACACATTTTTTGGAACGTGTCAATAATTTATCGTGTATTTGACAGCATTTTTATCTATTATTTACAAATTATTTACTTTTTATTGTGCATCTTTACCTTATACATCGTTGATTTTCTTCCGTTTATTTTTGGAACGTGTCATATTCATTTTTTCATCTTTCAGGCAGACGCACAAAGGCCGGAAAAGCAGACTGCTCCTCCGGCCAATATTCTTTATCCAAACAGCCGGTCACATTCCAGCTGCGCTTTTTTTAATGCAGCTTCCCAGTCCAGAATACCGGAAGCCGCGCTTCGGATCGCCTTTCCCAGAACATCCTCAAACTGAAACTCATTAAAGCTATGGTTCTGCTCATTGATGTAATGGCGCCAGCCCCTAGCAAAATTTTGTTCCATGTGCTCCAGCCAGGGATAGCGTTCCTGAAGCTCCAGATTCTCTCCCATATCCCTGCTACAGATGTATCCGCCCATATAGCAGACCATATCCGCAATATCTCTCCGGTACAGCCATTTTAAAAACCGGAGGCAGGATTCATAGCGGCTGCTGTAGGCAGAAATTCCCACGGCGCCTCCTCCAAGAAGAGGCTGTCCGCCGGGTACATTGGCATAGCCTACCTTTCCGATAATCCTGGAACCGGAATCATAGAGCATAGGGGAGGCATAATTGGAAAATACGATATACATGGCTGCATTTCCTTCCATAAAGCACCGGGCAGACTCCTGCCACCACTGGTACACGCCTCCGTCCGAGCAGGCACAGGTATCCAGATAATTTTTAAAGGCTGCCTCCATCTCTTTGTTTATGATGTCCACACGGCCCTTGCTGTCAAAAATGCTCTTTCCGCTGGCCCTGTATCTGGGCAGGAAATCACAGCCTGCCAAAAAGGTGCGCCCATATGTAACCGCCGTTCCAAACCGGGTGGGAGAATCCGGGTTAAATCTGCGGCTGAAAAACCGGGCGATCTCATTGTAGGCTTCAAAATCAGAGGGCACCTCCAGCTTCTTTTTGCAGGTTTCAAAAAACTCCCTCTTAATGAGTTCATTTTCAAAAAGATCCTTCCTGTAAAAAAGCATCTGAACGCAGGCATCCAGGGGAAAGGCATAAAACTGTTCCCCGATTCTGGAATAGTTCTGGTCCAGGCCCGGAAGGGTTCGGGCCTTTAACGCCTGGATCTCGCTCTCCTTCTCATCCAGAGGGCGGTACAGCCGGTCCCCCAGCTCTGCCAGCCAGGCCATATCAATTCGGATCAGATCATAGAAGCTCCCCTGGCAGCAGGATTTGGCCATGGTATGAAGTTCATCGTAAGCTACAGAAATCAGATTCACCCGGATCCCTGTTTCCTGCTGAAATTTCGGCAGAAGCAGGCGGATGGCCTGACTGGTGGCATTTTGGATGGTGAGGAAATGAAGCGTCTCTTCACCGGATGTATGGATCTGCGGCACAGCCCTGTCCCCAATCCGTTCCCGGAAGGCAGAGTTCGGATCATTTAAAAAACCGTCATTTTCCAAACGGATACAGGCGCTCTCCTGAACCGGCTTCTGCTCCTCGCTCTCCTTTTGGTACATTTCCGTGATATACTCCGCTGTACGCCTTCCAAGCAGGCGGTAATTCAGGAAATAAGGCTCTACCCCTTCCAGGGGATCCATGGTCTTGCTGTACAGGGCATATATGTGGGGCAGCCTGTGATTGGGACAGTATTCCAACGCCTTTTTCAGATACTTTACATCCTCTTCCCCTCCGGCAATAACCGCGTCAAAATCATCCTTTTCATTTAATACGGAAAATGCCTCTAAAAGGGACAGCTCATCATCTGTTGAACATATACGGTACTCACAGTTGGAATCATCCAGCACGGAAACCGCTCCGTTCATAAAGGTTTTGCGGTTGGAGGACTGACCTGCGCCGCAGAGAAGGGCAATATTTTTATATCCCTTTTTCACACACTGCTCTGCCATATCATGACCGGCCTTTTCATAGTCAAAAACTGCCGTCATTGCGTCTGCAGGCAGATTTTTAGGCTTTCTCTCTACGAAAATCAGGTTGTTTCCCTCTGTGTAAAATCCTTTGTTTCTCACCATGGAGCTGATAATTACCAAGGCTGCCGGATTGAGGGAAAGCGCCTTTTTTGCCGCAGTTTTTTCATTGTGGGCCAGATGGTCCGTACAAATCAGCTCTATATCAAAGCCAAAGGGATGAAGCCCCCGCTCCAGCCCTGTATAGAAATCACTGTAGCGGCGGATTCCGATCTCCGGAAGGATCACACAAACCTTTTTCGTCACTCCTGCCCGCAGCTGCTGGGCCTGGGCATTGAGCTGGTAGCCCAGCTCCCTGGCCGCCTGCTCCACCAGCTGGATTTTCTCAGCACTCACATTTCCCCTTTTATTTAATACATTAGAAACCGTGCCGTGGGATACTCCGGCACGGGCTGCTATATCTTTAATCGTTGGCATATCAGCCTCTGTCTCTCCTTCTCAGAAATACATTTTAGCAAATCTCAACCCGAACCATCCTTGCATTATAGGTCAGCGGGTCGCGGTTTTTATAGTCAAACAGCAGAAAACTTCCGTCCCCCGCCGGCTCCAGATGGGCCATCTTTGCCAGCTGGCGGGAATCATATCCCGTATAATCCGGAAGCAGGCAGGGGCAGTCCTCCTCCTGCCTGAAAAAACGCCGGATCTGCTCCTTGAAATGTGAAAGATCCCTAGCAAAGGACGGGCGGCTTTTGATATTTTCCCGGAGGTACAGATCGGTCATCAGAGCATCTCTGTACTGCTCACGCTTTCTTTCCGCATCTGTTCTGCTGCCGTCAGAAAGCACTTCCTCTGCCAGCTCCCACAGGATCTCATACCGTGCCAGACGGCTGTGGTTTACGCCGCCATATCCCTTCTTCTGGTAAAATGCAGCCAAGGCCAGAAACATTTCATAGGGCGTATCAAATTCCCGCCTCAGCTGCTCCAGTGTACAGGTAAACTGGCGGCTGTTATAGTAGACTTCCACCATCTCTTCCACGGCCTTCAGCTCCAGAATATCTCCATAAGAAAGCCAGCGGGTGGACAAGACCTCATAGGGCGGAACAGATGAATATACCAGCTCACAGGCAGGAATCATTTCTTCCATATAGGAGCCCTTTAACACCTTCAAAAAGCCCAGCTGCAGCTGTTCCGGCTCCATATCATATACCTCATTAAAGGATCGCTTAAAGCTGCTTAAATCCTCATGGGGAAGGCCTGCGATCAGATCCAGATGCTGATGGATGTTGTGCCAGCTGTTGATCTGGCGGGTAATTTCTCTCATTCCTGCGATATCCGTTTTTCTGCGTATAGCCGAAAGCGTGTCTGGATTGGTGGACTGGACTCCTATTTCCAGCTGAATCAGTCCCGGACGCATGGAAGAAAGGAGGTCCAGCTCCTCCTGATCCAAAAGATCTGCTGCGATTTCAAAATGGAAGTTCGTAATGCCGTTGTCATTTTCCCGGATAAACTGCCAGATTGCCATGGCGTGGGATTTTTTACAGTTAAAGGTGCGGTCCACAAACTTTACCTGCGGTACTCTGGCGCTTAAGAAAAAGGCCAGCTCTTCCCTCACCAGTTCCAGACTGCGGAAACGGACACTCTTATCAATGGATGACAGGCAGTAAGCGCAGGAAAAAGGGCAGCCTCTGCTGCTCTCATAGTAAATAATCCTGTGTTCCAGCCGTTCCATCTCCAAAAATCCATAGGGAAAGGGGATCCGGTTCATATCCATGGGCGGACGGATACCGGTGTCATAAACGGGCCATCCTGCCTGTCCATCACTGCCCGTAAAAGTACCGCAGGCTGCGCCGTCTTTATTGCCCTGCCTGTCCAAAAATACCAGTCCGGGAATCCCCTTTTGTTTTATTTCTTCCAGATATCCACTGAAGGAGACTCCTGATTCCTCCTTTTCCACCAGAACCTTTAAAAGCTGTGCAAAGGTTTCCTCGCCTTCTCCCTTCATCACCAGATCCACCGCAGGCTGTTCCCTTAAAATCTCCTCACCGCAGTAAGATACCTCAGGTCCTCCAAGCCATATTTTTACTTCCGGGAGCACCTTTTTTATATCTGCCAGAAGACATTTTATATAAGAAATATTCCATATATAGCAGGAAAAGCCGATCACGTCCGGCTGCCTGCGGTACAGATCTTTAAGAATCTGTTCTAACTGGTGGTTGATGGTATACTCCGCCAGCTCGATCTGTACCTGTTCTCTTTTAAAGCCCTGCTCTGCCAGCATCTTCTCACCGTAAGCCTTCAGGCTGTAGATTCCCAGATTGGAATGGATATATTTGGCATTTACCGCTGCCAGAAGAACCTTCATTTTCCCTAAACCTCGATTTCAATTTTACGCCCTGTGGGCTGATACTGGTAATACCTTACTCCGGCTGCATTGAGCATCCGCTTGGAAGCCCGTACCGCAGGCGTATCGGCATACTTGTCCTCACCGTAAACAATGGTGGTAATTCCCGCTTGAATAATGGCCTTGGCACATTCATTGCAGGGAAAAAGGGTCACATAAAGCTTGCTGCCCTCCAGACTTCCGCCTCTGTAATTTAAAATGGCATTCAGCTCGCTGTGGGTGGAATAAAAGTATTTTGCATGGTAGGGATCGTCTGTCTCATGCTCCTTCCCCCAGGGAAATTCATCATCCGAACAGCCCTTGGGGAAACCATTGTAGCCCATGGAAAGGATCTTGTTGTCCTGGCTTACGATACAGGCTCCCACCTGGGTGCTGGGATCCTTGGAGCGCTTCCCCGACAGGCAGGCCACTCCCATAAAATATTCATCCCATGTAATATAATCCTCGCGCTTTCCCGACATACGTTTCCTCCTGTTTCGTATATTTTCTCTCTGCATTCCACTATATAATAGATTGGGGGAAAATGCAAGGATGGAGAAGGTTTGTAGATGGGCTCTACACCTGTGAATGAATCAGCCTCACTGCCCACTCTGCATCCTTTTTATCCACATAAAAGGAATATGTAACCAGAAGCCTGTTATTTCCCAGGCTTCCAAGTCCGGCCTGATCAAACGGATTTCGTCTTGAATCATCCCGGGCCCGAATCTTGTATTCTATATGATTTTCATTCAGAATTTCCTGTACCCGTTCCTTCTGGAAGCTGTCTGAGGTGGAATATACCCGTTCTGTCTTTCCAGTGAAAAGGCTCATGCATTTCTCTCCTTCGTAATCGTTCTTTAATCTAAGAAATACCATATTTCATCCGGAATGTTAAGAGCATTCATTTAAAAACCCTTCTTAAATACAGACAGCCGGACCCGTTTTCACCACTGGTCCGGCTGTCTGTATACATGATTTTATTTCTGTTTCTCCACCGTCTTCGTCACGATCACATCGGAATCATATCCTAAAAGTCCTTCTATCACTACAGTCCCTGCTTTCACTGGTGCAGTGACACGGCATCTGCGGATTTCTTCCATGGCGTCAAAAATCCTTGCCTTGGGTATGGGGGCAGTAAGGCGGACACTGGTAAGGGGCAGTTCTCCTCCCTCTACCGAAATGGAGGTTGCGATATTTCTTCTGGGATCGGTGAGTTCCTGCTCCACATAAGCTTTCCCTCTCGGACAGGCTGCTCCTTCTATGGAACAGATCCGGCAGGCTCCATCCTCCGTTTTCTCAAGTTCTGCTGCGATTTCACAGCCATTTGGACAGATAATACAGGTAAATTCTCTTACCATTCCACACTCACCTCCAGTTCTTTACAGCCTGACAGCTTCTCTGCCTTTAATGGGATCTGAATCATTTCTGCCGGAATGGCTTTTTTCATCTTTTTAAAAGCCACCTCCGTTCCATCCTGACGTACTACGATACGACAGTCCTTAAATGGCCTGTTTACACGCAGTGACAATCTGCAGTCCTCTTTTCCGGAAATACGCTGCGGCACTGTGTGATTGATAAAACAATCGGTACGAATCACAACGGGACACTCTGGCAGACATCCCTTATCTACATATTCCGCTGCAGCATCCGCCAGCCGTTCCGCCTCCATGGACACAAAGTCTACCAGATCATGGACGTGGAGCACATTTCCTGCTGCAAAGATACCGGGCCTATCCGTCTGGAAATACTCATCCACTTCTGCGCCCTTTGTTCTCCCATCCAAGGTTACGCCGGCATCCAGAGAAAGTTCATTTTCAGGAATCAGGCCTACCGACAGGATCAGCGTATCGCAGGCATACTCTTTTTCCGTTCCCGGAATCGGTTTCATATGCTCATCTACCTGAGAAACCGTCACACCGGTCAGACGTTTATCCCCGTGGATGGCTGTAACCGTATGGCTCAGATAAAGGGGGATTCCATAGTCGTTTAAGCACTGCTCAATGTTTCTGGGAAGGCCGCTTGGATATGGCTGGATCTCAAATACAGCCTTTACATGGGCTCCTTCTAACGTAAGGCGTCGTGCCATAATCATACCGATATCGCCGGAACCCAGAATCACCACTTCCTTCGCAGGCATTCGGTTATACAGGTTAATATATGCCTGAGCCACACCTGCGGTAAATACGCCTGCGGGCCTTTCTCCCGGAATCCCCAGAGCCCCGCGGGTGCGCTCTCTGCAGCCCATGGTGAGAATCACTGCCTTTGCCTTCCACTGCTTTAAGCCCTGAGGCGTAGCCGCAGTAACCACATGTTCCTTTGTCACCTCTAAAACCGTGGCGTCCGTCAGATAGGGGATCTTAAGTTCATGCACCCGGTCTATAAATTTCTGTGCATATTCCGGGCCGCTTAGGGTGAGGCCAAAGCGGGTCAGGCCAAACCCGTCATGGATACACTGGCGCAGAATACCGCCCAGATGCTTCTCCCGCTCCAGAATCAGTATATTCGTAATTCCTTTTTCATACAGCCGCACTGCTGCCGCCAGTCCTGCCGGACCGCCGCCCACTATGACCGCATCCACTGCTTCACAGACAATCTCATGCTCTAACTGTCCCATATCCTACACCTCCCGAACCTTTCCGAACAATACCTGTGAGCCTTCCCGCTCATACTGCACCTGGGTTTCTTTTTTCCCCAGCTCCTGTTCGATGAGCTGCTCGATCCGCATCTGGCAGTAGCCGCCCTGGCAGCGCCCCATCATGGAACGTGTCCTGTATTTGATGCCTGTCATGGTATCCACTCCCAGAGGATTATGGATAGCCTTTAAAATTTCCGCCTTCGTAACCTTCTCACAGCGGCAGATCACCTCTCCATAATCTGGATCTTCTTCAATCAATCGGGCCTGTTCCTCCATGGAACATTCCTCAAAGCGGCGGATTCCCTTTCTTTCCGGATTAAAATCAGGATTCTCTTCCAGTTTTTCCCTTTCCTTCATCATTTCAATGGCATACCGCGCAATAGGCACTGCTGCTGTCAGTCCCGGCGACTCTATTCCTACCAGATTGATGGCCTTGGGCGCAAGATCATCCCGGATCTCAATCTTAAAATCCTGGATCACGCCCTGATCATCCACCCATTTTGGAAGGATACCAGAATAATTGCGGATATAATCCTGCTTACGGATACAGGGCCACAGATCTGAAGCGCTTCTGGCCAGATAATCCATATTTTCCTGCGGCACTCCATAGTAGGTGAAATCCGTCACCAGATCCGCATTTGGCCCGATAATAACATTTCCGTCTGTGGTATTCGTCACATGAATTCCCATATATGTATTGCTTGGAACCGGATAAACGGGCATAGGAAGCAGCGGGCCGGTACGCTTATCCAGAATAATGTAATCGCCCTTGGAGCCGATGATATGGTATCCCGTAATTCCTAGGAGATCGGAAATTTTTCCGCATCCAAGGCCTGCACTGTTTACCACCCAGCGGCTGTAAAAGGTTCCCCCGGAAGTGGAAATACAGTAATTTCCGTCTCCGTCCCTGGAAATATCCGTTACCTCACAGCCGAAATGATACTCAGCCCCGTTCGCATGGGCATTTTCTGCCAGGGCAATGGTATAGCCAAAGGGATCTACAATCCCGCTGTTCTTTGAATACATGGCAAATTTTCCCACTACCGCAGGTACCAGCTCGTGGAGACGTTTTTCGTCAATGAGCTCTAATCCTGAGGCCCCATTGTCCTCTCCCTGGCGGATCGTGCGCTTTAAGGTCTCCATGTCCTCATCCGTATTGCCGACCAGCACCTTTCCACAGCGGATAAAGCGAAAATCCAGTTCCTTAGCCAGCTCTCCCATCATCCGGTTTCCCTCTACGCAGAGCTTTGCCTTTAAACTTCCTCTGTCATAAGCAAAGCCGCCGTGAACCACGCCGGAATTGCGCCCGCTGGTCTCATTGCAGACATCCAGATTTTTCTCCAGAACGCCGATCCTTAAACGATATCGTGACAGCTCTCTGGCAACGGCGCTCCCCACTACGCCTCCGCCGATGACGAGCACATCATATAGTTCTTTCATGTTCTTGCTCCTCCTTCTATTGGGCGAATATTCATCCTATAAATTATAGTTTATTTTTAGCACATTGGCGGGTAGAAGTCAATGTATTTTGGGATATTTCAAAATATTTATAGGATGAATATGGTTCGCAGACAAAAACCCTGTCGCTTCCATTTGAAATGACAGGGTTTGTATTTCAGTACCACGATTCTATTCTCCCCACTCCGCCCGATACCGATTACTGTTATACATCAAATGGAAATACATCTCCATCTTGGCATCCTCTCCCCTCCGATCCCGGATGGCCTCAAAGATCCTTCGGTGGGAAGAAAGGGTCTGCTCATATTCCGTTTCCTGAACCGAGACCGCAAACATCCGCACGCCCTCTGTGATCACAGGCACCAGATTGGTCATGATCTGGTTGTGGCTGCAGTTAGCGATCTGCTCATGAAACTGTGAATCCTTTAAGGAATAATCCTTTCTCTGACGGATCAGATCTTCCAGCTCCTCTTTGATCTGTTCCAGTTTCTGTAAATCCTCTTCGGCAGCATTCTGGGCTGCCAGTGCTGCCAGCTGAGGTTCCAGCATCAGACGTACCTGAATCAGATCCTCGGTCAGCCTGCGCCGGTCCTCCATCATGGAAAAACCCAGCGGATCATCCACAACGCCTTTTTTTTCAGAAATAAAGGTTCCGGATCCCTGACGGATGGTGACAATATTTCTGGACATCAGTATGCGCAGCGCCTCCCGGACAGTATTGCGTCCCACTCCCAGAGATTCCACCAGCTCTGCTTCCGTCGGAAGCTTATCCCCCGGGCCAAAGCCCTCCTTTTGTATCATTTCCAAAAGCATCTGGGCTGTCTTTTCACCCAGGGTCTGTTTTTCCATGTATTTTCCCCCTCTTATACACGCACAATCTTATATCCTGCCGCCTTGGACAAACGGTTCATAATCGCCTGCCCCAGATGGTCTTCCCCAAAGCTTTCCGAAAAAATAACTTCTACCTTCAGATCATCAAATTCCCGCAGTACTCCGTACAGGTTATGAGCGACCGATTCCTGGCTTTTTCTTGCTCCAATGCTGCGGACAATGCCCTCCGGGTAGGCAGCTCTGGACTCATCCGTACAGATAATTCCCACCCGCACTCCGGCGTCAATCTGCTCCTTTGCCAGTTTCCATACCATGGAAACCATGCGTTCTACCTGTTCCTGAGTCATGGAAGCCTTTTTGTCCTCCATCGCAGGCTCCACTAAAGTAAGCTCTGCCTTGGGAGCATAGTGTTTATACTTCATTCCAGGCGCCTTGGGACGCACGCCTTCTGCCATGGGGCCTAAGATGGCCGGATCAATCGTCACCTCTCCCAGAGTCTCTCTTAACATTTCCATCGTAATGGCTCCCGGCCGAAGCACCACAGGCACCTGTCCCGATACATCCACAATGGTAGACTCCACGCCGATCCCCACAGGGCCTCCGTCAATGATCATATCAATTCTTCCGTTCATATCCTGCCATACATGATCTGCTGTAGTGGGACTGGGACGACCGGAGGTATTGGCGCTGGGAGCGGCAATGGGAACTCCTGCCAGAGCGATCAATCGGTTCGCCACCGGATCGGAAGGCATCCGCACCGCTACTGTCTCCAAACCTCCTGTCGTTCCATAGGGAACCCGGCTGCTTTTGGGGAAAATCATGGTAAGCGGCCCCGGCCAGAAGGCTTCCATCAGCTTCTTACCAGCCTCAGGCATATATTCTACAAGAGGTTCTACTTCTTCCGGACAGGAAACATGAGCAATCAGAGGATTGTCAGAAGGCCGGCCCTTGGCTGCATAGATTTTTTTTGCAGCATCCTCATCCAGAGCATTTCCTCCCAATCCGTATACAGTTTCCGTAGGAAAGGCCACAAGACCGCCCCGGCGGATGATTTCTGCCGCCTCCAAAAGCTCCTCATCCCTTACATGTTCTGTATCCTTTATATAAATTCTCTTTGTCTCCATCACATCTGTACCTCTGTTTTCTTTCCTGTATTTCCCTCATTCTACCACGCAGCAAATGGAAAAACAATTAGTTTAAGGTATCAATCGACGCCATAACAAAAAACAGCCGCCTTGCGGCGGCCATTTTTAATCAAACTATAATCTATTTTACTTTTCCACAGTTCCGATACGGACCAGAGCCCTGTGAAGCTTTGCCTCGATCATCTGACGCTCCACCTCAGACAGGCCGGACTTGTTCATCTTTTCCTCCGCCCGTGCCTTTGCACGCTTTGCACGCTCCAGATCGATCTCATCGCTCCATTCCCAGGTAGTAGGGATCAGACGGCACTCTCCGTTCATCACGGTCAGCATACCGCCGATACAGGCGGCTGTGCGCTCTGTACCATCCTCCATTATCACATGAGCGGTTCCCATTCCTACTGCCGTACAGTAGTTCATATGACGGGCCATGATCGCCAGATCTCCGTGGATCGTACGGCAGGAAACGCTCTGAACCTGTCCGTCAAAGACATTTCCGTCCATAGTCACAATCTGCAAATGGAAGGCTGCCATAAAGCCTCACCCTCCCTTCTACTGTGCCTTTTTCGCTTTCTCAAAGACATCGTCAATAGTTCCCGCAAACAGGAAGCAGCTCTCGGGAATCTCATCGCACTCGCCGTCCAGAATCTTCTTAAAGCCGCGAATGGTTTCCTTTAACGGCACATACTGTCCTGCCATACCTGTAAACTGCTCTGCAACAGAGAAGCTCTGAGACAGGAAACGCTGTACCTTTCTTGCTCTGGATACGGTCAGCTTATCCTCCTCGGACAGCTCATCCATACCCATGATCGCGATAATATCCTGCAGTTCCTTATATCTCTGGAGAACTCTCTGCACCGCTCTTGCCACCTGATAGTGCTCCTCTCCTACTACCTCCGGTGAAAGGATACGGCTGGTAGACTCAAGGGGGTCCACAGCAGGATAGATACCCTGGCTGGCAATATCTCTGGAAAGAACCGTAGTTGCATCCAGATGGGTAAATGTGGTAGCCGGAGCCGGGTCAGTCAGGTCATCCGCAGGCACATATACAGCCTGAACAGAGGTAATAGACCCCTTCTTTGTAGAGGTGATACGCTCCTGCAGGGCGCCCATCTCCGTAGCCAGAGTAGGCTGATATCCTACCGCGGAAGGCATACGTCCCAGCAGAGCGGATACCTCGGAGCCTGCCTGGGTAAAACGGAAAATATTATCAATAAACAGAAGCACATCCTGATTCTTCACATCACGGAAATATTCTGCCATAGTCAGACCGGAAAGGGCAACTCTCATACGGGCCCCCGGCGGCTCGTTCATCTGACCATATACCAAAGCGGTCTTGTCGATAACGCCGCTCTCCTTCATCTCGCCGTAAAGATCATTTCCCTCACGGGTACGCTCGCCAACGCCTGTAAATACAGACAGGCCGCCGTGAGCCGTAGCAACGTTGTGGATCAGCTCCATGATAAGAACGGTCTTTCCTACGCCGGCACCGCCGAACAGACCGATCTTACCGCCCTTTGCGTACGGACAGATCAGGTCTACTACCTTGATACCTGTCTCCAGGATTTCTGTAGCCGGCATCTGCTCTTCATAGGAAGGAGCCGGACGATGGATAGCCCAGCGCTCCACATCCTCAGGAGCAGGCTTCTCATCTACTGGATCACCTAACAGGTTGAATACACGTCCCAGACACTCATCGCCTACGGGAACGGTAATCGCACTTCCCGTATCTACTGCATCTGCACCGCGCACCAGTCCGTCCGTAGAACTCATGGCAATACAGCGCACTACGTCGTCACCAACCTGCTGGGCAACCTCTGCCACCAGGCGATGACCATTTACATCAATCTCAATCGCATTCAGCAGCGCAGGCAGCTCTCCTTCCCTGAAACGGATATCCAGAACAGGACCCGTTACCTGCACTACCTTGCCTATATGTTTCTCAGTCATATACAAATCTCCTTGTTATCCACCCTTTGGCATATTCTGCCAAAAAATGATGCATATCATCCCCGCACAGATACTCACGGGGCCGTCTATCCCGCAGATCAGGGCTCCTCCGCTCCTGCCACAATCTCTGTGATCTCCTGAGTGATGCTTGCCTGACGGGCGCGGTTATAGTAGAGACTCAGCTGTTCGATCATCTCGCCGGCATTCTTGGTAGCGGCGTCCATGGCGGTTCTTCTGGCAGCCAGCTCACTGGCTACAGATTCGCACATGGCTCCGTAAAGAAGTCCTGCCAGATACTCCGGCACAATGGAGTCAAATACAGTTTCCGCATCCGGCTCGTACAGAATCAGAGAACGGATCTTTTTTACATCCTTCTCTTCCCCAGAGAAATCCTCCAGAGGCAACATACCGGATACGCCGGGACGCTGTGAGAGCATGGAAATAAAATTGGTATAGCCCAGTGCCGCATGGCCAAAGTCGCCTGATTTAAAGCCTTTGCAAAGAAGCTTTGCAATAGTAAAGCAGTCGGAAACAGACAGATCTCCCACCTCAGCAAACTCCTCTGTGAGAATCTCCACCTTACGGCGCTTATAATACTCTACCGCCTTTTTTCCGATGGGAAGCACAATACAGTCCTTTCCTGCCATCTGCGCTTCCATCTCTTTAAACAGGTTGGCATTGTAGCCGCCTGCCAGACCTCTGTCTCCGGCAACTACTACATAACACCAGCGGCCGCTTTTTCCGGACCTGGTATAAACCGATGAAAAGTCCGTATTGCCTGCCGCAATGTCAGCCAGCGTATCCCTTAAAGTATGAAAATAGGGACGGCTGGCATCTGCCCGTTCCTTGGCCCTGCGAAGCTTGGAGGATGCCACCAGTTCCATTGCTTTGGTGATCTGCATGGTGCTCTGTATGCTCTTCATACGGAGCTTCACGGCTTTCATATTTGCAGCCATGGTCTTCCTCCTTTTATCTGATTATCTGGCCTTTAAAAAACGGTCTGTGTAATCCTTAAGAGCCGTCTTTAACTTCTCTTCTGTCTCGCCCTCCAGCTTACCTGTAGAACGGATTCCTTCCATAGCGGACACACCTGCGGCATCACTGTCTAAGAAGGTGTAAAGTCCCTCTTCATAGGACTGAATATCCTCTACCTCAACCTGAGTTAAGATACCGTTTACAACGGCATACAGGATTGCTACCTGCTTCTCAACCGGAACCGGCGTACTTCTGCCCTGCTTTAATACCTCTACGATACGGGCGCCCTGAGCCAGACGGGCTTTGGTATCCGCATCCAGGTCAGAACCGAACTGAGCAAAGCTCTGAAGCTCTCTGTACTGAGAGTAAACCAGCTTTAAGGTACCGGCTACCTTCTTCATAGCCTTGATCTGTGCATTTCCTCCTACTCGGGAAACAGAAATACCCGGGTTTACAGCAGGCATAATGCCGGAATGGAACAGCTCTGTCTCAAGGAAGATCTGTCCGTCTGTAATGGAAATAACATTGGTAGGAATATAGGCTGATACGTCACCTGCCTGGGTCTCGATAATAGGAAGGGCTGTCAGAGAACCGCCTCCCTTTTCATCAGAAAGCTTTGCTGCGCGCTCAAGCAGTCTGGAGTGCAGGTAGAATACGTCGCCCGGATAAGCTTCACGCCCCGGCGGACGGCGGATCAGCAGGGAAAGTGCTCTGTATGCAACTGCATGCTTACTCAAATCATCATAGATGATCAGAACGTGTTTTCCCTTGTTCATAAAGTATTCACCCATAGCACAGCCGGAATAAGGCGCAATGTACTGTAAGGGGCTTGTTTCAGAAGCAGTAGCCGTAACTACGATGGTGTAATCCATCGCGCCGCCTGCCTGGAGCTCAGATACCAGGTTGGCAACGGTAGAACGCTTCTGTCCAATGGCTACATAGATACAGATAACGTCCTTGCCCTTCTGATTTAAAATCGTATCCGTAGCTATGGTAGTCTTACCAGTCTGACGGTCTCCGATGATCAGCTCACGCTGTCCTCTTCCAATCGGGATCATGGAGTCAATTGCCTTGATTCCTGTCTGGAGAGGCTCCTTTACGGGCTGTCTGTCGCAGATACCGGGAGCCGGAGACTCTACGGGTCTGTATTCACTTGTTTCAATAGGGCCTGCTCCGTCAATGGGCTGACCAATAGCATTTACAACGCGGCCGATCATAGCCTCGCCTACAGGAACAGATACGACCTTTCCGGTGCGCTTTACTGTCTGTCCCTCGCTGATCCCCTGGTCAGATCCGAATAATACAACAGAAACATTTGTTTCTTCCAGGTTCTGGGCCATTCCGAAGGTGCCGTCTTCAAATTCCAGAAGCTCGCCGGACATACAGTTTGTAAGCCCGCTGACTCTGGCAATACCATCGCCGACCATAAGGACGGTTCCCGTCTCGCTCTGCTCAATGGCATTCTGGTAATATTTGATCTGGCTGCGGATGACCTTGGATATCTCTTCAGGTTTTAATTGCATTCCATTCACATCCTTTATACGATGATTTCCGTAACTTTCTTTCGCAGTCCTGACAGACGTTCCTGCAGTGTGCCGTCAAGCTGCCTTCCCTCCAGCTCTGCCCTGATGCCGCCCACTACCTGCGGGTCAACCTTAAGGGTAAGCTGAATGGTTTTATTGCTAATCTTTTCCAGTCTGGCTTTGAGTGCCTCTTTCTGTTCCTCTGTCAGAGGCACCGCACTGGTGACCACTGCCTCAGCAATTCCCTGGTCTTCATTGTACCGGGTTCTGAATTCCCGGCAGCAGTCTGAAAACTCCCGGAGCATGCCGTTTTCACATAAAAGCTTCAGGAAATTCAGCAGATATACATGAATCTTACCTTCAAAGGCCGTATGGATCAGACCCACACGCTCTGTCTTTGGAATAGAAGGTTCTGCAAGGAGCCGCAGATAAGAGGGTTCTTCCTTAAAAAGCACCCGAACCATGTCAAGCTGCTCTAACATTTCCTCTGTCAGCTTTTCTTCTGAAGCAAGGTCATAGAGGCTGCCTCCGTAGAGTCTGGCAGTTTTTGTCATGACGCCTCACCTACATTCTCAATAAACTCGTCTATCAGCTTCCTGTGATCGTCCTCGCTGATCTCGCGCTCGATCACCTTTCCTGCGATATCCATGGCAATGCCGCCGATCTCATTTTTGATCTCATTAACGGCTTTCTTCTTCTCCTGAAGGATATCGGCTTCTGCTTTTGCCTTAATACCTGCTGCCTGAGCCTTTGCCTCCTGCAGCATAGCCTCACTGCGGGCAGCTGCATCCTTCTGGGCATCCTGAAGGATTACGCTGGCAGTTTCTTTTGCCTTTGCCATCTCTGCCTCGTATCCGGCCTTCATGGTCTCTGCCTCTTCTTTTGCCTTCTTTGCGTCCTGAATCTGGGAATCTGCCAGAGCCCTGCGCTTTTCAATCACTTCGCGGATAGGCTTGAACAGAAACTTTTTAATCAGCCAGCACTGAATGAACAGGTTGCAGATCGTAGCAATGAAGGTCCAGGGTACGATGGTTACAAGTTCCTGTGTCTCTCTCATCTTCCTACCTCCTGTCTGCGGAATACGGTGTTCCCTTTTCCATTAAGACAGGAAATTCATGAATGTGCCAGGAGCAACGAAGATCAAAAGCAGACCTGTAACGAAACCGTAAATACCAGTAGTCTCTGCAATCGCACATCCAAGAAGCATTGTGCTGGTTACGTCAGACTTGCACTCCGGCTGACGGCCGATCGCCTCCAGCGCCTTTGCAACCGCATTACCTTCACCGATACCAGGACCGATACCTGCGATCAGAGCGCAGCCGGCGCCGATGGCACATCCTGCTAAAGCGATACCTTTTGCTAATACCTGAAAATCTGTCATGATAATTTTCCTCCTCGAAAATAAATGTTCTGAGTAAAATAAGTCTGCTTAACCTTCTGCCGCATTGGCAATGTACATGATGGTCAGCATACTGAAAATAAACGCCTGCATGAGACCGGAGAACCAGTCAAAGTATACAGACAGAATGGCGGGAATACCCACATCCAGGATGGGGATGCTTCCCAGGATTTCTCCCAGCGCGCCCGGAAGCCAGCCAAGCAGTGCAGAGCTTGCCACAGCCAGAGCCGCATAAAGAAGGCCGTTGATAACAACGCCGGAAAGAATGTTTCCAAAGTGACGGCAGGCCATACTGATGGGCGTTGCGATCTCAGAAAGGATATTGAACGGCGTCATCACCGGAATCGGTGTGGTAAAGCCCTTCATGTATCCCAGAAGACCGCTTGCCTTAATCTTGTTGGCTGTGATCATAACAAAGACCACTACCGCCCAGGCTGCTTCGACGGAAAGATCGGCTGTCGGGCTTCTAAGACCCGTCAGGCTGATCAGGTTTGACACCGCACTTGTGGTAAAGAGGGCTGCCACAAAGGGGATCAGATAGTCGAACTTTGTACCGCCGGTATTGTTGCGGACCAGATTAGTGGCCTGCTCTACCAGCATCTCTGCTACCGCCTGACGTTTGGAAATATTTTCCACCCTCAGATCCCTGGTAAGCCAGATACAAAAGCCTGTGATCAGGATCATGACAAGCCAGCTGACAACCATGGTCTCAGTGATCACAAAATCACCCAGAACGGGAATTCCTGTGGGAATCCTTAAGTATATGGCCGCACCTGAAATATCAAAGTTCATACTTGCAGTTTCATCTCCTTTCTATGGATTTGGTTTTGCATTTATCATTCCAAACATACTCAGCACCTTGATGCCTGCGCTTGGAAAAAACAGGGGGATAAGCCCTGCTGCACCATTCAGAAACGGAAGGGCTACTGCAAGCACCACCCACAGAAGCTGGGTAACGGTGCGGAACCGGTAGCTGGCCTTCATATCTTTTCTGGCCTGTTCCTCATCCTCGCCGGAAACGATCTTCTGAATCGTAAGTCCCATAAAGAAAAAGTTGGCCACAGCCACTCCGCTGCCTAAAAGGCCGCTTATGATGACCTTTAAATCAAAGGGAACCGATGCAGGCGATATCTTATGAAGAACAAAAAAAGCTGCAAACATAATGACGCACCCTGTCAAAGTAATCCCCGTCACACGGGCTGTCTCCTTTTTGACAGCCGGCTGAATCTGTGCCATCCTCATTCCTCCTTAAAAATGTTCGTTAAATGCCCTCTCATTGGTTCTTTTTTTCTTTTTCTGATGCTTCATAATGTTCTGGTAGACCTTCCAGGCCGTAGCTCCAGAGCCTCCCAGCCCAAAGAAAAAACCGGGAATATAGATCCACGTCCCGATACCAAAACGTCCGGTCAGCCAGCTGCATATAAGAACACAGAGAAGAAGGGGGGCTGCCAGGGACAATCCCAGCTGGGAAAACATAGAAAGAGAACTCATGGTATGGGCCCATCCCTTCATATGTGTGATCCTCCTGTCATATCCTGCGTACCTAAATTTTTTTGGTTGCCTATAGGATTATTTTGTGCACTCCCTGTCATATTGCACAAATTCCTTTGGCATATTTTTCCATATCAGACACAGTTTTTTTGGTCATGTCCTTACTTTCTTTGTACAATATGAGTGAATTATACTCCATACCCATGGATTTATCAATGGTATTTATGGAGTTTCTAAATTTTTTATAATATTATCATGCAATTTTTTGTTTGTTTTGCCTTTACGTCTTTTTAACTTGACATTTTTTTAACACATTCTGTTTCAATTTTTATACAATTTTTTTTAGATTTTTTGCTCTTCCCGCGTATCTTCTGTTACATTTTTATTATAGACAGGGGGTCAAAAGCATCCCTGAGGGCGTCTCCCACAAAATTTACCGCTGTAACCACGATAATGATCACAAGTCCCGGAGGAATCCAGAGCCAGGGCTGTTTTGTAAGAACGGTAACCGACTGCGCGCTGTTTAACATATTTCCCAGACTGGCGGCCGGAGGCTGCACCCCCATGCCAAGAAAGCTTAACGCCGCCTCATCCAGCATGGTAAGAGCCATAACGGAGGTGGCATACACCAGCACAGGTGCCATAGTATTGGGAAGAATCTCTGAAAACAGGATATGTGAGGCAGGCATACCGGCCGCCTCACTGCTTTTCACAAAATTTGTTTCCCTGAGACTGAGCACATTTCCCCGTACCAGTCTGGCAATTCCGGGCCAGTCTACAAACCCCAGGATCAGGATAATGCTCCACAAACCGGGCTTGAAAATAGCGGCTGCCACCAAAACCAGAAGAATATAGGGAAATGACATAACCATATCCGTAAAACGCATAATCAGGATATCCGCCAAGCCCCCGAAATATCCAGCCAGAAGGCCCAGAAACACGCCCAGAGCAGTAGCGATCAGCGTAGCCAGTACGCCTGCAAAAAGGGAGGTTCGGGCTGCATATAGAAGGCGGCTCAGCATATCGCGGCCAATCTGATCCGTCCCCAGCAGAAATCCGCCTCCGGGAGGTGCTCCGAAGGGCCCCACGATTGCCTCCGGATCATAGGGAGCGATCACAGGCGCAAGGACGGCGCTGCCGCAGATCAGAACCAGCACAGCCAGACTTGCCAAAGCCAGACGGTGGCGGCAGAATCTGCGCCATACCGCCCCCGCATAGGTCTCATGATTTTTCATTTGCTTTTTCATTTCATTTTCCTTTGCTAATCGTACTGAATGGAAGGGTCAACCACAGCATAGAGGATATCTGTAACCAGATTCGCTGCCAAAACCACCACAGCGGCTAAGAGGCAGACGCCCATAATCACAGGATAATCTCTGGATAAAATAGCGCTCATGGTCATAAGTCCAAGTCCGGGCCAGGAAAACAGCTGCTCCACGATCACAGCGCCCCCAAACAGAAGGGGAATCTGCATCCCGATCACTGTCACCACCGGCACAAGGCCGTTCCGCAGGGCGTGGCGGCCTATTACCAGCCGTTCCCCTATGCCCTTTGCCCTGGCTGTCCTCAGATAATCCTTTTGAAGGATCTCCAGCATGGAGCTGCGGATATAGCGGATATTGGTTCCCGCCATGGAAAGGGCTAAAACGGTCACAGGCATCACCATGTGGGCTGCCAAGTCGCCAATTCCCCCGGAGCCTCCCAGGGTAATCATCCCGCTGGACGGAAGGAGCTTAAGCTTAATATTAAAAATATAAACCAGAAGAAGGGAGAGAAAAAATCCCGGGATGCTGCTGCTTAAAAAGGACGCTGTTACCACCGCATAATCTCCTTTGGAATACTGGCGCACTGCGCTGTATATTCCCGCAGGGATACTGATAAGAAGGCTCACTGCCAGGGAAACTCCCATCAGTAACAGGGTGGGCCCCAGACGTTCCATGATCATCTGGCTTACGGGCTGGTAGGTCTTGATGGAAACACCCAGATTTCCCTTAAGAACCTGTCCCAGCCATATAAAATACTGAACATAGAAGGGCTTATCAAGCCCCATAGCCGCTTCCTTTGCAGCTACTGCCTCCTGAGAAATACGGGCGCCCTGAAGCATTTCCAGAGGACTTCCTACAAAGCACATGATCGCATAATCAATCAGCGTGATCCCGATGAGGGTAGGAATAGCAATGAGAAGCCGTTTTATAATATATTTTTTCATTCGTTTCTTTTTACCTCCAAAACAGCAGGACTACAAGCCGCCAGATGGGTGCTGCCCGGACGGACGGGACGAAGCGGTACCTCTGCGCTGCTGCATTCCGGCCTTTTCCTGAAGCAGCGGTCTTTAAAGGGACAGCCCTTATCCTCTGCCCCTGTGATGGACGGCTCAAACGCCGTTCCTTCACTGGTCTCGCCCCAGTTTTCCTCCCTTTTTCTGGGATCCGGGATCGGCACTGCCCCAAGAAGGGTTCTGGTATAGGGATGGACCGGATGCTCAAACAGCTCGCTGCTCTCCCCCGTCTCTACCAGTTTTCCCAGATACATCACCGCAATACGCCGGCTTACATAATTTACAGCCCCTAATCCGTGACCGATAAAAATACAGGTCAGATCCAAATCCTTCTGAAGACTTTTGAGCAGATTCAGGATCTGGGCCTGAATGGATACATCCAGAGCGCTTACCGGCTCATCGCAGATCAAAAGCTTCGGCTCCAGTGACAGCGCCTTTGCAATGCCGATTCTCTGGCGCTGTCCGCCTGAAAACTCATAAGGGTAACGGTCCAGAGCGCTGAGAGGGAGCCCAACCAGCTCCATCAGATGCTCTGCCTTCTTATGAACCGTATGCTTATCCGCCAGGCCATGGTAAAGCATGGGTTCTGAAAGGATCTGAAAGATCTGTTTTCTGGGATTTAAAGAGGAATAGGAATCCTGAAATACCATCTGGATCTCTGTGCGCACTGCGCTATAGCCTCTGCCTCCTTTTGCAGTCAGTTCCTGTCCTTTATACCAGATGCGCCCGGAGTCCGGGGCTTCCAGCCCGGCGATCATACGGCCCAGAGTAGATTTTCCGCAGCCGGATTCTCCCACCAGCCCCAGTGTTTCCCCCGGATAAAGCTCCAGAGAAACATCATCTGCCGCCCGGATCCATGAGGTGGGACGGCCGAAAATGGGCCGGTTCTGAGGATAATATTTTTTCAGATGCTCCACCTTAAGCAGGGGCTCTGTATTCTTATAAGGTTCTGCCACTTTGCTCTGCCTCCTTTGCCCGCCAGCACCGCACCCGGTGAAGCTCCTGTGCCTTCTGTGTTTCCTCTGCCTTTATTTCTTCCAGCTCCTGGGGCGCTTCGCAGCCCTGCTTCCGGTAAGGGCACCGGTCTCTGAAACGGCAGCCGGTCATCTGCCCGTAATTTTCAGGAACTGTCCCCTCTATGGCCGGAAGCATTTCCTCCGGATTCTGCTCCATGGACGGAACTGCAGCCAGCAGCGCCTTTGTATAGGGATGGGACGGATGGTCAAAAATCTCAAATACCGTCCCTTCTTCTATGATCTGCCCCGCATACATCACCATAACCCGGTCTGCCATCTGGGCCACCAGTCCCATATCGTGGGTAATCAAAAGCAACGACATACGAAGCTCCCTTTTCAGGGAACGCAGCAGATTCATAATCTGGGCCTGGATGGTCACGTCCAGAGCCGTTGTGGGTTCGTCTGCAATAAGCAGAGAAGGCTGGCAGGATAAAGCCATAGCGATCATCACACGCTGACGCATTCCTCCGGAAAGCTGGTGGGGATATTTCTTCATCACAGCCTCTGCTTCCCGGATTCCTGCTCTGCCCAACAGATCAAGGGCCCGTTTCCTGCGCTCCTCTTTTCCCAGCTCTGTGTGGGCCTTTAAGCCCTCTTCCAGCTGTTTTCCAATGGTCAGGACCGGGTTTAAGGAGCTTAATGGATCCTGAAAGATCATGGACAGCTCGTTTCCCCTGACCTGATCCAGCTCCTTCCGATCCATTTTCAAAAGATTTCTTCCATTAAAAAGGATTTCTCCCTGTGACACACGGCCGCCCCGGCCCAAAAGCCCCATAACAGCCAGAGATGTAATACTTTTTCCGCAGCCGGACTCCCCTACCAGACAGACCGTCTCTCCCTGATCCACAAAAAAATCAATCCGGTCTGTGCCAATGGTATTTCCGCGTTCCCCTGCAAATGCAACCTGCAGGCCGCGGACTTCCAAAATATGTGACATTCCTAACTCCTTTTTCAGATTTTGTAATGAACCGACATTCCCCGGCAAAAAGCTTTGCCGGGGAACGGGTAACAATGTATGGTCACGTACGGCAGACGGGATCACACTCAGCCTGTGATATCCCATTCTTCCACATGATTAAAGAAGCCGTATACCGAGGGGTTTACTCCGGTCAGGCGTTTATTTTTCGCTGCCATGGTGCGGATCACATACGCGGAAAACATGGGCACATCCTCCTGCATCCGGCGGTCAATGATACCGTACTGCTCTTTTAATTCTTCCTTATCGCTTAATACAGCAATTTTTGAAAGAGCCTCCTCTGCCTCAGCGTGGCTGTAACCGGTCCAGCTTCCCTCGCCGCCTAAAAGCCATGCAATATCTACATAAGGATCTACAGGCGGATAGGTGTACTGCACCGCCATAATGTCAAAGCCTCCGCTTCCTGCAGTACTCATAAGCGTATTGATATCCATGGTACGGATCTCCGTCTGGATTCCCACAGCCGCCCACTGGGCTGCGATTACAGAGGCAGCATTTACAAAGGTACTGTCTCCGGAATCAATATAGAAACGCAGGGGAGAAGAAGGCATCCAGTTACTTTCTGCCAGAAGTTCCTTTGCCTTTGCAGGATCGTAAGAAACAGGCTCAATGGACGGATCGTAGTAAGGGCCTGCGGTGGAAAGGAAGCCGTCTACCACTTCTCCATTGCCCTTTAACAGCTGCTCTAAAATCTGATTTCTGTCAATGGCATATAAAAGAGCCTGGCGGAACTTCTGATCCGGCACATTTTTTGTATTGATAAATACAGACTGGTTGGTAATAGCGTCGCCGAAGCTTGTCTCCACTGTTTCCAGCGCCTGAAGGCTCTCATAATCCTCCAGCGGAATGGCGCTCATGGTGTTCTGTGTGATATCGATCTCCCCGGACTGAAGTCCCGCATAAAGCTGGCTTCCCTCTACGATACGGATATTCAGCTTCGGGATTTTAGGCGCTCCCTTCCAGTATTTCTCATTCGCCTCATAGGATACATAGTGATCCTTGTCAAAGGCGGTGACACGGTAAGGGCCGCTTACTACATCCGGCTTTGCAAACCACTCGTGGGAGGCCAGCTCTGCCTCAGGGATCTCTCCGATCACATGCTTTGGAAGAGGCATCAGATACCGGGCATAGGAATTCTGAAAGGTAACTAAGGACATGGGCTCCTTTGTGGCGAAGCGCACCGTCTTATCATCCACCTTTGTGATTCCCTCAATATGGTCTGCTCCCATTTCCACAAAACCGTCATCACCAACGCCTTCAAAGACATAATACATCATGGCTGTGTTGGCAATGGCCGGACTGCACAGGCGCAGAGCTGTGTATACTACGTCATCAGCTGTTACCGGCTGGCCGTCAGACCAGACCGCCTCATCGTCAATGTGTACCAGAAAATGTTTCTCATCCTCTGCGGTAATGGAGTCTGCCAGCATGGGCTCAAACTCCATATTGGTGTCCAGCTCCATCAGCGGAAGAAACATCAGTCCGGTGGCATATTTATTGATCTCCACGCCGTCCATCAACAGGGGATTTAAGGTATTTACCGTTCCTGTTACTCCCACATTTACAATCTTTTCCCCTGCTTCCCGGGCGGGCTTTCCTGCCGCTGTCTCCTGCTTTGGAGGCTGGCTCTGGCCTTCAGTGTTTCCTCCTGCACAGGCTGTCAGGGACAGCGCCATAGCAGCAGAAAGAACTGCTGCAAGACATTTCCCTGCAAATTTTCTGTATTTTTTCATAATGTCCTCCTGGGTGTTCTGTTTGCACACTATTCATAGTAACTTAGTATGGTTTTATTTATAGCATCCGCACGGAAAAATGTCAATACCAGCCCTCTTTGGGGTTCTATATAAAATCAAACAGGTTCATCTGCCGGATCACCGGCTTTTCCGAGCCCGGAGCCTTTTGCCTTACGGCTGCATTTTCCGGAATTTCCTTAAGAAATACGGACGGCTCCCCAGAGGTTACAAGGATCAGTTCTTCCTTTGCCCGTGTCATTCCCACATAAAGCAGGCGGCGCTCCTCCTGCAGCTCAGCCGGTTCCAGGGATGTTTCCTGCGCTATTTCTTTAGGATCCGCTTTCTTTCCGCTGCTGTATTCCAAAGGAATGGAGTGTTTCCTTACCCCCATAATGATCACTGCCGGAAATTCCAGCCCCTTTGAAGCATGCAGCGTCATCAAAGACACGGCATCTGCTGTATATCGCTTTGATCCGCACCGTTTTAAATCTCCCTCTTCACCATATAGAAGACATTCCAGAAACTCCTTCATTGTCCTGTGAAATAGTGCCATAGAATACAGACGGGCCAGAGGTTCGTCCTCCTCTAACCCCCGATCCGCCATCCAGCTTTTTACAAGTTCCGCAGGCTTTTTCTTCATACGGGAGCTGTATTTTTCCCTGAAAGCAGCGTATATCTCTTCGCCCAGGGTCTTTTTAAGCTTAAGCTGCTCTTTATCTGCTTTTTCCCGATCAGCTTCCTCCTCATGGCAGAGCCCTCCAAAAAAAGCCAGCGCTTCCTGTACTGTATTCTCCTCCAGAAATGTACCTCTTCCTGTGACCGTGAAGGGGATTCCCTCTGTCTTTAAATACTCCTCCATCTCCTCTGCCTGGCGGTTTGTCCTGCATAAAATGGCAATATCCGAAAAGCTTCTTACCCGTTTTGCCTCTGGAAGCTCCCGTTCCTGAGCGTCCAGCATATCAATGCCGCCGATCAGGCGGTTAATCTCCCGAACGGCAAAAATTCCCTCTGCACGTTTTCCTCCAGCGCGGACAATACGCACCGGCAGTCCCTCTCCCGCCACAGCATTTAAGTGCCTCTCATCTCCGGGATTGTGAGAAATCAGAGCACAGGCTGCCTCTATCACCTGGGCTGAGGATCGGTAGTTTTCCACCAGACGGATTATCTGCGTATCAGGAAGCTCCTCTGAAAGCACATCAAAACAGCCCGAAGCCGCCCCTCTGAATCCATAGATTGACTGATCCGGATCACCGATTACAAACAATTCCTTTCCATCCCGGTTCCATTCACGGATCAGGCGGTACTGGATGGGGCTTATATCCTGAAACTCATCTACTAAAAGATAGTTAAAATGAGAGCAATAACGGCGGGCAGCCTCATTTTCCTCAAGGAGAAGACGCAGCGTTTCTGTAAGCAGGCTGTCAAAATCATACAGCGAACGCTCTCTCATACGCTTCACAAAACATTCGGCCGCCGCTCCTGCCTCTTCCCGGAGCTGTCCTGCCTCTTTTCTGTCTGCGGTTTTCTCCAGCTGCTCCATTCTTTCTCTGGAAACATATTCCAACAGTTCTTTTGGTGTAAGCTTTATTTTCAGCCCATCTCTCAATTCCAGCTCTTCCAATACTTCCTGCGCCAGTTCCTCCAATTCCTGCCCGGATGCGATCCGAACCTCATACCCGACTTTCTTTAACAGGGCAAGGCAGATGGAATGAAAGGTTCCGGTCTGGATCTGAGCTGCACTTCTGCGGTGAGGCATTTCCCTTTGAAGACGTTCCTTTAATTCCCCAGCAGCCTGATTGGTAAAGGTCACTGCCGTTATCTCAGCAGACTTTACCCGTCTTTTTTCAAGAAGACAGCGGATCCTGGCAGTAAGCGTACCTGTTTTTCCCGTTCCAGGGCCTGCGATGACAGAAATGGAACGGGCCGGAAGCTGGGCTGCATAGCGCTGCTGTTCGTTGAGACGGTCAAGGAAATCTGCTGTCTTTTCGGATGGCGTGGAATCCGGAAGGGGAACGGAGAACGAAACCTCTTTTGTTCCCGGATTTTCCTTTTCTGCATCCGCCGCGAACAAATCACTCAAGCTCATCTGTCCGTCCGGATTTGCAATTTCATCCGGTTCAAAAAGCCGGATGATACCATATTCTCCGTCAAAGCCCGGAAGGCGTTTTACCCGGCCTTCCCGCAGACGGCGGATTCCCTCAGAAATCAGATGACCAGAATGGCTTCTGATTTCTTCAATCGGAATCGTTCTTAAAATATCAAATTCCGTTCCCAGCTCATCCACCATTTTACAGTATTCTTCCTGAACCTTCTTTGACGCTGCAGACCGTCCGGTAGACGCAGCAATGACCTCCAAAAGAGGAACCAAGCTTTCAAACGTTTTTCTTCCCTCTGGTATAAAGCCTTCGGGCCGGTCTGCCAGCTGATCGATCCGATGAGAAACGCCCATAGTAAGCTTCTTTTTGCATACCGGGCAGATCCCGCCATACCGTTTCGCCTCCGCCGGACTCAGACAGATGTGGCATTTCCGGTGTCCGTCGAAATGGTATTTCCCCTCCTCCGGGAAAAACTCAATCGTGCCTTCCAATCCCTCTCCTGTTTCAATGGCATTTTTCAGCCCCACATAGGACATTTCACAGTTCAAAAGATTTGCCTCTCTTCCCAGCTTGGCAGGGGAATGAGCATCTGAATTGGAAATGAGCTGGAACCGGTCCAGGGCAGAAAGCCGCCAGTTCATCGGCGGATCAGAGGAAAGCCCGGTTTCCACTGCATGGATATAGGGCGTCAGCTCCCCAAAACAGTCCTCCACCCGGTCAAAACCAGAGCATGCACCAAACATGGAAAAATGAGGCGTCCAGATATGGGCTGGTATCAGCATTCCCCCAGGACAGATCTCCAGCATGATTTCCAGAAGATCATGGCAGGAAAGTCCAAGAATGGGACGGCCGTCTGAATGTATATTTCCAATCATTTCCAGTTTCGCCGACAGCCTCTGGGCATCCTCCAAATCAGGCAGAAGAATCAGACTGTGAACCTTTCGCACCTTTCCGTCCTGTTTGTAAATGGAGCTGATCTCTCCGGAAACAACAAAACGTGGCGTATCTGTCCCTGACCGCCGTCCATTCTCTGACCTGTATTCGTCCTTCAGGCGGTACAGTCCGTCCTCTGCCCTGACCAGCTTCTCATACAGTTCTTCACGCCAGGCCGGATGGGTAAAATCCCCGGTTCCTAAAAGATGTATTCCCTTTTTTCCCGCCTCCAGATCCAACTGCTCCGGTGTCAGCTCACGGCTGGTGGCTCTGGAATATCTGGAATGAATATGAAGGTCTGCAATGTACATATCTCTTTCTCCCTGTCACTGTTTAATCATCTAACAACCCCATTAAGGTATTGTACAGTATTTTCATATCTACGGGTTTAGCCACATGGCCATTCATTCCGGCACTTATGGATTTCTGCACATCTTCTGCAAATGCATTTGCAGTCATAGCCAATATCACCATTGTCTTCGCCTCCGGATGGGACGAACTGCGGATTTTGCGCGTTGCCTCATAGCCATTCATAACAGGCATCTGTATATCCATTAAAATCGCATCGTATGTTCCCGGAACACTGCTTTCAAACTCCTCTACTGCCTGCAGCCCATTCTCCCTCAAAACACAGGTTGCTCCCCACATCTGAAGAAGTTCTGCCAGAATTTCTGAATTGATCGCATTGTCTTCTACCAGAAGAAAATGTCTTCCTTCCAGCGATTCCTCCGGTATGCCCTCATCCGCATTGGGGGAACGCTTCTGCTTTCCGTCTGCCACAGCAAATTCCAGTTCAATCTCAAACATCGTTCCCTGATGAAGCTGGCTTTCTACCCGGATTTTACCCCCCATAAGATCTACAAGCCCCTTTGTAATACTCAGTCCCAGACCGGTTCCCTCTACCCTGTTCACCCGTTCACTGCGGCAGAAGGGCTCAAATAAATGGCTGATAAACTCCTGTGTCATACCGATTCCCGTGTCGCTGATGACAAAACGATACCTTACTCTTCCACTTTCAGATGACGGGATTTCCTCCGTCCTGAACCGAACGCTTCCGCCTTCCATGGTGAATTTAAATGCATTGCTGAGTATGTTGATTAAAATCTGTTTTATCCGTAAGGCATCCCCCTGAAAATACAGATGCTGTATCTCTCCCCGCTCAACCATAAATTTCAGTCCCGCGTCCTTTGATGGGGAAGCCATAATAGAGGAAATCTGATCCAGAAGTTCATCAATATGAATGACCTGCACATTCATATGTAATTTGGACTGTTCAATCTGGCTCATATCCAGAATATCGTTAATCAAACTCAGCAGATGCTGAGAAGATACCGAAATCTTTTTCAGATAATCCTCCACCTTCCGGGAATCCGAAAGATTGGCCTGCGCAAGGGTTGTCATTCCCACAATAGCATTCATAGGGGTACGGATATCATGGCTCATGGAAGACAGAAAATCACTCTTAACCCTGCTTGCCTTTTCTGCCTCTGATAATGCCTTTTCCAGATCATACTTCACTTTTCTTTCCGCGGCAAGCATATCGGTTACGTCTGTCCGCACCAGGCAGATTCTGCCAAGACTCAGATCAATGGCGGAAATAATCATATTTTTAGTCTGGATTTCATTGCTTCCATTATTTACAGAATACCGGAACGAATAGAATTCTCCGTCCTTCAGCCGGCTGACCATCTTCCCCGGATCCAGCATATCCCTTACATATGCTTTCTCCGAGTCCACCACAAGCTCCTCAACCACACGTCTCACCCGTTCCATCAGGCTTCCCTGAGCTTCTGTTATATTATGGTCCCCACCGCTTACGACTTTATACTGATCATTTATCAAATCCACGTCTGCAACCAGGTCATAATTTAAAGATGACAGCATTCGGATGATCCTGTCCTGTATTGTCTTTTCCGTAATATCTGTAACCGTTAAAATACCCGTTATATCTCCCGTATCCGGGGTTTCCACAAGATTCACCTTAAACTGTACATATCTTCCCTGCGGATAATTCGGAAGCTTCACAAAACATGGCATCAGAACTTCCTTTATCCCATTTTCAAAAGCCCTGATAGACGGTTCATTTAAATATTTTTCATAAAACAGGCTCCGCTCCGCTTCTGACGCTACCAGAGTTCCAATTCCTGTAAAAAAATCCTCCCGTTTATCACCAAACCGTTCGAGAAGTCCGGAATTGGTACGGTCTTCAATCTCAATAATCTTATTTTTTGTGATATTACAATGCCCTAAAATCAGTGTGTTGGGATCTGTTATCAAATAATGCTGGAAAATCTGCTCCCTGTACTGAAGCCTTAATCTCTCCTGTATTTCCCTCTCTTCTGTAATGTCATGATAATCCGCATAAACCATGGCGTCCCCAGCTTCACACTGAATAACGGAAAATTTTGTATTGACCCAGATATAACCGCCGCTCCCCTTCTTCAGCCGGTATTGAAGGGCTTCTCTGTCGCAGTTTTCACGAATACAGCGGTCTAATGTCTGTTTTACATATTCCTGATCATCCGGATGGACACCTGAAAGCGCATTTGTCTTATACATATCCCAGGCTTCTTCCATAGACATATCAACCATCTCGGCAAATCCATCGGACAGATACTCCGGAGTCAATCTCCCATTCAGTCCATGGTGAACAACAGCAACTCCGCCCGGAAGGTACTTCAAAACTGTCTCGAAATATTTTTCCAGACGCTCCTTTTCTCTTTTCACCGTTGCTTCTTCGGTAATATCCCTCACATATTTTATATATGCAGGCGTCCCGTTCCACTCTGTTTCTTTAAAATGTGTAGCATAGCAGCGCCCTCCCTCTTCATAGCTCGTCTCACAGGGCATTTCCTCTGACCCGCCCATCTTCATCATACAATGGGAACAGGGCTCTTTTTTATTATAAATATGCTCATAACATTTAGGTGTATTCTGCCCTTCCTCATTCCAGAATGCACGTTTAAAACCATTTACATAAAGAAGATCATAATTTTCTTTATCAATCACATAAATATTGTCTGCATTTTCACTGGCTATGCTCTGGAACAGCTGGGTTTCCTGGGACATTCCCCAAAAAAGGAGACAGTATGTTGTTCCATCCTCCCATCCCTCTATTTTATACCACTTTAAACAGCTTGTTTTCTCTTTGACCGGAGAGTAAACTTTGATTCCTATATGCCTGGACTTTGCGGACATAATTGCATGCTCCACTTCCATTCTGTCCTCGTCACACAAAAGCCCCAGGGCATCTTTACTGAAATGCCGATCAAAATACGGCATATCATACCCTAAGAGCTGCACTACTTTTTCCGGACAATATTGGAAACAAAACGTTTTACATTCTTCATCATAAACGGCGACTGCACCGCAAAATGCATTCAAAATTCTTTCTCCTATGCAATCCATTCTGTTGTTCCCTTCCTTGAAATCAACTTTTGTACTGTGTTTCTCTCTGTTTTAATAATACCATATTTTTTTATTATGTGTGTAGTCTGATCCGCTGAAGAATGCAGAATATTTTCCTGTTGTTCCTCTCTGACAATTATGTTACAATTTTATCGACACATCCGGATGTCAAAAATAAAAAGCGCTTTTACAGCGCATTTATTAAGGAGGGAGATTTGTATGGAAATTGTGAAACTGATCGGCGTCCTCATCGTAATTGCAGGATTTATACTTAAGCTGGACACTCTAGCCGTGGTGGTAACAGCAGGTCTTGCTACCGGTCTGGTGGCAGGCATGAGTCCGCTGGAGATTCTGGATACTCTTGGAACCGCCTTTATCACTAACCGGACAGCCACTCTTTTTATCCTGACCCTGCCCGTTATCGGACTGTGCGAGCGCAATGGCTTAAAGGATAAGGCTGTCGATTTTATCAAATCGTTGAAAAATGTTACAACCGGCCGTCTGATTGCGATCTGGCAGGCTATTCGTACGGTTGCATCGGCATTTTCTCTTCGCATCGGAGGCCATGTCCAGTTTATCCGTCCTCTGATCAATCCTATGGCTCAGGCAGCCGCTGTTGTCCAGTATGACAAACTGGACGAAAAGACTGAAGATCAAATTAAGGGTATGTGCTCAGGAAGCGAAAATTACGGTAACTTTTTTGCTCAGAACTGCTTTATGGGTTCTTCCGGCACACTTCTGATTGTGTCCACCCTAAGTGAACAGGGCTATCCCGTAGACGCCCTTCAGATTGCCGGACAGTCAATCCCCATCGCCGTACTTTCTCTGGTGGCAGGCGTGGTCTATGCCCTGCTTTTTGACCGGCTTTTGAAACGCAGATTCGGAGATAAACGCAGAAAAAAGGAGGCAAACTAATATGACCTGGACTCTCAGTACTGCAGTTGCTGAATTCTTTTACTGTATTATAGGCCTCATTTTTATTGGCACAGGCTTTAAGGCTTTAAAGGATCCGACCTGTGAAAAACGGATTACAACCGCGGCCTTCTGGTTTATTCTGGCCGCTACATTTATTGCGGGTCCCTATTTCCCCAGATGGATCACCGGACTATGCGTCGTCCTTATGGCGATCCTCACTGCATTTAAAAGGGTTGCCCCCAGCAGCAGCGACGTTCCCGCGGCAGCCAAAACACGTGCAGCGGCAGACCGGTTAGGATATTCTGTATTTATTCCGCCTCTTCTTCTGGCCTTCAGCGCCGTACTGGTCGCTACCTTTTTTAAATCTTTGGGAGCCAATAACGCCATCGGCGTATCAGGAGTAATTGCACTTATAGCGGCTTTCCTGCTCTTTCACCCAAAACCTGTATATGCGGCAAAGGACTGTACGCGTCTTACAGACAATGTCGGCGTCACCGGTATTCTCCCGCAGGTTCTGGCCGCTCTTGGAGCCGTGTTTACCGCTGCGGGAGTCGGCGATGTAATTGCCGCAGGCGTAAGCGCTGTGATTCCTTCCGGAAATCTGTTTGCAGCTACCGCAGTCTATTGTATTGCCATGGCGGTTTTTACCATGATCATGGGAAATGGTTTTGCTGCCTTTTCCGTAATTACCGTCGGGATCGGTATACCTTTCCTGATCGCACAGGGAGCCGATCCGGCGGTTGTAGGCGCCCTTGGACTGACAGCTGGCTACTGCGGTACTCTGATGACGCCCATGGCTGCTAATTTTAACATTCTCCCAGCGGCAGTACTGGAAACGAAAAACAAATACACCGTAATCTTATCCCAGCTCCCCATGGCTCTTTTCATGCTGGCCATCCATATTGTACTGATGTATTTTCTGGCATTCTGATACATTTGAAGCTGTTTTCACACCATCTGCGGAAAGGATATTTTATTATGAAGCTTTTACTTACAGCATTTGATCCCTTTGGAGGCGAACCGGTTAACCCGGCTCTGGAAGCCGTAAAAAAAGTACAGAACCAGATCGGCTCTGTTTCTATCGTTAAGCTGGAGGTTCCCACTGTATTCGGAACATCCATTCAAACAGTGGCAAAGGCCATAGAACAGGAAATGCCAGACGCCGTCCTGTGTATCGGACAGGCCGGCGGACGCTATGGACTGACGCCCGAACGGGTGGCGATCAATCTGGATGACGCCCGTATTAAAGATAATGAAGGTAATCAGCCCATCGATCTCCCCATCTTTAAGGACGGAGCCCCGGCTTACTTCTCTACCCTGCCCATCAAAGCTATGGTGCAGTCTATCCGTCAGGCAGGACTTCCCGCCAGCGTATCGAATACTGCCGGAACCTTTGTATGCAATCATCTGATGTATGGCGTCCTTTATACTCTGGAACGGAAATACCCCGGAGTAAGAGGCGGTTTTATGCACGTTCCCTTTATCCACAGCCAGACCGTCAACCGTCCGGCTCCCGCTCCTTCCATGAGCATCGAAGATATTGCTGCCGGGATCGAAGCCGCAATCAGAGCTATCGGCGAACATGAATCTGATATAAAGGCTGCCGAGGGCGCTACACACTGATCTTATTTTATAAAAATCAAACTGGCTGCTTACGAAAGATTTCACGGATCGTTGATGACATCAAAAAGGGAATTTCCTGTTTTAATAAGGAAATTCCCTGGGTAATTGAGCCAGCTGCCTTCATTCCTTTATATCGCGGCAAATCCCTTTTCAAGATCAGCGATAATATCGTCAATATGTTCTGTTCCAATCGAGAGTCTGATCGTACTCTGTTTGATGCCCTGATCTGCAAGTTCTTCATCTGTAAGCTGACTATGGGTTGTGCTGGCCGGATGAATGACAAGGCTTTTCACATCCGCTACATTTGCAAGGAGTGAGAAAATCTCAAGGTTATCAATAAACTTCCATGCCTCTTCTTTTCCACCCCTGATCTCAAACGTAAAGATGCTCGCTCCGCCATTGGGGAAATACTTTTCATAGAGCTCATGATCCGGATGTTCCTCCAGAGACGGATGATTCACCCGGGCAACCTTTGGATGGTTCCTTAGGAACTCTACAACCTTTCTGGTGTTCTCTGCATGTCTGTCCAGACGAAGGGATAAAGTCTCTGTCCCCTGAAGCAAAAGAAATGCGTTAAAGGGTGAAATGGCTGCCCCCGTATCACGGAGAAGAATGGCCCGGATGTAAGTTACAAATGCTGCGGGGCCTGCCGCATCATAGAAGCTTACTCCATGGTAGCTTGGATTTGGATCAGCGATATTGCCGTACTTTCCGCTTGTCTTCCAGTCGAACCTTCCGGACTCAACAATAATTCCACCAAGTGTAGTTCCGTGTCCGCCAATAAACTTAGTTGCCGAATGAACGACGATATCGGCGCCATGCTCAAAGGGCCTGAAGAGATAAGGTGTGCCAAATGTATTATCTACTACGACAGGAAGTCCTGCTGCATGTGCAAGCTCTGCAATGGCGTCAATATCCGGAATATCTGCATTCGGATTTCCTAAAGTTTCAAGATAGACAGCCCTGGTATCATCCTGGATCGCTGCCTTTACTTCCTCAAGATTATGGGCATCCACAAAAGTTGTGGTAATTCCATACTGGGTAAGGGTATGGGCAAGCAGATTATAGCTTCCCCCATAAATCGTCTTCTGTGCGACAATATGCCCGCCGTTTGCCGCCAGAGCCTCAATGGTATAAGCAATAGCCGCCGCTCCACTTGCTAATGCCAGGGCAGCGGAGCCGCCCTCAAGCGCCGCTATTCTCTTCTCAAACACATCCTGTGTGGAATTCGTAAGTCTTCCATAGATGTTACCGGCATCTGCAAGGCCAAATCGGTCTGCCGCATGCTGAGAGTTTCGGAAAACATAAGATGTTGTCTGATAAATCGGTACCGCTCTTGAATCAGTTGCCGGATCTGGATGTTCCTGTCCTACGTGTAACTGCAGCGTCTCAAATCTGTATTTGCTCATATCATTCTCCTCCGATTCGCCTCTGTTTCCTATATGTTAACTAGGTTTTATGGGCCTATTATAACCGGCTTCTCATTTCCTGTAAAATACATAGAAGTTAGAACTGGCTATAAGTTTCCATTATAACAATGAATAAACCGCTGAAATACCGAACTCATTTATAGGATTTAAGAATATCAATATACTTTCTGCCCAGAAGGCTGAGGGGTATATTTTTCCGCTTGATATAACCGATTGTCATGGTATCTGTTGTATCAAGAGGAACCGACACATAGAAATCCCCATTCAAATCCTGACATATGATCCCGCTGCACAGAGTATAACCATTTAATCCTGTCATAAGATTCAGCATCGTCGCTCTGTCATCTGCTTTGATGATCTGTTTGTATGCATGGGTACTGAATACCTCTTCTGCAAAGTAAAAGGAATTCCTTTCCCCCTGCTCAAAAGACAGGCATGGATACTCGGACAGCTCGTCCATTGTAATCTTCGTCTTCTCTGCGAGGGGGTGGTTCTTACTAAGGTAAACAGATATGCCACAGTCATATAAAGGCATGAATTCCAGATCATTATCCTCCAGTATTCTGGTCATTGCTTTTTCATTAAAGGAATTTAAGTAGAGCACACCAAGTTCACTTCTATAATCCTTTACATTATCAATCACTTCGTGGGTCTTTGTTTCATGAACCGCCAGTTCATACTCCCCAATAGAGAATTTTTTTGCCAGTTTAATAAATGCCTCCACTGCAAAAGAATAATGCTGCATGGACACACTAAACTTCTTTTTTGCTATTGTTTTATTCACAAACCGCTCTTCCACCAGATTTCCAAGCTCAACCATCTGCCTTGCGTAGCTTAAAAATTCCTGGCCTTCTGTTGTGATCACGATTCCCTTATTGGTTCTGATAAACAGTTCCGTTTGAAGCTCCTCTTCTAAATCCTTAATTGCGCCTGACAATGCCGGCTGTGATACAAATAAAGCGGCCGCCGCTTTATTCATGGACTTTGTTTCCGCAATTGCCACTACATATTGTAACTGTGTTAATGTCATTGTATCACCTGCAGTTTTAATTTGTGCTGAACAAGGCTGTTGACAAATACCGGTCTCCAGAGTCGGGAAGCAATGCAACGATCACTTTACCTGCATTCTCTTGTCTGCCTGCAAGGATAACCGCAGCCTTTAATGCTGCTCCGGAAGAAATGCCGACCAGGATGCCTTCTGATGTTGCAAAAGCTCTCCCTTCTTTAAATGCGTCTTCATTCTCAATCGTAATGACTTCATCATAAATCTCCGTATTAAGTGTCTGCGGCACAAATCCGGCTCCGATCCCCTGAATCTTATGGGCTCCCGGGGTTCCCTTGGAAAGAACCGGACTTCCTGCCGGTTCCACTGCTACAATCTGGATATCCGGATTCTGTTCCTTTAAATATTCTCCCACACCAGTAATGGTTCCTCCTGTTCCGACGCCGGCAACGAAGATATCCACCTTTCCATCTGTCTGTTTCCAGATCTCCGGCCCTGTCGTCTCTTTATGTATCTTTGGATTTGCGGGATTAATGAACTGCCCCAGAATAACCGAGCCCTCAATTTCCCTGTTTAATTCCTCTGCTTTCGCAATGGCTCCCTTCATCCCCTTGGAACCTTCCGTCAGTACCAGCTCGGCTCCATAAGCCTTCAGGAGATTCCGGCGCTCAATGCTCATGGTATCTGGCAGTGTAAGAATAGCCCTATATCCTTTTGCCGCAGCCACAGCCGCAAGCCCGATTCCGGTATTCCCGCTGGTCGGTTCAATAATCGTCGCTCCAGGCTTTAAAATGCCGCGTTTCTCTGCATCTTCGATCATAGCAAGCGCAATTCTGTCTTTGACAGATCCTGCCGGGTTCAAATACTCCAGCTTTGCCAAAATAACCGCCTTATTTACCCCTGCTTTTTTACTGTATCTTCCCGCCTCCAGAAGCGGTGTTCCTCCAATTAATTCTAATGAGCTTTTCCTGACATCTGCCATGATTTTTTCCTCCATTCTTTTATAGCCTATTATTTATATAGGTTATATATGTTTATGTAAGTATAGTGCCACAGATTCCATTTGTCAATCTATTTTTAAGCGTTGAAAGCCTATCTTTTCTGTAGTATAATAGGCAGCAAGGAGGTGATCCTATGAAAATATCAACCAGAGGACGCTATGCCCTGCGCATGATGATAGATCTGGCGCAGCATTATGATCAGGGATTTATCGCATTAAAAGACATTTCAAAAAGACAGGATATTTCAAAGAAATATCTGGAGCAGATTATCCCGTTCCTGAACAGAGGTAATTTACTTAGCGCAACAAAGGGACATATGGGCGGTTACAGGCTGGCAAAAGCGCCTTCCGAAATCACAGTCCGTGAAATCTTAGAAAGCGCTGAGGGAAGTCTTGTTCCTGTAAGCTGTATGGACAACACCCCAAACCTGTGTAAAAAATGTGAAGACTGTATTACTTTACCAATTTATGAAGGCCTGTACGATGTTGTCACAAAATATTTCGACAGTATTACCTTAGAAGATATTATCAACTGTCAGGTTTCTGAATTCACCTATACCATTTAAAAATATCCATGCGCTCCTTATTGAATGTTTAACAGTTCTTTCTGACAGCTTCCTCCATTCTGTCGAGAGCTTCTGTCAGCTGTTTTCTTGGGCAGCCAAAATTTAACCGCACAAACCCTTCCTTACCATAATCCCGTCCATCATTCAGACGCACGCCAGCCTTGTCCCTGAAAAAAGTATATGGATCATGGATTCCGGACTCACGTGCATCAATCCAGCAGAGATACGTAGCTTCATTATGTACGGCATGAAGTCCCGGGATCTTACGAATACGTTCCTCCAGATAATTTCTGTTCTGACGCAGATAATCAATCAGCCGGCCTTTCCATTCCTTGCAGGATCCATCATAGGCGGCTGATATTGCTGCAACAGCAAGTTCATTTGGATGCGAAAAAAGTCCGCAAGCCTCTTCCTGAAAGCTTTTACGAAGCTCTTTATTGGGAATGATTGCAAATGCCAGAGGAAGGCCCGGAATATTTGCTATTTTACCTGCACTGGAAAGTGTGATACTGGTTTGCTCTGCGCGCTCATTCAATGTAAAATAGGGTATGTGACGTCCCTCTAAAATCAGTTCACAATGAATTTCGTCCGATACAACCAGAAGGGAATGTCTGTGGGCAAAACCATCAATTTCTTCCAGTTCTGATCTTGTCATAACTCTTCCAACAGGATTATGGGGATTGCAGTTAACAAACACCTTCACATCCGGGGTAATTGCCTGTTCCATGGCTTCAAAATCAAGTGTATAATGTAAGCCTTCCTCCCTCATGGGAACTTCGACAGCATTCACTCCTGCTTCCTTCGGCAGTCTGCGAATATGTGTGTACATTGGCGTATTGTAAACCATATTTCCGCCTCCTGCGCGGCACGCAAGATTTGCCCCCGGCATAACACTTGGAACCCAGACAAGCCAATCCCGGGATACCGCCGCACCATACGCCTCCTGATAATGCCGTATTACCGCTTCTGCAGCCTCTTCAGGATACCCTCCATACCCAAATACAGGATGACTGAGACGCTTTTGAATCGCATCCATGATTGGCGGAGCTAACGGGAAATCCATATCAGCGACCCACATAGGGATAAAATCACCGCCCTGATGATCCCATTTTGAACAGTTCGTTCCTTTTCGCTTTATCTCCTTATCAAAATCAAACATTACGTATCTCCTCTATATGGTATAGCTGTAGTCTTCCGGAAGCAGCCGGCGCAGGAATGAAATCGTACGAGGATTCTGCGGCCTGTTCAAAATCTCTTCTGGCGGACCCTCCTCCACCACTACGCCTCCATCCATAAACACGATACGGGACGCTATTTCTTTTGCAAAGCTGATTTCATGTGTAACAATCAGCATCGTGCGTCCCTGCCCTGCAATCGCTTTCATTACATCAAGCACCTCGCCTACCAGCTCTGGATCCAATGCACTTGTCGGTTCATCAAACAGCAGCAGTTCAGGATCGATGGCCAGCGCACGTGCGATTCCTATACGCTGCTGCTGTCCGCCGGACAGCTGGCGCGGATATCGGTCTGCTTTATCCGCAAGACCTACCTGTCTCAGGTATTCTGCCGCAATTGCCTCCGCTTCTTTCTTGGGCAGTTTTTTTACCATGATCAAAGCCTCACTGATGTTTTGAAGTGCTGTTTTGTTATGAAACAGATTATAGTGCTGAAACACCATAGCCATCTTTCGGCGCAGTGCCAGTATCTCGTGTTTTTTGGGTCTTTTCAAATCTACCCTCAGATCACCTATTGCTACCGTTCCGTCATCTGCCCTGTTAAGGCAGTTGATGCTTCGCAGCAGCGTGGTTTTTCCAGATCCGCTTGGCCCCAGAATCACCACCACCTCGCCTTTTTCAATGGTAAGGTCGACTGATTTGAGTATCTCCAGATCATGGAAGGATTTTTTTATACCGCTTAGTTGTATCATGAAGCCATTTCTCCTTTATAAGACCAGCAAATTTTATTTGTAAAGAATGAAAATACGGTTTCCAGCAAGAATGTAAGCCCCCAATAGATCAGTGTTTCGGCCGCATATGCCTCAAGGATATTAGAACTGATCGTGGAAGCAATTTTACCGGCTGCAACAATATCCACCACACCGATATAACCGATTAATGAAGTGGCACGGATCATGATGATAAACTGGCTGCCAATCAGAGGCATAGCCACCGGAATTGCCTGAGGCAGGATAATGCGGTAAAAGGAAGTAACGCGATCCATGCCACAGGCCAATGCGGCATCCCGCTGTCCATCATCTACTGAATTGAGCGCTGTGGATACAGTTCCGCTTAAATATGCGCTGGCAGAAAGGCTGAGCGCTATAACGGCAATCAGAACAGGGGATATCACACTGGCATTGACGCCCCAGTTATAATACTTTGCCAGATTGTTAAAATTTGTTTTAATTACCAGATAAATAATCAGCAGCAGCAGAATCTGCGGGGTACCGCGTATCAGATGGACATAAATATCTGTCATAACATTTATAACACGGTAGCGGCTGCGTCTTGCAGCTGCTAGCAAAATACCCAAAACTAATCCTATACAAACAGAAACAGCAGCAACAAATATACACAAAGGAACATATTGAAGGCAGATCCAGAAAACCTTCCATGCAAAAGCCCAGTCAAATCTAAAATTCACCGTTATTCCCCACTCCTTTACTTGCAGACACATTTTTTCAACAGGCTGAACATACACTCTATGACGAATGAAACAGCAAGATATATAGCCGCAACATCTACGTAAGCTTCCAGATTGTGAAAGGTTTCTACAGAAACAATGCTGACTGCCCCCATAATATCTATGACGCCGATGATATAGGCTAACGAGGTGTTCTTTACGATATTGATCAGAATATTTCCCAATTCCGGAATCGCAATCACCATCGCCTGAGGGACAACAATACGCCGGAACGTTTGAAATCCCGTCATACCCATAGCCAAGCCAGCCTCCATCTGATTATGATCTACACCAGATAACGAGGCACGGATCAGTTCAGAGAAAAAAGCGCCATTAATAAAGGAATAGGCAAGCACTACATACCAGATACTGTCAATCCGGTTCATGTCAACCTGAAATAACGTTAGCGCCATATCTCCGAAAAGCATTGGCAATGCGAAATAAAAGGAAAGCAGAAGCACATTCGGAGGAGCGGAACGAAGAGCAGAAACAATGACCGCAAAGAACTGGCTTAATACGGGAACTCTGTAGATACGGACAATCCCCATAACTGCCCCGAACACGAAGCCGAATACGATGGAAAAGCCTATGATTTTCAGTGTTACGGGAAAATAAGATAACAATCGCGGGAAGTATTCGATACAGAGTGAAAAATCAAAGAAATTCATAACCGTTTATACTCCAATCACTCTTTATATGGATCAATACTGAAATCTTCACCGTACCACTTAATCGAAAGCTCTGTTAAGAAACCCTCTGCACGAAGCCGGACTAAAGCCTCATCTATCCTGTCACGCAGTTTTTCTTCCTTTTTATCCAAAAGAATATAGGTATCAGAAGCCATGATCGTATCACCAACTGTTTTGAACTGAGCATCGTAACCTGCATTTACCTTTTCCCTATTTCTTTCCACATAGGTCATTGCGTCCACCTCTCCATCCTGGAACATCTGAATCATGGCAGCTATGCCCGCACCGTTTAGATAAACAATCTCAATATCGGCTCCGCTTTCAGCAATATAATTCTGCCAGAAATAGTCATCGCTGCCGCCAGCAGCCTTTACAAGTACTTTTTTCCCTTCAAGATCCTCCAGAGAATTGATATCGTTTCTGTCTCCCCATACAGTAATATTCTGGGGATATGTAAGGTAATACTCATTTGTGAAGAGGTATTTTTCTCTCCGGGATTGGTTATCTTCCCAACGCTGAAGAGAAGCGTCGATCTTCCCGTTTTCCAGGGCGAGGAGCGCGTCTGTACTGGAAATTGAAGTATATTTGAATGTATATTCGGGAAGTAATTCGTCAATCGCCTTCAGCATTTCCGGTTCAAAGCCGGTATAGGCTCCGTTTTCATCAATAAAGCTGTCCGGATTAGAATCACTGTTTGTGGATATCAGAATTTCTCTGGGATTTTCTGCTGTCGGCTCATTCTGAACTTCTGGCAATGTATCGCTCTTAGCACAGCCGCTTAAGGAAACCAGGAGCAAACCGGTTGATAAAAAAGCAAACGTTTTTTTGTTATTGAATTTTCTCATTACTATTTTCTCCTATGCAGATTTCTGATATGAATTCGTATCCATATATCCTTTATTTCTTTCCCGACTGAACTTCCCCGCCTGCGGGAGCAAGCAGCAGTTTCTTATAATATGCTCTGGCCTGATATAAAGCAGCCGCAGGGTTGTGAGCAAGTACGCGATCTTTTGTAACAAGCGTGGTGGTTAATCCATTGGCATATTTATAAAAAAGGCTGTCATGGCCTACACAAAGGCCAACCACAACGTTCAGATCAACGTTTTGTTTGTTAAGGAGCTTGGCCTGCATGATCGGATTGCACATCACCGGTCCGGTCTGACAGGTATATTCCTCAGGAATGCCAATGCTGGTCTTATTCTGCGATGCAACCTTACAGCTTATCCCATACACTTCAAATCCATTAATCCGTAAAATCTGAGCAAAGATCCTGCTTTCCTCCAAAAGACCAACGCAGGTAGCAATCCCTATTTTCTTTGCACCGATCCGGTGTGCAAACTCGATGATTTCTTCAACACGGGTATACTTTCCATAAAATCCACCTTCAACCTCCGCTGCTGCCACTGCAACTTTTCTGTTCTTTTTATTCTTTACATAAAGATCTGTGACTTTCTCAATTTCCTCATCTGTTAATGCCACCGTTGGACAAAATTCCGGATAAGATTCCTTTCTGGTCGAACAGTTTTTCACACCGCAGTCAGTACATGAAAAGCATCTGTTACTATTTTCGTTTATGCTCATAAATATTTATCTCCTTTATTTCATATTATTTTAATAGGTTTTGTGTGTTATATTATAACCAGCTGCCGATTTCCTGTCTAATACATAGAAATTTGAGCTGGTTATAATGTTTCCTAATAGTATAACGAATATTAAATAATTGCTACATCAAACGGATGCCGTTTTCTCTTCACTGATTTCATCCATTTTATATTTCCAGTGATTAATCACCGGCTCACGATTTACTTCATCAAAATACCTGTAAATTCGCTCCTCCAATCCCTCTTTGGTATTGACACAGATTCCACGAAGCATCTGCCGGGTCATCTTACTGAAAAAACTTTCAATCATGTTCAACCATGAGCCATGTTTCGGAGTAAACACAAATTTAAAACGTCCCTTTGGCATCGTATCCAGAAAGCGCCGTGTTTCTTGGGAAGTATGTGCGGAGTGATTATCCAGGATGAGCCGGATTGTATCCTGTGATGGATATTTTTTGTCCAATATCTTTAAAAACTCAATGAAATCAGAACTCTTGTGAGTCTCGGTTACTAACGGGATGGCTTCTCCTGTAAGCAGATTAATGCCTGCCAGCAAAGAGAGCGTTCCAAGACGTTTGTATTCTGCATCACGATATACCTCTCCGTGTTCTGGTGTCGGGCGTAAATCTGGTGCAGTATTGGAGATTGCCTGAATCCCCGGTTTCTCATCATAGGACACCGTGATCGTCAATTTATAATTGTCTGGAACAATGAGATCACCATTCTCATCAAACTGCATTTCAATCTGTTTGTAGACCAGCAGGACTTCATGCATTTTTGTTTCAAAATCAGGATCCCGCTTTTCGCAGTAATATTTGATCTTAAAGAGTTTCATATCCTGTTCCCTGAGGAATTTCTGGATATATGGTTTCGTAACGGTTGAAAGTCTTGGATATTCCGCCTCCTCTGCATGTTTCTGAATGTATTTATGGAGGGAAGCCAATGTCCACGGTTCCTGCGCATAACCGAGTTCTACCGGTCTCTGACACGCAATGCTGATCATCCATGCCTTCGCATCGTCGGAGATTTCGGATAGACGTCCAGAACGCTGGACATCAAACAGTGCAGCATCCAAACCGCCTTTATGAAACTTCGAAACACAAAGGCGTACTGTGGCAGTGCTGATCGCGAGTTTATCAGCAATTTCCTGGAATGTCATTCCATCAGCTTTATATAAAAGAATCCTGGCACGATCCACGACTTGTGCCTGAATGGTTCTCTTTTTTGATAATGATTTAAGGTAATTCCTGTCTTCATCTGACAGAGGAAGATATGTTTTTCTCATAGCGTTCATCCTTTCTTAGATAACACTATTTTACCAGAAATCGTCAAAAAATATATAGCAGAAATTTATTTTATACTAGCTCCTTGCAGAGCCAGACCCACATCATAGCTGCCAAGGATACAGGTACCGCAGAATTTCAATCCACTAGCTCCTCGCGGAGTAAAGGTCAAATCCTTCGCTCCACGTCAAATACAGCGCCGCTTACTTGCGGCGCTTCAGACTGTAGACAAAGTCCCGGCAAAAGCCGGGCTTTTCTACATTTATAACCGTTTTTCTGGTATAATTCATAAGTGAAGTATCAGATTCAGAGCAGATAAAAAGAGCAGTTCTGCAGTA
>OHPG01000040.1_pt1 | contig 107523 bp, 103 predicted proteins | sample 1577751 | NCBI WGS metagenome assembly OHPG01 (sample SAMEA3879548, study PRJEB24766) | human gut metagenome | biome: human-associated habitat; feature: feces | place: USA | collected 1985/1987
ACCATTGCAATGATATCATATCCGATTTCTTTTACTGCATGGATGGAGCTTGGGGAAGAAAACCAACTGTCAAAAAGGACATATTTTGCCGGAATCGCTGCACATTTTGCCTGTCTGAGCAATTCAAGCATTACAGAAGTCCCTTTTTGCATGGAGAGCTGGCGGCGTTTATATCCCACAGTCCGCTTGTCCATTACAGATGCATCGTTTATCCGGTTTTTCTTATTTTCAGATGAAAGAAGCACACTGCTGACAGGAAGAAAAGTACTTCCATCTGACCATCCTAATGTGAGCAGGCGGAAACCAAATTTATAAGCGTGTTTTGCATGGTCATATACTTTTGTGAGCAGTTCTGCTTTTTTAGAACGGTTTCTTTCAAACATGGAGTCGTCAACAATTAAAACATTGGCACGGTCTTCGGAATCCAGCGGGACGATGGCATCTTTAATGATCCGGCTTGAGAGAACTGTTGTGAAACGGATCCAATTAATCTGGACCATCTTCATGAAACGGTAAACCGCATCTTTTCCGAATGCAGGAGTATTTCTCCCGGAAAGAAGATTCATATACATGCTTCTGTTGTAAAAAACCAGTATAAACAGATATTGAAAAATTTCTGTAACAGGAATCCCTTTGCTTTTATAGGCATTAGCCGATTTCAATGCAGATGATAGATGAAATCTTGTAAAAAAACTTCGGATTGTTTTAGAAATCTGGTTATCATTTTGAGCGTCTTGTGTTATACTTTTATTCATAGCATGAGTCCTCCGGTTTTAATTGTTTCTGAGCAACTCAATTATACCAAACCAGACGGTATTCATGCTATTTTTATGCCAGTTATTATTGAATTTTCAAGGTGCATATGCACTTATTCAAGTGCGAAGTTTGAGTTATGATATTATAAATCTGTTGTATAATAGCAGTAATGATTGACAGTGACGGGAAGGGTGTATTTTTTGAAAGCAAAAGTAACGATTCGTGATGTAGCAGCAAAAGCAGGGGTGTCTATCAGTTCGGTCCATTTTGCCCTGAGCGGTAAAGCGGGGGTCAGCGATGAAACCCGTGAAAAGGTCCGCAGGACGGCTGAAGAGCTGGGATATCAGCCGAACACGCTGGCTTCCAGCTTAAAGCGGAGTACCCAGAGAATTGCCATTTTAGTTCCGGCGGAGGATGGGGGAAATAGGTATTACTACCCGCCTATGTGGAGGGGAATCCATGATTATTTATCAACCATCAATGTAAATATGGAATGCATTGAAATGCCATATCATCACCACGGCAGGGAGCAGGTTCTGGAACAGTTAAAAAAGCTGACCTGTGAGCATAAACTCCATGGTATTCTGACCGTAGGCCATATTGATGAGATTACATCAAAAGAGGACTGGAGGCTCATACAGGATGAAGGGATCTCCGTCGTCTGCATTACGTCAGAATTAAAGCTGTGCGATTACCTTTGCTGTATACAGCCGGAATATGAAGTGATCGGCCGTACCATGGCAGAGCTGATCATAAGCCGTATACCGGAATTCGGAAGTATTTTCATCTGTGGGGGAAATCCAAAGTGGGAAGCCCACAGCGCGATTCTCAGAGGCTTTAAAGAGTATCTGAGTGAAAACAGATGCCCGAATTTACTGTATATTGATCATTCCTGGACCATGGACAAGGCAAACTATGTAAATATATTTAACCAGATTACAAGGCCGGATGTGGCTGCCTGCTGCAGCGTATATTCCCAGGGAACAATTATGCTGGGAGAGGCTCTGGAAGAAAGCGGAAGGGCAGGAAGGCTGTTTGCAGTGGGATCAGACCTTTCTGACGCCACTGCAGACAGGCTCCGGCATTCCGTATTTAACAATGTGATTCAGAAAAATCCCTATGCGCAGGGGTATATTGGAATACGGACTCTGGCGGAATATCTGATCAGCGGAAAGCTTCCTGAGCAGAAACGGGTCTATGTAGGCAGCGATGTGGTGTTTAAAAGCAACCTTGTCATGTATGAGCATGAAAACTACCGCTGTCTGTTTCTGTAACAGCTACGCCTGTTTCCATTCCTGACAGCAGTAATGGCGGCAGGCGGACTGGATCAGATCCCAGTCGAGCTCAACCCCGATCCCCGGTTTGTCGGGCACATGGATGAAACCGTTTTCATCGATAGGAAGATCGCCCTTCATGGGAAGACGGTAATTATCCTCGGGTACAAAGTATTCAAAGTATTCACAGTTTTTGATTGCGCAGCTTAAATGCAGATTGGCCATATCCATGTAGTTCATAGTAGTGGTGTGGATCTCGCAGTTAAGTCCAAAGGCCTCAGCTAAATGGGCAATTTTTAACGCTCCTGTGATGCCGTCCTTCCAGCTTACATCTGCCCGGACGATATCAGCGGCCCTCTGGGCGATTACCTGAGCGACTCCCCAGTGGCAGCCTCTGGTGGTCTCTGTGGCGGCAATAGGAATATCCAGAGCCCTGCACAGCTCGGAATACTTATAAAGCTCAAAATCACGGAAGGGTTCCTCAAACCACTTATAGTTCAGCTTTTCTAACTGCCGTCCTACCCGGATTGCTTCATCCAGTGTGTAGTCGCCTACAGGGTCTGTCATCAGGATAAAATCATCTCCCACGGCCTCCCGGACTGCAGCGTGAACCTTCATGTCAAATTCTACAGGTCCTGCGGGATGAGCCTTATAGCCTTTGATGCCTTTGCTCTTGTAATAAAGGGCTTCATTTACATAATCCTGTACCGTAGGCAGGAAATTGCTGCTGGCATAGACAGGGAGTTTGTCTCTGTAGGCTCCGATATATTTATATAAGGGGAGATTGGCTTCCTTAGCACACAGATCCCAGAGCGCTACGTCTACAGGACCGGGCAGAAATACAGGGAAAAAGGCTTCGTGCCGGTCAATGACCCAAAGCTCCTGAAAGATCGCTTCTCTGTCATGAGGGTCTCTTCCCAGGACAACAGGGGCGATGCTTTCCTGAAGATAGGATTCGCTGACAGCTCCGCTTCTGGCTGCCATGCATACGGCGTGGCCCTCTAAACCGGTATCCGTGGTAAGGCGGATCACAATCACATCCCAACCCATCTTTGCGCCTCCCTGGCGTCTTTCATCAAACAGGCATTTTCCGCGTTCTACCCACCAACTCTCAAATTTAGTAATAATCATCTAAAGAATCTCACTGGCAGCCTGCGGTTCAGGTTCAGGAAGCGCCCCTGCATCATCAGACGGAAGCAAAGCTCCTGCATCCAAAGAGGCAGATGCTGCTCCGGAAAAAGGAAGCGCAGATGCAATCACCCTTCGCTGGAGTGAGGTAAACGGCGAGGATTACGGCGCAACGGTAGGTGCTAAGGAATTTGCAAGCAAGATTGAGGAGCTTTCCGGCGGTCAGATCAAGGTAGAGCTGTATCTGAACGGCACCCTTGGAAATGAAAAGGAGTGTATGCAGGGAATCCAGATGGGTACTCTTGATATTTTCCGCGGCAATGCTTCTTCCCTTTCCAATTACGGAGCAGAAAAGATCGGTTTGTCAGGTCTTCCATTCCTGTTTAAGGATATGGATCAGTTTGAGGCTATGGCAAAGAGCAGTACAGGACAGAAGCTTCTTGATTCAGTAGATGAGGCTGACTGCGGATATGTGGCCTTAGGCTGGCTGACCGAGGGTCCCCGTCACATGTTTATTACAGAAAATACATATAAGAAGCTGGGAAATCCCACAGAGTTCTCTCTGGATATGATGAAGGGCTTAAAGATGCGCGTTCCGGAGACAGATCTGATGGTAAATACAATGAAGGCCCTGAATGCATCCGCAACACCGATTGCGTATTCTGAGCTGTATACCTCTCTTCAGTCCGGAGTCGTAGACGGAGCAGAAAATGATGTAATTAACTACATGGCAAATTCCTATAATGAGGTTGCGCCGTACTTCATCCCCGACGCTCATACCTTTGGCTGCGGCGTTATCCTGATGAATAAAGATAAATGGAATTCCCTTACAGAGGAGCAGCAGGGCTGGATGAAGGAGGCCTCTGAGGCAGCCGGAAAGGTTTGCTATGAATACAATCAGAAGAAGATTCAGGAGACCTTTGACAGCTTTGAGGAAAAGGGCGTAACCAGACTTGAGGTAAGCGATCTGGATAAGTGGTCTGAGGCCTGCCAGAGTATTTATGAAGGATATTCAGAGGAAAATCAGGCTCTGATTGAGGAAATGAGAAGCGGCGAATACAAATAAGACAGAAACATCAGGAAGGGAAAGGCTATGGATAAGTTTAGGAAGCTGTGGGAGCCGGTGGACAGGGTTGTGTTTGGTACCGTAAGGCATCTGTGCGAACTGATGCTGGCAGCTCTGGTAGCAGTTGTATTTTATATCTTTGTGGGAAGGTATTTTCTTCATCAGTCCCCTATGTGGGGAGAACCCATGTCTCTGTTTCTTCTTACATGGATGAGCATCATGGGATCTTCTCTGGTGCTTCGGACAGATGAGCACCTTAAAGTGACTATGTTTGACGAAAAGATGAAGAAGGGACAGATCTTTGCAACGGACGTACTTGCAACCCTGTGTATCATTATTTTTGCAGTATTTATGGTAATTTACGGCGTACTGCTTATGAAACAGTCCAGAAGCAATACGATGGCGGGACTTAACATTCCCTATGCATGGATGTATCTGTCCCTGCCGGTAACAGGGGTTCTTTATATCTTTGCTTTGATAACCCAGTGGACAAGGAGGAGGGAAGCATGAGTACAACCGTAATTGCTACATTAATATTAATAGGCCTGTTTCTGGTCCTGGTGTTTTTAAGAGTACCTATCGTATATGCAATCGGTATTGCGTCTCTGGCCGATTTTATCTATCTGGGGATTAACCCCATGCAGATGGCGCTGAAATTTGTAAGTAACCTGAATTCCTATACCCTTCTTGCTGTGCCGTTCTTTATCCTGATGGGCGAGCTGATGAGCGCAGGCGGAATCACGGACACGCTGATTGATTTTTCAAAGGAGCTGGTTGGCTGGTTCAGAGGCGGAGCTGCAATGGTTAACGTAGTGGCATCCTTCTTCTTCGGAGGTATCTCCGGTTCATCTTCTGCAGACTGTGCTTCCTTAGGCCCTATTGAGATCAAGATGATGGAGGATCAGGGATATGACCGTGATTTCTCTACCTGTCTGACTATGGCAAGCTCCGTAGAGGGTATTCTGGTTCCCCCAAGCCAGAACATGGTTATCTATACTCTGGCAGCAGCCGGCGTAACCAGCGTATCTATCGGACAGCTGTTTCTGGCAGGCTATGTTCCGGGTGCGGTTCTTTCGATTGTACTGATGATCTATTCCTACTATGTTTCTGTTAAGAAGAAATATCCCGTGACAGGACATTTTAATCCAAGGGCCTGTGTGAGAACCTTTTTTAAGGCAATCTGGGGTATGCTTTCCGTACTGTTTGTAGTAGTAGGCGTAATCACCGGTGTATTTACAACCACAGAATCTGCAGCATGTGCAGTTGTATGGTCTCTGGTAGTGGGGCTGTTTATCTACAAGGGATTCACCTTCAAAGATCTTCCGGGAATTTTCCATAACGTTACCATGACTCTTGGAAAGGTTTTGATTCTTTTGGGCGTATCCGGAGCATTTACCTACCTGCTTACTTATTTAAAGGTACCGTCTGTCGTATCAGAGGCATTGTTCTCTATTACAGACAACAAGATTCTGATTCTTATCATGCTGAATCTGCTGATGCTGTTCTTAGGCTGCCTGATCGAGATGGCCTGCCTGATTCTGATGCTGACGCCGGTTATCCTGCCGATCTGGATGTCTCTGGGACTTTCTCCCATTCATCTGGGTGTGGTAATGGTTCTGAATCTGGGAATCGGACTTTTAACTCCTCCTGTTGGATCTACCCTGTTTATAGGAAGCGCCATTTCGGGAATTAAGATTGAAAAGCTGGCTAAGACCATGATTCCGTTCTATGCGGTAATGGGTATTGCCCTGCTGATCTTAACCTACTTCCCACAGACCTTCATGTGGCTGCCCAATATGGCAATCTGATGATGTGCCGGGCGTCCGGCTGTCTGATAAATGAAATATGATGAATTGCAAGGAGACTGGAATAGAAATGAAACAGTGGAACAGTGATGAAGAATTATTTGCCTTAATGAAAGGAAAGCTTTACACGCCTGTAGTAGGGGATATTCTGGATCAGATGGGATATAAGCATCAGTTTCTGCCTGCCAATATCCGCCCTCTGGAGGCACTGGTTCCGGCAGACGCCTATGTAGACCGCAGCCAGCCGGATAACCGGTTAAAGGTAGCAGGATATGCCTGCACAGTGCTGGAAAATGATGTATTTGAAAATCCGAAAAAGCCCTTTGGCTATCTGACAGAGGCGCTTGACCAGTTAAAGCCCGGAGAGGTATACATTGCCACAGGAGCCCATCATTCTGCCCTGTGGGGAGAGCTTTTGACTGCTACGGCAAAAGCGAGAGGAGCAGCAGGCGCGGTATTGGACGGCTACAGCCGTGATACGCCTCAGGTTATGGGACAGAATTTCCCTGTATTCTGTACACAGTGCTGGGCTCAGGATTCTTCCGTGCGTACCTATGTATGCGATTACCGCTGCACCATTGAGATCGGGCAGGTAACGATTCATGACGGCGATCTGGTGTTTGGCGATATAGACGGCGTCCTGATTATTCCAAAGGAAATCAAGGATGAGGTAATTGAGAAAGCTCTGATTAAGGCCTCCGGTGAAAAAACAGTGAGAAAGGCCATTGAGGGCGGAATGACAGCAACACAGGCATTTGCGGAGTTTGGGATATTATAAGGAAAGGCTGGAGCTTTTATGGACAGCAAAAAGAGGGTATTTCAGGTTGCATATGAAGACAATGTGGCTACGGCACTGTCGGAGCTTCTTACAGGAGAGAGGGTAGCGCTGATTGGAGACCATCAGGAAGAAGACATAGAAGCTGTTACGGATATTCCGGCAGGGCATAAGATTGCCCTGTCAGATATCCCCTCCGGAACGCGGATTATAAAATATGGCGTTCCCATCGGGGCGGCAACGGAGGATATTTCCAAAGGAAGCTGGGTTCATCTTCATGTGATGAAAAGTCTTTATGATGAACGGTCCAGTCATCTGGATGTAAAAACAGGAGCGCCCATGGATACCAGATATGAGTGAGGAAGCGGATATGAACCTGAAGGAATTATCCTGGAAGGGATATAAGAGAAAGAATGGAGCGCCCGGCATCAGAAACCGGGTGCTGGTAATTTATACGGTAAAATGTTCCGAATTTGCAGCCCGCCAGATCGTAGAGCGGTCTGCTCATCCGGATGTGGAACTGGTGGGATTTGACGGCTGTACGGATAATCAGTATGCCGTAGATTTATTAATCAGCCTGATCCGGCATCCGAACGTGGGAGCCGTGCTGGCGGTGGGACTGGGCTGCGAGTATGTTCAGCCTCAGTGGCTGGCAGATCTGGCTGAGAAGGAAGGAAAGCCGGCTTCCTGGATGTTTATTCAGCAGGAGGGCGGAACCCGCAAATCCGTGGAAAAGGGAATTGCATGGGTAAGGATGGCCTTGAAGCAGCTGGAGGATACGCCCAGAGTAGAGATGGGCATGAAGGATCTGGTGATCGGAGCAGAATGCGGAGGAAGCGATTATACCAGCGGACTGGCCGGAAATGCTGTGGTAGGCCGCTTTTATGATAAGCTGGTGGATCTGGGCGGAACAGCCATTTTTGAAGAAATCGTAGAGGCAATCGGTCTGGGAGATCTTCTGGAAAGCAGGGGAGCAGATGAAAATGCCAAAAGAGAGATTCGTTCTACCTATGATAAGGCGCTGGAATACTGCCGCTCTGTGCGTCAGTATTCGGTCAGCCCGGGGAATTTTGCCGGAGGCCTGTCCACTATTGAAGAAAAAAGCATGGGGGCTGTGATAAAAAGCGGCTCAAAGCCCATCGAGGGGGTGCTGAAGGTAGCCAGCCATCCGGGAAGACATGGCCTGTGGCTTTTGGATTCTACACCGGATCCCTACTGGATGCAGTTTGGGATTACCAACCCAAATGACAATGAGGGGCTGATGGACCTGACCAGCTGCGGAGCCCATCTGGTAATTCTGATTACCGGACGGGGAAATGTGGTTGGAAATGCAGTGGCGCCCTGCATTAAGCTGACAGGAAACAGTGAAACGTATAAACGGATGGAAGAGGATATGGATTTTGACGCAGGCCCTGTTCTGGAAGGAAACATAAGCCTGAATGAGATGGCAGACGTTCTTGCAGAGTACATAGCGGAAACCGCGGGAGGAAGACCTACCAAAAGTGAAGCATTGGGACACAGAGAATTTTATATTCCCTATAAATATCAGGATACCCAGGAGGCATTTGAAAAGAAATGCCGGTTATAGAAGGAGGACTTAAAGGTGGCTGCATTTACAGAAAAAGAAATGAATGAATTTAAAATGGCAAACTGGTATGACCTGTCCGGTCAGGTAGCAATCGTAACGGGCGGTTCTACCGGACTTGGATTGGCGGTAACACGGTGTCTGGTAAGCGCCGGGGCAAAGGTATGCGTAGTAAGCTTTGAAGCGCCGGAGCAGGCGGCAGAGGCGCTGGAGGAATTTGGCTCTCAGGCAGCTTTTTACCAGTTTGATATTACAGATACGGATCATGCAGGCGAACTGGTAGACCGTATTGTAAAGGAACATGGAAGAGTGGATATTCTGGTAAATAATGCCGGAAACCACTGCAAGAAGTTTATCTGGGATATGACAGTAGAGGATTATAAGCGTGTGCTGGATGTACATCTGGTAGGTTCTTTTGCTATGACAAAGGCGGTTGTTCCATATATGAAGGAGCAGAAGCGCGGCAGAATCATTTTCCAGGCAAGCATGACCAGCTATATCGGACAGCCGCAGGTTGCCGGATATTCTACTGCAAAGGCAGGTTTTCTGGGCATGATCCATACTCTGACTGCAGAGCTGGCAGAATACGGAGTTACAGTAAATGCAATTGCTCCCGGATGGATTGATACGCCCATGTTCCACAAGGCTGTAGACAATGATCCGCCACGTCTGGCAAAAATCATGGGAAGAATCCCTGCAAAAACCGTGGGTGATCCTATGGATGTAGGTATGTGCGCAGCCTTTTTATCCAGTGATGCAGCCAGATATATCAGCGGAAGCTGTATTCCGGTAGACGGCGGAGCATTGATCGGATTCTAAGGGGGCAGGAAAATGAACACAAGGTTTGATGAGGAATTATTTCTGACAACAGAAACAGGGCGGCACCTTTATCATAAGTATGCGGAGCATATGCCTGTCATTGATTATCACTGCCATCTGCAGCCCTCAGAGATTCTGGAAGATAAGGAATTTGAGGATCTGGGAGAAATGTGGCTCAGGGGCGATCATTATAAATGGAGAGCCATGCGTACCTTTGGCATTGATGAAAGGTATATTACCGGAGATGCAGATTTCCACGAAAAATATCTGGCTTTTGCTTCGATTCTTCCAGCATTAGCCGGAAATCCCATCTATATCTGGTGCGCTATGGAATTAAAGCGGTATTTTGATATTGACGAGCCGGTGACAGAGGAAAATGCGGAGGAAATTTATCAGAAGACAAAGGAAATGATCCATAAAGAGCATATGACAAGACGCTGGTGCATGGAGCATTCCAATGTAAGGCTGGTAAGCACCACAGAGGACCCGATAGATGATCTTCACTGCCATATTGCTTTAAATAAGGAAAAGATGTTTACACGGGTAATTACTGCATTCCGCCCGGATCAGGCCATGTTTTTGGAAAAAGATAGATTTTCATCATATCTGGATCAGTTAGAGGCGGTTTCAGGAGTTAAGATTGATTCCTTTGAGCATATGCTGGATGCTCTGGAGACAAGACTGAAATATTTTCAGGAGGTTACAGGCACAACGGTAAGCGATGACGGAATTCCTCACTTTACATGGGAGAATTATACCTCCGGGGAAATTGACCGGATTTTTGATAAGGCAAGAAAAAATGAGCCTCTGACAGCAAAGGAAGAGGATCAGTACCGCAGCGCATTTCTCTTTGAGATGGGACGCCGGTATAACCGGAATGGTTATGTGATGCAGCTTCATATCGGTACCTATCTGGACGCCAATACAAGGGGCGTAGCGGAAACGGGCCATTCTACGGGCTTTGACTGTGCAGATGATCAGTGCTCCGTAACCAGTGTGGGAGAACTTTTAAACCGCCTGACCCTGATTGATGAGCTTCCAAAGACTATTATCTATCCGTTGGACGGAACAAAGATTGAAACATGGGCTATTCTGGCAGCAGGCTTTTGTGGAGGCGGAGTGAAAGGAAAGGTTCAGCTGGGAGCACCCTGGTGGTTTAACGATCAGGCGTTTGGAATCAGCCGTCAGTTTGAGGCCTGTGCAAACCTCTATCCGGTCAGCCTGTCTGTAGGAATGCTGACAGACAGCCGAAGCTTTATTTCCTATCCGCGCCATGAGCTGTACAGGAGAGTATTCTGCGATTATCTCGGAAAGCTGGCAGAGCGGGGCGAGTATTTTGCCGGAGAGAAGGCTTTGCAGAAAATCATAGAGGATGTCTGCTTTAATAATGTGAATGAATATTTTGGTTTTGATGTAAAATACGAAGGCTGACGGAGCGGGACTATATGAGATATGGGGTTACGGGAAATGGAATACTGGAAGAAGCAGAAGGAATGGAAGCTTTCTGGAATCAGGACTGGAAGGGGAGTGTGATTATCTGCCCCGGAGGCGGGTATCAGTGGCTTTCGCCCAGAGAGGGGGAGCCGGTGGCAAAAGCCTTTGCAGCCCTTGGATGGAAGCCGTGGATTCTGTATTACAGTGTGGCAGGTCCGGGAGAGGTTCTTGGAACAGAACCGGTGAAGCAGGCGGCAGAGGCTGTGAAAATGGTCCGGATGTGGGAAACGGAAAAACCTGTATTTCTGTGCGGTTTTTCAGCAGGGGGCCATGTGGCTGCCAGTTTGGGAGTGCTGTGGAATGAACCGGAGATATTTTCAAAGGATCAGGCTGAGAGCATAAGACCGGATGGCCTGATTCTGGGATACCCGGTGATTTCTGCCGGGGAATGGGCCCACAGAGGAAGTTTTGAGATGCTGGCAGGAGATGATTTGGAAAAACAACAGTTTTTCAGTCTGGAAAATCATGTGGATCAGGACACTCCGCCTGTATTTCTGTGGCATACGGCAGAAGATCCAACGGTTCCGGTAGAAAATTCCCTGCTTTTTGTAAAACAGCTGTCAAAATATAAAATTCCCTTTGAGTATCATGTGTATCCCTTTGGGAAGCATGGATTGTCGCTGGCTACGGATGAGGTGGCAGAGCCGGATAAGGAACGGTTTGCAGATCCTCATGTGGCAGGCTGGATGAAGCTTTGCGGGGAGTGGATGGATGAGATGGCAGCAGGAAGAAAAAAATAAGCATTTATATAAAAATGTAATATTTTGTTCGTTGACTAAAAAACAGAAATTGCATATAATAGAGATAGGAAAGCGGACGTCATTCTGCTTGTGTGGCTGACACATAAAATCCGAAAGGCGGTGCCGGACAAAGGGCCGGATGGTTGGCGGGCAACGGAAAAACCCGAAAGAGATGCACGACTTTGGGCGTGACGGTTGGCGGACAACGGAAAAATCAGTCATTAAGGGAGGCGGTTCGGCACTACGGTGTCGGCGAGCCTCCCTTTAAAATACCTTGAGATGGAAACGGAAAGGGATTTGCATGGCAAAGCTTTCAAAGGAATATGTGATCAAAATAGTAATAGAATGCGCGAGAATGTACGAAAAGAATCTGATGGACAGAACGCTGCTGTTTGTTTTGATGGATAAGCATAAAAACATATCTTCTGCGGAAGTGTCTTTTTGCAGGAATAATTTTCTCCATCTGACAGGACTAAAGATAGATAAGAGAAAAATGTCTGCAGACCAGTTTTTCAGTTTTTGTGTGGATGGTCGCTTGAGTGCAAGAGATTTCTCATTTTCAGAGGAAGGAACAACAGTTTTGAAACTTCAGGTACTTCCGTTTTTGTTGGCAAAGAATTTGAACGCAAACAGCTTTGGAGACTTTGGAGGTAGCGGAATTCGTTTGTATACGGAAAAACTTGCGGGTGGTATAAAAGGGTGTATTGGCTTTGTAAAGGCTGAGGAAACATCAGAATGGGTGCCAAACACGCTCCTCAATGAAGATATCAGGAAACTATCGAAGAATAGAAAGCAGGTTATTGCTACATACAGAAAATATCGAACAGAGGATAAATATACTGAAATAGTATATCGTGCAAGAAAAATAGAGTGGGAACGGGTGAATTATCCAAAAGAGTTGAAAGATCTTCCGATTCCAGAATCATGACCATCCGTTTGACGGGTGGTCATGATTTTCCACAAGACAAACCCCCCGTAAAAGTGGTATGATAATACCAAAAGAACTAATCAGAAGAAAGCAGGTGAAAGGTGTGAAGATTGCGGTAATCGGCTATAGCGGCGCGGGAAAATCCACATTAGCCAAAAAGCTGGGAAAATTATTCCGGTGTCCGGTTCTGCATCTGGACCGGATTCAGTTTGAGCCGGGATGGAAGGAACGGGACCGGGAAACTGCTAAGAGGATGGCAGAGGATTTTCTGGATGAAAATGAAAACAGAGGCTGGGTCATTGACGGAAATTATACGGGATTCAGTCAGGAGCGCCGGTTAAGGGAAGCGGATCTGATTATTTTTATGAATTATCCCAGATGGATCTGTCTGTGGCAGGCGCTGATACGCTCCCATGTTTATAAAGGAAAAACCAGAGAAGATATGGGAGACGGCTGCGTTGAAAAAATGGACTGGGAATTCGTATGGTGGATTCTTCACAAGGGGCGCAGCAGAAAGAAGAAGCGCCAGTACCGCAGTATCGCGGAACGCTATCAGGAAAAGACTCTGGTGGTAAAAAACCGGCGTCAGCTCCGCAGTGTGATGATTCAGGTGGTGGAACGGAGAAAGGATCGGCTCAGTACGGGAGGAAGGACCATATGAGAGAAGAAGACCTTCTGATTAACCGTTTAAAGCACTATGGAAAAACAGGGATATATCCCTTTCACATGCCGGGCCATAAGAGACTGAAATGGGGAGAGGAAGCGGATGGAAGGGCCTTTTATCAGGGAATGGAATTTCCAAACCCCTTTGAGGTAGATATTACAGAAATTGACGGCTTTGACAATCTTCACCATCCGGAGGGAATTTTAAAGGAATCTATGGAGTGGGCTGCCGGACTGTATGGAGCAGACCGTACCCGGTATCTGGTAAATGGAAGTACGTCGGGGCTTTTGGCGGCTGTCTGCGGCTGTGTGCATTGGGGAGAACGGATTCTGATCGGGCGTAATTGCCATAAGGCAGTATATAATGGGATTTACCTTCACCATTTACAGGTTTCATACGTTTATCCACAGTCCACAAAGGAATGGGGGATACAGGGAGGAATTTTGCCTGAGGATGTGGAAAAGTCTCTGAAAGAACAGCCTGATATTAAGGCAGTTCTGATCGTGTCTCCTACATATGATGGAATTGTATCAGATATAGCTGAAATTGCAAAAATAGTCCATCGGGCCGGACTTCCTCTGATTGTGGATGAAGCTCACGGGGCTCATTTCAGATACAGTGAAATATTTCCGCAGTCTGCCCTGGAGCTTGGGGCAGATGTAGTGATACAGAGCGTACATAAGACCCTTCCCAGCCTGACCCAGACGGCTGTGCTTCATATGAAATGCAATGGACCGGACGGAAGCGCCTATATGGATATGGAAGCTGTGGAACGGTACCTGCATATAGTTCAGAGCAGCAGTCCGTCTTATGTGTTAATGGCATCTATTGAAAATGGTATATTTCAGATGGAGCAGCTGCGCAGGAAGGATGGCATGAGGAAGTTTGCAGACAGCCTTTTGGAGATGAGAGAAAGCCTGTCTGCTATGAAGAATCTGCGTCTGGTGGGAAGGGAATTAAAAGGCCGGTATGGAATTTTTGATCTGGACCCTTCTAAAGTTGTGATATCTACCCGGTATGCGTCCTTTGACGGGGAGGGGCTGTCGGAGCTTCTGCGGAAACAGTACCATCTGGAAATGGAAATGAGCGGGGCAGATTACGTGACGGCCATAACAGCTGTAGGAGACAGCAAAGCAGGACTTGAACGGCTGAGAGCCGCCCTTCTTGCTATTGATAAGGAAGGCTTCCCTTCCGGGAAAATGGAATTACAGGGCCGGGAAGGGGCCGGCTCTGACTGCGTCTATGCCATAGAGGCAAAGACCCGGTGCTCCATCCGGGAGGCCATTGATGGAAAAACTGCGAGAATACCTCTCAGGGAAAGCGCAGGGAAAATATCCGGGGAATTTGTCTATATCTATCCGCCGGGTATCCCTCTGATTGCTCCGGGGGAATGTATAACGGAGCAGCTTCTGGAGGTGATTCTGGATTATATCAGGAAGGGGCTTCCGGTACAGGGGCTGTCGGATCAGACGCTGGAGACAATACTTGTATCAGAACAGGCCATTTAGACAGAATATTTAACAGGAAGAACAGGAAAATGGGATATATTTTTTATGTCATGGGAAAAAGTGCTGCCGGTAAAGACACGATTTACAAGGAGCTGGTGCGCCGGTTTCCTGAATACGGCACAGTGCGTATGTACACCACCCGGCCCATCAGGGACGGGGAACAGGAGGGTGTGGAGTATTATTTTACAGATGAAGCACGTTTAAAGAAGCTGGAGAGTCAGGGCAAGGTGATTGAGTGCAGAACCTATGATACAGTGTTTGGACCATGGAGTTACTTTACCGCTGACGATGGCCAGATCGATCTGAAACAGGGAAATTATCTTATGATAGGAACACTGGATTCTTATGAAAAGATGGTAAATTATTACGGAAATGAAGTTATGATTCCTCTTTATATCTATGTGGATGATGGGACGCGCCTTCAGAGGGCACTGGATCGGGAAAAAACGCAGAATACGCCTAAATATGCGGAGATGTGCCGGAGATTTCTGGCAGATGAGAAGGACTTTTCAAAAGAACGCCTGGCAGCGTGCGGGATTGACAGAGGGTATGAAAACAATGATTTCAATACCTGTATTCAGCTTATTTTAAAAGATATAGAAGCGAAAGGAGATAAATAAAAATGAAAAAAATTGGTTTTATCGGTGTGGGAATTATGGGAAAATCCATGGTGCGGAATCTGAGAAAGGCAGGATATGAGGTTGCCATTTATACCCGTACAAAGGCTAAGGCTGAGGATGTGATTGCAGAGGGTGCAGTATGGTGTGATACAGCAGCTGAGTGTGCAAAGGGACGTGACGTAGTGATTACCATTGTGGGCTATCCAAAGGATGTGGAAGAGGTTTATTTTGGTGACAATGGAATCATTGCAAATGCTGATCCGGGAACCTATGTGATTGATATGACAACCACGAGCCCCAGACTGGCTGTGCGTATCTGGGAAGAGGCAGAAAAAGCAGGGCTTCATGCAGTAGATGCCCCTGTAACAGGAGGAGATACCGGTGCCAAAGCAGGTACATTGACGATCCTGGCTGGTGGTAAGAAAGAGGATTTTGACGCCTGTGTGCCTGTTTTTGAGGCTATGGGAAAGAATATTAATTACGAGGGAAAGGCAGGAAACGGACAGCATACCAAGATGTGCAACCAGATTGCCATTGCAGGCGCTCTGGCAGGCGCCTGTGAGGCTATGGTTTATGCAAAGAATACGGGGCTGGATGTAGATACCATGCTGAAATCTATTTCTACCGGTGCAGCAGGCAGTGCCCAGATGAATAATGTGGCCTCCAAGGCAGCGAAGGACGACTATGCTCCCGGCTTTTTCCTGAAGCATTTTATTAAAGATATGGGAATTGCAGATGAAGAGGCATTAGCTGCAGATACCCGTCTGGGAGTTTTGGAGGATGTGCTGGGAATGGCGAAAAAGCTGGAATCAGAGGGTATGGGAGATCTTGGAACTCAGGCGTTGATTAAGTATTATAAGTGGTGAGTTATGAGATTAGATGAAACTGTTATTGTTTTAAATCGCCTGTTGCCAAGTAGGCGGATAAAAAGTAAAATTTTGTTCATCTCCAGTCGTAGTTATGCGGCTGGAGATATTTTTGTGTTTTAAGAGAATTATTGATGTTATGTTCTTCGTATTTTATCGTCGAATTAATCCTGCGTATTGTTCTCTCAAATTCTGAAGTTTCTTCGCTTTTTCCAATCCGCCCCTAAGGGATTGGCTGGCTTTCATAATCAACAAATCGATCAATAGTAAGGGGGTTGCTACTGAGTGATAGTCATTTGGTTCCCCACGGAAGCTGTACAATGTTAAATTGGCGTTAGATAAATGTTCTTCGGCCAGTAAATCTGTAAACAGAATGGTTTGGTATCCGGCTTTTTCGCTATAGGATAAAAGAATCTGTACTTCTGTCAGAAGGCGTGAGTATCCAAACAGTAAAACCAGATCGCCCTGTTTCAAATTTACCATAGCATCATAAAGCTGAGAGCCTCCTGGAAGAGGAATCAAGAGAATACCCAGACGCAGCAGACGGTACTGTAAAATGTTTCCTAAACCTTTTGATACATCGGGTGCAAAAATATAGACCTGCCGTGATGAGATTAAAAGCTTTACAGCTTCATCCACCTGTTCCGGTTTCACTACTTGAAATGTCTTTTCAAGCTGAAAGGACAAACGCTCCAGAAGTAAATCAGGTGAAATTCCACATTCTTTCCACTGGCTTAGAGCTGCATTCATCCGGCTGTAAGGGGTAGACTCCTGTTTTTCATATAAATTGTGCTTTAAGTCTTTTAGATTTCGAAATCCAATTTTAGACCAGAATCTGGAAATAGTAGCTGTACTGATGTTCAGCCTTCGTGAGAGGTCTTCTGCAGTAATAGCCGGAAGTTCTTGCTCATGCTCCAGCAGATATCCAAAAATCTTATGATCCGATTTGGACAATCTTTCTTTATATTCTTCATAAATCTTTTCCAACATAGTCGATGAACCTCCTTTTTGTTTAATATATTAGAGTTTTGTCAAAAATGCAATATAAATTTCAATAAAATAAAAACGAAATTTATTTACTCAATTTTTACCTTTTCATGGTAGGAGTCTTTACATTTTACCTGTTATAATAGCCTCATCAAATGACAGGAAGTAATCGGAATGGCTAATATTTATCTTAGTTCCACTCTCCTGTGGAACGGCTCTATGGAAGAAATTTTTGATATGGTTTTTCAATCTGGTTTAGATGGGATTGAATTGTGGAGTCAACAATTTTTCTATCGGAAGTTTGACATCGATGAATTTGAAAAGCTGGCTGCTCTGTATCCTTTAAAGAACTGCATTCACAGCCAGAGCTGGGATCTAAATATTTCATCTGTGAATGATGGCATCAGGAAACAGTCCGTTACTGAGGTGAAAAAATCGGTTGAACTTGCTTATCAGCTGGGACTGGATGAAGTCACAGTTCATCCAGGACATTGTACTATTTCAGGAATAGGGGTATCTTACGGAGCTTATCTTAAGGAATCATTGAGGGAAATTCTGGAATATGCGCAGAAATGGAAGATAGACGTGTCGTTGGAGATTATGGAGAAAATACCCAGAGAATTTGTTACCACTATGGATGCAATGAAGGAGGTATGCGGCGATATGTTTGACCAGTTTGTTTATACCCTGGATGTAGCTCACTGTGACAGTGAAGAAGAGATTTTAAGTATTCTTCAGAATTATCGTCCTCAGATTTCCAAAATTCATATCAGTAATCGCAAAGGTTCCAGATTTCATACACCTCTTAATGAGGGGGATTATGATATGAAAAAGCTTCTTCCTAAGCTGGCGCATTATAACCTTCCTATGGTTATAGAAGGTTTGGACAGCAGTGGGGACTTTTCTATAGCAAAACAGAATATTCAGTTTATACAACACATCTTTAATGGAGGTAAGTTAGAATGAAAAAGAGATTTGCAGCAGTATTAACAGCAGGACTGGCAGTATCTTCACTGGTGGGATGCCAGAATAATTATTCGGAAACTACCGCGTCAGCTTCGGAGCAGATTGCGGATAACTCATCGGAAGCTGTTTTAGAAGAAACTTCAAAAAAAGTATCAGAAGACTTATCCGGTTCTATTACTCTTTATACTTCACAGCCGGAGGAAGACATTCAGGTCATGATTGACGGATTCAATAAAAAATGGCCTGATATTCAGGTGGATGTGTTCCGTTCTGGTACTGAGGAAGTAGTCAGCAAGGTGTTGGCGGAGAAGGAGGCAGGGGATGTTTTGGCAGATGTTCTTTTGGTGGCGGACAATGTTACTTTTGAGACACTAAAGGAGCAGGATCTTCTGAGCGCTTACGAGTCTCCTGAACTGGAGGGTATTCCGGAAATTTATATTGACAAGGATCACATGTATGTGGGAACAAAGGTAATTACTACTGGAATTGTCTACAATACTGAGTTAACCGAAAATATTCCTGCAGGCTTTAAAGATCTGACATATGAGGCTTACAAGGATGACCTGATCATGCCAAGTCCCCTCTATTCCGGAGCTGCTGCCTACAACCTGGGGGTTCTTACCAGAACCGAAGGACTGGGATGGGATTATTATCAGACATTAAAGGATAATGGAGTCGTTGTGGGAAAAGGAAATGGATCCGTTCAGAACGCAGTGGTTGCAGGAGAACAGGCCTGTGGACTTTTAGCAGACTATATGGCCATCCGTTCAAAGAATGACGGGGCTCCCGTAGAATTCGTATACCCGGCTGAAGGCTCTCCTGCCGTTACCGAACCGATTGGAATTGTAAAGGGAACGGATAGTGAGGATCTGGCCAAAGCATTTGTGGATTTTGTACTCTCCGAGGAGGGTCAGGCTCTGACCGCTGAGATTGGCTATACTCCCATAAAGAGCGGAGTTGAAGTTCCTGAAGGATTTAAGCGTATCGATGAGATCACACCTCTTACCTGGGATACGAAGGAACTGTATCAGAACCGTGAAGCAGATAAAGAACAGTTCAACCAGATGTTTCAGTAAATAACAGGAGATCTATATGGAAACGATACGTAAAACAGGGGCGTCCATTGCCAGGATAGCCGTCTATCTGCTGGCAGCCCTGGTGTTTCTTCTTCCTTTGATCCGTCTCCTGCTCATGGGAGTTACCGTGGAGAATGGATATGGACTGGATAATTTTGCCGGACTTTTATCTCAGGAGCGTACCAGAAAAGCTATTGTTAATACAATTATTATTGCTGTGAGTTCCACCGCTCTGGCCGCTGGCTGTGGCAGCGGACTGGCATTTCTCACCGCCTATTGTAATATAAAACGTAAGGGCGTTATTGAATTCCTGGTTTTGCTTCCTTTTATTATTCCATCGTACATCATTACCCTTTCCTGGAGCAGCTTTTTCAGCTCCAGAGGGGCGTTCAATGGATTTTTGACTTCTATCGGACTTCCGGGTGTGGATATTTACACCATGGGAGGAATCATTCTGGTACTGGGATTCTGTAATATTCCTATTGTGTATGTTAATGTTGTTCATATGCTGAGAAAAATTCCCAGAGATATGGAATGGGCAGCCAGAGCCTGCGGTTATTCCCAGAGACAGGCTATACTGAAAATTAATCTGGTATCCGTTGCTCCGGCAATTGCGGCAGGAAGCGTACTGGCTTTTTTATCTGCCATTGATAATTTTTCTGTACCTGCTTTTCTGGGAATTTCTTCTGGGATTCCGGTTTTAAGTACCTATATTTACGAGAATGCCATTGGATTTGGTCCAAATGCGTTTCCGCTGGCAGCGGCTCTGTCCATGATCCTGTCGGTTATCGCCGCAGCAGGTACTATGCTGGAGGGATTTTTTGTAAAACGCGGTGCATCCATGGACAGCATTAAAGAAGACTATTCGGTGCGGATACATTTAAAAAATCCACTGCGTTTATGTTTAGAATGGGGAACGCTGGTGCTTCTTTTGATTTTGAACATTATTCCCATGGCTGCCATGACGGCATCTTCTTTTTTGAAAGCTTATGGACTGGATTTTGTTCCTGAAAATCTGACTTTAAAAAATTTTGCCTTTGTGTTTCATAACAGAGGAGTGATCTCCGCGATTCATACCAGCCTGACTTTGGCAGTGGTAACTACGCTTGTATGTATTGTGGCAGGTACGGCTATCGCTTATGGGAAACTCAGAAAAAAAAGCCGGGCGGCAGCTTTACTGGAAAAATGTGCTTCTCTGACGTATGCTATTCCCGGCATTGTTCTTGCTTTGGCTATGATTTTTCACTGGGTTGAACCTATTCCGGGGGTATATCCTGGAATTTATGGCACCATTAATATTCTGGTGGTTGCTTATATTACCCGCTATCTGGTTCTGCAGATCAAGGGAAGTACCATCGCCCTTCTTTCTGTAGAACCTGCCATAGAGGAGGCCTGCGCTGCTTCAGGAAGAGGATTTTGGATCAAATGGATAAAGATTCTTATTCCGCTTGTTGCCGGTCCGATCCTGTCCGGTGCGTTTATGATTTTTGTTCCGGCTTTCACAGAGCTGACTTTGTCATCCATGCTGGCTTCTGCAGGAACTAAAACGATCGGTCTGACTATTTTTAACTATCAGCAGGGCGGCGACTATAATCTTGCGGCAGCTATGTCCGTTCTGATTACAATTTTGGTGGTAGCAGGATACTGTCTGCTTAACCGCGATCATTTAACATCTGTTAAACAGGAGGAAAACGGTTATGAGCCTACATATACAGCAGGTTACAAAAACCTTCAGCAAAACCCAGGCCCTCAAGGAAATTAATCTGGATATCAGAGATTCGGAATTTGTTGCTATTTTGGGTCCATCTGGCTGTGGAAAAACTACCCTTCTTCGTATTGTTGGAGGCTTTATAGAGCCTACAAGCGGTATTGTACGCCTTAACGATCAAATCTATTCTGGACAGGGACACATGGTTCCTGTAGAAAAAAGGGATTTGGGAATGGTATTTCAATCGTTTGCTCTGTGGCCGCATATGACGGTACGTCAGCATATAGAATTTCCATTAAAAAGCCCGCGTCATTCAGGCATGAGTTCAGAGGAAAAGAAAGCCGCAATAGAACAGGCTGTCAGCTGTACTGGACTGAAACCCTACGAAAACCGTCTCCCTGGGGAACTTTCCGGAGGTCAGCGTCAAAGGGTTGCCCTGGCACGGGCCATTGTGGGGAAACCTTCAATCCTTCTGATGGATGAACCACTGAGCGCCTTAGATGCAGAACTTAAAATTGATATGCGTCGGGAAATTCAGAATATCCATAAGCTTACGGGAGCTACAATTCTGTATGTGACCCATGACCAGAGCGAGGCGTTGGCTATGGCAGACAGGATCATTATCATGAAGGATGGAGCGGTGGAGCAAATCGGCACGCCAAGGGAGATTTACAGGGATCCGCAAACAGTTTTTGCCGCTACTTTTGTCAGTCGCTGTAATCTGTTAAAAGGTTCATGGTGTGGAGATTCCTTCCATGTTAAGGATGAAAATATTCTGCTGCGAAATCCTATGATTCCGATGGAATTTCGTAATAAGGGACTTTATCCGATCCGCCCGGAACAGCTGACTATTCAGCCGGAAGGAAATGGAATTCAGGGAATCATTGTCAATAAGCAGTATAACGGAAGAGAAATTCATTATTCTGTTCAGTATCGGGATGAAGTCCTCACCATATATGCAGGCTGTCAGGCGGAATATAATCCCGGAGATCACATATCATTCACATTAAGCGCATAGACGAGGAACTTGAAATGAATATTTATTTTGATATGCACACGCATACTGTGGCCAGCGGGCACGCCTTCAGCACCTTTAAGGAAAATGTAGAGGAGGCGGCAGGTAAAGGGCTTTTCGCTCTTGGAATGTCCGATCATGCGCCCGCCATGCCTGGCTCGGCTCCTTCTATTTATTTTAGCAATTTTAAATGCTTTCGTCAGGAAGTAATGGGAGTACGGATTTTTACCGGTGTAGAAGCTAATATTATGGATTTTAATGGAAATCTGGATCTGGACGAGACGGTTCTCAGGAAGATGGACTATGTAATTGCCAGTCTCCACATACCCTGTATCAAGCCTGGAACTCCAAAAGAGAACACGGACGCTTTAATTGGAGCAATGAAGAATCCGTATGTTAAAATAATCGGTCATCCTGATGACGACAGATATCCACTGGAATATGACCGTCTGATTCCGGCAGCATTGGAACATAAGGTAGCTTTGGAAGTCAATAATTCCTCTTTCAATCCGCGGTCTGGACGGCAAAATGCGTATAAAAACGTAATGAAATGGCTTTCTATTGCCAAAGAATACCGTCTTCCTGTTATATTGGGAAGCGATGCCCACATTTACTATGATGTAGGGGATTTGACAGAAGCGGTTAAAATGCTGGAAGCGGCAGGATATCCTCAGGAACTGGTGTTGAATTCCAGTAAAGACGGGATTTACTATATATTAAATGAAGGGCGGTAGAACCCTTCATTTTTCATGCATCTTAAGCGGCATCAGCAGATGCTCCATCATAATCTGGTATGCTCTGGGGCCGTCTCCGGCTCGAAGAGCGTGCAGATAATTTTTGTGTTCTTCCATCGTTCCCTGAATACGGCCTTCCACAGCCAGGGCATCCTGAGATGTGAGCCGGATCAGATAGAGAAGGCGCTGGAAAATCTGATTGAACTCATCGTTTTCCATATATCCCACCAGCAGAAGATGAAACTGGTGATCAGAATCAATAAAGTGTTCCAGCTGAACTCCGTTTTCCAGAGACTCTTCCATATCAGAAAGAGTCTGTTCCAGACTGTGCAGCAGCTGTCGTCCCTTTTCTGTATCAATTTGTGAAGCGACCATATTGGTGCAGAAGCCTTCAATGGCACAGCGAATCTCAATACTGTCCTTCATGTCCTTATCGTTGAGCTGTCGGATCATAAAACCTTTGCTGGGAATAACTGTAATATATCCATCCTGGCTCAGGCACTGGAGCGCTTCTCTGACAGGTGTGCGGGAAATACCGATCTGTGCAGAGAGCTTGGTTTCGGAGTAAAGGCGGTTTGGTTCCATTTCGCCGGACAAAATGCTGTTTTTTATAGTATCATATGCCTGCTGCTGCAGGAAGCTTTTTTCTTTCATAATAAAAATTCACCTGACTCAAAATCATTTTATAGGCTAATCTTAAGTCAAAGACAGATTGATGTCAAGGAGATCCCATGTTACCGCAGGAGCAGGAAGATGAATAAGAAAATATGCATAAAACATCTGTATAAATGTTGTATATTTTGACATAATATCTAATCTTGACATCCTATTTATTTACCGGTATACTGGTATACAGAAGGGTGGAAGAGCGGAAATGCCAGTCTGCCTGTAGAAACAGAGGTACTGTTTAACAGTGATCTAAATTAAAGGAGGAAAATAAAATGTGTGTTTATGAAATGGGAAATTTAAGAGTGATTGACCTGTCCAAGATCCTGGATCCGGCTACAGAAACAAGAAGATGCCATCTTTTCCGTTTTAATACAGGAGGCCCGATTCCGGATTTCCATACCCATATGGACCTGATGAGCCATCTGGGAACGCACTGCGAGTGTCCTTATCATCATGATGATAACTGGCCGTCTGCTGCTGATCTGCCGTTGACTACATTCCTGGGCAGAGCAGTATATGTTGATTTTAAAGATACAGTTGCAAAGAGAGGCCATATTACTGCTGCTGATTTAGATCGTGAAGCAGGTAAGGTAAAAGAGGGAGATATCGTGATCATCGATTCTTCTTATAAGCTGGCTCCATTTACTCCGGATACCAATACTGACAAGGATGAGCGTCTCTTAGTGGGTGCAGAAAGTGCACAGTGGTTTAAGGATCATAAGGTAAAGGCTGTAGGCTTCGGTGACGGCGTTTCTATTGAAAACTGTAACGAGGATGTAAAGCCGTTCCACGATATCCTTATGGCTGAGAATATCGTATTTTTGGAAGTATTAAAGAATCTGGAGCAGTTAAAGAAGGATGTATTCTTCATGAGCTATTCTCCACTTCCGATCAAGGGACTGGATTCCAGCCCTGTACGTGCATATGCAATTGAGGGACTGGCTGAGTTTTCATAAGTAAAGGAAGAAATACAGTGCTGTCTGTGAAAACAGACATAAGAATGGAGATATTATGAGAATTGCCGTAATTGGTGCGGGAGCTATGGGATCTATTTATGGAGGCCATCTTTCGCAGCATAATGAAGTTATTTTGGTAGATACCAATCAGCAGGTAGTAGAGCAGATTAATAAAAATGGTCTTCTGGTTGATGAAAACGGAACTTCTGTCTGCTATCAGCCCAAGGCTCTTTGCGATACATCAGAAGAAAAGCCTGTTGATCTGGTGATCCTCTTTGTAAAGGCATTATTTTCCAGAGCAGCTCTGGAAAACAATTCGGCTCTTATCGGTCCGTATACCCGCCTGATGACCCTTCAGAATGGAGCTGGTCACGAGGATCTGCTGAAAGAGTTTGTAAGTGAAGACCGGGTGATTATTGGAACGACAGAGGATAACGGTGCTGTTTTAGGTCTGGGTCATGTGCGCAGAGGCGGAACAGGTGTTACCAATGTGGGAATGCTGACAGAGGATCGGGATGGATTTTTGACCCGTCTGAAAGAAAATTTTGACAGCTGCGGCTTTGAGGTTCGGATTCATGAAAATATTCAGTATCTGATCTGGGATAAGCTGTTTACCAATGTGTCTCTGAGTGCTCTGACAGGTGTTCTTCAGGTAGATATGGGGTATATTGCGGCAGATGAATTTGCATGGAAGCTCTGCTGCCAGCTGATTCATGAAACAATTCTTACGGCTGCGGCAGCAGGTCTTGAATTTGATGAAGAAGCTGTAAGGGAAAAGGTAAGAAAAACTTCATTAAATAATCCCCAGGGATGTACGTCTATCCGGGCAGATTTAAGAGATGGAAGACGAACTGAGGTAGATACCATCAGTGGTTCTGTTGTACGGGCTGCTGCTAAATATGGAGTGGATGTGCCGGGACATACCTTTGTAGTAAATCTGGTTCATGCAATGGAAGGCAGAAAGTAATTTTTGGCTGTGTATACAGTCAGGGGGGCAGACAGCTGCATTTGCAGCTGTCTGCCCCTTGGATTCTGAGTTAAAAGAAGATGAATCTTTTAGATGAAACAGGAGGGCTGTGCATGCCATCAAGAAGATAGTGGTATATCTGATTCATGGTATCAGAGCTTACCCATTCCGGTGTATCCCGATATCCGCCGTGCATGGTAGAGATTACCTCCATTTGTCCGAGGATCATCTCAAATTCCGGAGGACGGCCTAAAAGTCCCTCTCCATAAGAGGCCAGAGCTTTTAAATACTGTATATCCCACAGGGGAACAGCGGCCAGACTCAATACGGGAAGATGAAGTCCTCTGAAAGAGCTGTCATCGCTTTTGGGGAGGTATTTTAAAAGCTGTCCTCTGTAGGATTCAAGAAGCTTTTTCTGACAGAAGGGGCGCATAACCGGCTTTTTTTCATGTCCCTTTCCACAGATGGCAATGGTATCTCCATAGCCGCATACATCCAGATTGATGACACCTGTCAGGGAAGTACGGTCCAGGGAAGAAACGTAAAATTTGCTGCCCATATTACCTGCTTCTTCGCCATCAAAAAAGGCAAAACGGGCCGGAATATGCTCTTTTTTCAGAGTCTGTGCCAGCTGGATCAGGATACAGACTGCTGCAGCATTGTCATTAGCTCCAAATGTTCCGGGTACAGCATCGTAGTGAGCACAGAAGAGGAGAGAGGGCTCAGGACTCCAGGGAGTTAAAAGGTAGTTACGTATTCCGCGAGGGTTCTGAATGGACGGTTCCTGTTCCTGAAGGCTAAACTCCAGCCCCTCCTGGATGAGAACATCAAGAAGGGCTTTTTGCCGGTTTTCAGGATCTTTCTGTGCCAGGTGTTTTAAGTGTCGGTCGATGGTCATGAAATAGTCTCCTTGCTGTTATACGCAGGCTTCCACAGGAACCTTTATAACGATTTTACGGATAGGAGCGCTGGCTGTTCCGGCCTGGATTGCAGGAATGTGTACATCCCATGGGAAGTATACAGCGTAGGTACCTATATCTAAAGAGATACGGCCTTCCGGTACAGCAGGGTTATTGTGATAGAAGAGGATATCACGAGGGGTATCCAGCAAATCTTCATCTATCTGGCTTGTACCGTTATCCCAGTAAAATCCGGCTTCTTCCGGTCCGCCGGAGGCAAGGAACTGTACGTCTATATTTTTGCGGTGAATTTCCGGACGAAGTGTTTCTCTTGGAGCGGTAGTCAGATCCAGAACCTGTAAAATAACAGGGACACCTTCAAAATCCAGATCAAATCTTCCTGGTTCGTGATTGGCCAGGTCGTTATCCTTTAAAAAGCGGATTGCGTTCTGCAGTGGTCTGGGAAGGATTGCCAGTTCCTGTTCAAAGTGTTTGCTGTTGATGTTTCCGTAGATCATAATGATACCTCCTGATGGTAAATGTTTTTGATGGATATTGAAAGGCAGTAAGTCGTGTGCAGAATTACTGCATAGCAGTCAGACCTCCGTCTACGCAGAGAATCTGTCCGGTTACAAAAGAGGCGGCGTCGCTGCACAGATAAAGGGCAGCAGAAGCAATATCCTGCTCTTTGCCGATTCTTCCAAGGGGAATACGTTCGGTTAATGTTTTGTAAAATACCGGATCATCCAGCTGGAATGCATTAATGGGAGTGTATACAAAAGTGGGAGCAATGGCGTTGCAGGTGATGCCGTATTTTCCCCATTCACAGGCCAGCTGGCGGGTATACATATTGACAGCGCCTTTACTTGTACAGTAGGCAATGTAGTCCTGCTTTGTTCCGATCAGGCTTTTTACAGAGGAAAGATTCAGAATCCGTCCCTGTTTTTGAGGAATCATAAACCGTTTTCCTACTTCACGGGTAATCCGGTGGAGAGAGGCGATGTTTATATCCATAACCGTCTGGAAGGTCTGGTCGTCATATTCCTCAGCAGGGATCAGACGGTTGATGCCGGCACTGTTTACAAGGATATCTACAGTGCCGAAGGTGTGTTCTATGGAGTTGAGCATCTGGTTTGTGCTTTCTGCATCAGTCAGATCGCAGGAGAGGGATAAAAATGGACGGTCCAGGCTTTTAGCCAGTTCTTCTATGGGAGCCGCTTTTTCCGGACGGGTACCGCAGACAGCGACCTGAGCGCCCTGCTGAAGAAATGCTCTGGCAATCGCACTTCCCAAACCGCCGGTTCCTCCGGTGATCAGTGCTGTTTTTCCTTTGAGAGAAAATATTTCATTGTAGTCAGTCATAATGTAATACCGCCTTTCTTTTAAGAGAATACGTCTGTGTCCTGTGAGGAAGTGTCCGTGGCTGCCGGCAGCATGGGCTCTGTAAAGTATTGAGGGTTATGGACCCTGAGAGGAGCTGTAAGCATCCGGATTCTGGAGAAATGGTGGTCGTAGATCAGACCGGCACGGTCATAATTACGGTTAATAAGGGCATCTGTCAGATTAGTCAGTTCCTGCATAAATCCATCCAGTACGTTGGGATTGCTTACAGCCAGGGAAAGCAGGCGGCTTAAATCTGTGTCAGTTTTCTGGAGAGAAGCCCATATCAGATCCATATTTCCGGCCAGTGTATAAAGCTGATGATAGTATTCTGACAGAAGATGGACTGTCTGAGATGAATTTCCAAGAAGCATATGGCTGCCCATCTGCTGGATGGGACAGTATAAAAGCTCCAGTTCAGATTTGGGAACCCTTCTTATATAAATGGAATGGATCATGGCACTACCCAGCTTTTGGTGGACCCATACAGCATCATCAATGCGTTTTTGATCGATTTTAGAAACAAATGCCCCTCGCTTAGGAATAACGTCCACCAGATTTTCTCTGGATAATTTGAAAAATGAATCATGGATCGGAGTCCGGCTCATATTCAGAGATGAGGCAAGATCTGCTTCATTCATCTTCTGACCGGGAAGAAGAAGAAGTTCCAGGATAAATTTTCGTATAATGCGGTAGGCATACTGCCGCGCGTCCTCAGAAGGTCTGCGGACAGGCAGGGTGTCATTTTGAAATAAAGCTAGTGTCATAGGGATACCGTTCTTTCTTTGATGATAAGTTGGTTGCCAACTTGTATGCAATTTTAGATTTAGTAAAGTTCTGGTTTTATTTTATCATTATTTGTGAAAAAAGCAATATGGTATGGAAATAAAAATAAAATTTATAAACAAAAAAACAAAAAATCTATTGTATTTATTAAGAAAATATGATATTTTATACATGGCAACAAAAGAGCGCCTGATTTGACGGGCTGTTTTTTTTGAAACTGATATGCAATCATAAGTAAGACTTGTATGCAATCTGGGGCTTGTATGCAAAATGATTGAACAGGACGAAGGAGGACGGGATCGGATGATTAAGGCAGAAGAGCTTCTGGACAAGATCAGGTCTCAGAACGAGGTTTACAATGCTCTGAAGTATCAGATCCTTACTGTAAAAGCAGAGCCGGGAGAGATGCTCAGTGAGAACATCATATCCACCCAGATGAATGCGGGGAGACCTGCAGTGAGGGATGCTCTTGCCCAGTTGACAGAGGAAGGCTATGTTGTTGTTTATCCCCAGAAGGGAACGGCTGTTTCTATGATTGATCCGGAACGGATCAGGCAGTCTGTGTATACTCACAGAGTACTTGAGCAGTCCATGATCGAGGAGATATGCAGAAGCGATATCTCAGAAGAACAGCTGAAGCTTCTTGAGGATGTACTGGATGAACAAAGTATAAAAAAAGAAGAGATCGCTGATCTTTTGATTCTGGAACAGCAGTTAAGCTATGCGCTTTCGGTTCTCTGCGATAAGAAGCACATTTGGGAAATGTTCCGGATTATGGATTGTGACATGCTGAGAGCGAATTATCTGTATTACAGTACATATGGTTTTCAGGCGGAGCGGTATTACGGTCCCTCTGGCTGGGAGCATATGCAGATAGAAGGAAGGATGCTTCTGGACCATCTGAAAAGGAAGGATACGGAAGCGGCAGCTTTGATCTGTTCCAGCCATTTTGACAGAATTCTTCTTAATACGAATTCCATTCAGGGATTTTATCCACAGTTCTTTTCCGGCTGACAAAAATGGCTGACAGCAAAAAACTGTCAGGACGTTTTGACGCCGGTTAGAAAATATACTAATTTATCATGAAGGGAGATGAAATGGGGATATCATTGTTGAGAGAGATGCAATGTGTATGACGTAGGGAAAAAAGAAATGGAGGAAATACCATGGAATATATCATCGGTATAATTTTATTGTTTACGTTTTTTGGCCTGGCATATTACTGTATTAAAGGCCACAACCTGATGATCGGATTCTTGATCATCACACTTATCTGGACGATCCTTCCTCTGGGAGGCACATTATTTGCAAGCCAGGCATTCCTGGAGTCCAATCCGGTTCTTCAGTTTGAAGGTGCAAAGGGACTGGTTGGTATCCTGAACAAGATTTACCAGAGCGCTCCGGAAGGCTGGGGAACTACACTGGTAAACGTATGCTGGGGTGCATGGTTTGGTCGTGTTCTGATGGAGACCGGAATTGCGTCTACCCTGATTCGTAAGACTGTTGAATTAGGCGGAGACAAGCCTCTGGTTACGATCACTCTGCTGAATATTGTTACAGCTGTTATCTTTACAGCTATGACAGGAGCTGGCCCTGTTATCGCAATCGGCGTTATCGTTCTTCCTATCCTTATGTCTTTGGGAGTTCCGAAGGCAATTGCCATGTTCAGCTTTATGGGTTCTGTTGCAGCAGGTATTTATTTGAACCCTGTTAACTTTGCACAGTACCGTGCTTTCTTTATCCAGCCGGATCAGATGCCTGACTTTACTCTGGGATGGTATGTAAGCCACTGGGGTCTTGCAGCTCTGCTGATCATGCTTGTGGCAACAACCGTTCTTTCCGCAGTTTACCTTAAATCTTCAAAAACCAGCCACGCGTGGGCTGCTCAGACAAGAGGCGCTGCAGATCAGAAGAATGCTCCGTTCTATACTCTGATCCTTCCTGTTGTTCCTGTTATCTTAAAAATCTGGCTTGATTTCTCTGTTATCGGCGGCTTCGTAATCGCAGGTTTTGCAGCTCTGTTCCTGTGCGGAAAGATGAAGGGCACTTTTAAAGAGAATTGCCAGCTTGTAAATAAGTTGTATTATGACGGTGTTGTAGACACCGCTCCATTGGTAGGCTTCCTTCTTACACTGCCGATGTTCAATTCAGTAGCATCTTATGCATCTCCTTACTTTAAGGTTGTTCTTGGAGGAATCATGCCCAGAAGTGAGCTGGTTGTATGTATTGCATTTGCAGCACTGCTGTTTATGGGACTGTTCCGTGGCCCTATGACTCTGGTAGGCTGCGGCGCCGCTACATTAGGCGTTCTTTCTAATGTGGCTTCCTTCTCAGTTCCGTTCCTGTATGCTGTATTTGCAATTCCTACGATCACGGTTAACATCGGATGTTGTATTACACAGTCCTGGGTTGCATGGGGATTGGCGTACACCAAGGTTGATTCTAAGGACTTCTTGAAATTATCAATTCCAAATGCATATTTGACAGGTGTTCTTCAGTACGTGGCAGCATTTATCATGCTTGCCGGACTTGGCGCTGAATGGTTCATCTAATCTTGCAATAAAATCTCTCAAACAATGTATATCTTTATTCTGCGGGCGCTCTGGATGCGCCCGCAGCCCCTTTAGTATGTTTCTGAAAATTTAATGGAATAATCAAATTGAAAGGATATGGGAAGTATGGCAGAACGTAAGCACAGAGCTGTCCGCATGGGTATTGACGTAGGTGGAACCTACACAAAATGCGTAGCAATGGACAATGAAACTCACGAAATTATTGGAAAAAATGAAGTAAAGACAACCCACGATGACAAGAACGGCGTTGCTGCCGGTGTTGTTCAGAGTTTTCAGAATTGTATGCGGGAAAATGACATTGCACCGGAAGATGTAGTGTTCGTAGCCCATTCTACTACTCAGGCTACCAATGCTTTTATTGAGGGCGACGTGGCAAATGTAGGTGTAGTTGGCGTAGCGGGAGGCGGTCTGGAAGGATTTCTTGCAAAGCGCCAGCTGGCTTTGAAGGATATTGTATTGGATGAAAAAGTTGGCAGAATGATCAAGGTATTTAATACCTTCATTAAGAAAAAGATGCTGACGGAGGAAGTGATCAATAAAAATATTGATGACTTGATCAGCCAGGGCGCACAGGTAGTTGTTGCTTCTATGGCCTTTGGCGTAGACAGCATGGATGAGGAAATGATGATCCATGACTGTGCAGAAAAGAAAAATGTGCCGGTTAGTATGGCTTCTGATATTACAAAACTGTATGGACTTACAAGACGTACCCGTACAGCTGCAATTAACGCGTCCATCCTTCCTAAGATGATGGCAACTGCAAACGCAACAGAATCTTCTGTAAGAGAAGCAGGCGTTCAGGTTCCACTGATGATCATGAGAGGCGACGGCGGTGTTATGGAGATTAACGAGATGCGTAAGCGTCCGATTTTAACTGCATTATCCGGCCCCGCCGCATCTGTTATGGGATCTCTGATGTACTTAAGAGCATCCAATGCCATTTACTTTGAGGTAGGTGGAACAACAACCAATATCGGTGTAATCAAGAATGGCCGTCCCGGTGTAGACTATGCCCAGATCGGAGGCCATGATACATATATCAGTTCTTTGGATGTCCGCATTCTTGGATGTGCCGGCGGTTCTATGGTTCGTATCAATGACAAGGAAGTAGTAGACGTAGGTCCTCGTTCTGCTCATATCGCAGGCTGCGAATACGCATGTTTTACTCCTGAAGAGGAGATTGTTGATCCGCAGATCGAGATGGTAAGACCGAAACCAAGCGATCCTGCTGATTATGTTACAATCCGTTTAAAGAACGGAAAGCGTATCTGCTTTACCAATACCTGTGCAGCCAATGTTCTGGGATTGATCGATAAGAAGTATTTTGCTTATGGAAATGCCAATGCAGCCCGCAAGGCAATGCAGCCTGTAGCAGATAAGCTTGGAATCACTGTAGAGCAGCTTGCAACACAGATTCTGGATAAGGATTATGAGAAGGTAAATGCCTGCATCAACGCTCTGGCTGAGAAGTATCAGCTGGATCATGACAGCATGAAGCTGGTAGGCTGCGGAGGCGGAGCAGCGTCTCTTGTACCTTACTGTGCAGGAAAGATGGGACTGCAGTACAGCATCCCGGAGAATGCAGAGGTTATCTCCTCTATCGGCGTTGCGCTTTCCATGGTTCGTGACGTAGTAGAGCGAGTAATCCCTAATCCGACTCAGGATGATATCCGTGAGATTAAGAAAGAGGCAGCTGATGCAGCGGTAAGCTCCGGCGCATCACCTGATACGGTAGAGGTACATATCGAAATCGACAGCCAGACCGGTAAGGTAACGGCTATTGCAACAGGATCTACAGAGGTAAAGACGACGGATCTTCTGAAGGAATGTGATGAAGCAGAGGCTCTGGAGCTGGCTACACAGGATTTTGGACCAAAGGTAAGTCAGATTCGCCTGGCAGAGAAGACAGACAAGTTCTATGTATATCAGGGCGAGAGAGATGGAAAGAATCCTCTGCGCATTGTTGATAAAAAAGGATTTATTAAGGTTCAGTGCTCCAATGGTATGGTTGTAAAATGTCCGGTCCGCGATTACAAAGAAGTAGTGGAAACAATATGGAAAGAGGCTGCCGTATTTAAGACAGACTCCATTCTTCGTCCTGATTTCTTTGTATGCGTAGGTCCAAGAGTAGGCGATTACAGCGCAATTGATCTGGAGCAGATCTTCCTGCTGATGGATCTGGATCTGGGAGACAGAGAGCCTGATGAGGAGATTATTATCGTAGGTTCAGTTACGGAGATATAAGCAGTTATGGACAGAAATAAGGTTCAGGAAGCTTTAAAGCCCATTACAGACGGACTTTTTGGAAAGCAGAGACCGGTAAGATACGAACGTCCTCATTTTAAGGTACGTCCTCTGGTCCGTATGCTTCAGGATCTGACATCCATTCCGATAGAGGATATGTATGCGTATGCTTTTTCCAGAGAGCCGCTGAATGGAAAGTTTGATGACGGGCAGCGAAAAAGCTGGATGAAGCAGGCTGTTTGCTGCGGCAGAGAATATGCTGAGAAGATTTGCTGCCTTTACGGTGTCCGAAGTCCTGAGGAATTATCGGAAGCCATGGGGGTGAAGGTTGAATATCCTACATTCCCGGAAAATGCAGACAGAGTTCTGTTTGCAGAATTCCGGGAACCGGGCAATATAAAGATTTATATGGATGCTGTAAAAAAAGCGGATAAATTTACAGAGCGTCCTGAAGTGAGAGAGGTTTTAACCGAACAGCTGGATATAAAAAGTCTTTTGCTGGCCCATGAGCTGTTTCATTTTGTAGAAGAAAAGTATAAAAAGGAAATTTTTACAAAACAGGAAAAGATCCGGCTCTGGTCATTGGGACCCCTGCATAACGACTCCACGATTATTGCTTTAAGTGAAGTTGCCGCAATGGCCTTTGCACAGGCCATCACGGGAATTCCATACTCCCCTTATGTGATGGATGTGTTTCTGGTATATGGCTATTCGCCGGAGGAAGCCAGCGGTTTATATGAAGAGATAATGGAATACGCAGGCAGAATCCCCTGCAATGAAGAAGGGAAGCCTGTATAAAAAGTAAAGGAGAAACGATATGAGTATTCGCGTTGCTTATGAGGAAGTAAAGAAAAATGTAAAACAGGCATTTTTGAATCTGGGCCTTACAGAAGAGCAGGCCGAGACCTGTGCTACAATTCATACCCAGTCCAGCGCTGATGGTGTAGAGAGCCACGGATTGAACCGTATTCCCAGATTTGTGGAATATGTTCAGAAGGGATGGATCAATCTGGAAGGAAAGCCTCAGCTTGTAGGAGCCAAAGGCGCTGTGGAGAATTATGACGGTCAGCTGGGCATCGGTATTACAAATGCTCTTTTCTGTGCAGAGCGGGCTGCAGAGCTGGCGAAAGAGCATGGAATTGGCTGTGTTGCTTTAAAAAATACGACTCACTGGATGAGAGGCGGCACGTATGCATGGAAAATGGCTGAGGCTGGCTTTATGGGTATGAGCTGGATCAATACAGAAAGCTGTATGCCTCTGTGGGGAAGCGATGAGCCGAGTGTTGGAAATAACCCATTCTGTATGGCAATTCCAAGAGAGGACGGCCCTATTGTGCTCGATATGGCGATGAGCCAGTATGCTTATGGAAAGCTGGGTGTATACCGTCTGGCAGGAAAGCAGCTTCCTTATCCGGGCGGCTTTGATAAGGACGGAAATCTGACCAGCGATCCGGGAGCAATTGAGGACAGTAAGAGAATTCTTCCTACCGGATACTGGAAGGGAAGCGGCATGGCTCTTGCACTGGATATGGCTGCTGCTCTTATGGCAAATGGCAAATGCGGAACAGATATGGATAATGAGAATCGTGGAAGCTGCACAGGCTGCTGCCAGATCTTTATTGCATATGATCCTTATCTGTTTGGTTCCAAAGAAGAAATTCAGGCTATGCTGAACAAGCGTGTTGATGCTGCAAACGCAGCTCATCCGGAGCATGAAGGCGGATATGTAAGCTGTCCTGGACAGAGAACGATTTCCACTCGCGAAAAGAGCATGAAGGACGGAGTTTCCGTGGACGAGGCAATCTGGGAGCAGATCTGTGCTCTGGCTGCAGGCAATATGGAAACAAAGGACATTGCAAGTAAGTAAATCCGGGAGGAAATATGGGGGTTCGTGTTCCTTATGACAAATTAAAGCAGGATGTAAAGCAGATTTTCCTGAATCTGGGACTTACAGAAGAAAAGGCTGAGATATGTACAGCTGTTCATATTCAGTCCAGTGCTGATGGGGTAGAAAGCCATGGACTGAATCGAATTCCCAGATTTGTGGAATATGTTCAAAAGGGATGGGTTAACATTAAAGGCGAGCCTCAGCTTGCAGGTGCAAAGGGCGCAGTGGAAAATTATGACGGACAACTGGGGATTGGCATTACCAATGCGCTCTTTTGTGCTGACAGAGCTGTAGAGCTGGCGAAAAAACATGGGATTGGCTGTGTTGCCCTGAAAAACACTACTCATTGGATGAGAGGCGCAACCTATGTATGGAAAATGGCTGAAGCAGGCTTTATGGGTATGAGCTGGATTAATGCGGAAAGCTGTATGCCATTGTGGGGAAGCGATAAGCGCAGTGTGGGAAACAACCCGTTCTGTATGGCGATTCCAAGGGAGGATGGCCCGCTTATCCTTGATATGGCTATGAGTCTGTACGCTTATGGAAAGTTGGGAGTTTATCGTCTGGCGGGAAAGCAGCTTCCCTATCCGGGAGGATTTGATAAGGATGGAAATCTGACCTGCGATCCGGGCGCCATAGAGGAAACCATGCGGGGGCTTCCTATGGGATACTGGAAAGGAAGCGGTATGGCTCTTGCTTTGGATATGGCTGCAGCGCTTATGACCAATGGAATGAGCGGAACGGATATGGATATACAGGCAAAAGGCAGCTGTACGAACTGCTGCCAGATCTTTATTGCATATGATCCCTATCTGTTTGGCTCCAAAGATGAAATCCAGGATATGCTGAACCGGAGGATTGATGCGGTTAAAAAAGCTCATCCTGAGCGCGAAGGCGGAAGCGTAAACTATCCGGGAGAGAGGACTTTGGCGGTACGGGAAGAAAGCATGAAGAAGGGGATTCATGTAGACGAGGCAATCTGGAAGCAGCTTTGTTCCCTGGCGTCAGGAGATATGTCTACGACTGATATAGCAAGCAAATAAAAACAGGAGGAATCACTATGTTTTTTTCAAATATAAGTATTGCAGAGAAGTATAATTACCTGGAAGAGAAATTTACCTGTGCCTATAAGTGGCTGGCAGAAACAGATATCAATGCACTGCCTGCAGGAAGCTATCCTATTATGGGTGATACAGTAGTAGCCAACATTCAGGAATATACTACAATTCCGGCAGATACAGGTTTTTTTGAAACCCATGAAAAATACTTTGATATTCAGTATGTTGCAAAGGGAAAGGAGCAGTTCGGTATCTGCAAGAGAGATGGCCTTAAAGTAAAGGAACGCATTGAGGAAAATGATCTGATCTTCTATGAGGAGCCGGAGTTAAGCGGAACCGTTCTTTTGGAAGAGGGAGATATGATCATCGTTGCTCCTGAAGATGCTCATAAACCAAGATGCCAGGCTGGCGGGCCATGCTTTGTTAAAAAGGTTGTCGTAAAAGTCGCACTTTAATAATGGAGGAGAAAAATGAAAGGAATTAAACTGGAAGAGCCCAGAAATGTAGATTGTGTAGAGCTGGAAAAGCCTGTTCCGGGACCGGGCGAGGCGCTGATCCGTATTGTTACAGCTGGTATTTGCGGAAGTGATATAGGTGCTTTCCGCGGAACCAATACACTGGTATCCTACCCAAGGATCATTGGACATGAGCTGGCTGGTATCGTAGAGGAAATTCCGGCAGATAATCCTAAGGGATTAAAACCAGGCGATAAAGTTATTGTTGATCCATACATTTACTGCGGAGAGTGCTATCCATGCTCTATCGGACGTACAAACTGCTGTACAAGCCTTAAGGTTTTGGGTGTACATATTGACGGCGGCATGGCAGAGTATTTTTGCCATCCGGCAGATATGCTGGTAAAGATGCCGGAAGATATGGATTGGACAGATGCTGCAATGGCAGAACCTCTTACTATTTCTCTTCACGGAATCCACAGAGGCGGATTAAAGGCAGGGGAGTACTGCGCGATCATCGGAGCAGGACCTATTGGTCTGCTGGCAGGTATGATCGCACAGGCTTACGGTGCACATGCAATTCTTCTGGATCTTGTTCAGGAGCGTCTGGATTTTGCAAAGGAGCTGGGTATTGAGTATGTAATCAATTCCGGAGAAGAAGATGCGGCTGCAAGAGTCAGTGAAATTACAGGCGGAATGATGGCTCAGCAGGTTATGGAGTGCAGCGGATCCAATGCAGCAATTCGCTCCAGCCTTGATCTTGTCAGCAACGCAGGAAGAATTACTCTTACCGGCTGGCCTCCAAGAGAGACCTCAATTCCTACCGATATCATAACGCGTAAGGAAATTGATATTCGCGGAGCACGTACAAGTGCAGGAGAATTTGAAGAGGCGATCGAGCTGATTTACACAAAGAAGGTAGATGTGGCTAAGATTTTAACCAGGACTATTTCTCTGGATGAGGCACCGGAGACGATTCGGGATATTGAAAAGAATCCGGGTAACTACATGAAGGTAGTTGTAAAAGTAGATAAAACCGTATAAAACAGAAACGGGCGTGTGAGAAAACGTAAGTTTTTCACACGCCCGTTTTATTACAGCGTAAAGTAATCAGGATAACGTTTGGTCAGCTCTGCTTTTTCTACTTGAAACCGTGTCAAGTGGCGGGTGATAAGCATTTCCGCCAATTCAGAATCTTTTTGACGGATGGCATACAGAATATTCTGATGGTCTTTTACTACCCGCGCATCCTGCCAGGATTTTAAAGACAGAATACGGAGACGGTCAAAATGGATCATCTGGGAATAGATAATGTCAAAGGTTCTGGATTTTCCTACAGATTCAAAAAGAAGCTGATGAAAATGATTGTCAAGCTCCAGCTGGACTGAGAAATCCTGTGTATTGGACAGAGAAGATTCCTGTCGGAGATTTTTCTCTAACAGCTCCATATAATAGGATGAGATTCCCTGTTCGCATGCAAGCTTCACAATTGCTGTCTCAAGTACGAGACGCATAAAACGAGATTCTTCAATCAATCCATAATCGATTTTGGAAATAAAACTGCCCCGTTTGGGAAGAATATCTACAAGATCCATGCGGGAAAGCTCGATAAGAGCTTCCCGCACAGGGGTTCGGGATATGTTCATGACAGAAGATACTTCGTTTTCGCTGACGGAACTTCCCGGAGGCAGTTCCAGGGCAGTGATGTTGTAGAGAAGTACGCGTATAGCGTAGGAACGAGCCTTTTCAGAAGGCTGCCGTTCTAAAATTTTCATGATGTATCCCTTCTTTAAATGTGATAATTAGAAATCAAAGGTAAGGGCAATCTTGCGGATGGAAGGATCATGGCTGTCATTAAAGTCAAAGGCTTCCTGAGCGCGGATCAGAGGGAAGGTATGTGACACAGTACCGTTCAGATCAAGCTTGCCTTCGTTGATCAGTTCAATTGCTTTGCCGAACATATGATTCTGAAGTCTGGAACCGCGGACATCCAGTTCCTTGGAGGTGATCAGGAACTGATTTACCTCGGTAGGAGCTACTGAAAAGCCCATGGTAATTACTCTTCCGGCATTTCCAGTTGCCTTTAAAAGAGTAATGAGGGAATCCTTGGTGCAGGCAGAGTCGATGGAAACGGTGCTTCCATGGCCTTCTGTATATTCTTTTATTTTTTCCGTAAGATCCTCTTTCAGCGGATTGATGGTGTATTTAGCACCGTTCTGTCTGGCAAGTTCCAGCTTGTCATCCATGATATCAGCTACGATGATATGGTCGCAGAGAAGACGGGCTACCTTTAAGATCGTGCTGCCCAGTGCTCCGGATCCATAGATCAGAAGCATATCATCTTTTTCCAGCTGAGCCCGTGTACAGGACTGGATTCCGATGGTAGTAGGCTCGATCATAATGGCGTCCGTATCAGAAAGGGAATCGGGTAAAACATAGCAGTCGCTTTCAGGAACAGCTATAAATTCGCGGTAGCCTCCGTCAATATGCACGCCACGGATAGCAAGATTATCGCATACATTTCCGCGTCCTTTGCGGCAGGGATAGCAGTGGCCGCAGCTGGTTACCTGATTGATGATTACACGGTCTCCTACTTTCAGATTTTTGACATTTGATCCAACCTGGTCAACACGGCCTACCATCTCGTGTCCGATGATACGTGGATAGGTTGCTGCAGCATTTGTACCATGGTAGATACCCATGTCAGAACCGCAGATGCCGGCAGCGGTCATTTTTACAAGAACATTGTTTTTTTCGTCAATAACAGGCTTTTCAATGTCGATTACTCTCAGGTCTTCAGGCTTTACGATTTGTACAGCTTTCATTAACACACACTCTCCTTTTGAAATATAGCAGGTTTTATTAAACAACTTACATACTACCTATACTAAAACCCTATGGGACAAAAGTCAATATAAGAGAGGTATAAAAAATAATATGTACAGAATTAATAAACTAAAAGGTTGATTTTTATAAAAAATTACATATTGAACAAATTGAAATTTTATACTACCATACAAGTAAGAGCGTTATCAGGCCCAAAATGATGAAGCAACAAAATTTAACATATGGAGGTAGAACATTATGAACATGACATTACGTTGGTATGGACCAGGCTATGACAGTGTAACTCTGGAGCAGATCCGCCAGATTCCGGGAGTAAAGGGAGTTATCACAACTCTTATGGGAAAGATGCCTGGAGAGGTATGGGAAGAGGCAGAGATCGCAGAGTTAAAGAAGACTGTTGAGGATGCAGGCCTGTCTATTATGGGTATCGAGTCCGTGAACGTTTCCGATGATATTAAGATCGGAACTGAAAAGCGTGACGAGCATATTAAGAACTATATTACAACCCTTGAGAACCTGGGAAAAGCAGGCATTCACATGGTATGCTACAACTTTATGCCTGTATTTGACTGGACCCGTTCTGATCTTGCAAGAAAGAGACCGGATGGCTCTACAGTTCTCGCATATAATCAGGACGTAATTGATCAGATCGATCCTGAGCATATGAGAGAGTCTATCGAAAAGATGTCCAATGGCTTTGTGATGCCAGGCTGGGAGCCGGAGCGTCTTGAAAAGCTGAAAGCATTATTTGATGCATATAAAGATGTAGATGAAGAGAAACTGTTTAATAACCTGGTATATTTCCTGGAGGCAATCGGCCCTGTATGTGAGAAATACGATATCCGTATGGGTATTCATCAGGATGATCCTGCATGGCCTATTTTCGGACTTCCAAGAATCGTGAGAAATAAGGAAACCATCGAGCGCCTGTTAAAGGCAGTAGACAAGCCATACAACGGCTTAACTCTGTGTACAGGTTCCCTGGGTTCCAATCCTGAAAATGATATCTGTGAGATTATCCGTATGGCAAAGGGCAGAATCCCATTTGCCCATGTAAGAAATGTAAAGTATAACAGCGACAGAGATTTCGAGGAGGCTGCTCACCTGTCCTCTGACGGCTCTAAGGATATGTATGAGATCATGAAGACCTTATACGACACCGGATTTGACGGCTGCATCCGTCCTGACCACGGAAGAATGATCTGGGGCGAAGTTGCTATGCCGGGATATGGTCTGTATGACAGAGCGCTGGGAGCCTGCTATCTTCAGGGTCTTTGGGAAGCAATTGACAAGAACGCAAAGAGGGGTTAAGAATGAAATTAACATTAAACGGCTTAAAAGAAAAAGAACAGTGGGAGAAAGCGGGAGTCGCTCTTCCTGCATATGACATTGCAGCAGTTGCAGAAGAAACAAAGAAGTCTCCGGTCTGGGTTCATTTTGGAGCCGGAAATATCTTCCGTATCTTTATCGGCGGCATTGCAGATACTTTAATTGCAAATGGCGAAGCTTCAAAGGGAATTACCTGTGTTGAAACTTTCGATTTTGATGTTGTTGACAAGATTTATGCACCCTATGACAATCTGGTTCTGGCTGTTACCTTAAAGGCTGACGGTTCAACTGATAAGAGAGTGCTGGGCTCTCTGACAGAGGCAATCAAGGCACAGTCTAACGACGCATCCCAGTGGAACCGTCTGAAGGAAATTTTTGTAAATCCTGGCCTGCAGATGATTTCATTTACCATTACAGAGAAGGGATATGCTTTAAAGGGAGCAGATGGCTCTTATTTCCCGTTTATTCAGGCAGATATTGACAATGGACCAGACAAAGCCGGTTCTGCTATGGCAGTTGTATGTGCTCTGCTTTATGAGCGCTATAAGGCAGGAAAGTATCCTCTGGCAGTAGTTTCCATGGATAACTGCTCTCATAATGGAGAGAAGCTTCAGAGCTCCATCGTAACTATGGCAAAAGAGTGGAGCAAGAAGGGCTTTGTAGAAGAAGAGTTTGTGGCTTATATCACAGATGAGGCACAGGTTTCCTTCCCATGGTCTATGATTGATAAGATTACTCCAAGACCTGCTGATTCCGTATGCCAGGAGCTGGAGAAGGCCGGAATCGAGGATATGGCTCCGGTTATTACTTCCAAGAAGACCTATATTGCACCTTTTGTTAATGCAGAGGGACCTCAGTATCTGGTAATCGAGGACAAATTCCCTAACGGAAGACCTGCACTTGAAAAGGCCGGCGTATATATGACAGACCGCGATACAGTAAATAAGGTAGAGCGCATGAAGGTAACAACCTGTCTGAATCCGCTCCATACTGCTCTTGCCGTTTACGGCTGTGTACTGGGATATGATCTGATTGCAGATGAGATGAAGGATGAGCAGCTGAATAAGCTTGTACATCAGATTGGTCCTGTAGAGGGTATGCCGGTTGTTACGGATCCAGGCATCCTTTCTCCTGTAGATTTTGTAAATGAAGTAATTCAGGTAAGAATCCCTAATCCATTTATGCCTGACACACCTCAGCGTATCGCAACTGATACATCCCAGAAGGTTGGTATCCGTTATGGTGAGACCATCAAGTCTTATGTAGCACAGTATGGCGATGCGAAGAAACTGACTGCAATTCCGCTGGCAATCGCAGGCTGGTGCCGTTACCTTCTGGCAGTCGATGATGAAGGCAAGGCATTTGAGCTGTCTGCAGATCCTATGGTTCCTGAGCTGACAAAGCAGCTGGAGGGAATTGTGGTAGGAAAGCCGGAGACCTATACCGGCCAGTTAAAGAGCATTTTATCAAATGCAAATATTTTCGGAATTGATCTTTATGAAGCAGGAATCGGAGAGCGGATCGAAGAGATGTTCTTAGAAGAAATTGCAGGCCCGGGAGCTGTCAGAAACGTTCTGAAGAAGTATCTGGCATAGTTTAAGGTTAATAAAAACAGTCGGAAAGCCGGTACAGGCCGCCAATAAGCGCGGCCTGTACCGGCTTTTGCCATATGAAAAGGCTATACATCAAAATTAACTTATGTTATACTGGTTAAAGCATAAAAAGCAACCAAAGGGGGTATGGCAGATGCTGGTTTTTAAGGATATTCTGGGACATGAGCAGATCAAGGAGCATTTTAAAAATGCAGTGGAGACAGGCAAGGTCTCTCATGCGTATATACTTAGCGGCGAAGCGGGAATGGGGCGAAAATCCCTTGCAAATGCCTTTGCACTGAGCCTTTTGTGTGAAAAGGGAAAGCCGGAGCCCTGTATGCAGTGTCATGCCTGCAGACAGGTGCTTTCGGGCAATCATCCGGATCTGATCTATGTGACTCACGAAAAGCCAGCCAGTATTGGTGTGGATGAGATCCGGGAGCAGATCAATAATACCATTATGGTCCGGCCCTACAGCAGCTACTATAAGATCTACATTGTAGATGAAGCGGAAAAAATGACGGTTCAGGCGCAGAATGCCCTTCTTAAGACCATTGAAGAGCCGCCCTCCTATGCGGTAATTCTGCTTCTTACCACGAATCAGGACGCGTTTCTACCCACCATTCTTTCCAGATGTGTGCAGTTGAAGTTAAAGCCCTTGCGTGATTCGGTGGTAAAAGAATATCTGATCCAGTCGCTGAAGGTGGAAGAAGCACAGGCTGAGATCTATGCTGCATTTGCCAGGGGAAATCTGGGAAAGGCGATTCATCTGGCGGATTCGGAGGATTTTAAGATTATGTATGAGGAAATTCTTCATCTCTTAAAGCATCTGAAGGATATGGATATCTCTGAGCTGTTAAATTATATCCGTAAATTAAAGGATGATAATCTGGATCTTCATGACTGCCTGGATTTTATGCAGATGTGGTACAGGGATATTCTGATGTATAAGACAACTAAGGACATTAACCTTTTGATCTTTAAGGATGAATTTTCTACTGTAAAGCAGGTTGCGGCTTTAAGCGGATATGAGGGTCTGGAACGGATACTGGCAGCTATTGACAAGGCCAGAGTACGTCTGGATGCCAATGTAAATATGGAGCTTGTGATGGAACTGATGCTCCTTACCATGAAAGAGAATTGAGAGTAAGCGTAAATACAGGAGGAATGATGTTGACAGTTATCGGCGTTCGTTTTCGGACTGCGGGCAAAATCTACTATTTTGACCCTGCGGGCCGTGATATAAAGACCGGCGATCATGTGATCGTTGAAACAGCCAGAGGGATTGAGTACGGCTATGTAGTGCTTGGAAACCGTGAGGTGGAGGAAGGAAAGGTTGTGCCTCCGTTAAAACCGGTGATCCGGATGGCTACCGATGAGGACCGGGCAGTGGAAACCCGGAACAAGGAAAAGGAAAAAGAGGCATTTAAGATCTGTCAGGAAAAGATCCGCAAGCACAAGCTGGATATGAAGCTGATTGATGCGGAATATACCTTTGATAATAATAAGGTGCTGTTTTACTTTACAGCAGACGGAAGGATTGATTTCAGAGAGCTTGTAAAGGATCTTGCAAGCGTATTTAAGACAAGAATCGAGCTGCGCCAGGTAGGCGTGAGGGATGAAACAAAGATCATGGGCGGAATCGGAATCTGCGGAAGGCCCCTGTGCTGCCATTCTTATCTGTCCGAGTTTATTCCGGTGTCTATCAAGATGGCAAAGGAACAGAATCTTTCCTTAAATCCCACCAAGATTTCCGGCGTCTGCGGCCGCCTTATGTGCTGCCTGAAAAATGAGGAAGAGACATACGAGGTATTAAACAGCAGGCTCCCGGCCATTGGAGACTATGTGACAACGGCAGACGGCTTAAAGGGAGAGGTACACAGCGTCAATGTACTGCGTCAGCTTGTAAAGGTTGTGGTAGTGGTTGACCGGGACGAGAAGGAAATCCGCGAGTACAAGGTAGAGGAGCTGAAGTTTAAGCCCAGAAAGAAAAAGGGCAAAAACGGGGAGCGGCCGTCTAAAGACAGCGCAAATACGGATACAGAGCTGAAAAAACTGGAAGCACTGGAGAAAAAGGAAGGAAAGTCAAAGCTCAATGATAAATAAGGAGCATACCTGGACTGAAACAGGCGGGATCCGTCTGCGGGATGACGAGCGGATTGATGATCTGCAGAGGAATCATTATGGAATTATCCAGAGAAAAGGCGCATTCTGTTTTGGAATGGATGCGGTGCTTCTTTCTGGCTTTGCGGCGGTAAAGAAGGGGGAACGGGCTTTGGACCTGGGAACGGGAACAGGAATCATTCCTATTCTTTTAAGCGCCAAAACAGAGGGAGAACATTTCACAGGACTGGAAATCCAGGAGGAATCCGCTGATATGGCCCGCAGAAGCGTGTCATACAACCATCTGGAGGAACGGGTGGATATTGTAACAGGTGATATAAAGGAGGCCGGGACGCTCTTTGCCCGGGCTTCTTTTGATGTGGTGACCAGCAATCCGCCCTATATGAATGACGCTCACGGCATCAAGAACCCAAAAGATGCCAAGGCCATTGCCCGCCATGAGGTGCTGTGTACCCTGGAGGATGTGGTGCGGGAGGGAACCTGCCTGCTGCGTCCTGGGGGACGTTTTTACATGGTGCACAGGCCAAGACGGCTGATTGAGATCATTCAAACCATGAAAAAACACGGTCTGGAGCCCAAACGGATGAAGTTTGTCCACCCGTACAGGGACAGAGAGGCCAATATGGTGCTGATTGAGGCAGTCCGCGGAGGCGGCGCTCTCTTAAAGGCAGAAGCGCCGGTGATCGTGTTTGACGAAAACGGAGAATATTCCGAAGAAATACGCACTACCTACGGATACTGAAAGGAGCTGTGATCATGGCAGGAATTTTATATTTGTGTGCAACGCCTATTGGAAATCTGGAGGATATCACCTACCGGGTTGTGCGGACGCTGGAAGAGGCGGATCTGATCGCGGCAGAGGATACCCGCCACAGCATTAAGCTGTTAAACCATCTGGGGATAAAGACACCTATGACCAGCTATCACGAATACAATAAGGTAGACAAGGCAAAATATCTGGTGGAAAAGCTGAAGGAAGGGGTAAATATTGCCCTGATTACTGATGCGGGAACACCGGGTATTTCCGATCCGGGAGAAGAGCTGGTACGCCAGTGCTATGAGGCTGGGATTGCAGTGACCTCCCTTCCGGGACCTGCTGCCTGTATTACGGCTCTTACCATGTCGGGGCTTCCCACCCGCCGTTTCTGCTTTGAGGCTTTTCTGCCTGCGGAAAAGAGCGACAAAAAGGAGCGCCAGAGGATTTTGGAAGAACTGAAAAATGAAACCAGGACCATTATCCTGTATGAAGCGCCCCACCATTTAAAGAGTACCCTTAAGGATTTGTACGAGGCAATGGGAGACAGGGATATCACCATCTGCCGAGAGCTGACAAAGCGGTTTGAAAATGCCTGGAGAACGTCATTTACGGAGGCTTTGGCCGTATATGAGGAGGAAGAACCTAAGGGTGAGTGCGTAATCGTTATCCGGGGGCGTTCTGTTCAGGAAATTCAGGAAGAAGCAAGGCAGTCCTGGGAAGCCCTGACGCTGGAAGAGCATATGGAGCATTATCTGGCTCAGGGGATGGATAAGAAGGAAGCAATGAAAGCAGTTGCAAAGGACCGGGGGATATCGAAAAGGGACGTGTATCAGGGATTGCTGTAACCGGAAGCCCAGCTGTCTGAGGATGATATAAAGATGAGCAGAGAAATGATTTTCAGTGAAAATGAGTATGACCGGATGAATTATCTTATGACAGCGATTATGGACGCAGGAGAACTGCTTGCCATGCACGGTGCAGAGGTAAGCCGGGTAGAGGATACGATTACCAGACTGTGCAAGGCATACGGCTTTGTGCGGGCAGATGTATTTACCATTACGTCCAGTATCATTGTCACAGCCATGCTTTCAGATGGAAGGACCATGACCCAGACAAGGCGCATCCGGACGAGAACGACAGATCTTGAAAAGGTGGCAAAGGTAAATGAGCTGTCCCGCAGAATTTGCGCTGATCCGGCAGGACTGAATGAACTGAAGGCCGGACTGGACGCGATAAAAAACGGAAAAAGGATTTCCGTAAGCCTGGAGCTGGCAATGCATATGATGATTGCTTCCTCCCTGTCTGTCTTTTTCGGAGGGACTCTGATGGACGGCATAGCGGCAGCTCTTTCAGGCGCCATTTTGTATGCTACCCTTCACGGAAGTGCAGTTTTAAGGCTGAATACCATTATTCAGAATATGTTCTGCAGTGCAGTAACAGCAATATCGGTACTTCTTTTGGTAAGGGCGGGAATCGGTGTGCAGCCGGATAAGATTATGATTGGCGATATTATGCTGGTAATCCCCGGACTTCAGCTGACCAACTCTCTGAGAGATATGATAAACGGAGATATGATCAGTGGGCTGCTGAATATGAGTGAGGCGCTTTTAAAAGCAGTTGCAGTAGCCATAGGCTTTGCCGGTGTTATCATTTTGGGAGGGGCAATATGAGCTTTTCGGTAATTCAGACCATTATGGGAATGATCGGTTCCGTTGGTTTTGCAGTCCTTTTTGGCGTCCGGGGCAGAAAGCTGGCTGTGATCGCCCTTGGAAGCGGCGCCGGCTGGGCGGTATACCTTGTATGCAGGGCGATGGGATGCAGTATATTTACCGGTCTTCTGGCAGCCAGCCTTTTTGTGGCGGCCTTAAGTGAGGTTCTTGCCAGAATGCTGCGCACACCTGTTATTCTTTTGCTTGTGCCCATGCTGATTCCGGAGGTTCCGGGAGAAGCCCTTTACTATACCATGTATTATCTGGTGCAGGGATATCAGGAAGAATTTGGAACTTACTCAGGGCTGGTGCTCACAGAGGCAGGAGCCATTGCTCTGGGGATCATACTTGCTTCCCATATGGCAAGATTTTTTATAAGCCTGAAGAGTCATTTGCGAAGCAGGGGAAATAAAAAAAGAGAATCGATTAGGAGGGTTTAGAATTTATGAAATATGTATATGCATCACGCAGTGGAAATGTAGAGGAACTGGTTCATATTCTTGGATTAGAGGCGATGAAGTTAAAGGATGGTACGGAAACCATAGATCAGGACTTCATTCTTTTTACCTATACGGATGGCAGAGGCGTTGTGCCGCCTGTTGTGACAGCGTTCTTAAAAGAGAATCATTCTTATTTAAAAGGCGTGATCGTATCCGGAAATATGCAGCGTCACGGTGATACCTTCTGCGGAGCGGGCCGGATCATTTCAGAAATGTATGGTGTTCCTGTGATCGCTCAGGTAGATGGAGTGGGAGACTCCTACGACCATAGGGCGATCCGGGGGAAGCTTTCCCTGTAATTAACAAAATATCCCCCTGCATATCGCATTCAGCGTGCACAGGGGGATATTTTTATATAGTTTTGAAAGACTGCAGCTTTCTGTCAGGCTTCTGATACATTCAGCCCGGCCAGCTTCGCCAGAGCTAAAATGGAGCTTCGGGAAACTTTCTTTCCCTCGTATTCCAGCAGATCTTCGGTGCTGCCGGTAAAGATATCTGCGCTTTCCGCTTTTTTAAGGATAATACAGTCATCCTGAACGGTTATCTCAAGTCCATCTTTGACATCCAGGTCAAGACTTCTCCTTAATTCAATAGGGAGCGTGATTCTGCCCAGCTCATCCAGCTTGCGGATTACTCCTGTGGTTTTCATCATATGACCTCCTCGCTTTACAGGTATAATTTATAGACTTCTGTGATTTTAAAGTAACAAAATACAGAAATAAAGTCAATAAATGGAAAAGTGTAAATTGGTAAATTGTGGTATAAAATAGTAAATTTTCGGAATATTCTTTTTGAAGAAATGGGGTAAAATGCGACGATTTAAGGTATGTCATTGGAGAAAATTGCTTGACAAAAAACACGCAATCCTGTAGTATTACTTTGAGATTCAAAGTATTTTGGAAAAGGAAGGTACAGCCCTTAGGCGGCAGAATCATTTGAACCGCTCATTCGGGGCCGGGTAAATAAAAATGACAACCAGAATAATAGGAACCGGCTCGTATGTGCCGGAGCAGATCGTGACAAACGATGATCTGTCAAAGATCGTTGACACAAATGATGAGTGGATCCGCAGCCGTACAGGCATAGGGGAAAGACGGATCGCCACAGAGGACAGTACATCTGATATGGCGGCAAAGGCGGCAGCCAGAGCCATTGAGCAGGCCGGAATTGCTCCGGAGGAGATTGACCTGATTCTCTTAGCTACTTCATCACCGGATTCCTGCTTTCCCAATGGGGCCTGTGAGGTACAGGCAAAGATCGGAGCCATTCATGCGGCCTGCTACGATATCAGCGCAGCCTGCACCGGCTTTGTTTTTGCCCTCAGTACAGCCCACGCCTTTATTTCCTCCGGAATATACCGGACTGCCCTTGTAATCGGAGCAGATGTGCTCAGTAAGCTGGTTGACTGGACAGACCGCGGAACCTGCGTCTTGTTCGGAGACGGAGCAGGTGCAGCTGTGGTAAGCGCAGACGAGACAGGCGTTCTGGGATTAAATATGCATTCAAACGGTGCAAAGGGTGAAGTGCTTACCTGCGGCTCCCGTTCCAATGGAAATTTCCTTCTGGGAAGAAAACCAGAGCTTGGATATATGGCTATGGACGGACAGGAGGTCTTTAAGTTCGCGGTAAAGAAGGTTCCGGAGTGCATCAGCCAGGTGCTGGAGGACACGGGATATACTACCGGCGATATTGACCATTTCATTATCCATCAGGCCAATTACAGGATTATCGAATCCATTGCAAAACGCCTGAAGGTTGATATCGAAAAGTTCCCTGTGAATATGGAACATTATGGAAATACGTCCGGAGCTTCTGTTCCTATCCTTTTAGACGAGCTGAACCGGGCAGGTAAGTTAAAGCGCGGAGAGCGGATTGTATTATCAGGATTTGGAGCAGGTCTTACCTGGGGAGCTCTGCTTTTGGAGTGGTAAGACGGTAAAAAATCACCAAAATGCTTAAAAAAAGATAAAAAATGTAAAGCCCTGTAAAAAGGGCATGGACATTTCGTGAATATAATGGTAAATATTTAAATTGTAATATAAAACTTATATGTCAGAAGGAGACAAAGATCATGTTAGAGAAGATGAAAGAAATTATTGCAGAGCAGTTAAGTGTAGACGCTGAGTCCGTAACAGAGGCTTCCTCTTTTAAGGAAGATCTGGGCGCTGATTCCCTGGATCTCTTTGAGCTGGTAATGGCTTTAGAGGATGAGTATTCTGTAGAGATCCCGGCAGAGGAGTTAGAGAAGATGTCTACAGTTGGCGATGTTATGGAGTACTTAAAGAACCACGGCGTAGAGGCATAAGATCCTCAAGGTCAGAGTGTAAAATTGCATAAGCAAATGAGAGGGACGGCGTGTGGATGGATTGAAGCACGCTGTTTCCTCTATTGGAAGGAAGACAATGAAAACAAGAATTACAGAAATGTTAGGAATTGAATACCCCATTATCCAGGGCGGTATGGCCTGGGTGGCAGAGCATAACCTGGCAGCAGGCGTGTCCGCAGCAGGCGGCCTGGGGCTGATCGGCGGGGCAAACGCACCGGGAGAGGTGGTTCGTGAGGAAATCCGCAAGGCAAGAGCGCTCACAGACCGCCCTATCGGCGTTAATGTAATGCTTTTAAGTCCTCATGCAGATGACGTGGCAAGAGTTGTAGTGGAGGAAGGCATTAAGGTAGTCACCACCGGAGCCGGAAATCCTGAGAAATATATGCAGATGTGGAAGGAAGCAGGCGTTAAGGTAATCCCAGTGGTAGCTTCTGTGGCACTGGCCCGCCGTATGGAAAAATATGGGGCTGATGCAGTGATCGCAGAGGGAACAGAGTCCGGCGGCCACATTGGTGAGGAGACTACCATGACCCTGGTTCCCCAGGTAGTGGATGCAGTTTCCATCCCTGTCATTGCGGCAGGCGGTATTGGAGACGGAAGAGGCATTGCCGCGGCATTTATGCTGGGAGCAGAGGCGGTTCAGATGGGAACCCGCTTTGTAGTGGCAAAGGAATCGACCGTACATGAAAACTACAAGCAGCGCATCATCAAGGCAAAGGATATTGACTCCGTAGTAACCGGAAGAACCCACGGCCATCCCGTAAGAGGTCTGAGAAATCAGATGACAAGAGAGTATACAAAGTTAGAGCAGGAAGGAAAGTCCTTTGAGGAGCTGGAGTACCTGACGTTAGGAGCTTTGCGCAAGGCCGTACAGGAAGGCGATGTAATGAACGGTACTGTAATGGCAGGCCAGATCGCCGGAATGATCTCCAAAGAGCAGACCTGTAAGGAAATGATCGACGAGATGATGGAGCAGGCAAAGAAACTTTTAAACAGGGAGTAAAAAATGAGCAGGATCGCATTTATTTTCCCAGGTCAGGGCGCACAGACCTGCGGTATGGGAAAGGATTTTTATGAGCAGACAGAGACTGGAAGAAAGGTATTTGACAGAGCCTCAGATCTTTTAGGCTTTTCTGTTCCCGAGCTGTGCTTTGAGCCTAATGACCGTCTGGATATTACCGAATATACCCAGGCAGCTATGGTGACAACCAGTATTGCCATGATGAAGGTGCTGGAGGAAAGAGGGATCCATCCGGATGTGGCGGCAGGCTTAAGCCTGGGAGAATACTGCGCTCTGGCAGCAGCAGGCGTGATGAGCGAGGATGACGCCATCCGCACAGTGCGCCAGAGAGGAATCCTGATGCAGGAGGAGGTTCCGGCAGGAGAAGGCGCTATGGCGGCTGTTCTGGCATTGGATGCCTCTGTGATCGAGGAAATCACTTCTTCTATGGAAGGCGTATGGATTGCCAACTACAACTGTCCGGGCCAGATCGTTATTTCTGGTAAGAAGGCTGCGGTAGAGGAGGCCTGCGAGCGCTTAAAGGCAGCAGGAGCCAAGAGAGCCATTTTACTGAATGTAAGCGGTCCCTTTCACTCCGGTATGCTCACAGGAGCCGGAGAAAAGCTGGGAGAGGTACTTTCAGGAGTAGAGGTAAATGCTCCCAGGATCCCGTATGTTGCCAACGTAACCGCAGAGTATGTGACAGAGGCAGCTCCGGTAAAGGAGCTTCTGACCCGTCAGGTATCTTCTTCTGTAAAATGGCAGCAGAGCGTAGAGGCTATGCTGGCAGATGGCGTGGATACCTTTATCGAGATTGGACCGGGACGTACGCTGACTGGCTTTATGCGTAAGATCAACCGCAGTGTAAAGAGCCTGAATGTAGAAAAATTAGAAGATATTGACAAAGTAATCGAAGCTTTAAAGGAGAACTAGATATGCTGGAAGGAAAGATCGCACTGGTAACGGGCGCAAGCCGCGGAATCGGCCGCCAGATTGCAAAGACACTGGCTGCAAAAGGCGCTACAGTAATCGTAAATTATAACGGCTCTGCTGCAAAGGCAGAGGAAGCAGTACAGGAGATCCGGGAGGCCGGAGGCATCGCGGAAGCAGTGCAGTGCAATGTTTCCGATTTTAACAGCAGCAAGGAGATGCTGGACGGGATCGTGGCAAAGTACGGCCGTCTTGACATCCTTGTAAATAACGCGGGCATCACAAGGGACAATCTGGTGATGAAGATGTCCGAGGAGGACTTTGACGCAGTGATCCAGACCAACTTAAAAGGTGTATTTAACTGCATTCATCATATCTCCCGTCAGATGTTAAAGCAGAGATCCGGAAGGATCATCAATATCTCATCCGTATCCGGCGTTCTTGGAAATGCAGGACAGGCCAATTACTGTGCTGCAAAGGCAGGTGTGATCGGAATTACAAAAAGCGTGGCAAGAGAGATGGCAAGCCGCGGGATTACCGTAAATGCTATTGCTCCAGGCTTTATCCGCACAGAGATGACGGATGTGTTAAAGGATGACATTAAAAAAGCTCTGATGGAGCAGATTCCCATGAAGAACTTCGGGGAAGTAGAAGATATTGCCAATACAGTCGCATTCCTGGCATCTGAGGACGCCAGATATATCACAGGCCAGGTCATCAGCGTAGACGGCGGAATGGCTATGTAATTCAAACCGGAAAGAGAAGGAGCGGATCATATGAAGACAAGAGTAGTAGTAACAGGTATGGGAGCCATCACGCCCATCGGAAATGATGTGGAGAGCTTCTGGCAGGCCTTAAAGGATAAGACACTGGGCATTGGCCCCATTACCTATTTTGACACGGCAGATTTTAAATGCAAGCTGGCGGCTGAGGTAAAGAATTTTGACGCTAAGGCGTACATGGATCCAAAGACGGCCCGCCGTATGGAGCCATTTTCCCAGTTTGCGGTAGCTGCGGCAAAGCAGGCCTTAGATCAGTCCGGGATTGACATGGAGAAGGAGGATCCCTTCCGTGTGGGCGTCAGCGTAGGCTCCGGTATCGGTTCTCTTCAGGCTATGGAGCGCAGCGAGAAGAAGCTTCTTGAAAAGGGCCCCAGCCGTGTAGAGCCTCTGTTAGTTCCTCTGATGATCTGCAATATGGCTGCCGGAAATGTAGCCATCCAGTTTGGGCTTAAGGGCAAATGCATCAATGTGGTAACTGCCTGTGCAACGGGTACCCACTCCATCGGAGAAGCCTTCCGCGCCATCCAGTACGGCGAGGCAGACGTGATGGTAGCAGGAGGAACCGAGGCCAGCATTACTCCCATCGGCATTGCAGGCTTTACCTCCCTGACTGCGTTAAATACAACAGACGATCCAAAACGCGCTTCCATTCCTTTTGATAAGGACAGAAACGGCTTTGTAATGGGCGAAGGCGCCGGCGTTGTTGTATTAGAGTCTTTAGAGCATGCAAAAGCCAGAGGCGCAAATATCCTGGCAGAGGTAGTGGGCTACGGCGCAACCTGTGACGCATACCACATCACCTCCCCTGCTGAGGACGGAAGCGGCGCTGCAAAGGCCATGGAATTTGCCATGAAGGACGCAGAAATTACACCTGAACAGGTAGATTATATCAATGCTCACGGCACCAGCACCCATCATAATGACCTCTTTGAGACAAAGGCCATTCGTCTGGCTCTTGGGGATCAGGCAGAGAAGGTGAAGATCAACTCCACCAAGTCCATGATCGGCCATCTCTTAGGCGCAGCAGGCGGCGTAGAGTTCATTACCTGTGTAAAATCCATCCAGGACGGTTATGTTCATGCTACTCTTGGTCTTGAGGAGCCGGGCGAGGGCTGCGATCTGGATTACACTCAGGGTGACGGCGTGGAAATGAATGTAAATTATGCTATCAGCAACTCACTGGGCTTTGGCGGACACAATGCCAGCCTGATCGTAAAGAAATTTACAGAGTAAGGAACAGGAGGACATGAACATGAATATCGACGAGATCCTTACACTGGTTCAGGCGGTGTCTGATTCCAGTTTAACCAGCTTTAAGCTGGAGCAGGGAGATACGGTTATTTCCCTGAGAAAAGAAAAGGAAGAGGCAAAGATTGTGACCGTAGGCGCTCCCGCAGCCCCGGCTGTATTTGCAGCCTCCGCCCCGGCCCACGTTCTTCCGGCTCCCGAGACAGTGGCCGCTTCCGGCGTACAGGTTCCGGCAGGTGTGCCCGCAGGACAGACAGCAGCTCCTGCAGAGGCGAAGGATGCAGGAACGGACATTGGTTCTGATAAAGTAATCACTTCTCCGTTAGTAGGTACTTTCTATAGCTCCTCTTCCCCGGATGCAGAGCCTTATGTTAAAGCAGGCGATACCGTGAAAAAGGGACAGATCCTCGGCATCATTGAGGCAATGAAGCTGATGAATGAAATTGAGAGCGAATATGACGGCGTAGTAGAGGCAGTTCTTGTAAACAACGAGGATGTGGTAGAGTACGGCCAGCCTCTGTTCCGCATTAAATAAAGCATACATCAGGAGGATTACGATATGTTAATGGGTATTAAAGAGATTCAGGAAATCATTCCCCACCGCCATCCATTCCTGCTGGTGGACTGCATTGAGGAGCTGGAGCCCGGCGTCAGAGCCGTAGGCTACAAGGCCATCACTTATGATGAGTCCTTCTTCAGAGGCCATTTCCCACAGGAGCCCGTTATGCCGGGAGTTTTGATGGTAGAAGCTCTGGCTCAGACTGGCGCAGTGGCTATCCTGTCTCAGGAAGGCTTTAAGGGAAAGACCGCTTATTTCGGCGGAATTGACAAGCTGAAATTCAAGCACAAGGTAGTTCCGGGAGACCGTCTGCGCTTAGAGTGCGAGATCATCCGCCAGAAGGGCCCGGTAGGCATCGGAAAGGCCACAGCTACGGTAGACGGAAAGGTAGCTGTTACCGGAGAGCTGACCTTTATGATCGGCTGATAGGGAGAAATAGAATGTTTAACAAGATTTTGATTGCAAACAGAGGTGAGATCGCAGTCCGCATCATCCGCGCCTGCCGTGAGATGGGGATTCAGACGGTAGCTGTGTACTCTGAGGCAGACAGAGACTGCCTTCACACTCTTTTAGCAGACGAAGCCATCTGTATTGGCCCGGCTCCATCTACTCAAAGCTATCTGAACATGGAGCGGATCCTGTCGGCGACTGTAGCCATGAAGGCAGATGCCATTCATCCGGGCTTTGGCTTCCTGTCTGAAAATGCCCGTTTTGCAGAGCTGTGCAGCAAGTGTAATATTACCTTTATCGGCCCCTCCGCAGAGATCATCAACCGGATGGGAAATAAATCCGAGGCAAGAAAGACCATGATCGAGGCCGGAGTTCCGGTGGTTCCCGGAAGCAAGGAGGCTGTATACACAGCAGAAGACGGACTTGCCATGGCAAAGGAAATAGGTTTTCCTGTGATGATCAAGGCATCCTCCGGCGGCGGCGGAAAGGGAATGCGCATTTCCAGAAGCGAAGAGGATTTTACAGAGTTCTTCAATGCTGCCCAGCTGGAGTCTGTAAAGGGCTTTTCCGATGATACTATGTACATTGAAAAATATATTGAAAAGCCCCGCCATGTGGAATTTCAGATTATGGCAGATAAGTTTGGAAATGTGATTCATCTGGGAGAGAGAGACTGCTCCATTCAGAGACGCCACCAGAAGGTTTTAGAGGAAGCACCCTGCAGCGTCATTTCTCCGGAGCTTCGCAAACAGATGGGTGAGACAGCTGTACGGGCTGCAAAGTCTGTTGGCTATGAAAATGCGGGAACCATAGAATTCCTTTTGGATAAGGACAAGAATTTCTATTTTATGGAAATGAACACCCGTATCCAGGTGGAGCATCCTGTAACAGAGATGGTATCCGGCCTTGATCTGATCAAGGAGCAGATCCGCGTTGCAGCGGGAGAACCCTTAAGCGTGACTCAGGATCAGGTAGAAATCCGCGGCCATGCCATCGAGTGCCGTATCAATGCAGAGAACCCCCAGAAGCATTTCATGCCCTGTCCGGGACGGATCCAGACCGTACATCTTCCGGGAGGAAACGGAGTCCGTGTGGATACCCATATTTACAGCGACTACAAGGTTCCGGCAAACTATGATTCCATGCTTATGAAGCTGATCGTATACGATAAAGACCGTGAAGCTGCCATTGCCAAGATGCAGAGCGCCCTTGGCGAGGTGATCATCGAGGGAATTGAGACAAATATCAATTTCCAGTATGAGATCCTGGAAAATGAAGCTTTCCGGGACGGAGATACAGACACAGGATTTATCGAAAAATATTTTCCGGAGTATGTAAAATAATCAGAGATTAGAAAGGAAGTAGCCTTATGCTGCGTAATATGTTCAAAAAAACGTATACCAAGATCGATACGATCTACAGGCCGAAAGCCGGAGACAGCGAAGAGCCCTCCATCCCTCAGGGATTGTGGCGCAAGTGCAATAAGTGCGGGCAGCCGATCTATGTGGAGGATGTAGTGAACAATTATTACGTCTGCCCGAAATGTGACGGCTATTTCCGCGTTCATGCATACCGCCGGATTGAAATGCTCGCCGATGAAGGCACCTTTGAGGAGTGGAACCGGGAAATGCCCTTCTCTAATCCCCTGGATTTTCCCAATTATGAGAAAAAGGTGGCTGCTGCCAGAGAAAAGAGTCATTTAAACGAAGCAATCGTCACAGGTAAGGCCATGATCGAGGGAAATCCTGCCGTCATCGGCGTCTGTGACGCCCGGTTTATTATGAGCAGTATGGGCCATGTGGTAGGAGAAAAGATTACCCAGGCAGTAGAACAGGCTACGAAGGAAAAGCTTCCGGTGATCCTCTTTGCCTGTTCCGGAGGAGCCAGAATGCAGGAGGGGATCGTTTCTCTGATGCAGATGGCAAAGACTTCCGCTGCCTTAAAGCGCCACCATGAGGCCGGACAGCTCTTTATCAGCGTACTTACAGATCCAACCACAGGCGGAGTGACTGCAAGCTTTGCCATGCTGGGCGATATTATTATCGCAGAGCCTCATGCCCTGATCGGCTTTGCAGGCCCCAGGGTCATCGAGCAGACCATCGGACAGAAGCTGCCCGAGGGCTTTCAGAGAGCAGAGTTCCTTTTGGAGCACGGTTTTGTAGATATGATACTGGAGAGAAAAGATCAGAAGCGTGTGATCGGCCAGATCCTTTATATGCACAGAAAGCACGGGATGACCGCTGTGGAGCCGGGGATGCTGAGGCAGGAAAGTGAGCCTGCTGAGGCGCAGAAAACTCATGCAGCCGGTTCTGAATCCTTTGGTCATCGTTCAAAAGCAGGAGAACACCATGAAAAAACAGCCTGGGATACGGTTCTTCTCTCCAGAAAAGCCGACCGTCCTACGGCTCTTGACTATATCAACGCTGTATTTGACGAGTTTATCGAATTTCACGGAGACCGTTATTTCAAGGATGACGGGGCGATCGTAGGCGGTATTGCCATGTTCCACGGTATGCCGGTTACGGTAATCGGTCAGCAGAAGGGAAAAAATACCAAAGACAATATTAAGCGCAACTTTGGTATGCCATCCCCGGATGGCTACCGCAAGGCCCTGCGTCTGATGAAGCAGGCAGAAACCTTTGGACGTCCCATTGTGTGCTTTGTGGATACACCCGGAGCCTTCTGCGGCCTGGAGGCAGAGGAGAGAGGACAGGGAGAAGCCATTGCAAGGAATCTCTTTGAAATGTCAGATCTGAAGGTTCCCATTCTTTCCATCGTAATCGGAGAAGGCGGAAGCGGCGGCGCTTTGGCTATGGCTGTGGCAGATGAGGTATGGATGCTGGAAAATGCGATCTACTCCATCCTGTCTCCTGAGGGCTTTGCCTCCATTCTCTATAAGGACAGCAAAAAGGCTCCGGAAGCAGCAGAGGTGATGAAGGTGACAGCGGCTGATTTAAAGAAGCTGGGACTGATTGAGCAGATTATCCCGGAACAGGAACCTGCAAACACAGATACTCTGTACCGTATTGCCGGATTTATGGATCAGGCGATGGCAGGCTTCTTTGAAACATATCAGGCCATGACAGCCGGGGAATTGGCAGAACACAGATATCAGAGATTTAGGAGAATGTGATGAGTAATTTCAAACCATTGGTAATTGGTGATCTTAAAATAGAAAAACCGGTGATCCAGGGTGGAATGGGAGTCGGAATCAGTCTCCACCGCCTGGCAGGAGCCGTGGCAAAGGCCGGCGGAATGGGGCTTATCTCCACTGCTCAGATCGGTTTCAGAGAGCCGGATTTTAAAACGAACTTTGTTGAGGCCAATCTGCGTGCGATCCGTAATGAGTTTAAAAAGGCCAGAGAAATTGCTCCTGAGGGAGCAATCGGCTTTAACATCATGGTAGCCACAAAACACTACGATATGTGGGTGAAGGAGGCCGTGAAGGCAGGAGCCGACGCCATTATATCGGGAGCAGGACTTCCCGTATCTTTGCCGGAATATGCAGAAGCAGCTTATGAGGAAATGAAGGCAGTGGGCAAAAAGCTCCTTCGCCGTACCAAGCTGGCTCCCATCGTATCGACTGCAAAGGCTGCTATGGTGATCTGTAAGATGTGGGACAGAAAGTATCACAGGGTTCCTGATTTTGTAGTGGTAGAAGGTCCTCTGGCAGGAGGCCATCTGGGCTTTACAAAGGAGCAGCTGGCACAGTACGGGGCTGACAGTACAGATGTGGAGGCAAGCTATGATCAGGCTGCCTATGACGAGGAAGTAAAGGCCATCATGAAGGTGGTAAAGGGCTATGAGGACAAGTATGAAACTCATATCCCGGTGGTAACTGCCGGAGGCATTTACACTCATGAGGATGTAAAGCACCAGTTTGAGCTGGGAGCAGAGGGCGTTCAGGTTGCCACCCGCTTTGTGACGACCAGGGAGTGTGATGCTCCCGATGCCTATAAGCAGACCTATATCGAGGCTTCGAAAGAAGATATTGTTATCACCCAGAGCCCTGTGGGTATGCCGGGAAGAGCCATTTTAAATCCCTTCTTAAAGAAGATTAAGGAGGGAGAACGGCCTGCCATCAAATCCTGCTTCCAGTGTCTGGAGCACTGCGATATAAAGACCATTCCCTACTGCATCACCAGAGCTTTGGTGAATGCCGCAGAAGGAGATGAAGATGCGGCTCTGCTGTTCTGCGGAAGCAATGCCTTCCGTTCAGACCGCATTGAGACGGTAGAAGAGGTTATGAATGCGCTGCTGATCGGATAAAAAGTGAAAAGAGTTTGAAAAAGGCTGAAGAGTTGCGTTTCAGCCTTTTTCTTATGTTTGCGCGATTTCAGCTGAAATTTCAATCGTGCCATCGGAAAAGGCACTATCCCATATAGCTTAGTGTGAATTATTTGATTGACGATATAAACACTATAATTTATACTGGTAAAGTAAAAGTTGATTAAATGACGAGGTACCCAAAATGACGATTTCTGAACAAATCAAGGTGCTGTGTGTAAGGTCGGACATCAGTGTAGCTGAGCTTGCACGGCGAATAGGGACGACACCACAGAATTTTAGCGGGAAAATGAAAAGAGAGAGTTTTACCATAGCTGAATTGGAAGATATAGCGGGTGCGGTAAACAGTTCTTTTGAAAGAAAATTCGTATTAAAAAACGGAGAGAAAGTTTAATGCATGAAAATATAAAACAGAATGATTATAGCAGATATGCTTCTAACAGAGATGTTATTTCTTTGTTTTCCGGGGCAATGGGCTTAGACATTGGGCTGGGAAAAGCAGGTTTAAATGTAGTAATTGGACAGGATTTTGACGCAGCATGCGTAAAAACTATGAAAGCTAATGGCCATAAAGTACTGGGTGGGGACATTAGGGAAATACAGCCGCAGCAATTACTGGATATGGCAGGATTATCAGTGGGAGAACCATTTTTGATCTGCGGAGGGCCGCCATGCCAGCCCTTTTCAACGGCAGGAAAAAGATTGGGGATAAATGACCCGCGGGGAAGTTTGTTTATGGATTTTATCCGTATGATAGATTATATACGGCCTCGTTTTTTTGTAATGGAAAATGTAAAAGGAATTATGTCGTCACCGCTAAAACACGTACCTTTATCGGAGAGGGATGAAAGTGACCCTGATCAAAAGTTAGGTACAGTGCTTGATGTAATTTTATCTGAATTTGGCAAATTAGGATATAAAACAGTATATGGGGTACTCGATGCTGTAAACTATGGTGTTCCGCAGTTTAGAGAGAGATTTGTATTAATTGGAAGCCGTGATGATGAGGATATTTTTCTGCCAATTCCAACACATTTTCAGATGCATCAGGATAAGAAATATCAATGGCAGACGGTTAGAAACGCCATAGAAGATTTAGAATCTGACCGTGGAGAATGTGCAGTATTCAGTGAAGAAAGGCTGAAATTTTTGAAAATGGTTCCAGAGGGTGGAAACTGGAGAGATTTGCCAGAGGATATTATCCCTGTTGCAATGGGGGGTGCATATGAATCCGGAGGCGGAAAAGTTGGATTTTATAGAAGATTATCATATGACCAGCCTTCACCGACGGTAGTTACTTCTCCGGTTCAGAAGGCAACGATGATGTGCCATCCTACACAGAACAGACCGTTAAGTGTAAAGGAATATGCAAGGATTCAGCAATTTCCTGATGGTTGGGTATTTACCGGGACAACAGCGGCAAAATACCGTCAAATTGGTAATGCTGTTCCGGTAGGATTAGCTGAAGCTATTGGGAAAACGGTACTTTCTGTAGCTGATAATACAGCTTTGGTTCAAACAAAACGCTTTAGGGGTACGAATGTGCATAATAGGATTAGAAATGCAATAGAATTGGGGGGAAGCTTATATGCCGTTAAATAATTCATATGATGAACAGGCAGTGATTCAGGCAATCGCATCTGCACTGGAAACATTTTATGGAACATTAATTGAAAAGATAGATGGATTAAACATACAGAAGGTTATGAAACGTAAAAATCCGTATTTATACCGTGCAAAAGCCATGCAGAGCGCAGCCGAAATTGTGGATTCAGTGCTTACGGCATTTGTGAGTTCCAGTGAAGAAACAATCTTTGGTAATTGCTTTTTTGAACCGATTGCTATTGCTGCAAGTGGCGGAAATAAAGCCCTGGCAGAAGGTATTGATATTATGATCCAAAACAATGAGACCAATACCATCTCTGCAATAGCTGTTAAAAGCGGGCCGTCTGTATTCAATGCAGACAGTAAAAAACGACAGGAGCAGAATTTTACAGCTGCTTCTAAATTAGCAAAGCAGGCAAAAGCAAGATACGAAGCGTATATCGGCTATTGTTATGGGAAAAAGAAAGAATCTGGCAGAGGAAAGCCTAAAATGTATCAGGAATTGGCTGGAAAAAGTTTCTGGGCAGAATTAACAGGAGACGAGGATTTTTACATAAAGCTTATTGGATACATGGGAACGATGCCGGAGAAATATGTTGCTGATTATAAAGAAAGCTATAACCGGGCAGCCAATCGGTTGGTTAGAGAGTTCGCAAATAGTTTCTGCAGGGAGGACGGCAGGATTGATTGGGAGAAACTGGTTGAATTTAATTCGGGAGATTGAAGGATGCTGACAGGGGATGGGAGAATGGCAGAGAAGAAAAAGGAGTATCTCATCGGAGATGTGTCGCGCATTGTGGGGATGAGTCGGGATGCCCTGCGTTTTTATGAAAAAAAGGGCGTAATTCGTTCTCAGAAGAAGGAAAATGGCTACAGATATTTTTCAGAGGATGACATTTACCGGCTGATGTGTATTGTTTACCATAGGAAAATGAACGACAGCCTGGAAGAAATCAGGGATTTTGTAAAAGACGATAAAAGCGTCGCCAATATGCGGGAGCACTTAAAAAAGAGAGTTCAGGAAGAGGAGAAGGAGATTCGGCGCCACAGGCAGACAATTGCAAGGCTGGAACTGACTCTGACAGATATGGATCGTATTGAAGAATGCTCCGGCAGGTATACGTTAAAAAGCTTTCCGGAGGCATATATTCTGGATACCTGTCAGGATATATATGAGGGGCTTCGCCAGTGGTTTTCCATGTCGTCCGAGGTAAGCGGGCTGGATATGACGTATTTTTATAATCAGTTTTCCGTCAGAAATGGTCAGCTGGAGAGCCGGGGGACTAAGCTGCTGGTATATAAAGGCCTGGAGCCGTTTATCAGCAAGCAGTTTGATCTTTCAAGCTACCCGTCTACAGAACCTGTATCCTGTATTTATACCATAGAGTCGTCAGAGGAGCTGTTTCCCGATGCTTCCATGGCCCAAAGGATGGAGGAGTGGGGACGCAGCCATGGGCTTGTTCCGGAAGGAATTCTGTATTCTAATAATATGAGTTCCTTTTTGGGAGAGGAGACAAATATCTATTATCTGGAGCTGTATATGCCTGTTGTGCAGAGTGGCTACCATCGGTGAACAAGGGAATAAAAAGGGGAAGACCCGCCGGGAGAAGCGTTTCTCCCTGGCGGGTCTGCGTCATTACTGACAGGGTAAGGATAAAGGGTGGAGCGGCTCTAAGGTCAATAGAGTTTATAAAAACGTAAAGAAATGTAAATAATTTTACAGAAACAGGAAAATCAGGTTAAAATTGTGGATAAATATTTAACAATAATTGCCGTTTCCACATAAAACTACACATTTCCCCATGTTTTCCCCGGCCTTTCCCCAGAGTATAAACAAGGTTATCCACAAAGTTATCCACATTATCCACCGATAAACACAAGATATATGGTGAAAATTCGACAAAATACTATATTTAGGTTGTGGATAACTTAATATATACAATACTATGCTTCAGCAGCAGTATTTTCCTTCGCCCGTCCGAAATTAGTAATAAAATCAATCAGGTAAGACGAGATCGTAACTGTAATCAGAGAATATATGATCCGTTTTACAGGAATATAGGACAGAGACAAAACGAGCACCGTAAGGTCTGTAAAAAGATAGGCTCTGGAAATCCGCCAGCCGGTTATCTTGGAAATTACAAGGGCCAGTGCATCATCTCCCGCACAGGAAGCTCCCTGACGGACTACAAGGCCGCAGCCGATTCCGATAAAACAGCCTCCCAGGACTGAGGCGGCAAGAGGGATATCTGCCAGGCTGGGAAGAAGCGGGGGAAAAAGCTCCCATAAACGGAAAAAAACAGCCATACACAAGGTGGCAAAGATGGAGGTTTTTAAAAATTCCTTTCCAAGATACTTAAATCCCATGAGATAGCTGAGAAAATCAAGTATCGGGGACAGCAGAGAGGAGGACATACCAAGCCAGAAATTCAGTAAAAGAATCAGTCCCAGGATACCGCCCTCGGTGATATCCGCCTGCTGGTGGACATTGTAAAGTCCAAAGGTGGTAATAGCTGTGCCAATGATAATAGAAACAGTGGTTTTGAGAACGAAGGTTTCCTTCAGCTCCCGTTTGATCGTGTTTGACAGCCTGTTCAGCTGCAACATATTAAAACATCCTTTCTGAAATATAGTAATACCATTATACCAAAAGAGAGGGGGTAGGTGTCAAGAGGGGCGTCTTATAAGGAATATTTTGGGATTTTTTGGCATAGAATATCCGGAAGGATAGGAAACAGGGAGAGGCTTTATGCTGAATGCCCTCTGGTCGGGAATGATCTTATCGGGAATATTGTGGGCGGCTGTCCACGGGAGACTGGATCAGGTTACTCAGGGAGCGCTGGCCTCGGCGAAAGAGGCGGTGTCCTTGTGCATTACTATGCTGGGAGTTATGTCGCTGTGGACAGGAATACTGGAAATTGGCCGCGGAGCGGGGCTGATCGAACGTCTTTCCAGAATGATGAGGCCGGTGCTGCATTTTCTTTTTCCGCATCTTTCTCCGGACAGTGAGGCTGCCAGACAGATTTCTATTAACTTTATTGCCAATATCTTAGGACTTGGCTGGGCAGCTACCCCTGCGGGATTAAAGGCCATGGAGGAATTAAAAAAAGAAGGAAGGGTATCAGATAACGGCAGATCCGCCGGTGATTCTATTACAGCAACGACAGATATGTGCACCTTTCTGATACTAAATATCTCCTCCCTTCAGTTGATCCCTGTGAATATAATAGCCTACCGGAGCCAGTATAAAAGCCCGTCTCCGGCGGCAATCACCGGTCCATGTCTGGCGGCTACGGCCGCCAGTACGATTGCAGCTGTAATATTTTGTAAAATAAAGGGAAGAAAAAAATGACGCCGGTGATGACCTGCGGCGTCATTTAAATATGATTTATTTTTCGTAAGTATAATTTTCTACTTCCACCTTATCAACTTCCTGATAGGGAGCCAGAGTGGAGATCATTTTGACGGGAACATCATAATTGTTGATGCAGTAGTGAACCTCAGACGGTTCAATATGGATCAGATCGCCGGCGGAGAGTGTGTTTACTTTTCCGTCTACAACAATATCAATTTTGCCCTCCAGAATGAAAAAGTTTTCTTCCATTACATTGTGGTAATGAGCAGTGAAATCCTGTCCGGGCATGAACTGTACGATGGCAAAATTCATACGCGGGCCCTTCATCAGGTATTTGGGACCGCTGTCACCGAAGCGGTATTCTCTCTCGTTTTCATTTATAATATACATAGAATCCTCCTTTTGTGCAGCAGCACAGTTTGATTTATCGTAATGAAACAGATACTAAATGCCAGGTGCGGTCCACATAGGGGTAGTAAGTCCCTCGTTTACCAGAGCCAGCTGGGCAGCATAGAGTTTTTTCCACTGCACATACATTTTACAGTATACTTTGTGATTTTCCATATTCGGCAGATAGGTGTGGTCGATCTTTACCAGTCTTTTAGCGGCAGCAGAGATATCCGGGTAAATTCCTGCGCCATAGCCTGCGATCAGGGCTGCACCCAGAGCGGTAGCCTCTTTGACAGCAGGAACCTTTACAGGGATGCCAAGCACATCCGCCAGGATCTGGCTCCAGAGCGGGCTCTTAGAGGCGCCGGAGGCGAAGATGACTTCAGATGGCATATGTCCAGTAGATTCCTGTACCAGTTCCATGTGGCCTTTTGTAACCAAGGCGGTATTTTCTAGGATTGCCCGGTAAAAGGTATATCGGTTAAAATGAGCCGGATCCAGCTGGAAATTTGTAAACGTAGGAGCGGCGTGTTTCCAGTTGATAAAGTTCATTACATCGGAAAAGGTGCACATCATGCCATAGCAGCCGGCGGGGATTTTTTCGGCTTCCCGGTTCATCAGGTCATAGACATCACAGCCGGATTTCTCGGCAAGCTGTTTTTCCAGCTGGCAGAAGCCATCCCGGAACCAGCGCATCACCAGACCGGGCTTAAATGCCAGGGCTTCATACTGCCATATGTTTTTTACTGCATGGCAGTTGACGCGAACGCGGCACTGGGGGTCTGTATCAGCACGGTCTGTATTGTATTCGTACTGCCAGAAGCTTCCGCCGAAGATTGCGGCATCATTGGCATCTACAGCGCCTACGCCAATGCATCCCAGCTGGGCGTCGCCGCCGCCTACTACAACGAGCGTTCCTTCTGTGAGGCCTGTCTGTAAGGCTGCATTGGCAGTGACGGTTCCGGCGACTGTGCCGGATTCCTGTACCGGAGGGAAGATGCTGCTCTTTAATCCGCAGCGATCCAGAATTGACGGATCCCAGGTTCTGGTTTTCAAATCCATCAGACCGGTCGTGGAGCCGTTAGAAGGCTCTACCGCCAGGATACCTGTCAGTTTGTAGATCAGCCAGTCATTAAACATGCCGATACGGTCGATCTTTTCATAGATTTCCGGCAGCTTGTTCTTTACCCAGAGTAGCCTTGGAAGGGCGTCCAGTGCATAGGACTGGCCGGATTCCAGATAGAGTTCCTTTTCCAGGCCCGGATAGGCGTGGATCAGTTCGGCTACCTCATCATTGGCTCTGGCGTCTACGTTGGCACAGGCCCAGATTTCATTGCCGTCTTTGTCATAGAGAACGATGCCTTCGCGCATGCAGGTAGTGGAAACAGCGCCGATTTCGGCTGGATCGATTCCGGTTTCTGAGATCACATCCTGGATGCAGCTTCTGGCCAGATCCCAGTTATGTACCCAATCGAAGTCCATGCTGCCGGGATATCTGGGGTTCTCAGCGTGCTCCCACTCCTGCTGGGAACATCCCAGCTGGTTTCCTTCCAGGTCAAAGAGGACAGCGCGGACGCTGCCGGTTCCGGCGTCGATCGCCATTAAATACTTTGCCATAGTTTTATTCTCCTATCAATTTTCTTGCAGTTTCTTCGTCTGTGATCAGGGAATCAATGTAACCGCCCTTTAAAGCTGCCTTGATCACAGTAACTTTCTGTTCGCCTCCGGCAATGCCGATGACATTATTCAGCTCTTTTAAAGTGGACAGCGGGGTGCTGATCAGACGGTCTTCAATATTAGTGACAACAGGAGCACCGTCTTTATCGATAAAGTGGGTCAGTACGTCTCCTACAGCGCCCTTCATCGTCAGATAGGTAAAATCATTTTTGCTTAAAATGCCATTGGAAATGATGGTTGCGTCGTTATTCATGGCTCCAATTCCTACAATGGAAAAGGAGGAAAGCCCTACCATCCGTCGGATCTCCCTCATACTTGGCTCCTGTAAGATTGCCTGGCAGACCTCTTTGGAGGAAAGAAGCAGAGGAGCAGGATATAAATGGAGTCTTGCCTTAAACACATTTGAAGTGCTGTTAGGAAGATAGTAGTTGACGCCTCCGGTAAAGGATACGACAGAAACTGGCGTGTCAATGATATTGGCCAGGTGGTTTAACACCCGGGATGGTGTATCGCCGTATCCCATATTGATAAAGGTGTTTTCCGAGATACGGTCTGCCAGATAGTTGGCGGCAGCCAGAGCCAGGTATTCATTCAGCTGATTTCGGTCATCCGGTGTTGGAATGATGAGAACATCTTTCAGATCCCACTTTTCCCGCAGGGCCTGTTCAACCGGAAGGTGTTTCCCCAAATCAGGAGAGATCCGAAATTGGATTACTCCGGTTTCTCTGGCAACGTCCAGCAGGCGTATTACCTTCATGCGGGAAATCTCCAGCTTGGATGCGATCGCCTGTTGGGTCATGTTTTCAATATAATAATACCAGGCGGCCTTTAAGATCAGTTCATCATCATACTTCATTGTATTTACCCCTTAGTTGAATATTTTATAATTACAGTTAATTATGAACAAATGATATTATATATAACATATGTTCGATATGTAAATAAATATACCATAAAGGGAAAATGGTGTCAATACAGCTTGCATAAACGAGCAAGATAATAAAAACAGCTGTATGATGTATAAAATATATAACAAAAAAATAAAAAAATCAATAGTATTATGCATTTTGAATATTAAAAAATAGAAACAACTTGACAAATTTGGGCGATATGATTATACTGAATATATGGTAAAAATGTTTGAGAGTCAAACAAAAATACAAAATCGGAGAGGGGATTGACATGAGCCAGACCGTCCAGGAACAGACAGGACAAGAATTGCTTTCTGTACGCGGGATCACAAAGAGATTTGGTCTGAACGTAGTGCTGAAGGGAATTGATTTAAGTGTTGGAAGAGGAGAGGTTTTGACGCTGATCGGCGGAAACGGAGCCGGAAAATCGACCCTCATGAAGATTATTATGGGAATCTATCAGCCGGATCAGGGCGAGCTTTACATAGACGGAGAACGCATTTCCAGTTTTAAGCCAGTTGTTTCCCTTCAAAAGGGAATTTACATGGTTCCTCAGGAGCCCATGCTGTTTCCTAATATGACAGTAGAGGAAAACATCCTTATCGGGTTTACCGGAGTGAAGTCGGAGCTGCACAGCCGTCTGGTAAAAATTGTAAAAGATATCGGCTGGAATCTGGATCTTAGCAGAAAGGCACTGAGTCTGTCTATTGCAGAGCAGCAGATCGTAGAGCTTCTCAGAGGTATGATGAGAAATGCCAAGGTGCTGATTTTGGACGAGCCTACATCGGCGCTGACCTTTGATGAGGTGGAAGCATTATTTAAGGTAGTGACAGATCTTAAAAGCCGCGGGATCGGCATTATTTATATCACTCATCGAATGGCAGAGGTATTTACCATTGGTACTCATGTGGCGATCATGCGGGACGGCGTGATCACACTGAAGGGACCCATCGGTGATTTTACAAGAGAGATGCTGGTGAAGGGGCTTTTGCCTCCTAATATGGAAGAGGTAGAGAAGCGCGAAACAGAAGAGATTACGATTGATTATACAAATTTAAAGCCTGTTTTAAAGCTGGAGCATTTTTCGGGTTATGGATTTGAGGACATCAATTTTGAAGTTTATCCAGGAGAGATCCTGGGTGTGGCCGGATTGGTCGGAGCAGGCCGGACGGAACTGGCAACTACGATTTTTGGCCGGGAAAAACCACTTTCAGGAAAAGTGCTTCTGGAGGGAAAGGACGTAAAAGGGCTTTCGACCAGAGAGGTGATCGCGGCAGGTATTAACTATGTACCTGAGGACCGCCGGCAGAACGGTGTGTTTGGAATGAGCAGCGTAGCAGCCAACACTACATCCTCTCTGCTGTTTAATATCGCGATGGGAAAGGTATTTCTCAATAAGAAGAAAGAGCAGGAGATCACTCAGAAATATATTGATGATTTCAGGACAAAGGTAACCGGACAGGAGCAGTCCTGCGGCAGTCTTTCCGGCGGAAATCAGCAGAAGGTAGTGATCGGGCGGTGCCTTTCCTCTCTTCCCAAGCTGGTGATCTTAGATGAACCGACCCGCGGTATTGACGCTGCAGCCAGAGGTGATGTATATTCGATCATCCTGGAACTGAAGAAAAAAGGCGTGGCGATCATGCTGATTTCTTCGGATATGGAAGAGATTATTGAACTGTCTGACCGGGCGGTTGTCATGTTCCAGGGGCATGTGACAAGAACGCTGTCAAAGTCGGAGATCGATCAGAACACACTGATGAATGCATCGTTTGATGTAAAAGAAGAAGGAGAGGGCTGACATGAATAGAGTAAAGAAAATGATGAAGGCCCGCGAAGCAGGAAGCTTGCTTTTCCTGGTGCTGCTGATCCTGCTGGTAGGCCTGGTGAATAAGGATTTCTGGCAGCCTGCCAGTCTGCTGAACTGTTTAAATGATTCGGTCGTATTTACGCTTCTGGCGGTAGGAATTGCTTTTGTGATCCTGACAGGAGAGATTGACGTATCCATTGGCGCGACTCTGGGAATGAGTGCCGCTGTCGGCGCGACGATCCTGCGGGATGGAGGAAGTGTGGTAACAGCCGTACTGGCAGCCGTTTCTGTCGGAGCAGTGATCGGACTGGTAAATGGCTTTGGTGTTTCCATATTAAATATTCCTTCCCTGATTTTTACACTGGGTGTCAATGGTGTGGTACGAGGACTGATCTATGTATATACCGGCGGTGCGTGGGTAGAGAACCTGCCGGCATCCTTTACCAAAGCTTCCAATATTAAGATCGCAGGAGAGCTTACCCTGTTTTATGCAGTGACAATTGTGCTGGTATTGATTGCCAATTACATTGTGACAAAGACAAGAAAAGGAAGATATTTCACTGCTGTAGGTGACAATATCTCCGGTGCTACGCTGGTAGGTATCCCTACGGTTCAGACTAAGATCCTGGCATATGTGATCTGCGGCATTATGGCAGCCGCAGCGGGTATGGTATATGCTTCCCGTATCGGTTTTATCACACCAACCGCAGGAAACAACTATGAAATGAAGGCGATTGCAGCCTGTGTATTGGGCGGTGTTGCATTGACGGGAGGCCAGGGAAGCCTTTTCGGAGCAGCAATCGGTGCGATCATCATGTCCTCGATCAGCCGTATCCTTGTATTTTTGGGCTTTTCATCTGATTATGACAATACCATTACCGGTATTATGCTGATCGTGATCGTGGTGGTAACGACAGTGGCTCAGAACCATGCGATTGTTAAGAACCGTCATGAGATTTTAAAGGCCAGAACCAATAAGGCAAAAAGTAAAGCAGGGCAGAAAGGAGATCAGAAAGTATGAAAACCACTTTTCCTGAAAAGGCAAAAAAGTTTTTTACGAGCTGGGAATTTGTTCTGCTGCTGATTTTGTTTGCTGAAATTGTGATATTTGCGACAAAGAATCCCAAGTTTTTAATGCCAAGAGTGCTGTTTGGCAGTTTAAATGACATTATTTCTATCTGTATCATTTCTCTGTTCGTGACCTTTGTTATGATCACGGGCGGAATTGATATCCAGGCAGGCTCCATTGTAGGTTTATCCTCTATTGTTCTGGGTGTGGCATGGCAGGACGGGGGCATGAACATCTGGGCGGCTGTAGCTTTGGCTGTTGTTGTTGCAGGTGTATGCGGCGCTCTTTCCGGTTATTTTGTAGCGTATTGCGGCGTACAGCCAATGGTAGTGACGTTAGGAGGCAGCTTCCTGTTTACAGGTGTGGCGCTTCTGGTATCGAACTTATCTGCGACTGAGAGCTATAAGGGAATCAGCGGATTTCCGGACAGCTTTCTGCAGATTTCCAAATTTAAACTGTTCGGAGTCATTCCATGTCAGGTTATTATCTTCCTGGTGCTGGCGGTGATCGCCTATGTACTTCTGAATAAGACCAAGTACGGGCGTATGGTTTTCCTGATCGGTGTGAATAAAGATGCGGCAGAGTTTTCTGGTATCAATACCCGGCTGATCACCATGACTACATATATTCTGTCCGGCATCAGCGCAGCAATCGCGGGAATCATCCTGACTTCCTATATTGGAACGGCTAAATCAGATATCGGTGTGACATTTACTCTTCCGATCATTACAGCCGTAGTTCTGGGCGGCACGCTTTCTACCGGCGGCAAAGGCTCTGTAGTAGGAACAGCTTTGGCAGCTGTGGTAATCGGCGTATTAAAGTTTGGACTTCCCCTTTGCTTTAAGGTTCCGCAGCAGTATCTGGATATTCCGGTTGGCCTGCTTCTTCTGGTAGTTGTAATCGGCCGGTCTCTTTTGACCAATCCAAAGGTAGTAGCTGCCCTTCACCAGAAGGACAAAAAATAGTATCTTAATGGAATGCTCCATTAAAATAAAGACGGCGGTTCTAAAACGTTACAAACAAAGATCATATGCAGCAGATGCATAACAAAAAGGAGGATTTTATTTATGAAGAAGAAACTGATAGCAATGGCACTTGCAGCTTCCATGGTAGCTTCCTTAAGCGCATGCGGCTCCAAGCCGGCAGAAGCACCGGCAGAGACTGAGGCGAAGACAGAAACTGAGGCAAAGGCAGAGACCGAAGCCAAAGAAGAAACGGAAGCAAAAGCAGAAGAGTCTGCTGAATCATCCGGTGATGTAAAATCCGTTGAAGGACTGACCGTTGCATTCGTTCCGAAACTGACTGGAAACGCATTCTTTGAATCCGCTAACAACGGTGCGCAGAAGTATGCTGAGAAGTGGGGCTTTACCGTAGATTATCAGGGTTCCTCCAATGCATCCGTTGCAGATCAGGTTCAGGTAATCAATAATGCCATTGCATCCGGTGTAGATGGAATCTGTATTTCTTCTGTAGATGCTACTGGTTTGGATTCTGCTCTTACAGATGCGATTTCCAGCGGTGTAACCGTAGGAACCTGGGATTCTGATGTTTCCGACACAGCCCGCAGCCTGATGGTATCTCAGGGTACTCCTGATATTCTGGGCCAGATGCTGGTAGATATGGGTGCAGATTCCCTGACAAAGAGAGGCAAAGATCCTGAGAAGGATACAATTAAATACTGCTGGCACTATTCTCAGGCAACTGTAGCTGACCAGAACTCCTGGCAGGTAGCCGGAGAGGCTTATATTAAAGAAAACTTCCCGAACTGGGAGAATGTTGCTCCAGATAACTACTATTCTGAGCAGGATGCAGAGAAGGCTGTTTCCATCGGAGCATCCATTCTTGAGGCACACAGCGATATCGACCTGATCATCTGTAATGACTCTACTGCTCTTCCGGGACAGTGTAAGGCAGCACAGAACAAGGGTCTGACCAAGAATGATGTAACAATCACCGGTTTTGCATCCCCAATGTCTATCAAGGATTACTGTGAAGCAGACGTGATCGAGCAGTGGGGTCTGTGGGACTGCGGCGTACAGGGCGCTATGGGCTGCTACCTGACCGCTTACCTGGCAGCTGGAAATACTGTAAAAGTCGGCGATAAGATCAACATCCCTGAGATTGGTGAGGTTGAGGTAATGCCGAATGACTGTCTGGTAGAGGGCGCAGAAACTGCACCGGAGAACAATGGTGTTGTGCTGATGCCGGAGAGACTGATTTTCAACAAAGATAACGTAGCTGATTACGATTTCTAAAGAATACGAACCGCCAGTCAGGCCGGATGTCACAGTCCGGTCTGGCATTGCAGATTCAATGGAATCTGGATTGAACCCCAAAAAGACGAACAAAGACAGGAGAGTAATATTATGGCAGATCTTGAAGGTGTAAAAGTTGCAAAAAATTATCATCTGGACGTTCCGTTTGCCAACCAGGAAGGATTTTATGTAAAAGGAGCAAATGCACTGGACTGGGGCATGAAAAAACATATGTCCAATATTTTTGATGCGAAGAGCGGCAATACGGTAATGTTCGCATTTGACCATGGCTATTTTATGGGTTCCACATCAGGCCTGGAGAGACTGGATCTTATCATTCCAAAGCTCATCCCTAACATTGATGTGCTGATGGGTACCAGAGGGGCGCTCAGAAGCTGCGTAGATCCGGCGCTGATCGGCGGAAAGGGTGTTGCACTCAGAGCTACCTCCGGTTCCTCTATGCTGAATGATGACCTTTCTCATGAGGTACTGGCTGTGGATGCTGCAGAGGCCTGCAGAATGAACGCAGACTGTCTGGCAATCCAGACCTTCGTAGGCGCAGACGGACAGCTGTCCAGTCTGGACAACCTTTCCAAAGCGGTAAATCTGGGCCAGCAGTATTCAATCCCTGTGATGGGCGTTGTTGCAGTAGGCAAGCAGATGGAGCGTACAGATCGTTTCTTTAAGCTGGCTACCCGTATGGTGGCTGAGTTGGGCGCCAATATTGTAAAATCCTATTACTGCGATAACTTTGAAGAAGTTGTAGCTGCCTGCCCTGTTCCGATCGTGGTTGCAGGAGGAAAGAAGCTTCCTGAGGATGAAGCTCTGACACTGGCTTACAGATCCATTCAGGGCGGAGCAAAAGGTCTTGACATGGGAAGAAATATCTTCCAGTCCAATCATCCAGTAGAGATGAGTGCAGCGATTCGTAAGATCGTTCATGAAGGCTTTACCGATAAAGAGGCATATGAGTTCTACCAGGATGCGATCCACTAAGCGCGCAGCCTGACATGTTTACTGTTATATTATAAAAAAGCCGCTGCGGAGATTATTTTTCCGGCAGCGGCTCATTTTTTATGCCTTACTCCCTGCGTTTTCTGCGGTCGTGACCCTTGGACTGGTAGTAGGCTCTTTTATTTTCATACATCCGGCTGTCCGCATCTGAAATGTATTTTTCTACATTTTCATCACAGCATGGAAGCCACACGGAGCCGACAGCCATAAAGGACACGCCCTCTATCATATCATTTTTCAGGCAGTTTACTGCGTGTTCAAATTCCATCTGAGACCAGTTCTCACACAGGATCAGAAATTCATCGCCTCCAACGCGAAAGACGGTATTTTTAGGAAAATGCTCCATCAGACAGTGGCAGCATCGGATCAGCGTCTGATCGCCGGCCTGATGCCCCTGGGTGTCATTGATCTGTTTTAGGCCCATTACATCGGCGTACAGAATACCCAGGCTTGTCTTGATTGGGAGGACGCTTAAAAACTCGTTCATGGCATGACGGTTTTTGGCGCCGGTGAGCTGATCATAAAAGCTCAGGTTTTCAAGCCGCTCCACCAGATCCCGCCGCTTTAGAATAGAAGAAATAAAATGGCCGAAGAGCTGCAGTGTAAAGGAAATATGGCTCATCAGCTCCAGCGGTGGATTGTCAATTCCATAAAAACCAATCAGCCGGCGTCCATCCATTATGGGACTGACAACCAGAGAGTGTATGTTTTGCGGCTTTAGCAGAGAATAAACATCTGGATCCGCTGTACGGATTGCTTCAATATCTGTAATCAGGACATTTTCATTTCGATTAAAGGCCTGTACCCAACTGTTTAAGTCCTGTTCAGGAATATTTATGAGGATATTTTTCTGAGGCAGCACCTGGTCAGAACACCATTCAAAGGTATTGTCAAAGGAATTCTGGCTGTTCCGCTCAAAGATGTAGGCCCGTTCTCCGCTGAAGCTCTGTCCCATATATTGAAGCAGGATATCAATAGAACGGATCGGTGTTTCTGCGGCTAACGCAAAGCGAAGCCCCTCGTTGATCAGCGCTTCTGTATCGGTTTGATCCTCAATTGTCAGCTTTTCCCGCTGGTGGACGTTCATATCGATCGTAATTTCAATCCGTAATCTTCTGCCGTCTCGGATTACCATGGTATCTTTCAGGATATAAGCTCTTTTTACAATGGGATTATACCGGGACCATTCAAAAAATTCTCCGGGGCAGAGCTTGCTGTTGGTACACATGGCACAGGGAGAAGAACAGCTCTGGAGCAGTTCGTAGCATTTGCGGTTCTGATACTGTTCAGGTGATGTAAGTGCGTATTGTGCCATTGCCCGCCGGTTCATATATACCATATCGTAGGTATCCATATCGGCTACATAAACAAGTTCATCCATATTTTCAAAAAAATCCCATATATCTGCCATCATACAACTCCTCTCCATTATGATTTTTTGTACATGGAAGAATCTTTCTATATTATATCGGATTTTTCGGTAAAATGGCATCTTTTTTTGATTTTTGTTAAAAACATTGGAGAATAAATATTCCGCTTCAAACGGATCGGTTCACGTATGCCTTGACAAAAGGAATGGTGGGTTCTATAATCCAACCAAATCAGACTGGCACCAAACGATGGAACGCCGAAAAGGAAAGGATGAGGTTTATGGCAGGTATATTAAACGGAATCACGGAGTTGGTGGGAAATACGCCTTTGATGGAGGCCGTAAATCTGGAAAAAAAGGAAGGCTTAAAAGCAAGGCTCCTTCTGAAGCTGGAGTATTTAAATCCGGCAGGAAGTGTAAAGGACCGTGTTGCAAAGGCCATGATAGAGGATGCAGAGGCAAAGGGATTATTAAAAGAAGGCTCCGTTATCATTGAACCCACCTCAGGAAATACAGGGATTGGGCTGGCAGCCATTGCGGCCTCGAAGGGATATCAGGTGATCCTCACCATGCCCGATACCATGAGTGAGGAACGCAGAAATATATTAAAGGCATATGGGGCAAAGCTTGTTCTTACACCAGGCGCCAAGGGAATGAGCGGAGCCATTGCAAAGGCAGAGGAGCTGGCAAAGGAAATTCCCCAAAGTATGATTGCAGGCCAGTTTGTAAACCCTGTAAATCCCAAAGCCCACAGAGAGTCTACAGGGCCTGAGATCTGGAGAGACACAGAGGGACAGGTGGATATTTTTGTGGCCTCTGTAGGAACCGGGGGTACGATTACAGGAACCGGAGGGTATTTAAAGGAGAAGAATCCGCACATTCAGGTAATAGCAGTGGAACCGGCTGCTTCACCAGTGCTGTCAGGCGGTGCTGCCGGAGCGCATAAGATTCAGGGGATCGGAGCCGGATTTGTGCCGGAGGTGCTGGATACAGAGGTATATGATGAGATCATTGCCGTGGATAATGAAATTCCCTTTGAAACAGCCCGTATGCTGGCTAAAACAGAGGGGATCCAGACAGGTATTTCTTCCGGCGCAGCGCTGTATGCAGCCTTACAGGCTGCCAAACGGCCTGAAAATGAAGGAAAAACCATTGTTGTACTGCTGCCGGACAGCGGAGACCGGTATTATTCTACGCCGCTTTTTCAGGCAGGTGAATAATACCCGGTATTGGGAGACATCCGTCATATAACATAATCACCGCCTCACAGGAATAAGCTGTATAAAAGTTCTGTGGGGCGGTTTTTATGTCTTTTCTGCTTTTTCTGTCAGATGCTATGGTGCCTCTTATGATCTTTTATATCGTAGGCTTTGGTATTTTATCCGGACGTCCCGTACTGGATGATTTTATCCGGGGAGTAAAAGATGGGGTGAAAACAGTAGGGGGGATCTTCCCTACACTGATCGGCCTGATGGTATCGGTAGGTATATTGCGTTCCTCTGGCCTTTTGGATGCGTTTGGAGAGCTGTTAAAGGCGCCGGCCTCTTTTTTAGGACTGCCTCATGCCATTATCCCCACAGCGCTGGTACGTCTGGTGTCAAATTCTGCGGCAACAGGCCTGGTTTTGGATCTTTTTAAGGAATACGGCACGGAGTCCAGAGTGGGATTGATGGCTTCGATTCTCATGGGAAGTACAGAAACGGTTCTTTACTGTATGAGCATCTATTTCGGGTCTGTGGGAATCCGGAAGACACGGTACACGCTTGCCGGGGGGCTTCTGGCGTCCGCTGTCGGTCTGGCAGCCAGCGCCGTTTTGTCAGCCATGATGGTTTAGAGGTTATTTGCAGGGAAATATTCATTGCAAAATAACCGTTTGCACACTATAATTGACCGTGTATACCCCGGATTTCCGCTTGGGACAGGCGGGTTTGATTCCGGAAAACGCTTCTGTTTGTCAGAGGCATACAGCAGAAAGAGGTTTTTATGGAACGATATCAGAAATTTCGGAAGGAATTTCCACGTTTTTATTATCACGGATATAAGACAGAAGAAACAGAATTTGCATATAAGATTACATATGATTTTGAGATAGAGGGATTATCCTCCTTTGCGCCCACCTGGACGTTTCCCAAGACGGTAAATGATGGGAAAATCTGGGAGAAGGACGGTCTGTTCCGGAAAATGATTTTTTCTCTGGGTATGGTCGAGCTGGTAAGCTACTGGAAGATTACCTGCTCACCAGAGGTGATTGTGGAAGCAGGTGTGTTAAATGACCGTCAGATTCTCTGGTGGAAGGATCTGTATTTTAATGGACTGGGAGAGTTTTTCTATGTGAATGATATTTCTGAGGCCAATGCCCAGGATTTTATGGAAATCCACTGCAGGCCATCTGAAACGGAAGACGCATCCGATGCTGTCTGTGATGATCCGGAATTTATTTTTAAACAGGGGCGCCTTTCCTCCGTCAGCGGTTCGGAAAAGGGAGTGCTGGTTCCTGTCGGAGGAGGCAAGGATTCCGCAGTGACCCTGGAGCTTTTAAAGGGCGCAGGCGTTCCTGTATATGCCTATATTATCAATTCCAGAGGAGCCACAATCCATACCACAGAGGCAGCCGGACTGGATGAGGATCATGTGATTTATGTAAAGCGTACGCTGGATCAGAATATGCTGGAATTAAACAGTCAGGGCTATTTAAACGGCCATACTCCGTTTTCTGCGCTGGTAGCTTTTTCAGGCATTATGGCAGCCAGAATGGCCGGACTTTCCTATGTGGCGCTGTCAAATGAATCCAGTGCAAATGAGAGCACCGTAAAGGGAAGTACGGTCAATCATCAGTATTCCAAGAGTTTTAAATTCGAGGAGGATTTTCACCGCTACGAGGCAGAATATCTTCCCGGAAGTGCGTACTATTTCAGTATGCTGCGCCCCTTAAGCGAGTTTCAGATTGCCCGCTTTTTTGCACAGCAGAAGCAGTATCATGCTATTTTCAGGAGCTGCAATGCAGGAAGCAAAACAGACAGCTGGTGCGGACACTGCCCCAAGTGCCTCTTTGTATATCTGATCCTGTCTCCGTTCCTTTCGGAGGAAGAGGTGGAGAAGATTTTCGGGAGAAATATGCTGCAGGATGAGGAGATGAAGCCTCTTTTGGATCAGCTTACAGGTATTCAGGAGGAAAAGCCCTTTGAGTGTGTGGGAAGCCGGGATGAGATCAATTCTGCCATTGTATTAACGATTGAGCGGATGGAAAAAGAGGGAAAGAAGCTTCCGCTTTTATTTGAACATTATAAAGAAACAGGCCTGTACGAGCGGTATCAGACAGAGAAAAATAAGTTTTCCGCTTATTTTGACAGCAGCAATCTGGTGCCTGAACCCTGGGAAAAATTTGTCAGGGAAAGGTGTACAAAGGAAGCATAGGAGACGAGGAGACGGACTGTGATAGAGAAAGTTGAACCCTGGGTACGGGGGAAAAAGATACTTTTGCTGGGCTTTGGAAGAGAGGGGAAATCCACATGGGAGGTGCTGCGGCGTCTGGGAACCTTTCAGTCTGTGGATATCGCGGATCAGTCAGCGTCCGGGGAGCTGCCGGAAGGGATTGGAAAATGGATCAGCGGGCCGGATTACCAGAGCTGTCTGAATGATTATGATGTGGTTTTCAAAAGTCCCGGAGTGGTGCTGGAAAAGCCGGTGCAGGATTACAGCTGTCAGATCCTTTCCCAGACAGAGGTGTTTTTCAGGTGCTTCCGCGATCAGATTATCGGTATCACGGGCACCAAGGGAAAGAGTACGATTACCACGCTGCTGTATCATTTGCTCAAACATGCAGGATACGATACGGTTCTGGCAGGAAATATCGGAATTCCCGTGTTCGATCTTATGGAAGAGATCGTACCGGAAACAAAGATTGTGTGTGAGCTTTCCTGCCATCAGCTGGAATACATGACCGTTTCACCCCATATTGCCATTTTATCAAATATCCATGAGGAGCATCTGGATCACTATGGTACGATGGAAAAATATGTACGGGCCAAGGAGCACATTTTCTTAAATCAGACCCCGGAGGATGTGCTGATCTGCAGCGTTCAGTGTCTGCCTGAGCCGGGGGAGTGTGTTTCCAGATTGATTACTGCAAAGTCCTCCTTCCCTGAGCCGCCGCTTGAGCGTTTCTGGAAAACAGAGGGGAATCTGGCAGACAGAAAAAAACGGGAAGAAGCCCCTGTTTTGTATGTGGAGGAGAAGGATGGAGTTACATCCATCTGCTATGAGGGCCGTCGTTATAAGATCCCGACCGGTCAGATCCGCCTTTTGGGCCAGCATAATTATTTTGATATTGGTATGGCTTATGCAGTGTGCAGCCTGCTGGGAATGGCAGAGGAAACGTTTACAGAAGGCCTTAAGGAGTATGAGCCCCTTCCTCATCGCTTACAATTTCTGGGAGAAATACAGGGCGTTAAATATTATGATGATTCCATTTCTACAATCTGTGAGACAGCAATTCAGGCGTTAAAAACTCTGAAGGACACGGATACCATCTTAATCGGCGGCATGGACAGAGGAATTGATTACCGAGAGCTGATCGAATATCTGTCACAGTCGCAGGTGCCCCATATTATATTGATGGAGGCCACAGGAAAGAGGATTTTTGAGGAAATCGCGGCAGATTATCCTGATTTTGAAAATCCGTCCAGACTGCTGTTGGCAGAGCATCTGAAGGACGCAGTTTGTCTTGCCAAGAAGGTTACAAGGCCTGGCCGCAGCTGTGTTATGTCGCCTGCAGCTGCCAGCTACGGCATATTCCGGAATTTTGAAGAGCGCGGCGAGGAATTTAAACGTCTGGTGCTTGAAAATGAGCAGCAGGACACAGTTTTTTAAGAATTTTATAAGCATTTTAGGGCTTGTATGACACAGGAAAATACTGTACAATCAGTAGAGCGTATCTGAGAAGGATACTGAGGAAAGTGAAAGGAAGAGACGTGGAGACTTACGATACACTGAACGATGTATTGGTAAATCTGTTCCGGGATATCAATGATATCGAAGAGAAGGCCATTACCAGCTATGAGAACAAGGATCTGACCAGTAATGATATGCATGTCATCCATGCGATCGGCGTTGGAACGAAGAAAAATATGTCATCCATCGCAAAGGAGCTGTCGGTGACGGTAGGAACGCTGACCATCTCTATGAACAGCCTTGTAAAAAAGGGCTATGTGGTGCGAAGCCGCAGCACAGAAGACAGGCGGGTGGTTCATATTTCACTTTCTGAAAAAGGAATCAAGGCATACGAGCACCATAAGTATTTTCATGAACAGATGATACAGGGAGTGATGGACGTTCTCACAGAGGAAGAGATGAACGCTCTTGTAAAAGCGCTGACAAAGCTGACCTCCTGGTTCCGTAGCTTTGAGAAGAATTAAAGGAGGCAGTTTTTAAATGAAAAAATGGTTATTAGGTATGATGGCGGCAGTTATGGCAGTTTCTCTGGCAGCCTGCACGCCTACTACTGAGAAGCAGAAGGAGGAGACAACCACAGTATCTGCAGAAAATCCGGAACCGGCAGTCGTTCCGACTACTGGCGGGGCTTCAGACAAGGTTCCCGATCCAAATGTAGAGCCCGTAGCTGTTATTTCTATTTACCACAAAGGCGACGGAGACAGCCTGGTTCAGGAGATGGATTCTCTTGACGACGACGACCTCAATGCTCAGGCACTGGTAGACAGGATGATCGGATACGGCGTTTTCACCGAGGGAACAGAGGTTATTTCCTTTGATAAAACCGGCGAAGAGGAAAATGCAAAAGGCGTTCTGAACTTAAATCAGGCGAAAAATAACGAAGGTGTTACAGAAACTCAATTTTTGGTAGAAATTGGAAATACATTTATAGAGAATTTTGAGCTTTCCACACTTACAGTCCAGATCAATGGACAGGATATGGAAGGCGCGTCCGCGCTTGAATATGTGACGGCGTTTGAGGATGTGGAGTAAATAAGCTTCAAATAAAACAGATAAAATAAAACTGACAGGAAGCGGCTTTAGATGAACCGTTTTCTGTCAGTTTTTTAGTGCTTTTTAATGATTAAAACTCAGCCATAGCCGCTTCGTCAGCCACTACGATTACATTATTGTGAAGCTGTAAGATAGAAGCGGGAACCTGAGGGGTTACAGGGCCACAGAGAGCTTCGCGGAGGATGCGGGCCTTATCTGCACCGCTGGCAATCAGAAGGATTGTCTTTGCCTGCATGATGGTCTTGATACCCATGGTATAAGCCTGTCTGGGAACATCGTCGATAGAAGCGAAGAAGCGCTTGTTTGCCTCAATGGTGCTCTCTGTTAAATCAACGCAGTGAGTCATTTTTGCAAATTCAGAATCAGGCTCATTGAAACCGATGTGGCCGTTGTGTCCGATTCCTAAAAGCTGCAGATCAATGCCGCCGATATCATCGATCACACGGTTGTAGCGGGCACACTCAATGGCGCTGTCCGGCTCTGTTCCATCAGGAATATTTGTGTTATTTAAGTCAATATTGATATGCTTAAAGAGATTATTATACATAAAATAATAGTAACTCTGATCGTTATCCTTTGTAAGTCCCTTGTACTCGTCCAGGTTTACTGTCTTTACATTGGAGAAATCCAGATCGCCCTTGTTGTACCATTCGATCAGCTGCTTGTAGGTACCGATCGGTGAAGAACCGGTAGCCAGTCCCAGCACGCAATTAGGCTTCATGATTACCTGTGCGGAAATGACATTGGCAGCTTGGCGGCTCATTTCATCATAATTTTTTGCTTTGCAGATTCTCATAATAATATCCACCCTTTCCGTAAAATGAAAATTATTTTTGCAATTTTCTCCATATAGAATAGCATTTTCTCAACATACTTTCAAGGGGAAAAACATATAAATAATGGTAACAGCGGAAACCGGGCTGCCATCTGGGGACAGGCAGACAGGTCTGGGGTGGAGCGATTTGGAAATGGTGCAAGGAGTAGGAAAATGGTGAATTATAGAAGATTGATTTCTTATATTTATGCATATGAAGGAAGCGCAAAGGGGAAAAATATAGGATTTGCCAAGCTGGAAACCAGAAGCGGCCAGTGCAGGTTGAATGTAAATGTAAAAAAGGTTTATTCAGGAGGAAGCGATCTGGGGGTGTATCTGCTGGCGCCTGATAAAGAGATTTTTCTGGGTAATATTTTTATTCACAATGGAGCGGGCGAGTTCAGAGCTGTGATTCCGATGGAAAATATTGGAGGATCTGGCTGTGCTATGGAAATCTGCTATGGCCTTTCCGTCCATGAAAAGGAAGAAGACTGGCGGGTGTATAAGACGATTTGGGAGGATGCAGTTACTCAGGCCGCAGAGGTAGATCTGGCAGAGGTAACGTCTCAGAATGTAGGGGATGAGAGCGAGCAGATCCATAGAAAGCTGACGGAACTGAATCAGGAAATTCAGGCAGAGGAGGAACGTCTGGAGGCGGAGAGAGCGAAATTAGTTTTAGAAGAAAAGGAACGGGAAGCGGCCAGGGAGGAGACGAAAGAGCCGGAGGAAGATGAAATACAGATTGAAAAGGCAGAGATGGCTTTAAAAGATGAAAAGGAAGGATCAGAGGCCCCGCATAGCGAAGAAGATGTGGAAGCAGGCGGTCAGGATCATCCGGAAGATAATCAGAGAATGGGAAGCGGTACCCAAATGCTTTTGCAGAACCTAAATAAAGTAGGAAATATATTGGGAATACTGCCGGCCGGACATGAGAAGCCTGTGGAAGAAAAAGAACAGGCCAGAGAGGAGGCAGCGCAGGAGCCATCAGAGCCATTAGCCTCCCATCCGGCTCGCGTTTCTTTGCCTCAGGAGGAGGAATTTCCTTTAGAAAATCCCGAAAAGCTGGCGCGTCTGGAGCAGGAAGAAAGCGCCGGCAGTCCGGAGCTTTTGTGGGAAGCCTTCCGAAAGCGCTATCCCAAGATACAGGCTTTTGACAGTCCGGGTACCATCGAGATTCTCACCATCCGTCCTCAGGATATCGGCCTTTTACCGAGGGAAAACTGGACGTATGGAAACAACAGCTTTCTGCTTCATGGCTATTATAATTACCGGTATCTGGTATTTGCCCGTGTAGGCGATGAGGCGCGCAAACGGGTACGCTATATTCTGGGGGTTCCGGGCCATTATTACAGCAGCGAAAAATATATGGCTTCCATGTTCGGGTTTCCGCATTTTGTTCTTGCCAAAAAACAGCCGGTTCAAAACGGCCGGTTCGGTTACTGGTATGCAGATGTCAGTATGGAAAATACGGACTGACAGGCCATGCATGGATCAGTCGATTCCACGGAGCCTGACGATTCCGGCATAGGGGGATACAATCCGGGCAAATTCCTCCATTTCTTCCCGGGAAAAGCTTTTGCAGGAATCGGGGGACAGTACCTGGCCGGACTCCTGATAAGACTGCAGAAAGTATTGTCCGCACCCCTGGATCCATGGCCCGATTTCCTCAAAATCACTTTTATCATGGAGGCCTTTTACAACGGTCGTACGAAATTCAAAGGGGACAGAACCATTTAAAAGAAAACGGATACTTTGGTCGATTCGTTCCAGATTCAGCCCGGTACGCCCGCTTACATGCGCATAATGGCTTTTTCCTGCTTTGATATCCATAGCTACATAGTCTAAAAGCCCTTTTTCGCAAAGATTAATGAGCACATTCGGCTGGTATCCGTTTGTATCCAGCTTTACTGCCAGCCCAAGACTGCGGACAAACCGTATAAAATCCTCCAGATCTGGCTGCAGAGTTGGTTCTCCTCCGGTGATGCAGACACCCTCCAATATGTTCTTTCGTTTCTCTAAAAATGTCATTACTTCTTCCTGAGAGCAAAGTGCCTCAATATCGCGTCCAAGCAGCTCGCTGTTGTGGCAGAAAGGGCAGGCAAAGCTGCATCCGCCGGTAAAGATCGTGGCAGCTACCTTTCCCGGAAAGTCCAGAAGCGTTGTTTTCTGAAGCCCGCATAATTTCATAGTTTTTTATCCTCCTTTGCAAAATTTATGATTTCATTTATAATTAGGATATCAGGGGCAGAAGTCTTTTGGCCTCAACATATATAAGGAGGTCTGTCTTATGACCGAACAGGAAATAGCTCTGGCAAATGCAAAGGGACTTGAAACCCGCAGACGCCGCTGGGAGCAGAGAAATGAGAAAAAACGTCTGGCTGCCCTTGTGGCAGAGGAGGCTGCAAGAGCGGCCCGCCGGGCAGATGAAGCCTTTATGAAGGAAGCGGTCCGTCAGGCAAAAAAAGCGGCTGCAATTGGAGACGTCCCAATCGGCTGCGTGATTGTAAAAGAGGGCCGTATCATTTCCAGAGGCTACAACCGTCGGAATGCAGATAAAACGGTTCTTTCCCATGCAGAAATTACAGCCATAAAAAGAGCCTGCAAAAAAGAGGGAGACTGGCGGCTGGAGGATTGTACGCTGTATGTCACGCTGGAGCCCTGTCCCATGTGTGCCGGAGCCATTGTACAGGCCAGAATTCCCCGTGTTGTCATTGGTTCCATGAATGCGAAGGCGGGCTGCGCCGGTTCGGTGTTGAATATCCTGCAGGAACGGGGATTTAATCATCAGGTGAAAGTAGAAACAGGTATTCTTGGGGAAGAATGTTCCTGTCTGATGACGGATTTTTTTAAGGAACTGAGGCGCAGATAAGGATTTGTTTACCGGGAGGAACTGTTTTTCTGCCATATTTTCAGACCCAGATACAGGGAAACTGCGTCCCGGAAGATCCGGGGATCGTATCCGGTTATTTTCGCAATGCGTTTCAGCTTATACTGAAGCGTGTTTTTGTGGAGAAACAGCCGTGATCCGGTATTTGTCAGTGACATATTCTCATCATAATACACCTGGAGGAGACGAAAATCATCCTCGTTCAGTCCGGAAACAGTCTTTTGCAGGTAATCTTTCTGACAGTCCGGATTTATGCTGTTTAACAGGATTTCTATATCCAGCTCTTCAAAACAGCAGAAGGGAATTTCTGAAAATTGTGCTGCTCCCAGAGAGGTCAATGCTTCCCGGTAGGAGTGGTATAGATGCGGCAGATTACAGGCAGTTCCCAGACCTGCTGAAAGAATGTCTTTTTGAATGGAAGCAAAATGCATTAATCGTTTTTTGCATTTTTGCTGCTCATCTTCAGGAATAAGGGCAATATATTCTCTGGGGTATTCAAAACAGCTGAATGCAATTCCAACGGATTGAAGAAGCTGTCTTAAATCCCGTTCAAACATGGAGATATTAGCCGGATGATACCGTTCGTTCAGCCGGATGCAGCACACCAGAAAGCGGCTGTCAGCTGAAAGCTGAAATTCTTCCAGACAGTTTTCTAAAAAACTGGGATCTGTTTCTTCGCAGTGGATCAGAGAATGAACCAGATACTGAATTTTCTCCTGTCTGGAACGGGTAGCGGCAGCCAGTTCCTGCTCACGGATTAAGAGATCTGTAATCCGCAGGGCAAGATAGCCGAATTTGCGTACCTCCTCCGGCGGCCCGCTGATCCCGATGACTGCAAGAAGGATTCCCTGATGAAAAATGGGAATATTTACGCCCTTTTGCGTTCCCTGAAAGCTGCCGTCACTTTGTACCTCGATTGTAGTTTTTATTTTGGCGGCTCGCTGCCCGATCTCATGAAATTCTCCGATCCGCTGTTTGTCTGTACTGGCGAAAATAGTGCCTGAAGGGGCGATGAAGTTGATATCTCTGCCGCATACATCCTTTACCGTATCCACAATCTGCTGTGCCAGACGGCGGCTTACTTTTGTGATCATCCATATCCTCCTGTCAGATCTGCTTTTTTACAATCTGGTACTCGTCTCCAAATCGATAGTAAGGACAGTCTTTGAATTCTCCCCGGATAAACCGGACCATTTCATCCTCATCCAAATCCTTTGTACAGATATAGCAGTCGTAATCTTCGTCGTATTCATAATTCATGCAGGATTCGCAGTTTGTTTGTGCCATGGCCGTTCCTTTCTTTGAATGTTTCTGTAATTTCTGCCATATTGTTACTGATAATATATTATAAAGCAAATTATAACATAAAATCAGTATATATAACATATCTATTTCCCTGTTTTACAGCTACAATAGAAGAGAAAACAGAGATTAAAACAGAAAATTCAGGTCCGTAAAGGAGGAAGTTCATATGAAGGTAACAATTGCAATTGATTCATTTAAAGGAAGTCTTTCATCTATGGAGGCGGGAAATGCGATCAGGACAGGAATTCATCGTGTTTATCCTGACGCTCAGGTAGAGGTGCGTCCTCTTGCGGATGGAGGAGAGGGGACTGTAGATGCCCTGGCAGCAGGAATGAATGGGGTGATTCACGAAATTTCCGTAACCGGCCCTTTGGGAGAACCCGTTACAGCACGTTATGGCATGATTGAAAGCACACAGACGGCTATTATGGAGATGTCCCAGGCTGCGGGCATTACATTAGTGCCTCCGGAAAAGAGAAATCCTCTTTATACTACAACCTATGGAGTTGGTGAAATGATACGGGATGCCATGGACAAAGGCTGCCGGCGTTTTATCATGGGAATCGGCGGAAGTGCAACCAATGACGGCGGTGTGGGAATGCTTCAGGCGCTGGGTTATGATTTTCTGGATGAAGAAGGAAAACAGGTACCCTATGGCGCGCGGGGACTGGAGCTTTTAAAAACCGTTTCCGGAGAAAATGTGCTTCCGGAACTTGCAGACTGCCAGTTCTATATTGCCTGCGATGTAACCAATAAGCTTTGCGGTGATCTTGGCTGCAGTGCAGTTTACGGCCCTCAGAAGGGGGCTGATCCGGAGATGATCCGCCAGATGGACCGGTGGCTGGAGCGGTATGCCCTTCTGGCCCGTCAGTCCTTCCCGAAAGCAGATCCCAATCAGCCGGGAACGGGAGCGGCAGGTGGTCTGGGATTTGCATTCCTTTCGTTTACAAATGCAGTGCTGGAATCCGGGATTAAGCTGGTATTAGAGGAAACCCGGCTGGCAGATTATATTAAGGATGCGGATATTGTAATTACAGGAGAGGGACGCATGGACGCTCAGACTGCTATGGGAAAAGCGCCGGAGGGTGTTGCCCGTCTTGCCAAAACCTTTGGAAAGCCGGTCCTGGCTTTTGCGGGTGCTGTAACCAGAGATGCAGCTGCCTGCAACAGTGCCGGAATTGATGCCTTTTTCCCCATTCTCCGCTCCGTTGTGTCTTTAGAGGAGGCCATGGATCTGGAAACGGCCGCATCCAATATGGCGGATACGGTGGAGCAGGTGTTTCGGGTGATAGAGCTGAATATTGCTATGCAGTAAAAACAAACACTTATTTATTTTGAAACTTAGAAGGAGGATGGCCCCAATATCGTTTGAATGCAACGCTGAAATAAGCAGCATTATCATATCCCACAAGGGAAGATATTTCATACATTTTTAAATTTGTATTATTTAGAAGTTCCTTTGCGTGCTTCATTCGAAGCTGAATTAAGTAGTCTGTAAAAGTGGTACCTGTTTCATTTTTAAAAATTGTACTGAAATAAGAGGTGCTTAAACATACCTTACTGGCTACTGTTTCGATGCTGAGAGAGGAATCGTTATAGTGATTTTGAATATAATTCAGAGCCTCATGAATTGATTTTCCATAATGGCTTTTGCTTATTTCAATGTTATCACAGATTCTAAATAAAATATTTTTTAATGTTTTAATACTAGTTTCTAGTGTTCCACTGGTAGCAATTTTTTTGAATTCTGCCAGTGGATTCTCAAAGATATCCTGAATATCTAGCCCGGACTGCCCGAGTTCATTGACCATATTAGTATAAAGGCTACTGATAGAGAAGGTCATATATAAATAACTTTCTTTTCCCTGATGAAACAACCATTGATGCAGTTCTTGCAATGTATGTTCAATTCCCTGTTTGTTTTGTGTTTTTATGAGAGCTATCAAATCCTTTTCTGCAATAGGTAAGGGATAGGAAGTGCCAATATTAAGATCAATGTAGGAAGATATTTCTTCAAAAAATATATCAGAATTAGAACCTTTTACAAAATGCATCTTGAGAGCTTCCTGTGAATCTTTCATACTTTGATATAGGTTATGGATACCTAAATAAATGTTGCCAAATGTTATAACGACATCACAGATTCGATTATCATAAGGGAAAACCTGACGAATAGTATCCACTAGTATTTTTCTGCTAGTAATTAATTCTAACTTTGATGAACAAAGTAAGGCTGCTGTATAAATATTTGAACCAGATTCTAACAGGTAACAATTTCCCTGATTTAAACAATCGATTAGAGATAAAAAATCACGTTCTGAGTTATAACGAATCGTGTCAGATAATTTATTCAGGCTGTGTTCGTCCAACACAATATTTAAAATACAGCAGTAGGAATCAGTGTTCAGTTCCAGATTAGAAGAAGTATCCAAAGATTGGAGGGGGTCATAACTTTGAGTAGTAGCCTTTCGAAGAAACTCTGTGATAATTAAACGTTTATTGCGATGGAGCTGGTAGCAATGCTGGACTGCTTTGTTTAAAAGTTGATCAAATAAAGTAATATCTATGGGTTTTAAAATATAATCTAAAGCGTTTAAATGCATTGCTGTGCGCGCATACTGAAAGTCATCATATGCGCTAATAATTAGGATGACAAGATTGGGATTTAATTCTTTTGTACGTTTCGATAATTCAAGTCCATCCAGATAGGGCATTCGTATATCTGTGATTAAAATATCCGGTGTTGATTGCTGTATCAACTCCCAAGCCTCATTTCCATCGGATGCAGTTCCAGCCAGATGAATACCAAGATCAGTCCAATTTACCTGGCGAGATAAACCTTCAAGTATTATTTCATTGTCATCACATAGAATTGCCTGAAACAAAATAGTCACCTCGTTTTATCTTAGGAATTTTTATAATGATTTCTGTGCCAAAGTTTTCTTCTGAGTGAATAGAAAGTCCGAAATTTTCCCCGAAAAGAATATGAATTCGTTCATTAACATTGTAAAGGCCATAGCCAGAAGTTTGATTTCCGGGTTGTTGGGAAGATAATAACAGTTCATTGATCTGTTTTAGTTTTGCAGGTGGTATTCCTGTGCTTATATCCTGTACTGATAAAACAAGACAGGATTTTTTTTCGAAGATACTTACATGAATATGAATCCGTTCGTTGGGAAGAGGGACAGCGTGAAGGATAGCATTTTCAGCTAATGGCTGGAGTAATAGTTTTAAAGTTTTATATTCGTAAAGGGAGGGATCGCATTCAATAGAATAAGTGAACTTTTTGCTGTATATCATATTGGAAATGAAAAGATAACTGCTAATATGTTTCACTTCATCCTGAATGGAAATAATTTCATTTCCTTTACTCAATGCAATTTTAAATAAGCTTGAAAGTTCTATTAACATTTTTTCCGCATCTTCATTCTTTTTCATCCTTAAAAGCCATATGATTGAATCCAAGGAATTGTAAAGAAAATGGGGTTGAATTTGGGCTTGTAGCGCGCGAAGTTCTGAGGTGCGCAATTTTTTTTGTTCCGTATAAATCTGATCAATTAACTGTTGAATTTTTAACAACATATGGTTAAAGTTTTGCCCTAATCGTCCGAGTTCGTCATTATAAGGAAGAGAGAAACGGACGGAAAAATCACTGTTTTCTACTGCCCCCATTGCATCGCATAGCATTTGTATAGGTTTATAAACGGTTTGCGAGATTAGCATAGAAACATATAGTGCTGAGAAGGCAATAAGCATCAGTAAAAGAGTGACAATTTTTGTAATATTTCGATTATCCTGTGCAAGAAAATCACGATTCATAATACCGGCAATTCTCCATCCGGAACTTTCTAATACACGGCTTACAACAAGATAATCTTTGTCAGAAACTACGACGGATTCATTGGGCGATTTAGCGGTAACATCAATTATTTGTTCAGCCAATTGAGGAGATAGCTCTATGGGAAAACGAAAGTTATTTTCCATATGAGATTGAAAAAGAATATTGCCTTGGGGATCAATAATATAAATAATACCATTACTTAAACTATTGCGTATTCTTTCAGTAATGGTATCTTCTCGGATATCAGCGGCTACAATTCCGTTTATCTGTCCGGTTGCTTTGTTTGTAACAGGAAGTCCTACTGTAATAAAACGATCTTCAATTGAACTGCGTACAATAAAACTTCCCTTATGGGGAGGGAACCATATGGGATGAGGAGCAGTTATGATCTGGTTGTACCAATTGGACTGGCGAAAGTCATCTGGTTTGAATGAATAATAGTTGGATTTATAGCGTCCGCCATTTTCACCTAAAACATAAACACCAAAAATATCTTTTCGGTAGGTAGAAATAGAAGCTAACTCCATGCTTCCGGTTAGATCATTTGAGTACTGAGAAGAAATTGAGGGGAATTCTATTCGAAGATATTTTTGTATTTTTATATCATCAGTCAGCATATCGCACAGGTTCCAGGTATCCTTTAAAAGACTGTCAATATCATTGCATACCAAATTAATCGTATCAATAGAAGAACGCTCGGTCATGTTTATTATAAAATGTGTATAAAGACGATAGGTTGTGATACCAAGTAGTAAAATTGGAATACAGGAAAGAATAACAAAAGAAAGCAATAACTTTCTTTGAAAGGATAGATTAAGTATCCATTTTTTCATAAGTATTTATTCCTTTCTTTTGTTCCGATATTTAATATGCCGTAGGGTAATAGCTGGCTGCATTTTCTGATGTAATGACAGAATACGGGATAATCATAGAGGGAAAAGGCGGGTAGCCATTTTCCCTTTGCTGTATTAATATTTTTACTAAAAATCCCCATTTCGGGTTGCTTTCTACTGTTCCAAGATATTCGTTTGCAAGTATTGCTTTACAGACATCCTGAATCCCGTTAATGGATACAATAGAAATACTTTGTGGGGAAATACCAGCCGTTTTGATGGCCTGAAGTGCACCCAGTCCATCTTCATCACTATGTGCGAATACAGCATGAATGGTTTGCTTTGTGTCAGTTGCTTTGACCAAAGCGTTTTCCATTGCTTTTTGTGCAGTGACGCGGTCAAAGTCGCCGTACTCTCTGTCAATAACATGTAAATTAGGATAGTTTTTTAAAGCAGTATGAAATCCCTGAGAACGTGCCTGAGCACTGGGAGAGTTTTTTGCTCCGTAGATTTCCACAATATTGCAGGTTTCATCGGGATATTTGTCTGCGAGCATTTGAGCGCATATCGCACCCTCTTTTAAATAATCGGCAGATATTAGAGACATATAATAAGTGGAGTCAATGGTATCGGCTGATTGATCAATTAAAATAACAGGAATATGGGCATCCTTTGCTTCCTGCAAAACAGGTGTGAGTGCTTTGAGGTCTGCAGGAACGATAACCAGATAATTTACTCGTTCTCTAATTAGGTTCTGAATATCCTTGAATTGCCATTCAACAGAATACTCTTCTGGTTCATGGTAAATAAAACCTATATTATCTGGAAGGAGAGCTTCTCGGAAACTGTTAATTTGTGCAGTGCGCCAGGGATTATCTGTTTCTATTTGAGAAAACCCCACTTTTAATTTATACATTTCTTCAGATTCAGACTGCCATTCTGTTGAAACCTGAGTAGAAGAGTCCCACAATGTGTGTATCAGCATGAATCCCAATATTAATATGATGAACAGGCACCAATGGTGCTTTAAACGAGACATAAATCCACCTGCTGTTAATGAAAATTAAAACTCTGCCCACATAGTTACAGGGGAACTGTCAATGCCTTCTAAAAAAAGTGGAATCGCTGCAGCTTTTTTCAGAAAGCCGGAAGGAATATTTTTCATATTTACATCTTCTATAATGCATATAAAACCGTTTTTGTACATTCCAAGCATATGCTGATGGGATAAATCACCATCTGTAGTATCGCTGTAGGATGCCAAAGAAACAAAATCCAATGCAATTGCCTTAAGATTGGGAAAACGGTCTCTTAAATACTGAGCACAGCAGCTGCTGACTGCAGGCCCGTTTTTTTCATAAACATCAGGCGAAGATTCCCTTATCTTCCAAAAACCGGTACGAATAAGAAGCAGATCTGCCTGTGAAATATAAGTTGCTTTTTCTTCCAGATCATGAGGTTCTATTTTTTGTCCAGGTTGTTTAGGAACATCCATTAAAAATGGTTTTTCGTATAAAAAATGATTCAAAGCAAGATGATCTAAAGAACTGCCGTTTGGATTAAAATGTAAAGGGCCATCTATATGTGTACCGTAATGATTAAAAAGATGAATCATGGAGGTGTTAGCAATATCCCCGTTTTTTATAGAGGTTTGCTCTGTTAGATAGCAGGTAGGATTTCCAGGCCAGGTTGGTCCATTTGCTTTGATAGTATATGATAATAATTGCAGCATAAATACCCCTCCTATTTATCTATATTGTATAAGAACGATATCATTAAATCACGATTTAGATATAACGTCAATCCTATCGTATGAAATCAAAAGATTTTCAAATCAAATTATATATACGAGAATAAATACAGATAGTATACTGAATACGGTTGAAACTAAAGTAAATAGTGCAAATGTTTATTAAAAAAGGTGATGTTATGAAAATAATAGACAGCCATGTTCATATTTATGAAAAGATCGCGGGAATTACCCAGGGGCAGCCAATTGCTTCAAAAACATTGGGACAGGTTATGATAGGAAATAAGGAAGTGCAGTTTTTGCCGCCATCATTTGAACGAACATGCAGTACAGCAGAAGTGCTGATTGCGTATATGAATTGGTGCGGAATTGATAAGGGAATTTTAATGCCTAATCCGTTATATGGTTACCAGAATTATTATTTTATGGAGAGTATTAAAAAATATCCCGATCGACTAAAAGGGGTCGCTTTAGTAGATGTTATGAAAGGAAAAAAAGCGGCAGAAGAATTAGCTGATATTTATGATAAAGGTATTTTATTCGGTTTAAAAATAGAAGTGGATAGTACATTTCAGTGTGCTCCAGATACCAGACTGATAGATAAAAAGCTGGATTCGGTATGGGACTGCTGTAATCAGTATCATCAACCAGTATTTGTCCATATGTTTCGCACAGAAGATATTGACGATTTAGAAAAGTTGTCGGAGTTTTATCCTAATATTACTTATGTGATTTGTCATATGGGAGCAGATGCATGCTTCAAAGCAGAGATGCCCGATACAAATTATGAAAGGGTACTTAACTTGTTAAAAAAGAAAAATATCTATGCAGATACATCAACAGTACCCGTTTATTTCGAGGAGGAATATCCTTGGTTATCATCTGTAAAGATAATAGAAAAAGCCTACCAGACAGTAGGTGCTGAAAAACTTATGTGGGCCTCTGATTATCCCGGCATGCTGAATCATGGAACAATGAAAGAGTTAATCAATCTGGTATTAAATGGGTGTAAAAAAATACCGGGTTCTCAAAAGGAAAAAATAATGTATGAAAATGCGAGGCGACTGTTTTTTGCTGATTAAAAATATTGGTCTGTCACGCAATAGAAAATATTTATGCAAAGGAGAAGAGATCATGAAAAAAATGTTTACAGTGGGGTTAGCAGCAATAGCAGCATTGAGTATGACTGCATGTGGGGCATCACAGGCAGGAAAAGAAACAACAGCATCAGAGACTGCTAAGACAGAGGTTTCCAATGAAAAAGAAGAAGAGACAGAGAAGAATGAAAAGAAGGGTGGATATGTGGTAGCTCTGTGTAATTATTCGATTGGAAATTCATGGAGAGCTCAGATGGAGCAAGAATTTGTTGCAGAGGCAGAGAAATTGAAGGAAGAGGGAACTGTCAGCGAGTATTATATCACCAATTCCAACGAGGATATAAATAAGCAGATCAGTGATATGCAGGATTTGATTACAAAGAAAGTAGATGCAATTGTTATCACGGCGGCATCCCCTACTGCTCTCGCGCCAGTTGTTGAAGAAGCCACAGATGCAGGAATTAAAGTAGTCTCTTTTGATAATGTGGTAGAAACTGATATGCAGGTAGCCACAGTGGGAATTGATGAAAAAGAGTTTGGACGTATCAGTGCAGAGTGGTTAGCAGAAAAGCTTAATGGAAAAGGTAAAATAGTTGTATTAAATGGTGTTGCAGGTACTGCTACGGATTCCCTTAGATGGGGTGGAGCAGAAGAGGTCTTTAAGAATTATCCTGAAATAGAAGTCTTGGGATCAGCGAATGCATCTTGGGATTATGCGCAGGGGAAGGCGGCTATGGAATCAATGCTTTCGGCTTATCCAGAAATAGATGGAGTGTGGTCACAGGGAGGAGCCATGACTCAGGGAGCAATTGATGCATTTTTAGCGGCAGGGCGTGAACTTGTACCTATGACCAGTGAAGGAAATAATGGAGCACTTAGAGCTTGGATTGAGAATCGTGACCAAGGGCTGTCTTGTATTGCACCGTCTAATCCTACTTATACCAGTGCAGAGGCGCTTCGAACAGTAATTAAAGCCTTAAATGGGGAAGAAGTTCCAAATAATGTGGTAATGGATATTGAAACAGTTACAGAAGAGAATGTAGACAATTATTATCGTTCTGATATGCCAGACAGCTATTGGGTTTTAACAGAGTTAGATGATTCTGCATTGGAAAAATTATATAAATAAGGCAACGTAGCCGTAAACAGGCCGATAATACTCTATCGGTCTGTTTCTGAATTAAAAATAAATTAGCAGGAGGTTTATTGTGGCAGAGGAAATATTGAAAATGACAAATATAGTGAAACGATTTGCAGGAATTACAGCTCTTAATCGTGTCAATTTTTCTTGTAACAAAGGAGAGGTACATATTTTAGCAGGAGAAAATGGGGCTGGTAAAAGTACAATATTAAAAATACTCTCTGGAATTTATGAGGCAGATGAGGGAGAGATATTTTTTTGCGGTAAAAAAGTTAACATAAAAAAACCGGAGCAGTCTCAAAAATTAGGCATTGCTATGGTTTTTCAGGAACTGACATTAGTGGGGGGAATGACAGTGATTGAAAATGTATTTTTAAATCAGGAACCACGAAATGTTTGGGGACAAGTTGATTGTAAAACAGCTCGAAAACGACTCGATGAAGCTATGGAACGTTATGGAATAAATGTTGATCCAGAGGCCATTGTTAAAAATCTTCCTGTAGCAAAACAGCAGATGGTAGAAATACTTAAAATATTAGTCAGAGATCCGGAATTGATTATTTTAGATGAACCAACCTCTGCATTAGCAAAGAAAGAGGTAGAACAGCTTTATAAGATAATTCATAGATTAACTGAAAATGATAAAACAGTTGTTTTTATATCTCATCGTATAGAAGAACTATTTGAATTGGGTGATCGGATTACGGTGCTTAAAGATGGAAATTATATTGGAACCCAAAATATGAAGGAGTTGGATGAGGATGGGTTGATCCGGATGATGGTAGGGCGGCCTTTAAGTAATGTATTTCCGACGCCGCTTTGTGAACCGGATAAAAGACAGGTGATTTTTGAAGTTAAAAATCTGTCAGATGGGATTGGGAAACTTAAAGATATCAGTTTTCAAGTATATAAGGGAGAAATTCTTGGAGTGGCAGGACTTCAGGGGCATGGACAAACAGAACTTTTAAATGCGATTAGTGGTTTGTATCCAATTACAAAAGGAGAAATTTTTGTAAAAGGAGAAAAGAAAAAAGTAAGAAGTGCAGGGCAGGCATTACAATGTAAAATTGCATTAGTTCCAGCAGACAGGAAGCAGCAGGGATTAATGCTTGAATTATCAAACCGCCATAATTTGGCTATTTCAAGTATGAAAAAAAGAATGAAAGGTTGTTTTATTAATAAAAGAGCAGAGGATGAATTTTTAGGGCAAATGGTAAAATCACTGTCTATAAAAATTGGCGGACTGGAATTACCGGTTTCCAGTCTTTCGGGAGGAAACCAGCAGAAAATAGTTCTGGGAAAAGAACTGGCTACAGAGCCTCAGGTGATTTTATTTGATGAGCCTACCAGAGGAATTGATGTAGAGGCAAAAAGAGAGTTTTATCAGATTATGCATGAGTTGGCAGCTAAAGGGGTAGCTGTTATTATGAATTCCAGTGATATGATGGAAGTGATAGGGATGAGTAGTCGTGTGCTTGTAATGTACGAGGGTCAAATTTCAGGGATTTTAGAGAAAGAAGATTTAAGAGAAGAATCTATTATGCAGCTTGGAATGGGAATAAAAAAGGAGGAGAAAAATGTTGAAAGTGAGTGATCATAAAAATTTTTGGGACAGACACGGGCATACGGTGATCATTTATGGCTTCCTTTTTATATTGATGTTGTTTGTAAGTGTGTTTAATAAAGACTTTTTTACGATTGGTAATTTTAAGAATCTTTTGCGTTCATCATTTCCTCTTCTGATGGTAGGATTTGGACAAACAATTATCATACTTACAGGAGGTATTGATTTATCTTTAGGAGGAATTGTGGCACTCTGTAATGTGGTGTGTGTAATGTTGATGGATACAGAATCCTATTCTGGGGTTGTTTTTTCGATTATTGCGTCTTTGGTTATAGGGCTTGTTTGTGGTGCTGTTAACGGTGGAATGGTAACAAAGGGAAAATTAGCTCCTATAATTGTGACAATAGCTACAACGGCTATCTTTGATGGAACGGCCCTTCTTTTGATGCCTAAACCTGGGGGATCGGTACATCGTGGGTTTGCAAGATTTCTTACAAGAGGATTAGGAGGGGCTGTACCCTTTATCTTATTTTTAATCATCTTATTTTTAGTGCGGGATATTACAAACCATAGACCTTTTGGAAAAGCACTTCGAGCAATTGGAGGAAATGAAAATGCGGCATATTCGACGGGGATTCGGGTGGTAAAAATCAAATTTTTTGCGTACTGTACAGCTGGATTATTATGTGCAGTTGCAGGAATTTTTTTGAGTGCCCAGATGAATTCAGCAGATGCGACTATCGGAAAAAATTATGCTATGAATGCAATTACCGCAACCGTAGTTGGTGGAACAGCTATGACAGGAGCAGTAGGAGACCCGTTTGGAACGGTTGCTGGTGTATTTATCATTTCAATTATTAACAATATGCTAAATTTGTTTGGAGTGTCTTCGTTCTATCAATTTGTATGTCAGGGTATTATCCTGATTGCAGCATTGTCATTAAGTGCCCTGCATAAAAGAAGATAGAATAAAATGAGGAAGGTGAATTATGGTGGAAAAAGAGAAAAGCAGGTCTAAAATATTTAAATATAAAATTAGAATGGAAAATACTCAGGTAATGGTATATATTGTTCTAGTGATTGTATTGCTGTTGGCGCAATTATTATCTCCAGGTTATTTAAAACCAACCCATATAGCAGGAATTTTAAGACTGGCATCTTTTATGGGAATTGCAGCAATAGGACAAAATCTTACAATACTTACGGGGGGGATTGATTTATCAATTGCAAATACAATAACCTTTGCAAATGTAATCGCAGCACAGATTATGATGGGAGAAAATCATAATATAATAAGTGCTTTATTTATAGTTGTTTGTATGGGGGTTCTAGTAGGTATAATTAACGGAATAGGTATTCATTTCCTTAAAGTTCCTCCGTTTATTATGACGCTTGGAGTAGGAACAGTGATACAGGGGATTTTTCTGATTTATACAAAGGGTGCCCCAAAAGGAAACGCAGCTCCAATTTTACGGTCTATATGTGGGAAAAGCATGACCGGAATTTTATCTGGAGTTGTGATTATATGGGTAATTCTGTCGGTAGCAGCAATTGTAGTTATGTCCAAAACAATTTATGGACGTAAATTATATTCTGTAGGTATAAATGAAACAGCAGCCCGTTTTTCGGGCATTAATACAGGGGGCATTATATTTTCTGTTTATCTCATTTCGGCAGTAATTGCAGCAGTGTCAGGTTTTCTGCTTGTGGGATATACGGGTACTAGTTTTTTGGATGTGGGAACTAGCTACAATACTAAAACAATTGCAGCAGTTGTGATTGGAGGAACTGCTATTACAGGAGGGAAAGGGGGGTATTTAGGGACAATTGCAGGAGCAGTTATTATGACTATTTTGGATGATTTCCTAACGATTGTTAATATACCGGATGCAGGAAGACAAATTGTTCAGGGCGTTATAATCCTGCTTTTGGTTTTAGTATATAGCCGGGAACGTAAGAAAAAATAAATTTAAAAGAGGTAATATGAAAGAATATAGTATTTTGTTGGAAGAAACTCCTCTTACAGAAAAGATGATAGAAGGAGTTTTGGATCGTATAATAGAGCAGATAGATGATGTAGAGAAAATTTTATTAGTTCCGCCAGATATTACCCGGTGTTATTCGGGAGGTGGACAAATTACAGCATATCTGTATTGGAAGCTTTCGAAAAGGACAGAGGTGTTTATTATGCCGGCGGTGGGGACTCATCGTGCGATGACACGGGATGAGCAGAAGAATTTTTTTGATCCTGCAATACCGGAAGAAGTGTTCCTTTATCATGATTGGAAAAGTGATACGGTGAAGTTAGGAACGATACCAGAAACTTTTTGCGAAAGTGTATCAAACGGAAAATATGTAAAAGAAATTTCGGTAGAAACGGATCGGAGGTTGTTGGATAAAAGTTTTGATTTGATTTTATCTATTGGTCAAGTAGTTCCGCACGAAGTAGTAGGAATGGCGAATTACACAAAAAATATACTGGTTGGCTTAGGTGGAAGAGGGATGATTAATGAGAGCCATATGATGGGAGCTGTCTGTAACCTTGAAACTATTATGGGGGAAATCAATACACCGGTGAGGAAAGTTTTTGACTACGCGGAAGAGGAATTTTTGAGTCAAATTCCAATAGTATATATTTTGACGGTTGCGTGTGAAGAACATGGAAATTCGGCAATATACGGAATCTTTACAGGTGATAGTAGAAGGGTATTTGAACAGGCAGCAGCTCTTGCAACCAAGAAGAATATAACATTTGTTTCTAAGCCCGTAAAAAAAGTGGTAGCTTGGTTAGAGCCAAAGGAATTCACATCTTTTTGGGTAGGGAATAAAGCTATTTACAGGACGCGTATGATAATTGAAGATGGGGGAGAACTTTTGATAATAGCACCGGGTGTTAAAACATTTGGTGAAAATTCAGAAGTTGATGCATTGATTAGGAAATATGGTTATAATGGCACACCATATACGATGGATTTAGTTAGGCAGGGTATTTTTAAGGGGATGGAAATGGTAGCAGCCCATATGATTCACAGTTCATCAGAGGGGCGGTTTACTATTACTTATGCAGTAAATCCTCAAAATATGACTAAGGAAGAAATAGAGAGTGTTGGATGGAGTTTTATGGATGCATCGGAAGCTTTGTTAAAGTATCCCCTAGATCAAATGAAAGAGGGGTATAATAAAATGAAAGATGGCGAGGAAGTGTATATGGTAAAAGCCCCAGCTTTGGGAGTGTGGAAGATTTTACCGTCCTAATAGTGGAACTCCCACAGATTTGACTAAATTCCTTGACAAACCCGCCCCCCAACGCTATACTAAATAGGCAATTCATTTATAACCCAGTCATAAGCTTTCCACGCAGCCGGGGAGATAGCGGTGCCCTGAACCTGCAATCCGCTCCAGCAGGGGTGATACCTCGCCTCGGGCAGAACATTGCGGAGCTGCCTTATGTAAGTGGCGTTGACGTTTGGGTCTTACGCAACGGGAATCTGTGAACCGTGTCAGGACAGGAATGTAGCAGCACTAAGCAGAAGCTCTCGTGTGCCGTAAGGCAGCCTGGATCGAGCTAACTGCATGAGTAACGTCCGTGATGCCTGCACAAAGCAAGGTGCGTGGATTTTATAATGAATATATGAGACCTGAGAAAAAGCAGCGCGGATCTGGCGGTGTATTCTCAGGCCTTTTTCGTTTTTATTTTACACTTGCCCCAATATTCCCTTTGCGCTATAATTACAAAATGGGTATAATATAACCATTCCTGCGTATCAGTGCCCACACGGCCGGTATGCAGAGTCTGACACTCTGAAATGGAGGAACGCAATATGAGAAGAATAGGAATCTTAACCAGCGGTGGCGACTGCCAGGCATTAAACGCTACTATGCGCGGTGTGGCAAAATCCTTATATAATATGCTGGATGATGTAGAGATCATTGGTTTTGAGGACGGTTATAAGGGGCTGATGTATGCAGATTACCATATTATGAAGCCATCCGATTTTTCCGGTATTCTCACTCAGGGCGGAACGATCCTGGGAACTTCCCGCCAGCCTTTTAAGCAGATGCGTGTGCCGGATGAGAATGGTCTGGATAAGGTAGAATCTATGAAGCATACCTATAGAAAGCTGAAACTCAGCTGTCTGGTCGTTCTCGGCGGAAACGGAAGCCAGAAAACAGCCAATCTCCTCAGCGAGGAGGGCCTTAACGTGGTTTCCCTGCCCAAAACCATTGATAATGATCTCTGGGGAACGGATATGACCTTCGGATTTCACAGTGCAGTGGAGATTGCGACCAATTCCATTGACTGTATCCATACCACAGCCGCTTCCCATGGCCGTGTATTTATTGTAGAGGTTATGGGGCATAAGGTAGGCTGGCTTACCCTTTATGCAGGCATTTCTGGCGGAGCCGACATTATCCTTCTTCCTGAAATCCCATATGATATCAACGTAGTCTGCGATGCGATCACAAAGCGTTCCAAAGCAGGCAAGCGCTTTTCTATTCTGGCAGTGGCAGAGGGGGCTATTTCAAAAGAAGATGCCGGCATGACGAAAAAGGAATTAAAGGAAAAGAAAAAGAACGGAGTGGTTTATCCGTCGGTTGCCTATGAGATTGGAGCAAGAATCCAGGAGGTGACAGGAAGCGAGGTCCGCGTCACTGTTCCAGGACATATGCAGCGAGGAGGAGAACCCTGTCCTTACGACCGTGTGCTTGCTACCAGACTGGGTGCGGCTGCAGCCAGACTGATTGCAGATGAGGAATATGGCTATATGGTGGCTTTAAAAAATAATGAGATTACCAAGGTGCCTCTCTCTGAGGTGGCAGGTAAATTAAAGACCGTGGATCCTGGATGCTCCATGATAAAGGAGGCAAAAATGGTCGGGATCAGTTTCGGAGACGAATAAGGAGCAGGCCCTATGTCATATATGGCTTTATACCGGAAATGGCGGCCGGTGTCCTTTGAGGATGTTAAGGGCCAGGATCCGGTAGTACAGACACTAAAAAATCAGATTACTTCAGATCGGATCGGTCATGCCTATCTGTTCTGCGGAACCAGAGGTACGGGAAAAACCAGTATTGCAAAAATCTATGCCAGAGCAGTAAACTGTGAGCATCCGATCGATGGAAGTCCATGCAACCAGTGTGCTTCCTGCCGCTCCATTTTAGAGGGAAGCTCTATGAATGTGGTGGAGATAGATGCGGCTTCCAACAATGGCGTGGAAAATATCCGGGATATCAGGGAACAGGTACAGTATCCGCCGACAGAGGGAAAATACAGAGTTTACATCATTGATGAGGTTCACATGCTTTCCATTGGAGCCTTCAATGCTTTGTTAAAAACATTGGAGGAGCCGCCGGCTTATGTGATTTTTATTCTGGCGACTACAGAGGTTCATAAGATTCCTATTACGATTTTATCCCGATGCCAGAGATATGATTTTAAGCGCATTTCTCTGGAAACCATTGCAGACCGGTTAAGAGAGCTGACTCAGGCAGAGCAGATCCAGGCAGAAGATAAGGCGCTAATGTATATTGCAAAGGCTGCTGATGGCTCTTTGCGAGACGGCTTAAGCCTGCTTGATCAGTGTGTTGCCTTCCATTACGGCAAACTTCTGACTTATGAAAATGCCCTTGAGGTTCTGGGGGCAGTGGATTCCAGCGTATTCAGCCGTATGTTCAATGCGGTTGCAGATGGGAGAACCCGCGACTGCATCACAGAACTGGAAGAAATTGTAATTCAGGGCCGGGAGCTGGGACAGTTTGTTACAGATTTCATCTGGTATCTGCGAAATCTTCTTCTGGTTCAGAGTGCAGATGATCCGGAGGGGTTAGTGGATCTGTCGGAAGAGAATCTAAAGCAGCTGAAGGCAGATGCTGTTAAGACAGACGGAAATACCCTTATGCGCTATATACGGGTATTTTCAGATTTGTCCAGCCAGCTGCGCTATGCCAGCCAGAAACGTGTTTTGCTGGAAGTCGCTTTGATCCGTCTGACACACCCGGCTATGGAGCCGGATCTGGATTCTGTTTTACAGAGGATTCATCAGCTGGAGGAACAGTTAGAGGATATAGAGGCCAGAGGAATCAGCGCAGGCCAGGGGACTTATGGAGCGGCAGGCAGTATGGCTGCCTTTGGAACTTGTGGCCTTCCGGGGCAGCCGTCAGCCGGCTCCGATCCTGCAGGCAGTTTGCAGCAGTCCCCTTCCGGTGATTCGGGACAGACGTCTGCCGGAATTTCAATGGGTTCAGCGGCAGAAACCATTTCCCTTCCCAAAGCGCAGCTGGAGGATTTAAACCTCATACGCAATGAATGGGCCAAAATTGTCCGCAGCATCGGCGGCGGAGCCAGATCCTATCTGCGGGATACCGTAGTGGAACCCGGAGGGGAAGGCTGTCTTACCATTGTATTTTTAGACCCTATGAGCTATGATATGGGCAAGCGCCCTACGGTGATTGGAGAATTGGAGCGGAAAGTAGAGGCTGCCTACGGCAAATCCATTTATTTTAAAACAAGACTGGCAGGCCGGGGTGAACGTCTGGATACTATTTACGTTACAAAAGAGGATCTGGAAGAAAAGATCCATATGGATATTACTTACGAAGACTGATATATTTTCATATAAAACAGGCCTGTAAAGGCCAGACAGAAAGAGGAGGAACATCACCATGGCAAAACGTGGCGGATTCCCGGGCGGTATGCCGGGAAATATGAATAATCTTATGAAGCAGGCACAGCGTATGCAGCGCCAGATGGAAGAGACAACAAAGGCATTAGAGGAAAAGGAATATACAGCAGCAGCAGGCGGCGGAGCGGTAACAGTAACGGTTTCCGGCAAAAAGGAAGTAGTTTCTGTTAAGCTGGCAGAAGAGGTAGTGGATCCGGATGATATTGAGATGCTTCAGGATCTGATCGTGGCAGCTACCAATGAGGCCTTCCGCCAGATGGAGGCCGACAGTGCAGAGGCCATGTCCAGACTGACCGGAGGACTGGGCGGTGCTTTAGGCGGAGGCTTTCCTTTCTAATGGATTATTACAGCAGTCAGATCAGCAGACTGATCGAAGAATTGTCCAAGCTCCCCGGAGTAGGCGCAAAATCTGCTCAAAGACTTGCGTTTCATATCATAAATATGCCTAAGGAGCAGGTAGAACAGCTGGCAGGAGCCATGACCGGCGCCAGAAATAATGTCCGCTACTGCAAAGAGTGCTTTACGCTCACAGACAAGGAGCTTTGTCCAATCTGCAGCAGTACAAAACGCGACCACAGTACGATTATGGTAGTAGAAAACACCCGCGACCTGGCGGCTTATGAGAAAACCGGCAAATATAACGGAGTCTATCATGTGCTCCATGGAGCGATTTCTCCCATGCTGGGGATTGGCCCTAATGATATTAAGCTGAAGGAGTTAATGCAGCGCCTTCAGTCGGATGTGGAGGAAGTTATTATTGCAACCAATTCCAGTCTGGAAGGCGAAACGACAGCAATGTATATCAGCAAGCTGATCAAGCCGACCGGGATCAGAGTTACACGGATCGCCAGCGGTGTGCCCGTAGGCGGAGATCTGGAATACATCGACGAGGTAACGCTGCTTCGGGCGCTGGAAGGAAGGACCGAGCTTTAAAATGCCGCTTACGGCAGGGAGATGCATAAGATGGATAAATATGAGTTTAATTTAAGGATTGATCAGATTAAGAAGAAAATTGCCTCAGAAGATTTTGAGACAGCGATGAAGATCGCGGATACCATTGACTGGAGAAGAGTCCGCAATATCAATATCCTGTCTATGGTTTCCGGGGTTTATGAAAAAAATGGAGAATATCAGGAAGCAAAGGATATTCTTCTTCTGGCTTTTGAACGGGCCCCTATGGGAAAGCGCCTTCTGTACAAGCTGGCCGAGCTGGCAATTAAAGAAGGAAGTCCGGATGAGGCAGAGGATTATTACCGGGAATTTTGTGAGCTGGCTCCGGAAGACCCCAGACAGTACATTCTGCGCTATTTGATTTTGGGAGCTAAGGGAGCGCCGGTAGAGCAGCTGATCCATACTCTGGAGCAGTACTGCAATGTAGAACTGGATGAGAAATGGCTTTATGAGCTGGCAGAGCTTTATAATGCGGCCCATATGGAGCAGCTTTGTGTGATGACCTGTGACAAGATTATGCTTATGTTTGGGACAGGAAAATATGTAGACAAGGCGATTGACTTAAAGGTTCAGTATGCTCCCCTTACAGACTATCAGATGGATCTGGTGGAAAATAAGGATAAATATGAGGCTCGATTGAAGGCTGTAGAAACAGAATATAATAAGAAAAAGCCTATGGTTCTTCCGATTGATGAGGAAGATGCACAGACAGAGCAGGAAGCAGAGGATGCTTATGTGTATCAGCAGGAAGCAGCCTATACAAAAGAGCCTGAACCGGAAGAGAAAGTTTTAGAGGAGCAGCCAGAGACGGTGTTTGACGACGAAGAAACAGGGGAAGAAGAAGCCTTTTCCAATGCTGTACAGGAGCCTGAAGAGGAACAGGAACTGTCCTGTGAGGAAGAAGAATCAGAAGCGGACAGTGAGCCGGAGGTGTCTTCTGAGCCGGAAGTCGTTTCCGGCTCATCAAAAGAAGACGAAACTCTCCGTGCACAGCTTCACGAGGCCGAAGCTCAGGAGAATCTTGCGAAGGAAATGTCCCGGCTGGCAGAGGAGCATGGATACAGCGAGGAAACTCAGGCGGCCCAGACACAGGTGCTGGCGGATATACGTCATTTGAAAAAAGGACCGATGTATAGCGGATCAAATCATCTGATGATTGAGGCAGATGAACCGGAAAAGGGTTTTGAGCTGGCGGTAAAGACATTAAAACGGATTCATCAGGAAACAGGCGCTAAAAATCAGGCTGCAAAGATTACAGGAGCCCGTTTAAATAACAGAGGAATTTTTACTCTGTCAGACAAGCTTACGGGAAAAGACCTGATTATCGAACAGGCCGGAGATATGAATGAGTCGATTCTTCAGGAGCTCAATCAGCTTATGGCAAGAGATGAAACCGGTATGAGTGTGGTGCTGATCGATACCGCAGAGCGTTTGGAGGAGCTCCACAAAACCTATCCGGGACTGGCTAAGAGGTTTGAGTGCATTGGGACCTCTGTGAAGGAGCAGGAGAAAGAAGCAGAGCCGGATAACCGTCCGGTTCGTGCGGTGAGGCTTCATGAAGCTCCTGCATCTGCGGCGCCTGTCCGCACGATAAAGACAGTTGAGCAGGAAGCGGCAGAGGCAGAGAAGGATATTCTTCCGTCCCGTCCTGCGTATCAGGCAGCTTTCCGTCCTTCTGAAATGGAAGAAGAGAAGAGGCTGGCAGCACCATCCGGAAAAGCCGGCGAAACAGGAGAAGCTGCACAGGCAGCGAAGCCGGCTGCGGCGAAACGCAGACAGGTAATTCCTCTGGTTCCCGAACCTCCGGTACAGACTGAGAAAGAGCCTGTTTCAGAAGAACCTGAGCAGGAAATGGATATTGATGAGTTTGCAAAATATGCCTGTGAATATGCCGGCAGTATTGACTGCAGTATTTCAGGAAAGAGCATGCTGGCTCTTTATGAACGAATCGAAATTATGGAAGAGGATGGGGAAAAGCTGACAAAGGCTGCTGCAGAAGCGCTGATCGAAGAGGCGGCAGATAAGGCAGAAAATCCGTCATTATTCAAAAAAATGACAGGGCTTTTCTCTTCCAAATATGACAAAGCAGGACTTCTTATTCTGAAAGAGGAGCATTTTATATGAAGAAACAGATTCGTTTGATTGCCCTTGATCTGGATGGTACGCTTTTAGATGATCAGAAACAGCTGTCGGAAAATAATATACAGGCCCTGGCGGAATGTGCCCGTCGGGGCATACAAGTTGTACCGGCTACCGGACGCCCGGCAGATGGGATTCCAAAGGAACTTCGCTCTATTCCCGGAGTTCGTTATGCCATTACGACCAATGGCGGTGCAGTGGTGGATCTGGAAACCGGAAGGCGGTTAAGTCAGTGCGTTCTTTCTAATGAACAGGTGCTTCGGATTTTGGATATAGTCAGACAGTACCATGTGATGTATGACCCATATGTACAGGGACGCGGTATTACGCAATCCAGTTTTTTTGAACATATGGAAGAATTTGGAATTAGTCCGGCTGTTCAGAAATTGGTGAGAGCTACCAGAGATGTAGTGCCGGATATTTATCAGTATATGGTTGAAACAAAAAACTGTGCTGAAAAGATAAACGTTTTTCTGGCAGATCTTTCAGACAAAGAGATTTTGCGGGAAGAGCTGTCTTCTGTTGAAGGCCTTGCGATCAGCTCCTCCATGTATAATAATCTGGAGATAAATGCAGAGGCGGCTACCAAGGGAAATGCACTCTTGTGGCTGGCAGATCATCTTGGTATCCCCAGGGAAGAAACAATGGCTTTTGGAGATGGTGAAAATGATATTTCCATGCTGAAAGCGGCTGGAACTGGGGTTGCTATGGGAAATGCTTCTGATCATGTTAAGGCTGCTGCAGATGAGGAAACACTTACAAATGAGCAGGATGGAGTGGCAGCTGCCATTCAAACCTGGATACTTAAATAATAAAGACCGAAAGAAGTAAGGCATGATAATGGAACACTGGCTGCCCATTGCGGCAGCCGTATTTTTGATAGGAATGGTTTTATATGGCCATCATAGAGGCTTTTTGAGACAATGCGTTTCAGTGGGCGCACTGGTACTTACTATTTGTCTTGTGAAGATAGTCACGCCATCAGTGACAGAATTTATTGAGAGCAATCCTCAGATCCACAGCCGGGCAGCCGAGATCATTTTGACAGCATCCGGTTGGAATGAATCGGGGGAGGACAACATACAGGCGCCGGCCTCTCAGAGAACAGTCATTGAAGGATTGAAATTGCCCCAGTTTATAAAGGATATGCTGATAGAAAATAATAACAGCGAGTTTTACAATATTTTGGGAGTGGAGCAGTTTACAGAATATATTACAGCATGTCTGGCTGATATGGCAATCCATGTTGTCTGCAGTGTGCTTATTTTTATTTTAAGCTATGTCCTGATCCGTTTTTTGATTTGCTGGCTGGATCTGATTGCGAGACTTCCCATTATATGCGGTTTAAATCAGCTGGCGGGAGCCTTTCTGGGATTGGCTCAGGGGCTTTTGATTTTATGGATTGCAGGCATAGTGCTGAAATTTTTTGAAGCCGCACCCATAGGACAGATCCTTGAACAGCAGATTCGCGCCAGCAGCTGGCTTTCGTTTCTGTATCAATACAATCCCCTGGATTTTCTGCTTAGCGGTTTTATAAGAGGAAAATTTTAATAAAGGCTGTATATTTGTGCGCTGCCGTATATTTACGGAAGCGCATATTTAATATATTCACATAATAATATCTTCAATTGTAACTATTCAGAACGGGCATCTTCTTGTCCGGCAAAGCCGAACAAGAAGCATCGGAGATTCCTCCGATGTGAAAACTGTCTGGAAAATCCGCTTACAAGCAAGCTTGACACGGATTTTTCTGCCAGTTCTCCCGCCGTCCTGAATAGTTACCTTCAATTTAAATAATTCAAGTGTAAACAGCAAGTTTATGCTGCGATCGGCTCTGTTTTTTAAATCACTATATATAGGAATATGTTTGTAAAATGCGCATATATTGTGGTTTGGGCTTGGGCGTAAACTTCCGTTAAAAATTGTTGAAAAAAATGGAACAAATTCCCTTGACATTTAAACGGTAAAATGCTATATTATAATTCCACTGCGAAAACAGTGGAAATGACTTTGAAAAAAGTTAAAAAAGTTGTTGACAGATACAGTTGCTTATGATAAGATATAAAAGTTGCTGTTGAGAACAAAAAGCAACAACGAAAAATAAAATAAAAAAGTTGTTGACAAGCAAAACGACTTATGATAAAATATCAGAGTTGCTTGCGAGCGACAACAAAGAAGTTCCTTGAAAATTGAAGATTAAACAGTATGTAAAACCCTGAAAATTCTAACAATTC
>OHPG01000055.1_pt1 | contig 93983 bp, 81 predicted proteins | sample 1577751 | NCBI WGS metagenome assembly OHPG01 (sample SAMEA3879548, study PRJEB24766) | human gut metagenome | biome: human-associated habitat; feature: feces | place: USA | collected 1985/1987
ATCGACTTTTTGAAATTTTCTTCAAAAAACACTTGACTTTTTATTAGCAGGCTTTCTGTTTGGGGGAGAATATGCGAACCGTTTGGTGAAAGAGGATGGGATATGGAAATTTTCGGAAATCCGATTTGATCTGTGTTACGCAAAGGGCAATACTATATTTGTGAAAGACAGATGGACATTAATGGATGAGAGTGCCTACTGCGGACATGAACCAATGATTAATCCGGACATTGATAATCCGTGGAAGGTGATTCCTGTTGACGATGAACCACAGGGCAATGAAGAAAAGATATTTGAATTATTGTATAAATACGCTTATGCGTTTGACCATAATGACTATAAGTTCATGACTGAGTTTACAACGGATAACTTTTATATTGCCGCCAGATTTGAGGAAGGGGTACTCTGGTCAGATAAGCCGGATACGGCTGATCTCGTTGGTTACCGCCAGGTAAGTGATTTCCTAAGGTCAAAATTTCACAAGGAGGCCAAAATGATGCATTCCTGCCGCATGGGCAGAATCCTGTTCAAAGAGGATATGGCGGTTGCTTATATGCCAAGAGGAGAGGACCACCGGCTGAAAAACCGTGTTATGAATCGGGATAACGTGCATTGTATCTGCACAACGGCAATTCATACAGTATATGCTAAATTTGATAGATATACAAACCAGTGGAACATGTTTAAATATAATGTGAACCCAATCCCCACTATATTTACCCAAGCCGAGGATGATTGTCTGGAATTTCATGAATACTTTGGAGGATGCTTGTGAAGAACTACAGGAACGTAATGTCGGATTTTTTAATCTGTTACGAATTGGGAAATTGGGATAATTGCAAGGAGCTGGTCAATGACGATATTGTACTGGAATCTACATTGGCTGGAACCCATAGGGGAATAGAAGAAATTAAATCAGCCCTGCAACTGCCAAAGGAACATAATATCAGCAATATGGTCATTACCAATTTGATACATAGGGAAGCGGACGGACATGACATAGTGTGGTGTTATATGCACCATATGACCGGGGTTTATCAGGGCAGACAGTTGTTTCCGCTTATTTATGGAGGAAAATTGTATTTTGATATTTGTAATAACAGGATTACGAATATTAAATTTGAACTGGGCTATGAATATGGGAATACCTGGGCAATGAACGGGATTTGGAAATTTTATGAAGAGACAAAGAATACGCATTTGATTTCTGCGGATGCTTTAAGGCTGGGTGGAGAGACACGCGGTTTAAGGGATTTGGTAAATCGGTTTTTTTGGTCCGTTGATCATATGGATAGGGCGTTGTTTCAGAAGCTTTGCAGTAGAGATGTTGAAATCATCAAATCCGGAATTGACAGCAGTATATATAAAAAAGATGGTGTTTTCGATGTTGACCGATATCTGCGATTTGAAAAGGATTTTTATGAACAGAATCTGTACAGCATACATATTGTGGATGAGTCGGATATTGACCCGTTCCATAAGAAAATCACATGCTGGCATTTAAGCCCGGGACGTCCGGGAACAAAGCATTATGGAGCCAATACTATTTATATGCAGTTTTATGATGAAATAATTGATGTGGAGTTCCACAGGGATAAGGACGGTTGGAAAATTGGGAAAGTAATCTTCACAGCCAAGTCCAATCAGGCGGAATATAGTCCAAAGTTTCTGATGTTGTGATTTGGGAGAAAAAAGCCGGGATGCCTGCAGGAGAGGAGACGTATATGAAATACACAAAACTTGGATGCTCTGATTTGACGGTTTCACGCATCTGCATGGGATGTATGGGATTCGGAGATCCGGGGAAAGGGCAGCACAGCTGGACCCTGGATGAGGGACGTTCCCGTGAAATCATAAAGCACGGCCTGGAGCAGGGGGTGAATTTCTACGACACGGCAGTCGGATACCAGGGGGGAACCAGCGAACAGTATGTAGGGCGTGCGCTCAGGGATTTTGCGGGGCGTGAAGAGGTGGTGGTGGCCACCAAATTCACACCCCGGACAAAAGAGGAGGCGGAGAAGGGAATCAGCGGGCAGGAGCATATTGAGCGGATGTTGAACCGCAGCCTTAAAAATCTCGGTATGGACTATGTGGATTTGTATATATACCATATGTGGGATTACCAGACCCCGCTCTATGAAATTATGGACGGATTAGACCGCATGGTGAAAGCCGGTAAGGCGCGGTATATCGGAATCTCCAACTGCTACGCATGGCAGCTTGCCAAAGCCAACGCATTGGCGGAAAAGGAAGGATTTGCAAAATTTATATCCGTCCAGGGGCATTATAACCTCATGTTCCGTGAGGAGGAGCGGGAAATGATACCTTACTGCCGTGAGGAGAACATAGCGCTTACACCGTACAGTGCGCTGGCGGGAGGCCGGCTGTCAAAGCGGCCGGGCGAGATTTCAAAGCGTCTGGAAGAAGACAGCTATGCAAGGCTTAAGTACGATGGTACCGCTCGGCAGGATCAGGTTGTCATAGGGCGTGTTGTGGAATTGGCTGATAAATACGGTGTTTCCATGACAGAGGTTGCCCTGGCCTGGCTTTTGGAAAAGGTGACAGCACCTGTGGTCGGAATGACGAAAATCCATCACATGGAAGACGCGGTGAAGGCAGTGGATTTCAATCTTACATCCGGGGAGACAGCATATTTGGAGGAGGCCTATGTTCCTCACAGACTGGTGGGGGTCATGGCGCAGAATACCCGGGAGGCAAGCGGCAAAGAACATGTGTGGTCTGTGAAGGAGGATTATGTATTATAAAACACTTAAAGGGTTTCCTGAGCATTTCCTCTGGGGGGCTTCCACCTCGGCATACCAGATAGAAGGCGCATATAATGAGGACGGAAAGGGCATGTCCGTCCAGGATATCTATGAAACACCGGAGGGAATTACGGATTTTAAGGCTGCAAGCGACCATTACCATCACATGAGGGAAGATGTGAAGCTGATGGCTGATCTGGGAATGAAGGCATACCGCTTTTCCATTGCATGGACCAGGATTATTCCGGACGGGGATGGTGACGTGAATGCGGAAGGAATTAAGTTCTACAATGACCTGATTAACGAGCTGGTTTCATATGATATTGTTCCGATCGTAACCATGTATCATTTTGATCTGCCGCTAAAACTGCATAAAAAGGGCGGATGGGGAAACCGAAAAACAATTGATGCGTTTGAGCGGTACGCAAAGATTTTATTTGAGAACTTTGGAGACCGGGTAAAATATTGGCTGACCATTAATGAGCAGAATGTGATGATTAACCATCCCAATGCCATGAATCCCGGAAGAATTCCTTCCAAAAAAGAACTGTATCAGCAGTGCCACCATATGTTCCTGGCGGGGGCGAAGGCAACCCTGCTGTGCCATAAGATGTGTGAAGGCGGTAAAATCGGTCCGGCTCCGAACATTACCGCAGTCTATCCGGAAAAGTGCAATCCTGCGGATGTGATTGCGGCAGATAACTGGGAGAGCATCCGCTGCTGGATGTATCTGGATATGGCTGTATATGGGAGATATAATTCTCTGGCATGGTCTTACCTGGCAGAAAAGGGATTCACTCCTGTGATGGAGGATGGGGATATGGAAATCCTCAAAAAAGCAAAACCGGATTTTCTTGGCGTCAACTATTATGCTACCGCTACTGTCAGCGCCAGTAAAAACGATGGAATGGACTGCCAGCCCAGAAATGGGGACCAGCAGGTCATGATTGGGGAAGAGGGGGTTTACCGCGCCGGAGATAACCCTTACTTAGAAAAGACCGAATACGGCTGGATGGTGGATTCTGTGGGGCTGCGTGTCACACTCAGGCGTATCTATGACCGGTACCAGCTTCCACTTCTTATTACGGAGAACGGACTTGGCGCGGCGGACATATTAAATGAAGATGGAACAGTACATGATCCATACAGGATTGTGTATCTGGAACGCCATTTTAAACAGGCGCAGCTTGCCATTACAGACGGGGTGGATTTAATCGGATACTGTCCGTGGTCCTTCATGGATTTAGTCAGCACACATCAGGGATACGGAAAGAGGTATGGGTTTGTCTATGTCAACCGGGATGAGGCGGACTTAAAAGATATGGGAAGAATCAAAAAGGACAGTTTTTACTGGTATCACCAGGTGATTACCACAAATGGAGCGATTTTGGATTAACAGGAATCAGAAGGAAGACTGTTGTGTCAAGAGAGGGAGCTTGGGACAGCGGTCTTTTTTTGCCAAAAGTGGCATCATTCTTGCTTGATTATTGAGCAGGAAGCATTTGCTTTAGATGAAACGGACAAGGGGAGACTATGTTTTCAAATAAAGATTTACAAAAACTGATTGCGCCTCTAATTGTGGAGCAGATTTTACTTATGCTGGTGGGAATTGCTGACACAGTCATGATTTCCTATGCAGGAGAAGCAGGTATATCCGGAGTGGCCCTTGTGGATATGGTGAATTACCTGATTATCACAGTACTGTCAGCAGTGGCCACGGGTGGTGCCGTGGTAGTATCCCAATATCTTGGAAGAGAAGAGCGAGAGAATGCCAACCGGACGGCCTCCCAGCTTTTTTCAATCGCATTTTTAATATCTGTGGGAATTACGGCATTGTGTCTTTTATTTTGTAGGGAGATATTAGGCGCACTGTTTGGAGGCGTAGAAGCAGAGGTTATGAGGGCGGCGCAGGATTATCTGCTCATTACATCATGTTCCTTTCCCTTTTTAGGAATCTATAATTCATCATCAGCATTGTTCCGTTCTATGAACAGAACAAAAATAATCATGTATGTATCATTTTTGATGAATGTTATAAATGTGGCTGGAAATGCAGTTGGGATATTTATTTTTCATGCAGGAGTAGCAGGTGTGGCTGTCCCAACGCTTCTGTCAAGGGTGGTGGCGGCAATTATTATGCTGATTTTGTCTATGCAGTCAAAGTATGAAATTTGCATCACCTGGAAGAATCTGGTTTCCTGGAATCAGGGAATAGCGGTGCGGGTTCTGAAAATAGCGGTTCCCAACGGGGTGGAAAACGGTCTGTTCGCATTGGGAAGAGTACTTGTGACCAGTATCGTTGCACTGTTTGGAACCACCCAGATTGCGGCCAATGGAGTGGCCGGAAGTATAGATCAGATTGCCTCAATCGCAACAAATGCCATGAATCTGGCAATTATACCGGTGGTGGGACAGTGTATTGGAGCAGGAGAATATGACCAGGCTACTTATTATACAAAAAAGTTTATGAAAATCACCTATGTGTTAATTGGTGGTATGGGCGGCATTGTAATAGTCATTCTTCCATTTATTCTTGGCTTTTATGAGTTGTCGGAAGAAACCTGCAGAATCAGTGTTTTGCTGATTACTCTTCATAACGTGCTGGCATTCCTGCTTCATCCGACATCATTTGTACTTGCCAACAGCCTAAGGGCTGCGGGTGATGTGAAAATTACTATGTACATAGGAATCGGCTCTATGGTGGTCTTCCGGCTTGGGACGGCAGTATTGTTTGGAATCATATTTAGGATGGGAGTAGCAGGAGTATGGGCCGCAATGGGAATGGACTGGTTTGCCAGAACCATAGCGTTTTCCATACGGTATAAGAGCGGGAAATGGAGATGCGTAAAGGTAATATAGGTTTATATAATGTGCCAGAATATGTGTCAGAAATATTGTGCCAAATTGTTTTGGCATGAAACTTGCGTTCTGGATTGTGACATGGTTTATGACTTGGGAGGGCAGTTTCTCTCAAGGAAAAATAAAAAGGAGAGGAATTTTTTATGAGAAATCAGGATGTATCGCAGTGGAAGGTAGCAGTACTTGGAGCGGGAAGCATGGGACAGTGCATAGCACAGTTTATGGCTATGAACAGCCATCAGGTATTCCTGTATAACCGGACCCCGTCAAATTTAGCGAATGCGTTGGTTCAGATGGAAAATAACCTTCAGACTCTGGTATCGCTGGGGCAGATGAAAGCAGAGGATATTCCGGACATCATGAACCGGATTGCGGGAAGCAGTGACCTGAAGGGTTCTGTGGAACAGGCTGATATTGTAATTGAAAACCTGGCTGAGTCAGAGGAGGTCAAAAAAAACATTTTTACCCAATTAGATGAATACTGTGACAAGGATGTAATTCTGTCCAGTGATACATCAACCATGGATATTTTTAGCTTTTTGGAGGTATCCCATCCGGAACGCCTGGTCATCACCCATTTTTTTAATCCTGCCCATGTGATGCCGCTGGTAGAACTTGTACGGGGACCTGAGACTTCAGATGAGGTGGCGGGGGCAACAAAACACTTTTTGGAGGATACGGGCAAACAGGTTGCTGTGCTGAATAAATGTATTCCCGGATTTATTCTGAACAGAATCACGCTGTCCGTGTTCCGCGAGGCGGCCCACCTTGTGGAGTCAGGGGTGGCGACACCGGAAGACATTGATAAAGCTGTCACATCTACCTTCGGCCCGCGTTATACGTTTGAGGGACCGTTTGGGCTGAGTGATTTTGCAGGTATTGACATTTATGAACGTTTAGCCACGCTTTTGCCTCCGGTTCTCTGTTCCGACACCGAGTGTCCAAAATTGCTGCACAAAATGGTACAGGAAGGAAAGCTGGGCGTAAAATCCGGCGAGGGATTTTACCGTTACGATGATGAAAAGGCGGCCAGAAGGGACCGGGATTCAAAGATAATGAAAATGCTGGCCGCCATACAGGAAGTAAATAAACGTGGTTAATCAGTTTCAATTCCGAATTCTTCCAATTTTCGGTAGAAGGTCCGCCGGGATATTTCCAGGTACTGGCTGGCTGCGGTACGGTTGTTGCTGCAGGCAGCCAGCGCCTCATATATGTCCTCTTTTGTAATTACTTTGCGTTTCCCGCTTTTGGGATGCCGCGGATTGGACGGATCCAGCGGCGCTTCGGTACCCGAAGGAATATTGAAAGCCGCCTCAGGCAACGGGACAGAGGGTGCGCCGGTACTCCAAGGGACGGCAGCAGCGGTATCCTCCTTCGGAAATGCTTCCCGGAGCGCGGAGACGGAGCTGATATTCTTTAACGCGTTCTTGGGATAGTACCGCTCTGATACATTGTCCAGGATATATTCCGGGAGAATGATATCTCCGGGATATAACTGCACAATGCACTCTATCAGGTTCTGCAGCTCGCGGACGTTGCCAAACCAGTCCATTTGCTGAAGAAGTTCCTTTGCGTTTTCTGAAAAACGCATGATGTTTGGTTTATCAATCCGTCTGGAGATGCTCCGGATAAAATGTTCGGCAAGAGGAACTATGTCATCGCGCCGCTCCCGCAGCGGCATGAGATACAGCTTCATGGTACTGAGACGGTAATATAAGTCTGCACGGAAAAGCTTTTGTGCAATCATGTCGTCAATATTGGCATTTGTTGCGGCAATGATACGGACGTCCACACGTATATTCTTAGAGCTGCCCAGGCGCATCAGCTGCTTGGTTTCGGTTACCCGAAGCAGTTTTGCCTGCAGTTCCAATGGCATTTCCCCGATTTCATCCAGAAAAATGGTGCCTCCGTTGGCAAGCTCAAATTTTCCGATATTGCCGTTCTTGCGGGCGCCGGTAAACGCTCCGGTCTCATAGCCAAACAGTTCACTTTCTACCAGGTCACGGGGAAGAGCGCCGCAGTTTAGGGCAATGAACGGTTTCCCGCGCCGTGCGCTTGCGTTATGAATAGCCTGGGCAAATACATCTTTGCCGGTTCCGCTTTCTCCGAGAATCATGATATTACTGTTGGTTTGCGCCATGCGCTGAGCTTTCTGAATCAGTTTTTTCAAATCGGCATTTTCTCCAATGATATCATGGAAGGTCTTGATTGCACCATTTGCCACCTGTCTGGAAAGCTCAGCAGTCATCTTCTGGGGAGTTGTAAAGTAAAAGACAACGCCATGGGCATTAATCATAGGCTGGTTGAAGGCATCAGTCGAAGCGATGACTTCCACGGTCTTTCCATTGCAGGTCACCTCCAAAGGCTGGTTTGCAATGGTGCGGTGGTTCTGTACGATGTCCCAGAGTTCTTTGTTGGCCGGCAGGGGATCGATGAGATTTTCCGCCGGTTCATAGTATATATTGATGGGCGGAGTCTCAAGGACTTTAAAAAGTTCATCATTATAGTAGGTGGCAAGATTGCGCCCGGAGGTGCTCATCATGTTATCAATGGAAAGAATGCCCTTGCCGCTGCGCTCATAATACATGGTTGCAATGTTGTTAAACTGCAGTGTTATCATCATATCATGGGCTGTTCCTCGGATCATGGTCAGATAATCGTCCCATGCATTGTCCAGAGAAGCAATAATCCCAAGACCGCATTCCTCCATCTGGTCATAAGGTTCATAAGGACTTAGGATGCTGATAGGGGCATAGTAAACGGCATACTTTTTTAATAGGGGAAATTCATTTTCCTCACCGATGGTACACAGGCTTTCACGTCCAATGATTCCCTGCCGGACAGCATTATAACCGATGTTCACCCAGTTGCTTCCTGCCCGGATCCCATCATTCATGAAACGTTCCAGGGTATAATTCTCATGTGCAAAGAGGTCCAGGAGAAGTCCGTCGCGGGAGAATAATCCCATGGCGTAACGGCTTCCATGGCTTATGGATATGGTCTTGCCGATGTAACGCCAGATAAAGGTATACAGGCGGGAGAGCTTCTTCCGCTCAATACTAAGTGTCTCATAAGGAACATAGTCGAAATTTTCGTTTGGCATAGGGGTCACTCCTGTACAAAAATGTGTCATTTACGTTATAATATCATTAAGTATAACACACATGTGTGCCATTTAAAAGAAAAATGACACGTTGACTTTGGGTTTTAAGGAAAATGGGGGAAAATGGCACAAAAAAGTTGGCATGAAAGTTGCATGTTATAAAAGTATAGGCTTTGTAAGAGGGAAGCCGGAGTTTAAAAGGAGGAAGAGATAATGGCAGTGCGCAATAAACCACTTGGAAGGATTGATGTAAATGTAATTGATGATATCTGGAAAGGCAGTATTGATATGCATATACATCCGGGACCGGATCCGCTTGCAGAAAGGCCGGTCGACAGCATACAGGCGGCGCAAATGGCGGAGCGCTCCAAAATGGGAGGAATTGTACTAAAAAGTTTTTCCTATAATACAGTGTCCGATGCATATTTAATCGAAAAGAACCTGACATCCAGCCTTCGCGTATTCGGCAGTGTTGTGATTGGCTACACCACAACCGGCGGCCTGTCCCACGCGTCAGAGACGATTGAAGCCATGGCCAAAATCGGATGTAAGGTTGTGTGGTTTCCGGCTATGGATTCAAAATGGTGCCGGTCCTATCTGGGGAAAGAGGGAGGTATCAGCATCCTTAAGGAGGATGGGATATTAAAGGACGAGGTGCTTGATATATTGGAGCTGGTGAAGCAGTATGACATGGTTGTATGCTCCGGCCATATGTCCTATGAAGAAAGTACAAAGATGTTTGACGCGGCAATACAGAAGGGGATCACGAAGATGGTTGCCACCCATCCGCTGGCAGAGCTGAGCCGCTTTACCCTGGATCAGATTCAGGAACTGGCGGCTAAGGGCGTGTATATTGAACATGTATACGGAACCTTGATGCCTCGTCTGGGGAGCATGGATCCTAGCGATTATGTTGATTGCGTGAAACTGGTTGGCGCTGACAGGTGTATCATGGGAACAGATCTGGCACAGGTATGGGACATGACGCCCGCCGATGGCATGCGCCACTTTATAGCAATGATGATTCAGTTTGGGTGCACACCGGCAGAGGTGGAAGCAATGAGTAAAAAGAACCCGGCGAAATTGCTGGGGATGGAGGAAGGACAGGAGGAACAGTGATGAGTGATTTAAAAGATAAAAAATTTGGATTTTTGGGCTGGGGAGCTATTGGATTTCCAATCTGCCATGGACTGGTAAAAAGTGGATATACGGTATATCTGCCAGTATATAGAAGGAAGAGTGCGCAGAGGCACGGATTTTCAGGGTTGGTTCCGGACGAAAAATCAAAGACAGAGGCAATAGACTGGATGCTGGGAAATGGAGGTATTGCCGCTGCTTCCCAGAGAGAGCTTCTGGAAAACAGTGACATTTTAGTGTTTTCACTGCCAAAATCCCAGCAGGTGGAAGAGGTGGTGCTGGGCAAGGATGGTGTTATGGAGGTGTGTAAGCCGGGAACCATAATCATTGATATGACCTCGGCAGATGCGGTCAGCACGAAAAAGCTTGCCGCGATCCTTGAAAAAAAGGGGATAGAGCTGTTAGATGCCCCGGTGAGCGGAGGAACCTCCGGCGCGGCGGCACAGACATTGACAATCATGTGCGGCGGCAAAGAGGACACATTCCTTGCGGTAAAGCCGGTGCTGGATGTGATGGGGGCTCCGGATAAGGTGACCTACATGGGGCCCAACGGTTCCGGCGATATGATTAAATGTGCAAATAATTTTCTTTCGGCCTGTTGCGCGGCCGCGACAACGGAGGCGGTCGCGGTATGCGCCAAAGCCGGTATCGATCCGCATTTGGCGGTACAGGTAATTGGCACCAGTGGAGGAACCAACCATGCGGCAACCATGAAATTCCCCAATATTGTGTTTCCGGGAAAAAACTGGAATTTTTCCTTAGGGTTGATGAGCAAGGATGTGGGTTTGTTTAATTCCGCAAGCAAGGATATGGGAATCCCCTCCCTGTTCGGCAATCTTACGGCGCAGATACTGGCAATCCCCAAAGCGGAAGAAGGGGATGACGCGGATTGTATTCAGGTGCAGAAACTGTATGAGCGGTGGGCGAAGGTAGAACTTTGCGGTATTGATAATGAAAAATAAAGAGGACAGATTATGGCCCTGAAACCATTGGATGGAATAAGAATCGTGGAGATGGGAACCACAGAAGCAGAAGGGATAGCCGCTCTTCTGCTTTCTGATTATGGAGCGGAGGTAATCCGCCTGGAGTTCCCGAAGGAAGAGAAGGAAGAAAACAGTCAGGACTATCGTGTCTGTGACAGAGGAAAAATGAGAGTCCGTTTCCGACCGGATGAGCCGGACGACAGAAAATGGCTGGAGAAACTGCTTACCCGGGTTGATGCGGTTGTGACATCTGTGCCAGATATACGGATGTCACAGTGGAATCTGGATGTTGACACATTGTGCAGCAGAAATCCAGGAATGGTATATACATCTGTAACCGGTTATGGACAGACAGGTCCTTATGGGAATGGACGTTTGTATGATGAGGCCACAATCCAGGCGGAATCAGGCTTCATGTCAATCACGGGCCCGGAACATGGAGACCCTGTGCGCAGCGGGAGTGATTTTGCCACATTTGCCGCAGGGGCTAATGCCTGCATCGGGACGCTTATGGCGCTCATCGACGCACAGCGCACCGGCAGGGGAAGGCGGGTTGACGTATCAATGATGGATTCGGTTCTATACGGCCTGGAAAACCAGTTCAGTGTATATCTGAAATCGGAGCATATTCCGGAGCGGCTTGGGAATCATTACGCGCTTTCCGCCCCTGTTGGGGATTTTACGTGCAGGGATGGAAAAAAAATCATGATATCGGTTGCTACAGGGGCACAGTGGGAAAATTTCGCAGATGTTATGGGACATCCGGAATGGCTGGAAAATCCGGATTATCGGAATGTGGGAGCACGCCTGAAAAATCACCATATGCTTGAAAAAGAGGTATCGACTGCGTTTGCAGAATATACCAGCGGGGAATTGATGAAGCGGCTGCAGACCCAAAAATGTATATATGGCCGGATAAATGATTTTAAAGAGGTAGCAAGGCATGAACAGGTTCAGGCCAGGCACATGTTTATCGAAATAACGGCCCCGGATGGGACGAAAATGACAGTGCCGTCCAATCCGCTTGTTATGGATGGTGAGAAGAACGCTGGCACAGTGGTGAATGACACAATGATGTGTCACGATTGTGCCGTGGATTAACTGATTTTGACACAAAATAGTGTGCCGAAAGATAGGAACCAATAAAAAGCACAGCAAAAACGTTTCAAACGGACTTAAATTTTTGGCATGAAACTTGCGTTATATATAAGCGTAGGTTCCACTGATACTTGAACGTAAATAAACAATAAAAGGAGACGAAAATATGAGTAAACCGTTAGAAGGTTTTCGGATTTTGGATTTCAGCCAGTTTATGTCCGGCCCCATGTGCACCCTGTTATTATCAGATTTTGGCGCGGAAGTGATTAAAATCGAAAACCCGCCCATTGGCGATAACACACGTTACGGTAATATCATCGACCATGAAGTGAGCAGTCATTTTGCCACCCGTAACAGAGGCAAAAAGAGTATTGTATTGAATATGAAAGATGAGGCGCATAAAAAACTGTTTTTGGAGCTGGTGAAGACGGCTGACGCCGTGATAGAAAATTATAAACCGGGCACCATGGAAAAATTTGGGATTAATTATGAAGTACTGAAAGAAATCAATCCTGGAATTGTATTTACCTCAATATCCGGTTACGGACAGGACGGACCATATGCATCCCACGCTGCCTTTGACCAGACCGTGCAGGCAGAATCCGGCATGATGAGCATCACCGGCCCTGAGGGCGGGGAACCGGTAAAGAGCGGGGGTTCCATTGCGGATTACTCCGGAGGACTAATGGCGTGCATCGGTACGCTGATGGGAATTTTGGAAGCACAGAAAACTGGACATGGTCGTAGGGTGGATGTGTCAATGATGGACTCCCTGATTTTCTGCCTGGAAAATCAGTTCAGTTCCTACCTGATGACGGGGAAGGTACCGAGGCCCATGGGCAACAGCTACGCGTCCAGCGCACCTATTGGCGCCTATAAATGCAAGGACGGAAAATTCCTGATGATTACCGTTGGAACGGATGCGCAGTGGAAGACATTCTGCGAGGCATTGAACCAGCCGCAGTGGTATGCCAATGAAGGATGGGCAACCATGACACAGAGGGCGGCGGATTACAAGGCTATCGACGCAGAGGTGAACCGGGTATTCAGCCAGTACGACAGCGATGAGGTGGCTGACATGCTGTTTAAAGGGAAATGTGTTTATGGCAGAATTAATGATTTTGAAGCGGTCGCAAACCATCCCCAGGTCCGGCACCGCAGAACAATCGTGAATGCAAATTATGCCAATGGGGTTACCTTTCGCGTGCCTGGCAACCCAATTCTGATGAGCGATCTGGAGCGAGAAACAGATTATACGGCGGCAGAGCTGGGGGAGAATACCTTTGAAGTGCTTGGCGAGGTTGCGGACCAGGAGACACTGCACCGGCTTTTTGACCCTGTGCTGGAGAAGGCGGCAGAGGCCCAGAAGGCAATTTATTCTAAATCAAAGTAAGGAGATTGCATTATGGCAAGATTAATTGAAAGCGGAAAGATAGAGGAAGTGGTTTTCGCCAGATTTGAGCCTGGTGAGGATATCCTGAAAGCCTTATACGATATCTGCCGGGAGAAGGATATCAGGACCGGCATTATTCTGGACGGCAGCGGAAGCGCGGTTGATTTTACATATCAGCATTTCCCAATCAACCCGAAACTGTGTCCCACAAATGTATCCATCGGGACCATGCATGGAAAATGTGAGATCAGCCTGCAGGGCACCATTGGCACTACGGTGTGTAATCTCGCAGAGGGGGATACTCCGGACACGGTGGTTGAGAGGATGTTCCCGACAATTCCCGGGCTCTGGGAAGGACCGGTGGACAAATGGCCCATGGTCGGCTGCGAGTATGGACCGGGAACTCCCTATATCCATGCACATTGTGTGGCCAGCAATGCAGATTATACGGTATGCGGACATCTGATGCCGGGTACCAGGGTGGCATCCGGCGATCCCAGCAAGCCTTCCCATTTTACGGTAATCATAGCAAAAATCAGCGGTGTGGAATTGCAGGCAACCATCGACCATAAGATTGGTTTTTATCAGAATCTTGTACGGGTTGATGAATGATTTGTGGGAGGTAGGATATGCGCGATTTATTTGAAAAAAATCCTTTTCTGGAAAAGGTCAGTGCAGGAAAAGCGCCTGTGGGATTTTTTAACTATTTGAGGGATACTGCTGTACTGGACATTGCCGGGACCGTGGGCTTTGATTTTGTGGTCATTGACAATGAGCATACAGGAATGGAGCGGGAGACAACGGAAAAACTGATTCTGGCAGCGGAGCTGAATCAGGTAGTGCCCTTTGTCCGTGTCCCGGAGCTGATTCCATATCTTATGAGAAATTACATGGAGATGGGCGCCCGCGGTGTCCTGGTGCCCCATATCCGCAGCGGGGCAGAATGCAGGATGGCTCAGGAGGCCCTCAGATATCCGCCATATGGCAATGCCAGCTGCTGCAGGTCCAACCATGCAGACGGATTTGAGGCAAAGAACTGGATGAAATACTTAGACCATGTACAGGAACTGGTATTTGTACCCATGATTGAGGACCCGGAAGCAATTGGACACCTGGATGAGATCCTGGATGAGTTAAAGCCAGGACGGGACATGGTGATGTTTGGGAAGGCAGATTATGGACAGGCCTGTGGCTCTCTGAACGCGGATGGAACCTTTACTTCTGAGGTAAACGAGGCCTATTTAAAAGTTATGGAACGCTGCGGGGCAAGGAATATCGGTTTTATGGCCTGTCCGTCCGCCGGACCCGCAGGGCAGACGGCCGCCGATGTGAAAAAGGTGATTGAGGAAGGGTGCTCCGCCGTGGTATTAAATACCGACCAATTGACGCTGGCGGCAGCATTTGGGAATATTGTCGGCCCGTGCCTGGCTCTTGACATAAAAAAATAAGGACAAAAATCTTAGAGGAGGGAAGTATGGATTTAAATTTAGCAGGAAAAGTCGTGGCAATCACCGGTGGTTCCGAAGGAATTGGTTATGCCATGGCTGAAGCGTTTGCAAAAGAAGGATGCCGGGTTGCCATCTGTTCCAGGTCCCAGGAAAAGCTTGACAAAGCAAAGGCTGAATTTCAGGAGAAGGGGTTTGACCTTTATGTAAGAAGTGTGGATGTCAGTGATTCCAACAGGCTCTATGCTTTTGTGGAAGAGGTAAAGAACGATTTGGGATGTATCGATATCTGGATTAACAATACGGCCACAACGGTTGTGAAATCCATACTGGAACTGGAACTGGAGGAGTGGAAGCGGATCATGAATACCAACCTGAATTCCTACTTTGTGGGAACCCAGGCCGCGGGACGTGTCATGAAGGAGCAGGGAGGCGGGGTAATCGTGAACGTGGCTTCCTTTGGCGGACTGATGCCTCCCATGTACCGGAGTGCATACTGTACCAGCAAATATGGGATTAATGGCCTGACCAGGATGTCTGCCGCGGAATTTGCTCCTTTTGGAATCCGGGTAAATGCGGTGGCGCCAGGAAGCATCAACACGGCCATGCAGGCCGCGGCAGGACGGACCGAGGAGGATGTAAAGCGCGTGGCAAAGAACTTTGCGCTGCACAGGGCAGGGGAGCCGGAGGAGGTAGCAAATGTGGCGCTCTTCCTTGCATCAGACATGTCTTCCTATATAGACGGTGTGGTGCTGGAGTGCAGCGGCGGTAAGTTCCTGGCTCAGGACTGTGACACCGCGTGGCAGCAGAGACGTTGACCATGTGTTAAAAAAACAATAATTGGGGGATTAAGAGATGTTAGGAGTTATAGGACTTATTCTGGCAATCATCTTTCTGATGGTTTTTGCTTATAAAGGGCTGGGAGCACTGCCGTTAGCAATGGCAGGCGCATTGATTGCCGTGATTTTTAACCATATGCCGGTCTATGAAACATTTACCGGTAGCTTTGTGCCGGGATATGCAAGTGCGTTTACCAGCTATATGCTTCTTTTTGTAAGTTCAGCTTTTTATGCAAAACTAATGGATATATCCGGCTGTGCCACTGCAATTGGAAATAAGTTTACGGAGTGGTTTGGGATTGGGCATGTGGTGCTGGTGGGTATCGTGATTGTGGGTATCCTGACCTACGGCGGCATCAGCTTATTTGTGGTGATTTACGCAGCAGCGCCAATCCTGTATACTATGTTAAAGAAAGCCAACCTGCCCAGACATCTGACGGTCATATGTTTCAGTGCGGGTTCCTCTACCTTTTCCATGACCTGTCTGCCGGGGTCGCCGCAGTTATCCAACCTGGTGGCCACAGAATATCTGGGAACCAGCTTGAATGCGGCCCCCATCATGGGTATTACCTGTGGTATTGCAATGTTTGTAATGTGTGCGCTTTATGGGGAATGGGCATCTAAGAAGGCCCGTGAGCGTAAGGAGGAATGGAGTTATCCCGCCAATGTGGACCCGAAGAACTATGAAGTTGATGCCAGCCAGCTGCCGGCGGCCTGGAAAGGATTTCTGACAATCATCAGTCTCATCCTTATCATTATTGTTGGCAGCCATAAGGGTGTCAATGCCACATTGATTGCAGTGGCGGCAATGGTAGTTGGCAGCATCATGGTCATTGTCCTGAATGCGGATCGGTTTTTCGGAAAGGTAAAATGGCTGAAGCTTTTTACGGAAGGAATGACCAGTGGTGTGACTTCCATCGGAGGGATTGCAGCAATCCTTGGTTTTGGCGCAGTTGTAAAAGCCACACCGGCCTATCAGAACATTATAGATTGGGCGTTGGGACTGAATATGAACCCGCTGCTGCTTGCAGTGGTTGTGACCTGTATTGTTTGTGCCATCGCAGGCGGCTCGTCTTCCGGACAGCGCATCATGTATGAGACCATGGCGCCTACCTTTCTGGCTTCCGGTGCGAATCTTCCAGTACTCCACAGGTTGGTAGCCATTGCATCCGGTTCCCTGGATACGCTGCCTCATTCTTCCGGCCTGTTCCTGGTGTATGACCTGCTGGGGCTGACCCATAAGAATGCATACCGTCACAGCTTTGCAACATCAGTTGTGATTCCGCTTTTTGTAACTATTGTAGCAACAACTATCTGTGTGGCTACTGGAATTTAAACATAAAAATAAAAATATTTCAAGGAGGAACAAAATATGTCAGAACATCGTATTGACGAAACATGCCGCTATGAGGAGGATTTCACCATTCGGAACTTTAATAAGATGATGGATGGAAAGGTTGTGATTGTAACCGGCGCAAGCTACGGCATGGGAAAAAAAATGGCACAATTAATGGTTGAGCAAGGGGCAAAGGTATTTGTGACTGCACGCGGGAAGGAAAAGCTGGACGCAGCCATTGCCGATATCAAAGAGAAGACCGGTGGTGATATTACCGGAATTACTGCGGATTCATCTAGACCCGAGGAATGTAAGAAGGTATTTGAAAAAGCCCTAGAGGCATATGGTGACATTGATGTGCTGATTAACAATGCCGGCAAGGGAGAACTCATTACCATTGATGCGGTCAGTGATGAGGTCATTGATCAGGTAGTGGATACCAACATGAAGGGACCGCTGTACCTGTGCCGTGAGGCAGTAAGATATTTCCTGAAAAAGGATAGCGGGAATATCATCAACATTTCTTCGGTTAACGGTATCCGCCCCATGTGCGGCGCTGCATATTGTGCAACAAAGGGCGGTCTGAATACCCTGACCAAGAACGTTGCAATCCGCTGTACCGGTACCGGTGTCCGCTGTAATGCGGTTGCTCCCGGACATACTCCTAGCCCTACCGCCTATGCTCATGATGACGGCGGTCCTCAGACCCTGGCCGAGGGAGTCATGAATGAGGTACGCAATAAACGTACCGTACGTTCCGTGCATCCGTGGGAAATTGATCAAGCTTATGCTGTGCTGTTCCTGGCCAGCGATATGTCCCGTTGTATCAATGGAGAAGTGCTTTCTGTTGACTGTGGCTGTTATTTATAATAATTGAAATTGTTTTTCAATGTCGGCATCCGTTTCCGGTTGCCGGCATTTATTTTACCATGAAGATAAGAGGGCGCATGACTTGGCATTTTGGGACTGCAAACTATACCGTTTCTTGGAGTGGCCTGCGGTGGAACGTCATCCTGCAGATAAGAGGTATGATTGTGACACAGTATTGAAATGGCACATGTATAAATGACACAGGTCAAAAGAAAGAGTGTGTTTTTTGGACGAAATGACACAACAAATAACAATATGGCGTGGTAGACCGGTAGAAACAGATTGGCATGATAATTGCTTTATATAATAGTAACAAACATATAAGCAGGAGGGAGAAAGAAAATCATGGAACAAAAATGGTCTGAATACCAGGAGGCTGCAAAACAGAAGTTCATTGAGGCCCGGGGCGCCTGGAAATGGAGTGCGATGTGGGATACCATTCTTGAGCTGGATCCAGGTATCGTGGCTTCGTATGCAAGCTATTCCTCTGTACCGGATAAGCGCAATTACCTTGACATCAGAATGCGAAAATTTATCTGTATTGCAATCGACAGTGTGACCGGATGCTTGAATGCAGGTGGACTTAAAAATCATATGAAGCATGCCCTACAGCTGGGAATCGATGTAAAGGAAATCCTGGAGGTATTGGAGATTACCTGTATGGCAGGCGCCAGTACCCACCGGATGAGCGTGCCGATTCTTGTGGATGAACTGCAGCATAGGGGAATAAGCATTGCCGCAAGTGAATTGGATGGAAGACAAAGGGCCCTTAAAAAGGACTATATTGCCAAACATGGCGGATACTGGTCAGATGAGAAAGAAAATATTTTAAAGTTGGACCCGGACTATTTTGAAACATTTACAGAATTTGAAGCAGGTCCATGGAACAATGGTCCGCTGTCCCCAAAGGAGAAGGAATTAATCTACCTTGCTGTCCATGCGGCGCCGGTTACCCTGCATCCCTCTGAGGTCAGGTATCACATTTCAAGGGCGCTGGACTGTGGGGCTGAAATCAATGAAATCATGGATGTGCTCCATATTGTCAGCACGCTGGGAATCCATGCAGTAACCATGGGCGTTCCAATTCTGAAAGAAGCCATGAAGGAAGTGGAAGCAGAACAAAACAAATCTGAGAAATAAGAATACCAATAGGAGGAATATAATTATGGCAAATATTGAAAAAGTTGACTGGCATACCCGTAAAACCCCGGATTTTGATTCCATCATAGGAAAGGGAATGGGACCGAGATATTTTGAGTATACGTGGAGGGACGTAATCCTTTATGCGCTGGGGGTGGGATGTACAAAAGATGACTTGGCGTATGTGTGGGAAGGCTGCCCGGATGGATTTAAAGCACTGCCATCTTTTGTCCTGACGGCCTATCTGAATGCAATCACCATGCAGCCACAGCGGAGGGTACCTTACGCTCCTAATGAGATTCCCGGAGATTTGATTATTGAAGCTCTGGATGGTTATATCCCTAACCGGCTTCATATGGGTGTGGATTTCATCATGCATAGGCCCATTGACCCCCTGTGTGGAAAAATCCTGACGGAAGACAGTGTAGAGGAGGTATTTGACTGGGGCGAGAAAGGTGTTGTGAACCAGTGTAAGATGGAGATGTACGATATTGCGGGCAATCCGGTCTGCACATTGAGAAGCCAGCACTATATCGCTGCATTTGGTAATAATGGAAGACCAAAATATGTTTCCAATAAGATGAATTATCCGGGTAGGGAGCCTGATTTCGAATGTGATGACCACATAGCAGATAACCTTGCCGCTTTATATCGCCTGACCGGCGATACCTACACCACCCACATTGACCCGGAGGTTGGAAAAGGTTACGGATATAAGGGGGCCTTTATGCCGGGTCTATGCTCTGCCGGTTTTGCAGCAAGGCTGGCGATACAGGCGGTTATCCCCTATCAGCCGGAACGCGTCACCCATGTTGCCACACAGTTAAGAAGCGTGACATTCCCGGATACTTATGTAAAGTTCCAGGCGTGGAAGATTGAGGAGGGGAAACTGATTTACAGGATGCTTAATAAGGAAACAGGAAAAGCAATCGTAGACAACTGTCTGCTTGAGTATAAGTAATCATAGAATGTGCGGAAGGAAGTAAAGAATATGAAGTACAAGAAACTTTTATCACCGGGAAAAATCGGTTCCTTAGAACTTAAAAACCGCGCAATTATGGCGCCCATGTCCGCAGCCCTAGGCAATCCGGACGGAACAGTTTCAGACCCGCTGATTGCCTATCTTACCGCTCGTGCAAACGGCGGTGTGGGGATGATTATCACAGAGTATTGTTTTGTAACAGAGGACGGAAGATCCTCGGATCATCAGATATCCATAACAGATGATGATAAAATTCCGGGCCTGAAAAAACTGGTTGATGCAGTTCATGCTCATGGAGCGAAAATCTGTCTGCAGCTTCAGCACGGCGGCAGACGTTCCATGGTAAGGGTGATGGCTCCGTCCTCCATCATGAAGCAGACCGACAGGGTGACTCCCTATGAAATGACGACCCAGGACGTTCATGATTTAATTCACGCATTTATTGCGGCAGCTGTAAGGGCAAAGAAGGCCGGTTTCGATATGGTAGAGATCCATTGCTCCCATGGCTATCTGCTGAATGATTTTGTCTCTCCAAGCGCCAACCGTAGGACCGATGAATTTGGCGGTGGTATTACAGGCCGTGCAAAAGTGCCAGTCATGATCATTGAGGGGATTAAGAAAGTATGTGGTGAGGATTATCCGGTCAGTGTACGCTTAAACGGCGATGATATGGTATCGGACGGTAATCTAGGAAGGGATTCGGCGGCATTAGCGATGCTGATGGAAGAGGCAGGCGCGGACCTGCTCGATGTTTCAGGCGGCATGAACGGCGTGGGTTATGGAATCGCCCCGGCTGCCGTGAAGACTGGATACAACACAGACCCTGCGGAAGAAATCAGGAGGGTGGTAAGTATTCCGGTAGCTGTGGCGGGCAGGATTAATGAACCGGAATACGCGGAGAGCCTTTTAAGAAAGGGAGATGTGGAATTCATTACACTGGGAAGAGCCCTGTTTGCAGACCCGGAGTTTGTCAATAAAGCGGCCCAGGGGAAAGAGGAGGAGATCTGTCCATGTGTAGGCTGTCTGCAGCGTTGTTATGGAAGCTATGGGCATGGCGGCCAATTCAGGGGCTGTATGGTGAATCCGTTCTCCATGAGGGAAACGGTACTTAAGATAAAGCCCGCGGAAACAAAGAAGAAAGTGGTAGTAGTTGGAGCCGGCATTGCCGGCATGGAAGCGGCATGGACGGCAGCGGCGCGGGGACATGCGGTTGAACTTTTTGAGCAGGGTACATATCCGGGGGGACAGTTTCGGATAGCCGCCATCCCGCCCCATAAGCAGATGCTGGCGAGAGCCTGTGTTTATTACAGCAACATGTGTAAAAAATATGGAGTTCATATGCACTACAATACAAAAGCAGACCGGGAGTTAATTGAGTCCTGCAATCCGGATGTTGTAGTCGTTGCCACCGGAGGCAATCCGCTGGTTCCGGGAATACCGGGATTAAGGGAATCCGGCTGTATTGCGAACCGTGAAATCCTGCTTGGACGAATTGCACCCGGTAACAAGTCTCTGATACTTGGCGGTGGCCTTCAAGGGGCGGAAACAGCGGATTTCATGGCGGAGCATGGCTATGAGGTTACTGTGGTTGAAATGAGGAACGGAATCGCTGTAGATGACCATCCGGCTACGCAGAAGCTGCTTCTTGAGAGGCTGGCATCCAACCATGTGGGGTTAATCACTTCAGCTACCGTTAAAACTGTGTATCCGGATGGTGTGGACTATGAGAAGGATGGAGAAATCATTGGTCTGAGAGGGTTTGACAGTATTATTCTGGCGTTTGGCACCAGGCCGGAACATGCGCTGGCAGAAGAGTTGGAGGGGATGGATGCTGAAGTGGTAACCGTAGGCGATGCCGCGAAAGCCGGGAATGCGGTGGAAGCAATCTACCGCGGCGCAGTGCTGGGAACGACAATCTGACAGGAGAAGATATATGGCAAAGCAAAAGATGGAAAAGACAAGATTCACGCTTTTGGATCTCGGGGACTTTGACGCATATAAAGCGGAGCATGTGGCCCTTACCGAACAGGAAAAGAAGAAGGATGGGGTCAGGCGAATTGTCTGGCCTATCCCCTGCTACTGTGTCCTGGTGCAGCATCCGGTTCTTGGTAATGTGCTGTATGATACGGGTATCGATGACGGATATGAAGCTCGCTGGCCCAAAAATCTTCTGGAGGAATACCCGGTGAAGAGGTTTCACCGGTTGGAGGACCGGCTGGGAGAACTGGGACTCTGCCCATATGATATTGACATACTCATCCTTTCTCATATGCATTTTGACCATGCCGGCAACCTGCGTTTATTTTGTGGGACAAAGGCCGGAAAGCATGTGGTCATACAGGAGGAGGAAGCACGTCACGGATTTACTCTTTCCAATATTTATGACTGTCAGGAAATCAGGTATCGCCATGATGGTTATGTCCGTCATGAATTCAATGGTCTGGATGGAATTGCATTTGACCTGGTAAGAGGTGACGTAAAACTGGCGGATGATTTGGAACTACTCCATCTTCCGGGACATACGCCGGGAACCATGGGCATGGTGGTACGTACGGAAACCTTTGGAACCGCGGTTTTTCCATCGGATGCAGTTTATAATGCTATTAACTATGGACCTCCTGCCGTGCTTCCGGGGATGTGCGCCAGGCCGGAGGAGTTTGGCGGCAGCATTGAAACATGCAGAAAACTGACAGAACGGGAAAAGGGGACTGTTTTTTTCAGCCATGACATGGCAGGTTATCAGACGTATAAGAAATCGCCGGAATGGTATGTATGATGTGGGCATAAATCCAATCTATAAGAAATAGAGCGGATTATTTTGGCAGGTAAGACCATGATGGAAAGCAGGGAAATTTCTGGAGTGAATGATGGGAGGCAGACTATGCAGGCAACAGCACCGAAAACACAGCATTTTGGAAAAGAGGCATTTGCCAAGGTTGAAGGAACAGAAATCAGATGGTTAGGTAATGCAGGTGCACTGATTAATAGCAGAGGTACAACCGTAATGGTGGATCCTGTACTAAGTGGCTTTGATATGCCGTTATTGATTGAGATGCCTATTACAGAGGATGAAGTACCGGCAGTAGATGGAATCCTTCTGACACATTGCGATAACGACCACTATGGAAAACAGACCTGTAGCAGGCTTGCAGGCAAGACAGGGGAGTTTCATACAACAGAATATGTAAATACACTTTTGGCAAAAGAACTGCATATAAATGGACATGGTCACAAGATTGGGGACTGTTTTACCATTGGATCAATCAAGGTTACTTTGACGCCTGCAGACCATGCATGGCAGAATGAATCCCCCAAACATCACACAAGGGACTTTCACGCAAGAGATTTCTGTGGGTTCTGGCTAGATACACCGGATGGAAGCATATGGGCGGTTGGAGACAGCAGGTTGTTGGATACACAGCTTAAGATGCCAAAACCGAATGCTGTTTTATTTGATTTTTCAGACAGCAGGTGGCATATAGGGCTGGATGGAGCAGAAAAATTTGCCAAGGCATACCCGGACACCCCATTGATTTTATGGCACTGGGGGAGCGTGGATGCGCCGGAATGGAATGAGTTCAATGGGAATCCGGATGTCCTGTGCAGCCGTATTGTAAATCCTGGGCGGGTGGTCGTCCTGGCGCCTGGGGAGAAATACAGGATTTAATAGGGAGGGAGACAATAGACGGTGTAAAAAGAGCCATACAGAGGGGGCCGCTTATTTAGCAAGATGTTTAGAAAACAGAAATACCGCTGTTGTAAAGATATCTACTGCTAGAATGAAACCGAGTAAGAAACAGATGGCTAATTACACTGAGGATGGACATGTGAATTTGTGCGTAGATTGGCTGAAGTGTTTGATTGAGTGATGATAGTGCCAGTCGATGTAAATACGCAGGGCAGCACAGGTTTATATTTCTTCAACATTTAATTTAGGCCTTATAACGCATTATAAGCCACAGTGTGGGCTTTTTAAAAGAAGAATGGAGTTGGATAGATCTTTGATGATATGATGAATCTGGCCAAATGTGAGAGGGACAACTTTGCTAATGTCTGAGTCATCAAATCTTTGAACCGTATTATGAAGAAACAATTTTGGAGGAAGAAACGAACCCGAACGTTGTATATGACTTGAAAAAACGCTTGATGAATTCCGCGTTTACCATCAATATAGAGGTAGAACGTTTTACCGATATCTTCTATTCAGGAAAAAGACAGATGGCTGGAGATATGGGCAGACTGCAGGGAACAATAAAGCCTGCGTTGGATCGCTATGAAGTGCTGACGGATGATAAAAAGGATTTATTTAAATCTACGTTATTGCGCTTTAACCGTATCTATGCCTTTATCACACAGGTGTGCCGTTTGTTTGATAAGGATATTCATAAGTTCAGTGTATATGCCAAATTTCTTGCGACCATGCTGCCAAAGGGTGGTATAGACAAGGTTTATGTAGATGACAAGGTTTTGCTTGAGTATTACCGTCTGGAAAAAAACTTTGAAGGAAACATCGGCTTAGAAGGCACAGAAGAAGGTTTCCACCCGATTACAGGTGAAGCTGGCAGGCGGGAAAAGAAAAAAGACCCGCTGACTATTTTAATAGAGAAAATAAATGAGAAGTACGGCACAAACTTTACCGAGATGGACAAAGTGCTGCTGCAGCTTGAAAATGATTATGCTTCCGAGGAAAAATGGCAAAGCTACGCAAGGAACAATGACCATAAGACTTTTTTTTCAAAGCAAGTGGAGTGACATCAAGATCTAGCTATCCACAAGACACATTACAATGCTTTCTTGAAAGTTTATGAGTAATCATACTGTAACAATAGTGAATTGGCTTTTGTTGCAGTATGATGTTTTTGGTCATGGGCTTGACATAAGGGTGTTTTAGGGATTAGGGAAAAGTAAAAATTAACTTAGCTAACACAACTTGAATTAGCCCTTGTAACGCACCGTAAGCCGCTGTGTTGGCTTTTAAGGAGAAGAAAGGGATAGATGTGCATGCCATAGAAAATTTGGCTAAATTGGCCCAATATAAGAAAGCCCCTTTTGGATAAGAAAAATTGATATCTTAACGTCATATTCGTCGCCATGAATCAAACCGTATTCCCCGTTCGATTTGTGTGCAGGTTAAAGGGAGGTGCACCTAAAGGCGCCCCTCCCGGCCACAATCGCCCGCAATGCGGGCGTTTTTCTGCTTCCACAAAGGTGCACCTGTTTGGAGCCTTGGTCACCTGTCAGGTGGTCGGTTTTTGCTGGAGACCACGCAAGTACAAGGAAAATAGCGCATTTATAGGTGCACCCTGTAGGTGGTTCTGACGTATTTGGAGCAGAATCTTTATGACATGTGGATATGGACTTCCGCTGGGATATTCGATATGGTGTTGGCGGAAGGAGGAGTGCCCATGAAGAAAACTACGAGGGAACAATGTGAGGAAGTCATAGCAGCCAGGGTAGAATGGCTGGTAACCCGATGGCAGGAAGAAAAGACACAGGAAGAAAAGAAAGCAGACCACAAGCTGAACGAACGGATGGACCATTGGATGAAGGAAATTACCAAGGAGCAGAGGGAGGCCATAGAGGATTGTATTGATGACATGCTGGATGGAAATGGGATGTGTCAGTTGTATCTGTATGAGGAAGGGGTGAAGGATGGGATACGGTTGATGAAGATGATTCGGGATATGTGATAGTATGTTTTGAGGGCAGCCGTCATATTATGTGGCGGCTTTTTGTTTGTTTAGAGAGGAAAAACGAGGCGAAAAAAATCAAATACATGCAGTACCCGTACAAAAAAATACATGCCACGCCAAGGGTGGAGTCTGTCTATCCGGTGGGCCATGCCCTGGCCCATGGTGGCCCGCCAAGAAGTACCCAATGGAATATCTAGTACAGAGGGAAAGAATATAAACCATTTGAGGTGTGATAATCCGAGTAAAAATAACTAAAGTTGTATGTGCACTTTTAACGAAATTGGCTTTTTGAGGTTATCAAAAGGGGTCTGAAACTGGACTAATAGTGAGGGGGTATTTTTTTTGGAAATGTAATCTGCAAGCCTGGTTGTATGCCGAACTTGTGTATCTTAAGAAAATCGTAAGAAGAAATCTGGTTATCAGAAGGCCTATTTTTTACCACTAGTAGTAGGGGGATATTTTTTAGAAGGGGATGAGGAACTGGCTCTTCCTTGCATTTGTAAAGAAAAACATAAGTCCATCCCGGGCAACTCATTGAAATTGTCCATTCGTGAGAGGGGAATGTATGAGTACAGGGGAGGTTGCTCCAACGAAGTTATCTGAAGAATTGGCATGATGGAAGAAAACATCTGCCCATCAACAACAGTAAAATATTATGTATTTTCATAGGGATTTTCAGGAGGGCATTGTGTATAATCCTGAAAATTAAATTTGTTGGTTATTAGTAGGCCTATTTTTCGGCTTTTAAATAGTAGAGGGGTATTTTTTGAAAACCCGGAATGGAAGGAGAAAATGGGGTATAACCGGTCCATCTCTTAAGTGGGAGACCGGATATATTATAATCCACAAAAGAAAAAATGATTCATACAGGCCTGAATAAAAGGATGGGAGTATGCCTGTCCGCCGTACACTGACAACTTCATATCCAGCCAATCCGTTACATTGGCTGTCCGGTCGTGAGGAACGAAAGCGACGTGAGGGGTGCGCGAAGACTGTCTGCAGGACATGGTCCTGTCCATGGATGTGCAATACATCTTAAGGCAAGAGCGATACACACCTGACTCTCAATCAATCATAAGCAGGGTTGAATCGCCATAATCCCGGACAGCTGACAATGATACTTCCGTCCAGTCACAGCCCCCTTGGCCGGGGACCACGCAATGAGGGCGGCCCCCGGAGAACCCGGAGGAGGTGGAATTCCTATGATGCCTGTGCGCTGCAGGCAGGCGGACTGACTGCCCTGTCCAGGTATCCTTCTGGACACGCTTCGGGGAGTAGTGTCAAATAGAAGCACAAATAAGAAACAGAAAGAAGGTGAGTTCGATGCCAGATCATGCAGCCGTTCTTCCGGGATGACTGCATGGATGTGGGATGGAACGAGGCCAGGAGCGATACACATGAGGAAATCAGTGAGGTGGAAATAGAGTATTCTCGGAGGAACTATGGAAACAATGGAGCTGCTTCAATACCTGCGATTCAGGGAAGTACAAAAGATACTGGATGAGCTGCTGCGCCAAAGGCTGATTGACCCCGTCATGTATGACATGGTCCTTCGGAAATACCAGAGGATATGTTCCCGACATGTTGTATGAAAATGTGAAAATTCGGAGAACTGATACTTGATATGGTGCAGGAAGTGTGGTAATGTGTCTTGTTGAAAACGGAGGAAAGGAGGTATAACAAGTGGCAGAAGTAATATGCATCCCAAAGACCATACCAGAGCGTACAGGATACCAGATACGGAGCATTCGAGTGTGTGCATACTGCCGTGTGAGCACGGATGACGATGGCCAGTATCACTCTTACGACACACAGATGGAGTATTATAGAGGACTTATCCAGAAAAATCCGGCCTGGGAATTCTGCGGGATATATGCGGACGAGGGAATAAGCGGAACCAGCCGATGGGGGAGGGAGGACTTCCGGCGGATGCTGGAGGAATGTGAAAAAGGAAGGATAGACCTCATACTGACCAAATCAATCACCCGGTTTGCCAGGAACACAGTGGACACCTTATCCACGGTCCGCCATCTGAAGGAAATAGGGGTAAGTGTGTATTTCGAGAAGGAACGCCTGAATACCATGACGGAGGAGAGCGAGGGAATCCTGACCGTATACGGTGCGGTTGCACAGCAGGAGTCAGAGAACATATCCCAAAACGTCCACTGGTCAGCGGTGAACCGGTTCCGGCATGGTACATTCGTGATAAGCAGACGGCCGTATGGTTACGATAAGGATGAAGAGAAGGAACTGGCTGTCAAGGAGGATGAGGCAGCATGGGTCCGCAGGATGGCCAGCATGTACATGAATGGGATGAGCGGGGTGAGGATAGCCAAATACCTGAATGGAAACCGAGTACCGGCGCCTTATGGCGGGCTCTGGTCTTCCGAGGCAGTCCTTCGGATCCTGTTCAACGAGAAAACAGTGGGTGATTGTCTTCACCAGAAGACCTATTCGACTGGGACGGTGCCGTTCCGGACAGAGAAAAACCGTGGGAAGAAGCCACAGTATTTTATAAGGGATGACCATGAGGGTATCCTGAGCAGGGATGAGCAGATGCGGTTACAACAGATAAAGGAGCACCGTCTTGGCAGACAGGCCAAGATGAACCCGCGTGGATGTGGAGAAGCCTATATCCTAAGCGGGAAGGTGGTATGCGTGGAATGCGGGAGAGCGTTCATCCGTAAGAAGGAGCAGAGACGAAAGGGAGTGTCCATCAAGTGGAGATGTCCGGGCCACCGGTCAGAGGCATGCCAGTGCTATACCAATGAGATATGGGAAGCGGATATAGAAAGAATGTTTGTAAATACATTCAACACCCTGAAAGAGCACGCGGACGAGATAGTGGACCCAGTTATCCGGGGGATGAAGAAGATGCAGGAAACCAATGGACTTCATGAGGCATTGGGTATCTTAAATCAAAAGAAACTGGAACTAAAAGAGCAGAGACATATACTCAGGCAGTTAAAAGCAAATGAGTGTATCGACTCTGCTCTTTATTTTGAGGAGAGCCGGAAGATTGAACAGGAGCTAAGCAGATGCAGGTCAGAAGAGAAACAGCTGCACAGTAGAGGTATCCACCAGGATACCATCACAGGATTACAGGCCGCTCTGCATCAGCTCCAGGGATATGATGGGAAGATGCAGGCATTCGATGGTGACCAGTTTATCCTCCTGGTCCGGGAAGTCTCAGTGGGAAAGGAACGGGAACTGGGCTTCCATCTGCGGTGCGGACTTAACCTATATGAGCCAGTCCTATGACAGGAGGGATGCCATGTGAACAACTATATCACCTACGGGTACCGTCTGGTTGACGGAGACATGAGAATGAATCCAGAGCAGAGTGAAGCTGTACACCTTATCTTTGATGCATATGACGGAGGAGAATCCATCAAAAAGATAGTCGGGATGCTAAAAGACAGCAAGGCGTCTACCACCCGTGGAAAACCGTCCTGGACACCCGCCCTTATCCGGAAAATATTGCGTAACAAGGACTATCTGGGAGTGGAACCGTACCCGAGAATGATTGAAGACGAGCAGTTTAAACGGGTACAGGAACATCTGAAACACTCCCGGGATTTATGGAACCAGCGTCATTCAACCGGCTCCAGCCAGAGAACATCCATGTATACAGGCCGGTTGATATGCAGCAGCTGCGGCGGGGTATATTCCATTTATAAACAGAGCGTTAGAGGTGACAAAAGGGATATTCGATATTGGAAATGCAGGCATTATGACCCGGCCACGAAGGAACCATGTAAGATGCCCATCCTGACAGAGAAGCAACTGGATGGACTGTTCTTACAAGCACTTGTGCGGATGAAAACAGAGCCAACTCTGTATCAAGAGGAAACGAAAAAGATACTGACCAGAATCATCAAAGAAAAACAGCGCATGGAATCTGAATTAAATGTGTGCTGGAACCGATGCAATAAAGACGATGAAAGGATGGAGCAGCTATATTTTCAGATTGCTGCCAAGCGATACCAGGAGATAAAACAGGCAGACTTGACCCATCAGATAGAGGAATATCTTCGGGAGATGAATGCTTCCACTCAGGCAGATTCAATTGATTCGCTTAAAACGATTGATACATCCGTATTCAAAATCATCAAGAGGGTAGAGGTCCAGCCGGACAGAAGCCTGCGGTTTGAGCTGATAAATAGAGCGGTGGTACTTCAATATCCAGAAATAAAAACAAAGGATAAGAAATCGAAAAACATACGTTACTGCGTCCCCTTCGGATACTGGCTGGATACACAGGAAGTGCCAATCATCCATGAACAATACGGTCCAATCGTCCAGAGGATATTCCAATCCTACGCGAAAGGGATGTCATTGACAGCACTGGCAAACGAGTTGGAGAGCCAGTCCATACCCAACCAGAAAGGAAAGCCGGCATGGAGCCACAGCTGCATCCGAAATATTCTCACCAACCCTGTATACCTTGGGGATAATAAATTCCCCGCTCTGGTGACACAGGAACTGTTTGCACAAGTACAGACAAGACTGGAAGAAACCGGCCGAATGAAACGGAAGAGCCGTAGCAGGATATCACCTGGAAAGGAGGGAACATATGCCAAGGGCGGAACGAATCGTAGAGGTCATCCCGGCCACCTGGAACCCGACAGATGAGTCATCCCGGGAAATTCGGAAGCTGCGGGTAGCGGCATACTGCCGCGTCAGTACGGAGCTGGAACAGCAGCAGTCCAGTTACGACATACAGATTGAGTATTATACCAGGCACATCATGCAGAATCCCAACTGGATATTCGCCGGTGTCTTCGCAGATGATGGACGCAGCGCGACCAATACCTTTCGCAGGGATGATTTTAACCAGCTGATGGACCAGTGCCTGAAGGGGAAGGTGGACATGGTCATTACGAAATCCATCAGCCGGTTTGCCAGGAATACGGTGGACTGCATCTCCTGGGTGAGAAAGCTCAAGGAAAAGAACGTGGCCGTGTACTTCGAGAAGGAAAACCTCAACACCTTGGATGACTCAACCGAAATGATACTGACCATCCTGAGCAGCCAGGCACAGGAGGAAAGCCGTGCTATCAGCACCAACGTCAAGTGGGGGTATGCGAGAAAGTTTGAAAAGGGGGAATCCACAAGACAGAGAAGCTATGGATTCAGGAAGGCGCCAACCGGAGAGATGTGCATCGTGGAGGAGGAAGCGGCTGTTATCCGAAACATGGCCCGGTGGTTTCTGGACGGGGACAGCCTGGAACGAATCAAGCACAGACTGGAGGAGGCAGGGATAGAGACCACTACCGGTAAGAAAACATGGAGTACGGGTACCATCTACAACATACTGATCAATGAAAAAATCATGGGGGATGTGCTTCTGCAGAAGACATTCACGTCAGATTATCTAACCAAACGGAGAGTAAAGAACTCGGGCCAGCAGAAGCAGTACTATGTGAAGAATCATCATGAGGCAATCATCCCGAAGACCGTCTATTACAAGATACAGGAAGAGATTGCCAGACGCTCCTCGTTAAAAAAAGCCGGAACCAGAAAAGGGAAGACGGCCCAGGGCGTATATAGTTCTAAATATGCACTGACCGGAATCATGGTGTGCAATGAATGCGGAGCCCATTACCGCAGGACAACCTGGGCAAAAAATGGGAAGAAGGTAATCGTATGGCGCTGCATCAACCGTCTGGAGCATGGGACGAAGCGGTGCCATGAATCACCTACGTTAAAGGAGGAAGTCATTCAGGAAGCAATCATGGGAAAGCTGCACAGCCTGTCAATTGACCAGGAGGAAGAAAACTTCTTAAACGGGGTAAAGGAAGATATCCTCCGGGCGGCCAGGGTTGTTGGAGGAGCGTGCACAGAGGAAGAGATTGATAAAACCATAGAGGAACTGCGATACCAGCTTATAGACTATGTGGGCATGGCGTCCAGGGAACATGGTGGTGAGAACTGGTACAGCGGCCGAATGCGAAAGCTGGGATTACAGATAAGCGAATTAAAAAAGAGGAGAGAAAGCATACGAGAACAGGAAAAAATAAGGAACGAGTATGAGCATCTGGACCAGGAAATCAGCCGAATCATAGGTGAGACAGGCGGGACCTCAGGAGCCGAGTTTGATAATATCTTCATACGGCAGATTGTCCGGGAGATACGTGTGATATCGAAAAACAAACTTCAAATCCAGCTAAGGACAGGTATGATGTTGGATGTGAATCTGTAAACCAGAGTGGGATTAGAAGCAATACTGCATCAAAGTGGAAATCGTTTTCCGGGTCTTGGTGGCTGATATTGCTAATGGGTACCCGGAATGATAAAATATAAGAACAACAGTAGGCTATAAAAAATAGTAAATTATCCAGCCCATCAAAACGTTTTCTAATGCTGAAAAAGTGCATGGTTACTGGATTTCGACTAAACTCGCCTGTATGAAAATTTGCTGATTTGCCGCCCAAATACCGCCCAAGTTTCCTAAAGACATATAAGAGCTTGTAAAAATAGGTGTAAAGATTTATCTATGCCACCGGAAAATTGACTTTTATGCGGTTTGGCTTCATACTATGAACATATGTCTTTGTTGTATAAGGTATATGGAAGATTATTTATATAATACGAAGATACGAAAGGGGAAACTGATATGGCTCTTTATACTCCAATCAAAGGGATATTCTTTGATGCCGGCTGGACACTTTTCTACCCTACAACCGAACATTGGCTTATGCCCCACAAATGCGCAGAATACATAGATCCACATGTATTTTCCGCAATCCCAAAAGATAGAAAAGATATGGCCTTTGCAAATGCTATGAAGTACCTTGATGACAACCATTTGATTGTCACAGAGGAAGAAGAGTTGGAACAGTTTAAGGTGTTCTATTCTATGCTTTCCTTCGATTTACCCGAACTGAATTTGACTGAAAGAAAGATAGAAGATATTGCCCGTTCAAAGGTATATGATATGGATAACTATTGTTTTTATGATGATACCGCATCTACACTTAAAGCCCTGCAAAGCAGATATAAACTAGGAATTATCTCCGATACGTGGCCGTCAATTAAGCGAATTTTAGAGTATGGCGGAATATATAGTTTCTTTGAGGCAAAGACATTCAGCAGTTATCTTGGTACATTCAAACCAGATAAACTAATGTATGAGCACGCATTAAAGCAGATGAATCTCCCCCCGGAACAGACCATATTCATTGACGATGGTGTTGAGAATTTAGCAGGAGCCCAAAAATGCGGCATCCAGCCTGTGTTGATTACCGCAAAACCAAATTCCGAAAACAGTGATAGGTATCCGAGTATTAAAAAGTTGTCGGAGTTGCTAGAAATATTGCCAAATTGATTCGCACATTATGAGCATAATTCTTGTTATGCTTTATCGGCTAAAGGCGAAGTTGTTTCCAAAGGCTATTCAATATTCGCAAGCAGGGCACAACGGTATACACATTGCGCTTTTATGTGCTGTTACAAAAGACGTTCACAGCGGACTACCTGACCAAACGGAGGGTGAAGAACTCGGGACAGCAGAAGCAGTACTATGTGAAGAATCATCATGAGGCAATCATCCCGAAGACAGTCTATTATAAGATACAGGAGGAGATTGCCCGACGCTCCTCGTTAAAAAAAGCCGGAACCAGAAAAGGGAAGACTGCCCAGGGCGTATATAGTTCTAAATATGCACTGACCGGAATCATGGTGTGCAATGAATGCGGAGCCCATTACCGCAGGACAACCTGGGCAAAAAATGGGAAGAAGGTAATCGTATGGCGCTGCATCAACCGTCTGGAGCATGGGACGAAGCGGTGCCATGAATCACCTACGTTAAAGGAGGAAGTCATTCAGGAAGCAATCATGGGAAAGCTGCACAGCCTGTCAATTGACCAGGAGGAAGAAAACTTCTTAAACGGGGTAAAGGAAGATATCCTCCGGGCGGCCAGGGTTGTTGGAGGAGCGTGCACAGAGGAAGAGATTGATAAAACCATAGAGGAACTGCGATACCAGCTTATAGACTATGTGGGCATGGCGTCCAGGGAACATGGTGGTGAGAACTGGTACAGCGGCCGAATGCGAAAGCTGGGATTACAGATAAGCGAATTAAAAAAGAGGAGAGAAAGCATACGAGAACAGGAAAAAATAAGGAACGAGTATGAGCATCTGGACCAGGAAATCAGCCGAATCATAGGTGAGACAGGCGGGACCTCAGGAGCCGAGTTTGATAATATCTTCATACGGCAGATTGTCCGGGAGATACGTGTGATATCGAAAAACAAACTTCAAATCCAGCTAAGGGCAGGTATGATGTTGGATGTGAATCTATAAACAAGAGTGGGGATTAGAAGCAATACTGTATCAAAGTGGAAATCGTTTTCCAGGTCTTAGTAGCTGATATTGCTAATAGGTACCCGGAAAGATAAAATATAAGAACAACAGTAGGCTATAAAAAATAGTAAATATTCGGAAGATATAAAATTGCTTTTTCAGCCTAAAAGGCCTATGAAATCAGTAGTTTTGCTATGTGAGAAGTCGTCCTGCAATGGATAAAATGGTGCCCAGGCGAACAAATAAGGTTATGAACAGTAGCATGAAGTAATGAAACGAAATGAGCTGTTTGACATTTCCATGTGCTCATATTAAAATGAAAAAATAGTTAAGGATTTGTACGCCTTAGGCGGATGAGGTGTACTCGACAAATCGGGATTGATGGAGAACTAACAAAATGAAAATAATTGAAGTGACAGACAGAAATACATCATTGATAGAACAGTTATTAGAGGTGTGGGAAAGTTCTGTAAAGGCAACACATCTTTTTCTATCAGAGAATGAAATAGAGGACATTAAGAAGTATGTACCACAAGCATTAAAAGAAATACCTCATTTAATTATTGTAGAAAATGAAAATCAAGTTCCTATGGGCTTTATGGGAATAGTGGAACAACACCTTGAAATGCTGTTTATCTCTAACGAAGAAAGAGGAAAAGGATTAGGTAAAATATTACTCAAATACGGAATAGAAAAATATTCGATTAACGATTTAGCGGTTAATGAACAGAATCCTCTTGCCAAAGGTTTTTATGAACACATGGATTTCAAGGTTTATAAAAGAACTGCAAATGACGAACAGGGTAATCCATACCCTCTTTTATATATGAGCAGGCAATGATTTCCAGTTTGTTTGGAAGTTGAGCAAATAGGAATTTGGAGTGTGAAAAGATTGAAAAAAATTTATGAAAAGCGCAAAGAAAAAATAGTGACATTTTTATTGTGTGGAGTGTTACTTATTGCTGTACTCTCAGTTCTTGCTTTGCTAAGCGGTGCAGTAATGAAAGTGCTCGGATTTGAATACCATTCAATAGGAAGTATTGTTTTGTTTTTCATTATTGCAACAATTCTCTCTTATCCGCTTGGTTTGATTGCAGGTGCATTTCCAAAAGCATTGCTATCATTGAATAAAGTATCTAAGCAGGCTGCTATATTTCTTTATATATTCTTAGACACATTTGCAACATTTTGGGGCTTAAAGATTACGGACAATTATATGCAGTCTGTCTCTGCGAAGGATATTTCTATTCTTGTTGTATCTTTGATATTTGCTTTATTAGGTATAAGTGATATTGATAAAAAACCTATATAGTAAAGAACGATAACTTCCAGTTTATCGGGCTGATTTGATGGAGTGTGTGAAGAAAAGTCTGTAAATACGGATTTTTTATGATAATAATCAGGCTGAAAGTTCCTTTTGGGCTTTCAGCCCTTGCTTTATATATATAATAGCAACTACTGTTGCATGTCAAGAGCAGGCGAGAAATTCGCCTGTGGAACATACAGTAAATTGGCTTATTCAGGCAGCCGGCCTTCATACATGATGCTTAGTTCTCCATAAACCTGTCCCCGATTCCGGATCGGCATCGACTATTTCTTTGTGGCCTCAAACGTAGACAGGTACAACGCCTTCAAAAGGGCCGTATTGCTTGGAAATACACTTCTCTGGCGGTACAGTTTTCGGTAGGTAGCATTCAGACTCTCAATCGGATTGGTCGTGCTATACCGACATCGTGATAGCACGACCAATATCATTGAGGGGCTGAATTGCCAGTACAGGAAGGTGACGAAAACCAAAAGCGTGTTTCCAAGTTGTTCCAGGCTGTTTGCACAGAGAATGACGAAGGGGCAGACGCAGGAATGGAGGTGAATCGGCTGCCCCAAATTTCAAATTGTGTGTTCCTTTTGTTATTCTGCTATACTAATTTTAGTGGCGAATTTCAATAGGTGTTATGGAAAGGCCTATCGACAGGCGATAAGGAGTTACTAATAGTTCTGGCCCTTTTCGGTTTTACCTGACAAGAGACAGATTGACATAATTGCTAATAATGTGATAAAATAGAAGCAAAGAAACCAAGAAAAAGGTATAAATCGGAAAATACAGAATATCATAGAAAGGAGGAGAGAATCAAATGGCAATTACAGCAAGGAGTGAGTCGGTCATGGAACATAAAATCATTAGTATATCCTCAAAGCGGCAGATTACGATACCACAGAAATATTTTGAAGTGCTTGGATTTGATGGGGAAGCGGAATGCATTCTGCAAAATGGAGGCATTTTTCTTCGGCCCGTCCGTATGGATGGCAATGAATTTGCAGAACAGATTCTTGCGGATTTGATTGAGGAGGGATATTCGGGAACAGAGCTCCTGGCAAGGTTTAAAGCGCAGAGCAGAAAGATTCGGCCTGCTGTGGAACATTTAATCGAAGAAGCAGACCGCATTGCAGAGCAGGGTAGAGCCATTCCGATGGAGAATCTTTTTGGTGCGGAGGGCGAATAGATGTATGAATTACGATATACCAGTGCCGCTCAAAGATATTTTAAGAAGATTAAAGAAAAGGGACTGAAAAAGGCGTTTCAGGAAGCGCTTTGCAGCATAGCAGAAAATCCCTTTTGTGGGTCTGCAAAGGTGGGAGATTTAACCGGTATTTATGGATATGATGTTTATTATAACCGGACCAATTATGAAATAGCGTATCGCATCTATGAAGAAGATGATAAGCTAGTGGTTGTATTATTGGCCGGTACGCGAGAGAATTTTTATGAAGAGCTTAAGCGGTATATGAAGTAGGGGTGATAGAAGTGTCATTCTCTGTTAAGTAAGCTTTTTCTATTGTAATGGCATTGGGTTACAGTGGTTTAAATGCTGTCTGGCTGGAGATATGATGGAGGAAACTATAAGATGCCTTGGCCTTGGAAGATGATTCTCCCGGGGCTTTTTGTATTTCTCAGAAAAAGATGTTGGGTAAATAGGTTGAGGAGTGTTTCAGGGGAGTACTTTTTAAAGAGACTTAAAGAAAAGGGGCTGAAAAAAACATTTTAGGAAGCATATTACAGCATAACGGAAGCTCCGTTTTGTGTGGCTGCGGATGAGAATTTATATTCGTATCGGTCTGCCACCTGACACGACATATGGTCAGTATGCACCTGATAGTTACCAACGACATTATATATGGGGCTGCGATTAGAGCTGGTTAGGGGACGGAAAGCCGACCGGCCATAGATTATGAGATACAGGGACGCGTAGTGAATCTATGTTTTCCGCCAGCAATGTCAAAAAGAGAATGTATAACTGGAAATAATGTCGATTAGAATAAGCATTTGTCTCAATAAAGAAATAGATTATAAGTAAAAATAATGATATAATAAAACCCACATAACGATTATTCCATATCCAAGAGAAGAGAGGTGAGCGGCAATGAATAAAACATATATCATGCTAAAAGACGTCCCTGTATTGGAGATAGAAGATTACAGATGTAAGATCCTGAACTATGAGTTACTTCCCATCTCGCTGCGTTATCCGGATGTAAACTACGACGATGTCATGCACGGCTGGACTGAGAACCGTACCATGAACATAGGCAGAACCAATGCTAAAAAGCTGTTGGCCGGTTTTCGTATCAGCCAAAGTAATCCTTATATGATAGCCAGATTATTTCATTTTGCTTCCCTTTCTGATTGTTACTGGATGAAAGACGCCGAAGAAACGTTTACATGGGAACAGGTAAGCCTGTTTGAAAATCCATGGGAGAAAGCAGTCACATCAACCGCTCTTCTTGGTAGCAACCAGACGTTCCGCACACTTGTACAGAAGGTTCATACACCGGAGTTTACTGCTCAGGGGATGGCGGCCAAAGCCTGGATCAGGGAGGCGGACGGACTTTATCTGTATAAAGTCGGAAAAAAGGAATTGCCGGCCAGCGGGATACTGGATGCGCTTCATATTCCCCACGTAAGCTATATCGAGGCTGAAAACAGCAGTCTGGAGAAGATAGCAGACCGGAATCATATAGAAAAAATATATAAAAGCGGAGAAAAAATAGTAAAATGCCGTATTATATCTTCCGAAGAAACCGCTCTTGTTCCATGGGAAGATTTTCAGGTATATTGCAGTTACCACGATAAAAATGAATATGATATGGTAAAGGAGATGGATGCAGCCAATTATTATAAAATGCAGATAGCAGATTATATACTTGGAAATGAAGACCGCCATGGAGCCAATTTTGGATTTTACATGGATAACAGGAGCGGAAAGCTTCAGGGCTTATATCCACTGATGGACCATGACCATGCTTTTTCAGAAGACGAGGATATTCCGTCCCAGACTTCAGAACAAGATGAGACATTACAGCAGGCAGCGTATAAGGCAATGAACCATGCGGAGGTATCATTTGACAATGTATTGGCCATGAAAAAACCAGAAGATTTAGGTGACACGCAGTGGAAGGCGGTACTTGGGCGATGCAGGGAACTGCATCAGAGGATGGGGATGGAAGAGCAGGAAATGATTGAGCTTCATTAGAAGCTTGCAGATGTTCCGGAAGCGTTTGATATTTTGCATGTCATTGTCCGGGAGGCAGTGCGGCTGGACGAGGCTATGGCGTCTACGACGCAGGGAATTGATACTTTAAGTATGTAGGTAATGATGTCCCTCAAATGATGAAGCATATAGTATCTTGGATTAATTTGGCTAAGAATTATATCATCCATACAATAGGGAATATGCGGATGGTGTCAGCTATCAGCATATTTGGCATATCCATTTCAGTTATTTTTGGGTTGATTACAATAAGAACTTTGCAGAAAGCCTCTTATAGAGGTATGGCTGTTCATTAACCAATGTCAATAAGTTAAACCCCTTTAAACTTCAGAGTCGGAACTGTTTCATGTAGAAAAGGTTTTAAGGCAATATTTGGAGGTACTGTTATGATAAGAACGGCAAGGCAGCTGAAAGACTTAATCCGCAATCTGTCGAAAGAAAAATCTGCAGATGCACATATTTTAATGAGAAATTATATAATGGAGCGCTTTCTGGAGCGCATCTCTTTTTCTGAGTATCGGGACAGATTTGTCTTGAAGGGTGGTATGCTGGTAGCCGCTGGATGCCCGTTCCACAAAAGGATAACTCCACCGCCGGTTTGGGCCGCATGAACCTGGTTCTGCACAACAAAGGAGCCGGTGTTGTTGTCGGCAATAAAAGCACCTTGTCTGCACCCCAGTACAAAGAGGAAGACAACCCTGAACTACTGAAAACGTTTAAAGGTTCTTGACAAAGGCATAATAAAACAACTGAAAATACAGGGGCCAACCTACGACAAAACGCCGCCATTGGAGACAATGGGCGGTGTTTTTGTATGCAAGGTGAGACACAGTCTAACAATAGGCCAGCTCCGCGCACTTCTGGACATTTTGTCCAGAGGTTGACGCTCTCCTGTCAAAATGGCTCCTGTGGGTATATCCCCCGTCGCCGCATCACAAAAAGCACAGGCGGGGCCGTCTGTCAAGGGCGCGATAGCGCCGCCGCTTGCGGCGGTTTACCCTTGACGGACGGTTCTGGCTGTGCTATCCACCAGGGGCGTGGCGGGGGATATATCCTCCAGAGCCGCCCCCTTTTCCATGATTGGAAAAAGGCGGGGGATAAGGTTGAACCCGCGAATTAAAAAATCGGAGCGTTTGGAAACGAAACAAACATGAAACCGAGGGCTGGACTGTTAGCTTTTAGCCCTAGAAAAGCCGCTTGTATCAAGGCTTTGCAAGCCCAGTTTCGAGGGGGCAGGTATCTTTCTATGGTCTGCCCCGGTTTTGGACTTCAAAGCGTAACATTTAGGATTGAGGCGTGGACAATTAGGCCCTTGGAAAGCTGTTTGTTTTAAGGCTCTATGGGGCCTATTCCGAGGGAGGAGGTATGTTTCTACGTCCCACCCCGGTTTTACCCTGATACTGTCCACATTTTAAGAGGAGGAACTTTATGAAAAGAAACACTTTACATCATGAACCGGGTACGGATGGCAAGACAGTGGGAAAGCGCCGCCGCGCTGTCCATCTGCACGTTATGGTTTCCGAGGAGGAACGGGCGCTGATCCAGGAACGCATGACCGAGGCAAATATCCGCAATATGGGGGCCTACATACGAAAAATGGCGCTCAATGGCTATGTACTCCATGTGGATTTATCCCCTGTCCGGGAACTCGTTTCCCTGCAAAGGCGGTGTGCAAACAATCTCAATCAGGTAGCGATCCATGCCAACAGTTACGGCTTGTACTCGGAGGAAATCAAGGCCCTGCAACAAGACTATGCGGACTTGTGGGGCCCCCTTTCCGATTTGTTAAAACGGCTGGCCCAGGTGGTGGAGCTCTAGCCCCGGTGAGTGTTTTCCGGCCCCCGGCAGGGATAAGGAACAGGCGCGAAAGCGCCTGTGACGCAGCCATCACTTCTGGACATTTTGTCCAGAGGTGGCGGGTTTGGGGAGCAACCCCAACAGGCATTTTCGCGGCCCCTTGTGGGCGCGAAAATCGCAGGTGTGGCCACACCTGCCTTGCTTGCCGGTAGCGCATCCCTGGGAAAACGGTGTAAAAATAAGTTTTCCCCTCTTTTATTAGACCCGAAACAAATGGTATTCAACCGCTGAAAACCTTTTGTAAATTTCCCTTGATTTTTATTTAAGACAGATGTATTATACAAATATAAGGCAAGTGTCTTAAAAGGGTTGAGGAGGTGACGGCATGGAAAAGATAAAAAAACTGCCGGACGCGGAGTTTGAGATTATGAAAGTTGTATGGGCCAACGAACCGCCTATTACAACGCCAATCATCATGGAACATTTGGGAAAGGATAGGGAATGGAAGATACAGACGGTCGTTTCCCTAATGCTCCGGCTTGTGGAACGCGGGTTCCTGCGATCTGAGAAGCATGGGAAGGAACGTAGCTATTTTCCACTTGTCAGCAAGGAGGATTATCTGAAATTTGAAACCGGCAACTTTATGAAGCAATATCATGACAGCTCGCTTTTCAACCTTATCAATACCCTGTATGATGATAAAGCCCTAACGGATGAGGATATTGACGAGTTGCTGAAATGGGCAAAAGAACGGAGGGATTAGAATGCAAAACTTTATCATTACGCTACTAATTTGCTCCATCACTATGTCGGCGCTTGCACTCTTGTATATGGCGGCCACGCCGCTTTTGGCAAAGCGCTATTCTGTGTCGGGCCGCTATTACGCATGGCTGATCTTTGTGATTGGGCTGATCATTCCCTTCCGGCCTAGACTGGGCAATCCCATTGTCCGTGTCGATCTGCCGGGCAATACTGCTTTGCCGGTGCTTCGACTAGGAAATGCAGCTCCCGTTATGGTTCCCAGCAACGATGCACTCCCCTCTGCTGTCCCCAATATCCAATGGTGGCAAATTGTAGCAGGAGTATGGCTTGCCGGAATGTTCTTGTTTCTGGCCTATCATCTTGTCAAGCATTACCGTTTTTTGAAACTAGCGGCACGCTGGGGAGAAGACATCGCCGACAAACAGACGCTGGCGCTTCTTGAAAACCTGAAAGCCCAAATGGGCATATCCCGAAAGATAGGATTACAGAGTTGTGGTAGCGTTGGAAGCCCTATGCTGATCGGCTTTATCCATCCCAAAATCATACTGCCGAACAAAGATTTTGCATTGGATGAGCTCCGATTCATCCTCAAGCACGAGTTGGTTCATTTTAAGCGTAAAGACCTTTGGTATAAAAGCCTGGTATTGATTGCCGCCGCTATTCATTGGTTCAATCCTTTGATATATTTGATTGTAAAAGCGATTGATATTCAATGTGAACTGTCCTGTGATGCGGAAGTTGTTCGCAATATGGGCGCGGATATACGTCTGTCTTACAGCGAAACGATTATTGGTGTTGTGCGATATAAATCGAGTATTGCAACAGCTTTTTCAACTAATTTTTATGGAGGTAAAAAAGGTATGAAGTCAAGAATATTTTCTATCATGGATACGGGCAAAAAGAAAACCGGGCTTGTCATTCTTTGCGTCGCATTGATGCTCACCGTGGGAACAGGGGCCGCTTTCGCGGCGAACGCGGCAACACAGAACCCGCACGAAAATACCAAAGGATATACCGAGGTCACTCCTTGGATTGCCGGTGCGTTCCTCCCCAACCCCGATGTTTATGCTAAATACGCCGATTTTGGAATCACAATTTCGGAGGATGGCTCAAAACTGCTCTATCACGGGCAGCCAGTGCGTCTGTTTGCCGATGAGGGGTCGGACGAGGCGTTCTATCTGGATGAGGCTGGGAATGTGAACCTATCGGTGGTCAGAAATGCAGCCGGTCAAGTTACTGGATTGGAAAGCATTACCGTACAAAAGGCCCAGGAATACCAGGACGCTTTCTTTGCGGAAGAACTGGGCGGTTCTTTCCCGAAAGAGCAGGATATTGCAAAGGTTCAGGAAGGCATCCAGGTGGGGGCGAACAAATATGAGGCGTATCAGCCCTTTGGCGTCACCTATTCCGTAGAGGATGGGGTGCTGAGTTTCAACGGACAGCGGGTAAGATTTTTCATGGACCAGGCGGCGGATGAGGGGGCTTCTGCGTTGTGGACGGATGAGGCCGGAACCGCAAACCTGGTGGTGCTCCGGGATGCTTCCGGCCAGATCACGGGTGTCGAAAGCATATCGGATGAAAAAGCGCAAGAATACCTGATTGCAACACAGCCGCAAATTGATTTAGATGGCCTAGAGGAAAAGCTGGAAACCAAAATGAGAGACCTATACCCAAACGGCGTTAAATAAATCAGAGGTTATATGGCTGTCCGGGACTTCGCCGTACCGGGAAGAAGCCGCGCCGATGGGTCTTACTGCCATCAGCGCGGCTCATTTTATCAAGTTGATTTTGTTCGTATTATTGGGATAAGGCGTAACGAGTTTCACAGAAGTATTTTATAAACACGCTATTCATCACCTCTGGACATTTTGTCCAGAAGTGACGGGGCCAGCAATCAGAAAGGAGGTCTGCGCTATGAACGCGGAGCAGAGAGTTTTGATTATTGATAGCGACTTGAAAAACTGCAAAGCCATCAAGTACGTCTTGACTGAATATGGCATCGGCGCTTATTATACCCTGTCTGTGATAGACGGCATTGAGCGCCTACATCACCATAACTACGAGCTTGTGATCCTGGACATCTCCCTGTCGGAAACGGACGGGCTCCAACTGCTCCGGTTTATGCGGCATACGAAGAATATGCCAATCCTGGTGCTGTCCTCCCAGGGCGGCATTGAACGACGGGAACGGGCCTTTTACATGGGAGCAGACGATTTCATGGAAAAGCCCCTGGAATTACGGGAGTGCCTGCTCCGTGCCCAGTCCCTGCTTCGGCGCTACAACGCCGCCGCCCCGCCCCTGCCCGGCCAACGGTGCTATACCATCGTCACAACTGAGAATTTGATGATCGATCCCCTCACCCGCCGCGTGGTCTACAATGGGCGAGAATTGGATTTGACCCGCCGGGAGTTTGATCTGCTCTATCTGCTGTCCTCTCAGGCAGGGAGGGTACTGACGCATGAACAACTGCGTTACTATGTGTGGGGCGATGATTTTTCCGGCAACGAAACCAACGCCATCCCCATCAGCGTAAGCCGCCTGCGTCAAAAGCTGGACGGCGGGGAGTGCATTGAAAACGTCCGGGGCGTGGGTTATCGTTTCAATGACCCCAAACGCAAAAAGGAATAACAAGCGCGTCTATTCGTGGTATTATTACAGCACCAACACTTCTGGACATTTTGTCCAGAAGTTCCACCGGATGAAAGTTTATAAAATATTTATAATTTTGGGGTTCACTTTTGGCCCTAAAGTGCGGTTGATAGATAGAGGGATATTTTCTCTCCCCTGACACAGAACGGGCGACCTCTGGACATTTTGTCCAGAAGTCGCCCGTTCCCTTTTGCGGAGGCATCCTTGCCCATAGGGGCCGGCAGAGGTATAATATACTTGTAGGTTGGCTCCTGTTCCAACGGAAAGGGAGCTAATTATGGATAATAGAATAGACGCGATTTACGGCAGACAATCCATCGACAAAAAGGATAGTATCAGCATTGAAAGTCAATTCGAGTTTTGCCGGTATGAATTAAAAGGCGGTGAGGGCAAGGAATATAAAGACAAAGGATATTCGGGCAAAAACATTGACCGCCCCGACTTCCAGCGGCTTTTAGCGGACATTAAGGCCGGGCTGATTAAGCGGGTAGTCGTTTACAAGCTGGACAGGATCAGCCGCTCCATTGTGGATTTCGCAAAGCTCATGGAAATATTCAAGCAGTACAATGTGGAGTTTGTCTCCTGCACGGAAAAGTTTGATACCTCAACCCCAATGGGCCGGGCGATGCTCAACATCTGTATTGTGTTCGCGCAGCTTGAACGCGAAAGCATCCAGATGCGTGTAACGGACGCTTTCTATTCCCGGTGTGCCAAAGGCTACTATATGCGGGGCCGGGCGGCTTACGGTTTTGATCTGGAGCCCATCGTCATGGACGGGATTAAAACAAAAAAGCTGGTGGAAAACGCGGAAATGGATTACGTCGAGATGATGTTTGAAATGTACGCGGAGCCGGAAACCTCATACGGCGATATTACCCGGTACTTCACCACGCAGGGTATTCTGGTGTATGGAAAAACGCTCAAACGCGGATTTTTGGGCCAGCTCTTACGCAACCCGGTTTACGTCCAGGCCGATATGGATATTTACGAATACTTCAAGGCCCAGGGCGTGAAAATCGAAAGCCCGCCGGAACTGTTCACGGGTGATTATGGGTGCTATCTCTATCAGGGCCGGGAGGGTGAGGAGCCGATCCTCGTCATAGCGCCCCACAAGGGCCGCATCCCGTCGGGGCTCTGGCTGGCCGTCCAGCGCAAGCTGTCGCAGAATACCTCATTTCAGAACGGGCGCAAATGCCATAATACATGGCTGGCCGGGAAAATCAAGTGCGGCTGCTGCGGGTACGCCCTCACTAGCCAGAACGCGACTAACGGCACTACATACCTGCATTGTAAACAACGCTCGGAAAACGGCGGCTGTCAAGGTGCGGGCACTCTGACAAAACAGGTGCTTGAATATGCCGTGTATGAGGAAATGGTTAAGAAAATGCGGGCGTTCCAAACGCTGAAAGGCGGCAAAACTGCAAGCTACAATCCGAAACTGACCGCCGCCCGCGCCGCTCTTGCCAAAACTGAAAGCGAGATTGAAAAACTGCTTGATACGCTTTCCGGCGCAAATCCCACCTTGCTACAATACGCAAACAGCCGGATCGAGGAACTGGACGGACAACGGCAAGTCCAGGCGAAACTGGTAGCCGACCTTACCGCAAATTCCGTTTCGTCCTCTCAGGTTGAAAGCATATCCGGCTATCTGCGGGACTGGGAGTCTGTTGACTTCGACGACAAGCGCCGGGTGCTTGACACGCTTGTTTCACAAGTGCGGGCCACAAGTCAGCAAGTCGTGATACATTGGAAACTTTGATTTTTTCTAACTTCGCTTTATACCTTTGTCAAATACCTTTAATTATATCGTGGTTAATCCACCGTTTTCGGATAAATCTTGGATGGATGGCATTACCATTCCTGATGTGTACAGCCGATACAGCGAAACGGTGCTGGGCGTGCCGCCGGAGAAAAACGGTGACTATGCCTGGCTGCTAGACGTTCTGAAATCTTTGAAGTCCAACGGCAAAGCTGCGATCATTCTACCTCATGGTGTGCTGTTCCGCGGTAATGCCGAGGCAGACATTCGCAAAAAGAACATTAATCGGGGCTATATCAAGGGCATTATCGGTCTGCCTGCTAACCTGTTCTATGGAACGGGGATTCCTGCCTGCATCCTGGTGCTGGAAAAGGAAGATACTGCAGAGCGCACCGGTATTTTTATGAGACGCCAGCAAAGGCTATGTAAAGGACGGCAACAAGAACCGCCTGCGTGAACAGGATATTCATAAAATCGTGACTACTTTCCTCGCCATGATGAGTCGAATCCCAAGTATGCCCGATTTGTGCCTGATGAGGAAGTCAATGTTACCAATGGGTACAATCTGAATATCCCGTGCTATATCGAAAGCAGCGAGCCAGAAGATTTGCAGGACATCAATGCTCATTTTCTTCCAGAACCAGAGCTAATGGATTTTGACGGGGATTTCCGTATAAATATGTACAGTCAGCCGTCATTAATCCAAGCTGGCACCATTGGCACTAATTCTGGCACCATTATTGGAATTAAGGTAACGTCTCCTGAAGAAAGAGTGTTGACCATTATGAAGCAGAATGCAAGAGTCACACAAAAGGAATTACAAAAGGAGTTAGGAAATTCATTGCGCACTATAAAACGGATGATTGCAGAATTGCAGGATAAGGGATATATTGTCAGAAGGGGAAATAACCGTTCAGGTGAGTGGATAGTTAAGGGATAGATAGTATTCCAATGTATCAATAAAATAATGTAGATGCAGACATCTATTCCGCTGCAGCACCACGTTAAGAAACCTTGGCCCTGGGAGATGAGTCTCCCGGGGATTTTTATATATCTGGGGTCAATATAAGGTAATGTTTGGATGAGGATTATTAACCACCAGTTAAATTCCAGTCCCTAATTACGATAACTGACCCTATTAAGGTAAGATACCGCAGGACAGATCTATCCACCTCTCCCTGTTGTCAACCATTATGCTGAAAGAACCGGACAATGAACTTGAAGCAAGAGGACTCAGTTTCACGAGATATGCCAATGGCTGCGCAATAGCAGTAAAAAGCGAATCAAGTGCCAAGAGGGTGGATAAATGATTACGCCCTGGGAGCCATGAAAATATCAATGACAGAGATAGACGCGCATCTTAGAATAAGACTCGTGGTCAAGGCAATCTCCAAAAAGGTAGTTGCTAAGGCTGGTCATGAAACCTGATATGCGGCATATCAAGGCCAGCCAGCAGATTCCCGAATCCGCTTGAAATCCAGGATGGGGCACTAGAGTATAATTCGGAGTATCTATAAATTGTTATTATTAAAAAGATCTCGAGCAATCTTAATAAAATCGTGAGCATAGGAGGGAAGATAGCTTCCGTGTCTGGAAGCTACAACAAAGTCGGATAAGGTTTGGGGTTCACCGAAACTGTAGCAGTCAATGGATTTGGTAAAATGATGGTGCATGAGATGGGTCTCGAATATAAATGAGGCTCCATAGCCAACGGAAACCAGTTCCATGATTGCAGGCAGACTGCTGGTTGTCATGACATTTTCAAAGTTTAGACCTATGTTGCTGAAATATCGGCTGGTAATCTGTCGTGTTCTCTGTTCAGGCATCAGTTGGAGAATCAATTCGTTTTTCAATAATTTCGGATCTAATCGTGGATACCTGCTGGAGGGATTGGGCTGTGCATACCTGCCGAGCGGATGATCTTTGCAGAGACAGATGAGCATTTCTTCTTTACGTATGGTGTCATAATCAATTAATGGATTCAGCGTTTCCGGCTTGCTGTAAAATGCGATTTCAGCTTTTCCTTCTAATAAAAGTTTGTCATTTTCGTCAGAACTTCCCTCAAAGACATTTATTTTAATATTGGGGTGTTCAGCCTGAAATACAGGTAATGTAGCCGGAAGCATGTAGGTGCACCGCATGCGTGGAAAAGCTACGTTGAGAACACCTACATCTTTTTTCAGGATGTCGGCAAGCTCGATGTCCAAATTCGATTTCAAAAGAAGGATTTCTCTTGCCGTATCTACGTATTTTTGTCCGGCAAAAGTCAGGATGTACTTATTTCCAAGTTTTCTAAAAAGTTTTTGGCCAAGGTCGTGTTCCAGGTTTGCAAGAAATTTACTTAATGTCGGCTGACTCACATAAAGAGATTCAGCAGCTTTGGTAATGTTATGATATTTTTCAATTGCAAGGACATAATTCAGTTCTCGAAAGTCCATAAAAGAATTCCTTTCTGTAAATTTATTAATATGTAGATAAATATAAAACGTTTAACGATATATTGATTATAATCGTTTTATTTTGTGTTGACAAGAAATAGTTACAAACTATAGTTTTTATGAAAAATATGTATATTTAGTAAATTAGGATATTAAGTGAAAATCAGAAGGAAATTAGAAAAAATCAACAAAAAATCGAGTTTAATCATGTGAAAAATAGATATAAACATAGCTTTAATGAATGAAATAAATAAAAAATATGAATTTTACACATTGTATTTAGAGATATACAATATGGGTATAGAAAACAGATCTGGCCAGTCTGAATCCATTATCAGTGAAAGGATAGAGAAGAATGAAATTATATGATTCGGGTGTGTTCCTTCTGGAGGGTGAAACGATTGTTGAAGAAAATGATGCCGGAAGAGAATTTTTGGAAAAAAAGGAACAGTATAAAGAAGGTACAATTTCCTATGGTATCCTGCAGGAGCACAACACCGGAACAAATAAAGAGAATTTGAAGATTCGGTTTGATGCAATTACCAGCCATGATCTGACTTATGTGGGGATTATCCAGACAGCGCGTGCATCAGGGATGGAGCGGTTTCCGATTCCTTATGTTTTGACTTGCTGCCATAACAGTTTGTGTGCAGTGGGAGGTACGATTAATGAAGATGATCATGTGTTTGGATTAACTGCCGCAAAAAAATATGGCGGAATTTACCTTCCGCCGCATATGGGTGTGATTCATCAATATATGCGGGAGACGGAAGCGGGATGTGGCAAGATGATTCTCGGCTCTGATTCACATACACGTTATGGAGCGCTTGGAACGATGGCTGTTGGAGAAGGCGGAGGGGAACTGGTAAAGCAGATTTTGGAAGAGACATGGGATATAAAGTATCCGGAAGTCATTGCTGTATATTTAGACGGAAAGCCCAACCCGGGAGTCGGCCCGCAGGATATTGCGATTGCGATTGTTACAGCAGTTTTTAAGAATGGATATGTGAAGAATAAGGTGATGGAATTTGTTGGACCGGGTGTTTCGTCAATGAGTACGGATTACAGAAATGGTATTGACGTAATGACTACGGAAACTACCTGTCTTTCCTCAATCTGGAGAACCGATGAAGATACGAAAAAGTATTTGGCTGCTCATGGAAGAGGCAGCGAGTATAAAAAACTTGAGCCCCAAAAGATTGCATACTATGAGGGATGCATTTACATCGACCTGTCTGCCATACACAGCATGATTGCATTGCCGTTCCATCCTTCAAATGGATATGAAATTCGTGTATTAAATGAAAATCTGGATGACATTCTTCACGAAGTGGAAGAAAATGCGAAAAAATTAATTAAAAATCCGGATTTGCAGTTGAACCTTAGAGGGAAAATCCATGATGGAGCTTTGTATGCAGATCAAGGAACAATTGCAGGCTGTTCTGGAGGAACGTATTCGAACATTATGGAAGCTGCTTATCTGCTGGAAAATAAATCCACAGGGAATGATGCGTTTAATTTGAGTGTCTATCCAAGCTCTCAGGCAGTTATGATGGATCTCTTAAAGAAAGGAGCAATTGAGACATTGGCTGCTGCCGGAGCGACAATTCGCACTGCATTTTGCGGGCCGTGTTTTGGTGCGGGAGATACACCGGCGCATGGACAGTTTGCGGTTCGACATACGACAAGAAACTTCCCTAATCGTGAGGGATCTAAGCCGGGTAATGGACAGATTGCAAGTGTAGCCTTGATGGATGCGCGTTCTGTTGCGGCAACTTCAGCCAACCGGGGAAGAATCACAGCGGCGGATGAATTGGGATATGTTTATGAGTGTCCTGAGTATCATTATGATTCCAAAGTATATGCGAACAGAGTTTATCAGGGGTTTGGAAAGGGTAATCCGGAAGAGGAACTTATCTGTGGTCCCAATATTAAGGCCTGGCCCGAGCTTCCGGAGTTAAATGAGAATATGCTTCTAAAGGTATGCGCGTATATCACGGATCCTGTAACAACAACGGATGAACTTATCCCGTCCGGAGAAACCGGTTCATTCCGCTCCAATCCTATGGGGCTGGCTGAGTTTACATTAAGCAGACGGGTGCCGGAGTATGTAGGGAAAGCAAAAGCGGTGATGAATAATGAAAAGGCAAGAAAAGAAGGGAATTGTCCTGAAGAAATCAGAGAAATTCTTGATAAAATACATACGATCCCGGGATATGAAAAAGTAGAGGATGAGTCAATTGATCTTTCAAGTACAATATATGCGGTAAAGCCGGGAGACGGTTCGGCACGTGAACAGGCGGCATCCTGCCAGAGAGTGCTTCTTGGCGGAGCGAATATCTCAGTAGAATATGCGACAAAGCGATATCGCTCGAATTTGATTAATTGGGGAATGGTACCCTTTATTTTGAATGGTCCTGCCGATTTTTCAGAGGATGATTATATATTTGTACCTGATATTAAAAAAGCGCTTAACACCGACATGAAGGAAATTACGGCATTTATTATTGGCGATAAAACAAGAAAATTATCACTGGCAATAGAGCCGCTGACAGAGGAAGAAAAAGAAATTATCCGCTGTGGTTCTTTGATAAATTACAATCGCAAACATAATTCTGTTCAGTAACAGCAGGAGGGAATCTGATGTTAAATAAAGAAACAGGGCTATTCCATGTTCCGGTAACTATTATGCGGGGCGGAACAAGCAAAGGGGTTTATATTTTGGAGAGTGATCTTCCGGATGATCGCGAAAAATGGGATGATGTACTGCTCAGAATGATGGGAAGTCCGGATAAGAACCAGATAGACGGACTGGGCGGCGGACAGTCCGTGACGAGTAAGGTGGCCATTGTAAGTCCTTCTCCCAGACCTGACGCAGATGTAAATTATACATTTGCACAGGTATCTGTGGATAAACCAATCGTAAGCTACAAAGGAAATTGCGGTAATATTTCATCGGGTGTTGGACCGTTTGCCATTGAAAAAGGCTTGATTAAAGTACAAAATGATAAAACATCAGTCAGAATATATAATACGAATACGGATAAGCTGATTGTTGCTGATATCAAGACCTCAGATGGAAATGTGGTATATGAGGGCGATTTTAGTATAGCAGGAGTGCCGGGTAAGGCTTCACCGGTAAAACTCAAATTTGTAAATCCGGCGGGAACATTGGGAAAGGGATTGCTGCCCACAGGAAATGCAGTTGATGTACTGGAAGTTCCGGGACTGGGAAATGTAGAAGTTTCCATTATTGATGCGGCAAACCCTCTTGTGTTTGTGACGGCGGAGGACATAGGACTTACGGGAAAGGAACTTCCGGATGCTGTGAATGCAGATGATGAAGTACTTGCTTTATTGGAAAAGATTCGGGGACTTGCGGCAGTGAAGCTGGGATTGATTGACGATTACCAGAAATCCGCCTGGGAGACTCCTGGAATTCCCAAAATGGCATTTGTAGCTCAGCCCAAAGAGTATAAGACCATGGATGGAGAGACTGTGACACAGGATAGTATTGATTTGGTCTCCAGAATGATGTCTATGCAGAAAGCACATCCCAGCTATGCCATGACGGGTGCCATGTGTACTGCAGCAGCGGCTGTGGTTCCCGGCAGCATAGTGAATCAGGTGTGTTCAGAACATATGGATACGCAGTATATACGAATTGGACATCCCGGTGGTATATTAGAATGCGGGGTTGACTTTCAGCAGCATAATAAGATTCCTGAAATCAAAGATACGTTTGGATTTCGCACTGCGAATCTGATTATGGAAGGGGTAGCAAGAGTACGGTTTTAGCCGGAACAAGAATCGCTATTTAAAATGTGTGGAGGAAATATTATGAGTCTTTCAATTATTTCGCTTATTGTGCTTGTAGTGGTAGTGGCAATAGGTTTTATAAGAAAAGTAAATCTGGGATTCCTTTCTATTGGTGTTGCATTTGCGCTCGGAACATTTGGAGGCATGTCGGCAAAAGAGATTGTGGGAGGATTCAGCAGTTCCATGTTTGTGACTTTGGTGGGTGTTACGTTCCTGTTTGGTATGGCATCCAATAATGGAACATTGGATCTGTTTTCTAAGAAGGTGGTTGCACTTGTAGGAAAACGGACAATCCTTATTCCGATTCTGATGTTTTTTTTGTCGGCATTCATTTCAGCAATCGGTCCGGGGCATATTGCGGCAGGCATTTTGATGACAACATTTGCTATGTATCTGGCCTTTGAAATGGATATCAATCCTATGGCAACGTCTCTTTATGCAAAACTGGGGGCGAATGCCGGATGTGCATCGGTTCTTTCTCTGACGGGTGTTTTAGCTAAAAATCTTTCGGAGCCTCTGGGTTACAGTGGATTTGGCCTTCATCTGTTTTTGTCAACACTGCTTTCAGGGTTCTTGTTTACACTTGTTGTATACATACTGTATAAAGGTTATAAAGTAAAAGCGGACAATCCGCTGAAGCTTTCAGACATTCCAAAGTTTAATCGGGATCAGCTGCTTACGATTGCGGCAATCGTTGTAATGGTTGTATGCTGTATCGGATTTAAGCTTGACACAGGTTTGTTTGCATTTGCCACAGCTGCTGTTTTAGTTCTTCTTGGTGTTGTTGATGAAAAGAAAGCAATAAAAGGAATTCCGTGGGGGACGCTTGTGTTTATATGTGGAGTTGGTGTCCTGATTAATGTGATTGATACACTGGGCGGTATTACCTTGGTTTCCGATTTCCTGACAGGATTTATGATTGAAAAGACAGCGGTTCCGATACTGGCGGCCACCTCGGGAATCTTGTCCTGGATCAGTTCTACAACGGGGGTTGTTATGCCGACTTTATATCCAATTGCGGCAGAGGTGTGCGAAAAGTTTGGAAGCGGCGTCAATTACGTGGAACTGATTTCAGCAATAACAGCTACATCATTTGCAGCGGCAATCAGCCCTTTATCTACCGGAGGTGCAATTATTATGTCATCTTATTCTGCGGCAAGAGAAACCAGTACGGCTGAACTGAACAAGATGTTCCGGACGCTGTTCCTTCTCTCGGTAGGAAATGTACTTTTAAATGTAATTCTTTCTTCGCTTGGTGTGTTTAATCTTGGCGGGTTGTTTTATTAAAGTTAAAAAGAAGGTGAAAAGATGAAGATTGACAAAGCGGCAATTGCCGGAACGCTCGAGTCCAGCGATTGTATGGTGACGGTTGAACCGGGTAACGGCAGCGTGGAATTGGAGCTTGAAAGTGTGGTTATGAATCAGTTCGGAGAGCAGATACAGAAAGTGGTCAGGGAGACGTTGGAGCGCCTGGATGTGAAAGATGTATTTATCAGTATTGTGGACAAAGGAGCATTAGATTGTACAATTAAGGCACGTGTGGAGTGCGCTGTGTACAGAAGCGCCGGACAGAAAACAGATGTGCCATGGGGAGGTGCGGTTCGATAATGAATCCAAATAAAAAAAGACTCAGAAGAACAATGATGTTTTTAAACGCGCAGAAACCAGGACTGATTAAGGATCCATATATTTATAAGCCGGACAGTATCATGCTTGACCTTGAGGATGCTGTGGCGGAAAAAGAAAAAGACGCAGCCCGTTTTTCTTTGTACCATGCCCTGCGGGAGATTAATTACAGGGGCATCGAGTGTATCGTAAGAATCAATGGTCTTGATTCAGAGCTCTGGAAAGAGGATATCCGGTGTGCCGTAGCCGGGGGGGCAGATGGTATCCGCATTCCGAAAACAGAGACTGCAGAGGATGTGAGACGGGTAGAAAAGGCGGTGGAAGAGGCAGAAAACGAATTTGGAATCGAGCGAGGGAAAGTTTTGATTATGGCGGCTTTAGAATCGGCAAAAGGTGTGTTAAACGCGCTGGATATCTGCAATGCTTCCGAACGTCTATTTGGAATTGCTCTTTCCGGAGGAGATTACACAAAAGATCTTCAGACAAGAATTACAGGTACCGGGGTGGAACTTATGGGAGCAAGGCAGCACATGATTATAGCAGCCCGGGCCGCAGGTGTACAATGTTTTGATACTGTGTATACCGATCTGGACGATATGGAAGGTTTCAAAAAGGATGTAGAAACAATCCATTTGATGGGATTTGACGGAAAATCCATCATTAACCCGCGGCAGATTGCTCCGGTTCATGAAATATATACACCGACACAAAAGGAGATTGTTTTTTCACAGAAAGTAGTAAAAGAAATAGAAGAAAAAAAGAAGCTGGGAATCGGTGTTTTTACAGTGGATGGAAAAATGATAGATATTGCCTTTTATGACGGAGCAAAGCGGACCATTGAACTGGCAAAAGCGTCAGGAGTTTTGAAGGAGGAATTTTAAGATGTTAAATGCAGTAGGACGTGAAATTCCGGATGAAATTCTCAAATTGACGGGAAAGGAACCGTTTCAGGGCAACAACTATAAAGAAGGTGTTGAGTACAGAAAACAGGGACCGATTGTAAAACCTGTCATGGATCACAATACAAGTAAAATGGTATCTTCCATTCGGGAAGCGCTTGAAAAATGCGGAGCTCATGATGGTATGACACTTGGATTTCATCATCATTTCAGAGAAGGAGATCTCGTAGTCAACATGGTTATGAAGGAAATCCATGATATGGGGATCAAGGATGTAACAATTTGTGCAAGCTCTCTTGGAAAAGCACATGATCCATTACTGGAATATATCGAGGATGGGACAATTACCGGAATCGAATCATCAGGAGTCAGAGGAAAAATCGGAGAGGCCATCTCACATGGAAAGCTGAAAAAGCCTGCAATCATGCGTTCGCACGGAGGCCGTGTGCGGGCAATCCAGAGTGGGGAGACAATCATAGATATATCATTTATCGGAGCGCCGACATGTGATGATTACGGTAACTGCAAAGGCATTGGAGGAAAGAGCGACTGCGGTGTGTTATCATATTCCTTTGTTGACGGACAGCATGCAAATAAAGTGGTTGCGGTTACGGACTGTCTTGTTCCCTTCCCCAATTTTCCGGCGGATGTTGCCATGACAAGGGTGGATTATGTGTGTGTGGTGGATGCAATAGGCATTCCGGAAAAGATTGCGACAGGGGCGGCAAAGCCAACAACGGATACCAGAAAACTTATGATGGCAGATTACTGCACCCAGGTCGTAATTAATACGCCATATTTTAAAGAAGGATTTTCTTATCAGACCGGAGTTGGAGGAGCGTCCATTGCTTCTGCTGCATTGCTTGCCAAGATTATGGAGGAACGTGGGATTAAGATGGGATTTGCTGTGGGCGGTATGAGCAAAGGAATGGTCGATATGCTGGATAAAGGTCTTGTAGGAAAATTACTTGATACGCAGGACTTTGACTTGTTTGCCGTTAATTCCGTAAAACATCCGAATCATCACAGAATCAGTGCAGGGGCTTACGCCAATCCGTTTAACAAAGGCTCTTTCGTTAACAAATTGGACTATGTGGTGTTGGCGGCATTGGAAGTTGACACACATTTCAACTGTAATGTGGTAGTTGGTTCAGATGGAATCATTACAGGCGCCCAGGGGGGACATCCTGATGCCGCCCAGGGCGCAAAATGTACGATCGTGATATGTCCGCTCCTTCAGGGAAGGATTCCTGCAATCTGTACGGATGTGACAACAGTGACAACCCCGGGAGAAAGCATTGATGTGGTAGTAACCGATTATGGAGTGGCAGTCAATCCGGCCAGACAGGATTTGTTGGAGGCGTTAAAGAATGCCGATTGTGTTCCTCTGAGGACAATTGAAGAATTAAGGGATATCGCGTATGATATAGTAGGCACTCCGCAGCCGGTTAAGTTTGGTGAACGAATCGTAGGTATTATTGAGGGCCGCGACGGAACCATTATGGATGTTGTGCGAGAGGTGAAATAGAAATGGATTATATGGTGGAGGGTATTTCTGAAAAAGACAGTAAAATGAATCTTGCAGTGACTCGGCTCCTGGAACAGGAAGGAATTCAAAGGGATGGCAATCTGGATTATACATGTGTCATATTAGATGATATTGGAAATCCGGTGGCCACGGGAAGCTGCTTTGGAAATACTCTCCGCTGTATGGCGGTGGATCATCGCTATCAAGGGAGAGGGCTTTTGAATCTGTTGATCCGGCATCTGACAGAGTATCAGATATCCAGGGGAAATACGCATCTGTTTATTTATACGAAAATGAGGGAGGCCTGTTTCTTTCAGGATCTGGGGTTTTATGAAATTGCAAATGTAGATGGGATGATTACCTTTTTGGAGAACAGGAAAAATGGATTTCCCAATTATTTAAACAGTTTGAAACGAGAGAGTCATGATGTTGAGTCTTTGGGAAAGCAGGTCGGAGCGGTAGTCATGAACGCCAATCCATTTACAATGGGGCACCTGTTTCTTGTTGAGGAGGCGGCAAAAAAGTGTGAAATCCTTCATGTTTTTGTGGTAAGTGAAGACTGCAGCATGTTTCCATTTTCTGTCCGACAGGACCTGGTAAAAAAGGGAACTGCGCATCTGAAAAATGTGATTTGTCATGCAAGCGGACCGTATATGATTTCACAGGGAACGTTTCCCAGTTATTTTCTTAAAGAAGAGGCGGTTGTATGTGAGGCTCATGCAAAACTGGACATTGCAATATTTGAAATAATTGCCAGAGAACTTGGCATTACGAATCGATTTGTGGGAGAAGAAAAGAAAAGTATGGTAACATCTATGTACAATCGTGTAATGCTGGAACAGTTGAATAAGGTGGGCATTAAAGCAGAAGAAATTCCGCGGAAAAAGATAAATGAGGAAGTAATCAGCGCCAGTAAAGTGAGACAGTGGATTCACGATGGACAGCTGGAAAGCGTTTGTCCATTTGTTCCGAAAACAACATGGGAATATCTTTACTCAGAGGAGGCGCGTCCGGTATTGGAAGCAATACAAAAGGCGCAGGACGTCATACACTACTGATTATAAAGAGGTGTGAAGATGGAAATCAGAAAAGTACAGGTTACAGACATGATGGCAGCGAGGGAAGCAAGAGCATTCCGCCAGCAGGAATTAATACGGAAATATGAAAAAAACGTAATCTGTTTTACTTTGAATATTGCGGGGCCGGTGAAAAATTCTGATTTGATTCAGAAAACCTTCGAAGAAGGAGTAACATGCATTTTTAATCAGTTAAGAGTTAGAGGTATCGTAGTTCTTTTTTTTGAAAAGATACATGAGGCTACGGGAAATGAAGCTTTTATTGTTGTGGATTGCGATAATATAGAAATAAAATGTATCATGTCAGAAATAGAAGACACGCATCCGCTGGGAAGACTTTTTGATATTGATGTTTTGGCTCATGACGGAATAAAGATGGAACGGGGAGTAGTGGGGCTGAGTGAACGCAGGTGTTTGATTTGCGGTGGTCCCGTTCATCGGTGCTCTTCCCGCAGAGTCCATCCGGCAGAGGAACTTCAGAAGAAAACGTTTCAGATGATGGAAGAATACTTTTTTGATAATTTTATAGAAAAGATAGCGAGTTTCGCAATGAAGGCGCTGCTTTACGAAGTTTCTGTATCACCAAAACCAGGATTGGTGGATCGTTTTAATAACGGCTCGCATCATGACATGGATTTTTATTCCTTTGTCGATAGTTCGGTAGCTCTTATTCCGCATTTCAAATCAATGCTCCGAATCGGCATTGAAACCGCGATGGAAACACCTGAGAAAACATTTCGGAAATTGCAGTATGAAGGAATGAATGCTGAAAGTGCAATGTTCAATGAAACCCAAAATGTGAATACCCATAAAGGAGCTATTTTCTCAATAGGCATCATTTGCGGCGCGATTGGAAGGCTAAAAGGAAACGGGGGAAAACTTACAGCAGAACAGATTTTGGGGGAATGCGGTGCCCTGTCGAAGACATATGCAGAGTTTGTTTTTAACCATATAGAGCAGCAACGGCCAACAGCAGGATGTCAGCTTTATAAGAAATATGGAATAAAGGGTGTCAGAGGAGAAGCGGCGGATGGATTTCCCACCGTTCTCAATACAGGTCTTCCAATATTAAAAAAGGCGTTGGCAGAAGGCTATACAAAGGATGAAGCGGGAAGCATTACGCTTCTCTACTTATTGTCGGAAGCGGTTGATACGAATATCATTGCAAGATCTGATTATCCCACGTATATAGATGTGAAAAAGCAGCTGAATGAAATTCTCAATAAGGAGAAATATCCGGCTGCGGCAATAATAAGAGATTTGGATCATCAGTTTATAAGTAAGAACCTATCCCCAGGAGGGGCGGCCGACCTACTGGCAATTTGCTGGTTTTTATATTTTATCGAATGTGATGATGGAGAGTAAATTGAATTTTTGCTGAACTACTATAATTGTTCCATGCAATATGCGGTTTTGTACGAAAGGCTAAAATGATTTTAGCAGGATATGATGCAGCGATTTCATAGGATGAAAACATTGCAACAGTATATGAAATCGACCATTGGTGGAATTGTAGGCTCAGTATTTCTGGATTGGCATCTATTCCACCGCAGCACCACATTAAGCTACGGTAGTTTAGATGTCAAATTGTGGTTTTGGAGAAAAATGAAGGATAAAACCACAAGATATAGTGGTTTTTGAGGAAAAATTGAGTGGATTTGCGGCCTGGAAATGGGTGTTTTTCAGGGCGTGAGAAATAGATGCCTTGGCCCTGGGAGATGAGTCTCCCAGGGTTTTTGGCTTATAAAGATATGGCTTTAGTCATGGGTGGTTGACGAGACTGTGGATTCTGTTTTAACTCTTGCAAAAGGGCGGTAGGGATGCCTCGCAAAGTGCTTGCCACTGTTCTTGTTAATCATTATAATGTCCCTTGCAAGACGCAATAATAATCGCATTTTCTTTCTCACAATAGACAATTCTATTTGTTTCGTCAATTCGTCTGCTCCACCAGCCTCTAAGGTTGTCTTTAAGCGGTTCGGGCTTACCAATACCGTCGAAGGTTCCTCTTTGTATATCTTTAATTATAGAATTAATTCGCTTGAGTGTTTTCTTATCCTCGTTTTGCCACTCGCAGTATTCTTCCCACGCTTTTTCTTCCCAAAGTAATTTCATACACTCAATCCTCTATCAAATCGTGTTCTACCAGTTTAGCCTTCCCAGATTCTATATCAGCCACAATAGAGCGCAAATAATTCATATTACTTTCAGAATAGAACGGGTCAACTGAAACCTCGAACGGTATTCTTTTTTCACGACTAACTTTGGCTGCGAACATGGTAAAAGCAGTTGTCATTGAAAGCCCCATTTCTTTACAAGCCTGTTCCATCCCTTTTTTTAAATCTTCGTCCATACGGAAATTAACCATTGTTTGTGCCATAAATGCCACCTCCTTTTTCATAATTAGTTTAACATATTGTAAAGCAAAAATCAATAAGTTGCTTTACAATATTATATGCACCACTACTCCCAAATACTCAATTTCGATTGGGCTTTTTTATTTTACATGAAAATTTAAGCTTTCTTCCCGGTTTTTCCCAGAATCACTCTAAAGTCTCCTCCTTCCACCCCTTATAATTTCAGAAAAACAACATTGTGGATTATTCAGCATATACATAGATTAACCACCCGTCAAAAAAAGCAGTATCGGTTGAAATTTGTTCACATAGACATAAAAAGATTTTCCCAGGTATCGCTACTGTTTGGGAGGCATTTTTTTGCGTTGGCTGAATTCCGGGCCTCTGCTTATTAAAAGCGGCGACATTTAAAGTATGAAGCAGTCCGAAAAATAGGATTGACTTAAAACAGAAAAGCAACAGTAATAACCAGTGACGCTTACCGTTGGTTTTGTTCTTCATTTATGGTGACAACCATCTCTTACTGGTATAACTAGGTTATATTTCTGTTTGCTTCTGTAGAGTCTAATGTTACCTGGACTTGTCTGTTGGACCAGATGGTCTGTAACATTTTGTTGATGATTTCCTTCTGCGCCCCAACCATTCTTACTCTGTTTGATTACTACCTATTCCGCTGTATTCCAGATTGAGGAACCCACTGCATTTAATAAAATAATCAAAGCATGACGCCCTAACTGCATACTTTACTCAGAAGGAACAGGTATGGTATACTGAGCTGGTAAATTATGTGATTCCGGACAAGTCAAAGGAGAACAGAGGATGAAAAAGAGACAGATTTAAAACAGGCTATATTCTATGTGATATGTGCGGCAGTCATCATAAGCAATCCAACCACAGTGTCTGCCGGCAATGAGCAGACTGCCGTGGAAGATACCGGAGAGCAGCAGCCATCGTTGCGGCAAGAGATCCAGAAACTGAAAAAAGGAAACTGGGTTAACCAGACCGCGTAACAGAAGCTGGAGGACCTGGATATCCTTTATCAGAAAAGGGGGATATGTTATGAGAAGAATCATCGGCATGTTTGTTTGTATCTCTTTATTGCTTAATCTCAGTTTTACGTCATATGCATCAGAACGCTTGATACCTTCAGAAGGAAACGAGTATCAGGAGATTCTTTCTATGAAGGATGAGGTTTTATATCATATCAATTATGGTGGGGCACGTGGAGAACTCAACCGGGATGTGGAAGCGGATGAGGTGGAAATGGAAAGAGCATATAAAGTTTATGCCAATTCCGAGTTGTTAAAAACAAATGATTTTAAAGAATCATTGGAAAACAGTTATTATAAGTGGCAAATTCCCGTATACACAGACGGTTTTACGATTTTGGTTGATATAACCAAGGTAACATCCATTCCTGATGATATTCCGGAAGATGCAAAAGAAACGCTCAAACAGAAATTAAATATTTGGACTGTGGGAGCTGTCTATGTATATGATGCAGAAACGGTTGATTATGACAATACTGTAACAACTTCTCTTGAGGAGGCGGGGTACAACAGTGATGAGTATTCATACGAAGTTGTCTCAGGACTTCCTGGCATTCGATATCCTGCAGCTATCATATTTAATGCTGATGAAAAACCTGAATTTGTGATTCCTGCGCAGAAGTCTACGACACATGTATTTAATGGGGAATGGCCTACAGCAGCAAAAAATAGGGAGAAAACGATACCTTCAAATGCACAGAATAGTAATAATGATAACATAAACGGTTTCTCCATTTATTATTATGATGATGTTGTAAGGGCATCAAATTTCTACAATCGGGCGGGAATAGATGGAATAGGACTTTCTTACAAAAATGATTTTGAAAAGAATACCATAGCAGTGTTGATATTTGGATCCGTTGGAATTTTATTGATTATAGGAACAAAAAAAAGAAATAAGAAAAGGCTGAATTGAAATTTTAAATTCCGTATGCAAGACTAAATTCCGCAGATTGACTTGATAAAGATAGTTACCGGCCGGGCGGTGGTTTCTTAAGTGATTTTATTTTACAGCAGCTTGGGTGACAATATCACTTCATCTGGAACGATGAATGTAAGCTGCCAGGCCTCGAGTATATCGGGGCCATATTTTTTAGTACCGGTCTATATGACGTTTCTCTGCTGAGGTTCCCCCGAGTAACTGAATTAATATGATTTACAGCTTTTCTGATATCCCACTGTGTCAATGGCTCAAAAACGGTTCCCTTCGGGAGTATCATGCGAAGTATGGAGTGGACGTTTTCAATGCCGCCGTTCTGGTTGCTGCGCATGGGGCACAATAATAAATGCTGTTCCTCTGCATACCGTCCGGGACCGTCTCCAGGCGGTCCGGAGCCCCGAATCCCTCCGGGGTCTGTCAGGATCAGGAGAAACACAGAGATGAATTCATAAGCCCCGCCTAAGGATTTCTGTACCTGCTCAAATATAAGCCGGACAGCGCCGGGAGTAAAGCGGTTCATGAGATGGGCAAGGATCAGCTCTGTACCGGGGAAATATATGGTAAGGATACATTTGAGAGATCCTGTTGCTGATAATACCGTATCCATCTCAATGAATTCAGAGCGGGAAAGCCCTAACGCCGGTAAATCGGCATAGTTTCTTCCAAAAAAGCTCTCCCGGGCTGTGTGGGCATTATAATCATACTTCGTTGGTATGGTGCACAGGTTTTTCTTTCTGGAGCAGCTATTACAGACAAAGGGAGCGCAGGAAATAGATACCCTGGCCCTGGGAGATGATTCTTCCAGGGCCTTTTCATCCTCTTTTTTAATACATAACAGTAAATACAGCCGCATGCCAAGAGCAGGCGAATAATCTAAAAGTTAGGGTATAGCTATCTATTTCTGTCCAATAAATACATTGCATGTATGCCTATTTGCAGCTTCAGCATATTTTCAGGCAGCCCGATATTGTAAGGCAGCAATTCCTGAATTCTGGTCAGATAATTCATCAGGGTATTGCGATGGATATGAAGATAAGACGCAGTTTTGCTGATGTTATAATGATTCCCGATATAGGTTCTCAATATATGGACATAATTGACATCGGAATTACCGGCCTTGCTTAAGGGCTCTATGGTATCTCTGTACATTTCCTCCAGACTTTCCTGGGGCATGGTCGAGAGCCATTGGTAAACCTGAATGGTGCGGAATAAAAACACATTTTCTTCCGGATAGAGTTTCCTGCCCAATTTCATTGCGTCGATAGCCTGAAAAAACGCTTTTGAAATCTGCTGTAGATCAGAGGAATATAAGCTGACACCAATATATGTGGAAATATTATTGTGATTAAAAATATGCCAGATTTTTTTTGCTGCTTCCGAAGCCTGGTATTCTGCTGTTTCCTGTGATATGACATCAGAAAAGAGCAGATACAGAACATAATGGGTGTGAGTTTTTAGGAAAAAAACGTTGCATCCATAGGTATTCATGATCCAGGTGGTTATGGATGAGAAGATTTCTCTGGTTATATATTTACGTGTGGATGTGGTGGGTACCTCACTGTCAAATTCTATGGATAAACAAATACGGTGTTTGGAGTAATCAAAATTGTACATTTTGCAATAGCGAAGAATCGTTTCGTTTGAATTTGACTGCGCCATGATTACGGATGCCGCAAAATCCTGGGTGTTTACTTTATTATTAGATATTAATTGAAATAGGGCCGATACATCTTTTACAACCCTGTAATGCCAGTCTTCCAGTTTGTTTATCTCCGGAATAATTAAGAACGTTGTATCTCCGTCAATGTTTCCCGATGATAACAGAATACAGTTTATTTCACCATTTGGGCTGCTGATAGAAAATTGGTGGAATTGGTATGGCTGCTGCTGATGCCTTTTCAGAAGATTATTCTGTATATTTATATCCAGCTCCATCAAAATTTCTTTGTGAAGGAGGTTCTGCAAAGAAAAATCGTCACTTGGACCATAGGAATATTCTATCAGCTCAAACTGTGAATTTATCAGGAAAACAGGATTTCTAAGCACCAGGCTTAATTCAGACAGCATTCTCTCCGGTACCTTATACTTGCTGAATGAATTGACAATATCCTTGTATGCAATGGAAACATGGTACATATCATCTAGCTGCTCCTCAAATATACGTTTATAAATCATAGAAGCAAAATCACAAAAATAAAGATTATATGGCATTTCGTATATGGGAAAATCCAGTTTGTTTCCGTCGTCAAGTATGATGCCGGGAATCTCGTTGTGATAGCGATGTAATTTTACACCAAGCGCAGCGCAGCCTTTTTCCTTAAGGGAAGCAATAAAACCTTTCAGCATGGATGGATTATGACTGGTGATATATCCGGAATCCACAACAAATTCTCCGCCATGCAGCCAGTCCAGAATCTCAGGTGTGTCGATTATGGTGAACGAGGTAACTTCTCTGTTTGTCCCGCAAAATCCGGCAACACAACGGATTTGTTCAAGGTCTGATGTAAAATCTGCAACTGTAACCATGGTGTTCCATCCTTTCTAAAACAACTAGATGTAATTATATCAGCTGCCATATTATTAAGCAATGTGCAGTTTTTTGAATTTAAATGAAAAAAATGTGCACTTTGACCAGGACTGTACAAATAAATAATGATAATATATAGAAGAATATATAAATTTGCAGAAAAAAAGGTAGGAATAACAGAAAAAAGGCAGTTTGTTTCTGCGATTATAAGCAGTTGTTGGTGAAATTTTCGGAAATGAAAGAGAGGGAGAACCGTATTGTCATTAATAGCTAATAAGAGCAGAATAAATAATGATTTTGAATTATTTGAAAATATGTAACAGTTGTCCTATGCTGGCATGGCTGCCACGGAGGACGCTGTGGGAAATATCCATGGGACCCTGATGGGCACAAATCCTGACCAGGCCCCGGTCTGGTGCGGTTCACATGTGTGTTGGTTTTTTAATCGGAATCATGGACATCATGGACATCCGCGAAGAGACTGAAACAGACCTGCCTCATTCTTCAGATGACATAATAATGGCTGCCATCGAAGAATGCTGCGAGAGAAAAGGTATTGCCCCAGATAAAGTGATTAGCGGTGCATACCGTAACTGTTTATATATAGCTGCATTCACACCTGAGGGTATGCGTTTTGTGCCGGGCCGCATCGGAGATAGCTATGATCCGGCTGAATATACAGATATCAATGATGCAGTTTCAGGAACAGAGGTTTTAGCGGATATGCTTCTAAATCTGTTAAATTCAAACAAAATTTAATACATCACTGGCTGATGTAAATTAACAGCTGACGGGGGGTGTGTATGTTTATAAGATTTATAGTAACTCGTTAATCGTGTAGTCCAATTGACTATACCATCATTATGCAAGGAGGTTGCGAAATGAGTAATATTGAGCAAGTCCAACAGGTTTCCAATTCACCTATTCTGTGGCTCTTATGCGGCGTTACGGTTGTCATATCTGCTATACAGACAGTGCTTTACATGAGGCAGTGCAGCAAGACTACCAGGGCGGCAGGTCTGGATCCGAAGATTCCCAAGGAAGCTTTCCGCGTGGGACTGATATCCGCCATAGGTCCTGCTTTGGGTGTGTTTATCGTAATGGTTGGACTTATGGCTTCCATCGGAGGCCCCATGGCGTGGCTCCGTCTTTCCATCATCGGCGCTGCTGCCACAGAGCTTTCAGCAGCAAATATTGGTGCAGAGGCATGTGGAGTTACTCTGGGCACAGAGCAGTATACTCTGATCTGTCTTGCGGTTTCATGGTTTACCATGGCTTTAAACGGCGCAGGCTGGCTTCTCTTTACCGGTGTTGCCACTCCGTCTTTAGAGACGCTGCGCAATAAGGTATCCGGTGGAGATATGAAATGGCTGGTTGTGCTTAGCGGTGCGTGCTCCCTTGGTATTTTTGGTTATCTGAACGCAGGTGAAATCTTAAAGGGGATGGGAAATACACTGGCAGTTTTGGCAGGTGCTGTTTCAATGGTCCTGCTTGTGAAAACCGTATGTAAAAAATATCCTAAATTGATGGAATATTCCCTGGGTATCGCCATGATCATTGGCATGATATTCGCATTGGGATATGATCAGTTACTCAAATAGACCAGGAGGGAAGATAAATGAGTGATAATGAAATCATGAAACAATGGAAAAAAAGCAGTATTGTTATTGGCTCACCTACGAACATCCTGGCTGCCCTGACCTCATTCATTCCGGTAATCTGGCTTTGCACCACTTATGATTGCTGGCCGCCAATCAGCACGGTCCTTACTGCATGGGGCATGGTTGCTGCTTCCTTTGGAGCGTTTTATTTTGTGGAGCCGGTTTCCTACTATGCCGCTCTTGGTATGACAGGAACCTACCTTAGCTTCCTGTCAGGAAATATAGGCAATATGAGGGTTCCCTGCGCGGCTCTGGCCCTGGATGTTACACATTCCACACCAGGTACAATCCAGGCAGAGGTGGTTTCCACCATGGCAATCTGCGGTTCTATCATTACAAACCTGATAGGCACCACTTCTGCAGTTATCGTAGGCGGAGCGGTTTTATCTGTGCTTCCTGAGTTCATAGTGGTAGGTCTTACGAAATATGCCAGTTCCGCAATTTTTGGAGCGACCTTCGGGAATTTTGCGGTTAAATATCCAAAGGTGGCAGTATTTGCATTGGCAATTCCCGTAATTCTGAAAATGACCACCGGACTTCCGGCAGCAGCAGTCATTGTGTGCACCGTATTTGGTACCTTGTTAATCGCAAGAGTATTCTATAAAAAGGGACTTGTCAAATAATCATGGGTTGCGGCAATCTAATTTCAGGAAAGGAGTAATATATTATCATGTGGGAGAAATGTAAAGAATTACAGGAAGAGCTGGTCAGAATGCGCAGGGAGCTTCATCAGATTCCGGAACTGGGCGGAGAACTGCCCAAGACCAGGGCGTATGTGGAAGAAAAGCTTAAGGAACTGGGGATTCCTTTTGTGGAGAATAAGACGGACAGCGGCCTCATTGCTACCATTAAGGGAGAAAAAGAGGGAAAGACCATTGTACTCCGTGCAGATATGGATGCCCTTCCGATACAGGAAGCCAATGAGGTGGACTACATATCCAGACATGAAGGATGTATGCATGCCTGCGGACATGATACGCATATGACCATGCTGCTGGGGGCGGCTAAAATTTTAAGTGAACATAAAGATCAGATCCCAGGCACTGTAAGGCTGCTCTTCCAGACCGATGAAGAAGGTTCCAGAGGCGCTCAGAGGCTTTGTGCAGAGGGCGCTATGGATGGCGTTGATGCTGTGTTCGGAACCCATATCGGAACAATTATTTCCAAGGACATCAAGGCAGGAACTGTGATTTCCGTACCGGGCTGCTGTATGGCCTCCTTTGATAAATTTGTGATAAAAGTAAAAGGAATCGGCTGCCACGGCTCCACTCCGGAAAAAGGCGTGGACCCGGTGAACATTGCAGCCCATATCATCATCAATCTCCAGGAGATCATTGCCCGCGAGATCCCGGCAGTTAAGCCTTCCGTACTTACTATCGGCCATGTGAAAGCAGGTTTCGCCTATAATGTTATCCCGTCGGAGGTTCTGATTGAAGGTACTATCCGGGCTTTGGAGGAAGATGTACGCCAGGAGCTGGCTAAGAGGATTGGCGAGATTGCAGAGGCAACTGCTAAAGCCTTCAGAGGGGAAGCTGAGTACGAAATGATCTGGGGTGCGCCTCCTGTTATCAATGATGCCGGTATGGCTAAACTGGCAGCGGACTGTGCCAGGGACGTGGTGGGAGATGATATGGTCATTGACCATCTGGATGCGCCAAATATGGGCGGAGAGGATTTTGCATATTATCTGGAGAAAGCGCCGGGAGCATTCATGTTCTTAAGCTCATCCAACCCGGAGAAACACACAGATGTACCGCACCACAATCCGCTTTTCAATGTGGATGAGGACGTATTCTGGATTGGATCCGCCATATTTGTACGTATAGTCGAAAGGTTTTTCAAAATGTAATAAATACGGCTCAGAAAGGACTTTTAAGATATGTCACCAGGGTTATTGTTTCTTGCATATGGCGTCATTGTCATAGTGGCAATGTATGTTTTTGTATATATACCTAATAAGAAAAAGCACAGGAAGATGCAAGAGATGCATAATTCCATTGCTGCAGGGGATATGGTCATCACCATCGGAGGGGTAGTTGGAAGGGTGGTAAAAAAAGAAGGGGATTACCTCACTCTGGTTATTGATGAGGAGAAGGAAGTGACCATGAGGATTGTGCTGTATGCAGTCAATCAGAAGATAGATAAATAAGGGATTGGAAGGCGGAACATTTGATTAAGTGTTCCGCCTTTAATTATCACATATAAAAGGAGAAAGGCCCGTTAGGCCGGCAAAAGAAAGTGGTATAAAAGGCGAACCCCGGATACCCCACTGATAGGGGCATGACCATTGATAGCCCGTTTTGATATCTATAAACCCAGTGCAGCCAGCACCGGGTTTTTATTTTTGTACAAAATTCCTGAACTGCTCCATCAACTGGGTACGCTTAGTGACCTCCGCCTTTTGAAGAATATTGTGGACATGGGTCTTCACCGTGCCTAGGGAGATCACCAGCTCTCCGCTGATTTCCTGGTTCGTCATATCTTTTAGCAGCAAATCCAGGATTTCCCGCTCCCGCTTCGTCAGCCCCAGCTTCTGTGCAAATTCCTCCTTAGCGCTGTCATAACGGTCCTTAGGCAGGGATGAGGACATATTGACAGGCAGGACAGCTGTGTTCAGCTTGTTTTTAATCACATCATAACACTGAGTGAGGCACCAGTAGGACAGGATAACAGAGTACATATCCTCACAGAAGATCCGTTCGCTGAGCCTTGGTGCAAACGAATTCAGCCAGCCGGAGTATTCCTTCCAGTACATAGTAGTCACTGTATTTTCCACAAAGGACAGGCACATAAATACCAATATAAACAGATTCAGCTGCAGGGCCAGAGCCCTGCGCTGCACATCGATCCGGTCGCCGCAGGCCCGGATCTGAATCCGCAGCAGAAAGAGCAGGCTGATAGTGGTGACATAGCGTGTGGTAAAGTACATCCAGTCAGCCGCAGCAGAATTTCTGATGGTGCCGAATACAACCATGCAGGCCGCGTAAATCAGGAGGGGGATTAGGTTCAGCAGCTCAAAGGAGCGCTCCATCAGGCACAGAAAGAAAAATGTGTAGATAATCATTCCGCTGAAGAAACCTACATTCCGAAGCAGCGGAAAGCTGACGGATGGGACCGGAGAAAACTGTCCCGGTGTGTGGTATATAAACTCAATGATGGAGATAATGGACAGATCAAACAGAAAGAAAACAAACAGTGCGATCAAATGAAGGTATAGTTTATGCCCTGTATTCATCCAGGCATAAAAGCAGCTGCTGATGACGCAGGCATACAGGAGCAGAAGGAAAATTGTGTAGAGAAATGAGATGACGTCCATGGTTTCGTCCCCTTTTGGAATAGTGTCCCTATTATACCATTAAAAAGACGGAACTGCAATTTGAAATTCTGTCGAAACCTCCTGAAATTTATTAAAAATACACAAAAGATTAGATGGGTTTATGGGCATAATTGACAATTATTACAAAAAATACATCCTATGGATTAGATGAAAATCCATCCTGGGATGATGGAAAACAGCCGTCCCGGGTGGTAGTCTTGTGTCATCCGGTGACGGCGCACCAAATACGCCGCACCGGCCGCAGAAAAATAAATAAAGGGGGTTTTGAAATGGCCAAACGAATTATGGGGTCCACTCCAAAGGAAGACGGTTACAGAATGCCGGGAGAGTTTGAGGAGCAGAAGCAGGTATGGATGCTCTGGCCCGAGCGGCAGGACAACTGGAGGAACGGCGCCAAGCCGGTACAGAAGGCCTACACAGATGTGGCAGTGGCCATAAGCCGGTTTGAACCGGTAACCATGTGCGTATCAAAGGAACAGTACGCCAACTGCCGGGCCAGGCTGCCCGAGGAGATCCGGGTGGTGGAGATGGCAAGCAACGATTCCTGGATCAGGGATTGCGGTCCTACCTTTATAAAGGGAGAGGACGGCACCGTAAGAGGAATTGACTGGACATTCAACGCCTGGGGAGGCCTGGTGGACGGACTGTATTTTCCGTGGGATGCAGACGATGCGGTGGCCCAGAAGGTGTGTGAGATCGAGAACGTGGATTCCTACCGCACGGAGGGATTTGTGCTGGAGGGCGGTTCCTTCCATGTAGATGGGGAGGGCACGGTGATGACCACGGAGATGTGCCTGTTGAGTGAAGGACGCAACCCGCAGCTGACCAGAGAACAGATCGAGGAGATGCTCTGCAGCTATTTAAACTGTGAGAAGGTGATCTGGGTCACAGACGGAATTGACCCGGAGGAGACCAACGGGCATATTGATGATGTGGCATGCTTCATCCGCCCTGGGGAGGCAGCCTGCATATACACGGAAGATGAGGAGAATCCCTTCTATGAGGCTTCCAGAAAAGCCTATGACCAGCTCTGCCGGGCAGTGGACGCCAGGGGCAGAAAACTAAAGGTACATAAGCTGTGCCTGCCAAAAAAACCAGTGCTTTTAGAGGGCGCTGAGGGCATTGATCAGATTCAGGGAACCATGCCCAGGGAGGACGGGGACGTGTGCATTGCTTCCTATATGAACTTCCTCATTGTAAACGGCGGCGTGATCGTGCCTCAGTATGGGGATGAAAACGATGAGACAGCTCTTGCCCAGATCCGGGAAATGTTTCCGGACCGGGAAGTGGTGGGCGTCCGGACAAAGGAAGTCGTATTCGGCGGCGGAAACATCCACTGCATCACACAGCAGCAGCCAAAGTAGGAAAATAGAAACTATTATAAATCAAAAAACAGGAGGAATCATCATGAAAACATTGAGACATTTTATCGACACAAACGACTTTACAAAGGAAGAGCTGCTGGACATCATTCATCTGTCCCTGGAGATCAAACAGTGCATCAAAGCAGGCTATAATCCGCCTCTGATGAAGGGAAAGACACTGGGAATGATCTTCCAGCAGTCCTCCACCAGAACCCGCGTGTCCTTTGAAACTGCTATGGAACAGCTGGGCGGCCATGCCCAGTACCTTGGCCCCGGTATGATCCAGCTGGGCGGCCATGAGACCATCGGCGACACGGGCAGAGTGCTTTCCAACCTGATCGACATTGTGATGGCCCGCGTGATTGAGCACAAGAGCGTTGTGGAGCTGGCGCAGGCCAGCAGCATCCCTGTGCTAAACGCAATGTCTGATTATAACCATCCTACCCAGGAAATCGGCGATCTCTGCACCATCATTGAGAACCTGCCAAAGAACAAGAAGCTGGAGGATTGCAAGGTAGTATTTGTGGGCGATGGCACCCAGGTGTGCGCGTCTCTTGGCTTCATCACCACCAAGCTGGGCATGCACTTTGTACACTACGGCCCGGAAGGCCACCAGCTGCTGGATGAGCACAAGAAGATAATGGAGGAGAACTGCAGGGAATCCGGCGGAACCTGGGATGTGACGGACGATAGGGTGAAGGCCCTCACCGGAGCCGATTTTATTTACACAGACGTGTGGTACGGCCTCTATGAGAACGAGATGCCCAAGGAGGAGCGGGTACGCGTGTTCCACGACTACCAGGTAAACCGTGAGATGATGCAGATGGCCAGCATCGGCTGCAAGTTCATGCACTGCCTGCCTGCCACCAGAGGCGAGGATGTGACGGACGAGGTGCTGGACAGCGAGTGCTCTCTGGCATTTGAGGAGGCGGGAAACCGACTGACCGCAATGCGCGGCTTGCTGGTGTACTTCACCCAGTATCAGAGAGAGCAGGCGCCAAGCCGGCTGAAGGCAGAGGCTGCCAAGGAGGAACTGGAGCGCTTTATGGAAGAAAGAGGCCTCATTTAACCGGAAAGGAGAGGGCATTGATATGGGAGAACAACAAGAACAGCAGGAGGGGCGGGAGCTGGGTACGAAACCAATTCTGCCGTTATTTACAAAATACAGCTTTCTCACGTTTGTGGGAATGATTGCTCAGTGCATCATGGTGCTGTGTGAGGGAATTATTATTGGAAATGGGCTGGGAACTGAGGGCCTGGCCTGCGTGGAACTGATTATGCCCATGGAGTATCTGATGCTTGCACTGGGGGGATTTTTCGCCATCGGTATCTCCACCATCGCCGGAATCCGGTTGGGAAACGGGGACCCGGAAGGGGCAAGAAGGGCATACGGACAAGGAACCCTGTTTACCCTGCTGGCCATGGTTATTCTGTCCGCGATTATCTTTATATTTGCAGGCCCTGTGGCGGATCTGATGGGTACTCCGGCGGAATATAAGGACATGATGATTATTTTCCTGCGCATATTCATGGTGGGCTATCCCTTCTGTGTTATTGGACATATTGTGGTCTACATGGCAAGAGTAGATGAGAAGCCGGCCATTGCCACCTGGGCCATGACCAGCTCCGCGGTGATTGCGCTTGCCTGGCTGTATGTCAGCACATACATATTAAAACTGGGAATTCCCGGGGGAGCGGTTTATTACTCCATCTCCATCGGAATCTGGGGCTTGTTTATTCTTTACTTTATTTTCAGTAAGAATACCTTGCTTAAGATCCGCAAAGAGGATCTGCATTTTGACAAGAACCTGATTATGGAGATCATGAAAATCGGTTTTCCGTTCCTGTTGGTCCAGGCCTCCAGCACCGTGTTCGGCATTGTAATCAACAACTTTCTGGGAGCCTACGGAACACCTATGGATCTGGCCGCCTATGCGGTGATCAACGGCTATGTGATATACATTCTGATGATGATTACCCAGGCTGTCACAGGGGGGATGCAGCCTATCGCCAGTTTCAATCTGGGCGAGAAGATGTACGGAAGAATCCGTCAGCTGATTAAGGTCAGCATGATTGGAAATGTTCTGGTAGTGGGGTTGTTTACCCTGGCTTTCTACATGGGGGCCCATGTGGTCTGCGATGTGTTTTGCGGGGATGCAGCTCTGGTGGAGGTTGCGGTACCTGCACTGCGTATGGCAATTATCTGCTCGGCCCTGGGGCTGTGCGCCAATGTGATGTCCTGTTACTTCCAGTACGTGGAGCGGGTGGTTCCGTCCACATTCCTGGGAATCTGCCGCTACATCCTGTTCTGTATACCGATTATGCTGGTCCTGACCAGGACCTTCGGGGTGAACGGCGTGTGGTACTCCCTGCCGGTGGCTGATATCCTGGCCTTTGCAGCAGCGGCAGTTATGGCAGTGTATGAAATGAAGCGGTTAAGAAATATGGAGGGGAAGAAAAATGATGAGAAAAGCGGATTATATTTTAAAGAGCAGCCGGATTTATAAAGGAACAGGCAGAAAACTGATAGACGGATTCGTAGCGGTAAAGGGAGAGAAGATAATGTTTGCAGGCCCCTTTGACCAGATGGAAGGGTTCACCGGGCCGGAAACCAAGGTCATGGATTTTGGGGATAAGGTGATTATGCCGGGTATGCACGATGCCCACATCCATCTGTACATGTCCGGGCTTTACTCCTCCCCATTGGTACACGCCAGCTTTACCGACACTTCAGAACAGCAGTGCGTGGATGGATTAAGGGAGCTGGCAGAGCGTATCCCGGAGGACCGCTGGCTCATCGGCGCAGGCTGGTATCATCCCCTTTGGGAAAATCCGGTGCTGCCCAGCAAGAAGTCGCTGGATGCAGTATACCCCAACCGCCCGGTATGCATGGTCAGCGGAGACGGCCACACCATGTGGATCAATACCAAGGGAATGGAAGTACTGGGCATTGATAGGGACACCCAGGCGCCTCCGGGAGGTACCATTGACAAGGATGAGAACGGCGAACTGACTGGTATTTTCCATGAGAGTGCGGCCTCCTGCCTCAGCAGCAAGGTTTACTGCTTCACCCAGGAGGAGGAAGACCAGTGCTACAAGGAGCTTATTTCCAACTTAAACAAGTTCGGAATCACCTCTGTGTGCGATGTATCCATGATGGCGGTGCCCGGAGCGGACTTTGTGCGGGACGACATCTATTCCAGGCTGTTGGACAAAGGTGAGTTAAATGTGCGCGTCCACATGTATCCCACCATGACCGATGAGATGACCAGGCCCATGGAAATGCGGGACCAGTACAGAAGCCCCATGTTAAAATGCACCGGCGTGAAGCATTTCTTTGACGGAGTGTCCAGCTGTCACACCGCCTATTTAAAAGAGCCCTATGCAAATGCCTATTATGAAGGCGACTGCGGCAAACTGTCCACCAATCCTGATGATATGCGCCGTCTGGTGTTAAAGGCAGTGGAAAATGATCTGAGCATGAGAGTACATACTATCGGAGACCAGGCCATACACCTGATGCTGGACTATTTAGAGGAAGCGGAGATGGTCTACGGAAAGAAACCTTATCTGCAGCATACTCTGGAGCATCTGGAGAATCTGCAGTATGAGGATATTGCCAGACTGAGCAAGCTAAATGTGGTGGCATCCGTGCAGCCGCCCCACCTGATGATCGATCCCAATGGTATAGAGCGCGACCTGGGACAGGACAGAATCCAGTTAATGTGGCCCTTCCGCCGTTTCCTGGATGCAGGCGTGACCCTGGCCTTCGGAACAGACAGCCCGGTGGTTGAGATCAATCCCTTCAACGGCCTTTACAATGCAGTAACCCGCCGTTCCGCCTTTGACGGCAAACCGGATGGCGGCTGGATCCCCGCAGAGCGGATCAATGTATACGAGGCAGTCAGCGCCTACACCTATGGTTCCGCCTGCGCAGCCAACAGCGCAGACGAGATCGGCACCCTCTCACCCGGCAAATTCGCAGATATCTGCGTTCTTGACCACAACATTTTTGAGGGCGAGCCGGAAGTGATTCTGGATACTAAAAATGTGTTCACCATGGTAAACGGACGCATTGTATACGAAGGCTAAACAAGGAGGAATTGCAGCATGTCAAGAATTGTAATTGCCCTGGGCGGAAACGCCCTGGGCAGCAGCCCAGAGGAGCAGCAGGAGATGATTGAGGCGGCCTGCCCCTCCCTGATCGGCCTCATCAGCCAGGGCCATGAGATTATCATCAGCCATGGAAACGGCCCTCAGGTGGGAATGATCAGCAAAGCCTTTGAGATCGGTGCCCGGCATGATTCAGGCATCTGCCCCATGGAGCTGATGGAGTGCACGGCTATGAGCCAGGGGTATATCGGCTATCATTTGCAAAAGGGAATTAAAAAAGAGCTGAGAATCCGGAAAATGCCCTGGCATGTGGCCAGTGTTGTAACCCAGGTGGCCGTAGACCCAGGGGACCCCGCATTTTTAAACCCCACCAAACCGATCGGCAGCTTTATGACAAAGGAGGCCATGGAGGCACTTAAGAAGGAGCGGCCGGAGCTTCAGTTTGTGGAGGATTCGGGCAGAGGCTACCGCAGAGTCGTTCCTTCCCCCAGGCCGGTGACCATTGTGGAGAGAGATTCAATATTAAACCTGCTGGACAATGAGTATATTGTCATTGCCTGCGGAGGCGGCGGCATCCCGGTTATTAAGAACGAGAACGGGGATTATACCGGGGTTCCGGCTGTGATCGACAAGGATTTCGCCTCGGCCAAGCTGGCGGAGCTGGTGGATGCGGACTATCTGTTCATTCTTACCGCAGTGGATCATGTGGCTGTGAACTTCGGCAGGCCGGACCAGATGCAGCTGACGGAGATGACGGTGGACCAGGCCAGAGAATACTGCAGCCAGGGCCAGTTCGCAGCGGGAAGCATGCTGCCCAAGGTTCAGGCGGCCATGGCATTTGCGGAGAGTAAGAAAGGGAGAAACGCGGTTATCGCCTCCCTGGAGAAAGCACCGTTAGCTATGGTGGGAAAAAGCGGGACCAGGATTTATCAGGGTTAATAACGCAGCAGATTACTTAAAGACACTCCAGTGCCAAAGTTATGAATCAATCAGTGGTTCGGGCCTAAGAAAAAGGGTATTGCCATCAGTCTTGCCCTGGAGCTAACCACGGCAAAAAGCAGTGCCTTTGAACGCTCCGCGAGGGCGTTTACCGCAAGACGGTTTATGCTGTGGTGAAGGATTCATATGCATTCGTTTCCACAACCTCCGATACAGGAGTGTCTGTGAAGCACCTCCTATCCCGGAACAATAAAAGCCTGACAGACCAAGCGCGTTATGCGGCGGGTATGTCAGGCTTTGCTTCTTTCCGTATGACCTCATAATCTTAAAAATCATCTATATCCGGAATTAAAATATTCGTTGCCTCCTCAATACCCAATTTCTCCAGGACCTCCACGATTCTGCGCAGATCATGCAACAGAAGGAATTGCAGTGTTGAGGCGAAACATGGGACATCTCTTTGTTCCAGACATGTAAGCATACGTTCAAGGCAATGAAAAAAGGGTGAACTGTCCGGACACTGCGTCTCCAGCATTTCCTGAAGCGGGTTTCCCCAGAAGAGGAGACGCAGCAGCTCCGAATAAACCGTACGGAGGGTCTGAAGGGGGGCGTACTCTGAAATCAATGACAGACAGGTGTATATTAATCTTTCACTGTGCCCCCTGGTTTTTAAATCATACAGACATTGCTTCCAACGGCAAAGAGATGGGTCATCCAGGGAGGCCAGTGTGATTTCCGATACCGCCTTGCCGGACAGGGCGAATATCTGCAGGCTTTCCGCCAGTTCCAAAAGCCGTCTGCGAAGGTCCGGCTGGGTAAAATCGCAGTTTTCAGCGCTCTGGGAAGGTGTCAGCACACGGGCGCCAAGGGGCCTTGAGGATTTGACTGCCCCGATGCTGTTTAACAGGCAGACTGCCCGCCGGACTGTGCTGACAGAGACTCCTTTCTCAGCCGAAAGCCGTTCAGCCGAAGGAAGATAGCTCCCAGCAGGGTAAATGCCGCGCCCGATCTCTGTCAGAAGCTCCATTGCAAGGGAATAGCGAAGCTGCGAGGACTTGTTATAGGCGTCCCAGCAGAATACCACTTCATTGCCGGCCGGCTCCCGGATGATCCGTTCCTTATAAAAACGGTGCAGAGCACTGGAAAGTTCATCCTGAACCACATGCAGACAATCAGGAAGTTCCTTCCATCTCTCCTCGCGGCAGAGGGTTATGGCTGTCCTGACCTGCAATAAGGTTTTCTTCTGCAGTTCACTGTCATCAATCACGCCCCAGAAGGCCCCGTAAAAATATAAATAAAGGTATCGGGTGAGCCGCATGAGGAGATTATTTCCCAGGGCGCTGTACCTGCGGTCTAAAATTTTCCAGACAGCATAGACTGCCTGGGGATTCCCCTCATCTAAGAAGTCAGAGAAATCCACTGCTTTTATATGTCCATATTTAAAGGCGTTGCATTGGGCCTGTCCCAGCAGCGGCCATATGCAGCCGCTCAGGTCGATTAAGGATTCCTTACGCTCAGCGTAAAAGGACTGTATATGGCGTTCAATCTCTTCCTGACCATAGGTAACGGTTACTTTTGCCCCGCCCTTCTTGGAAAGGGTAATATATCCCTCATGGCGCAGGCGGTGGTACACAGGGATTGCCGTATCCAGGGATGTATGGAATTGACGGCATGTCTCTTCCAGTGAAGGCAGTTTTTCCCCATGCTCATAGAAACCAAATTGAATCTGGGTCAGATAAAACTGATAAATTGCCTGATGCAGTTCCATTCCCCTGTCCATAACCATCTGTTCACCTTCTCTCTGTATATGCGATCTGTATCTTACCTTTCTTTCACTCTAACTATGATGCCCTGCTTAAATACTATAACATCCCCGGTTTCCATTTTCCACAATATTTGCAGTTTTATTGCTATTTATGACAACCTTTGCTATACTCGTATTAATATTGGATGTGAGTGATTAAAGATATTGTGATACCTTCGCTGACGTCCAATGCATTTGCATCAGACAGATGTTCTCTAACATATGGATGAACGGATGATATGGGATTTACCTAAAATTCAGGAGGTACATAAGTTGAAAGCAGGAACAGGGGAGAAAAAGAAATCATATGCCATACTGGCAGCGTCGGCAGGGATTTTCCTGATTGCGCTGTCCCTTTCCGGTTTCTTTCTGGTACAGATTATCGGCAGAATGAATCTCAGCGCAAACCAGAATCTTCTGATTTCCAGCCGGGTTATAAGGGGAGGACTGAATAATGAAATCGTCCTTGACAGGAAACTTTTGGGCACCTTGGCGGAGCTGCTTGCCCTGGAGCAGGAGGAAGCAATCGGAGAAACTTTGGAGAAGTATGCGGATTCAACTGATTTTTTCCGTTTTTCTTTTGTGGATGTGGAAGGCAATGGGATAGACAGCCAGGGAAATACCGTCCACGCCTCAGATTTGGATTTTTCCTTTGATGATACAGCAGTTTCCCAGGGATTGGGCGGGATATCGGCTCCTTATCACGGTTCCAGCGGGTGGCTGCAGGTTACGTTTCAGCATCCTGTGATGAGGGACGGAAAACAAATAGGGGATGTTTACGCGGACCGGATCATAAACGACTATAATCTTCCCAATCTGTTTTCCTTCCACAATGGGGAAGGTTCTGCTTACGTGGTGGACAGCCAGGGGAATTTTATTATAAAATCCAGAGGAACTTCATCCGAGTCCAATATTTACAGCTATCTGGAAAAGCAGGGCAACGGCAGGGGGATTCAGGATACCCTTCGTCAGGTCATCGGGGGACACAAAAGCGGTACCATGGCGGTGATGAATGGGAATCAGAAATCCCTGTTGGGTTTCCTTCCGGTAGAAGCGCCGGAGGGCTGTTATCTGCTTACGGTTGTCCCGCGCACAGTGCTTCAGCAGGAAGCGGCTCCCATCATCACCATGCTTTGCTGTATGTTCTGCCTGCTTTTGTTGTCAGGCATATCCATAGCCGCGCTGCTGGCGGGAAGGCAGTCCATGAAGGCGGATGTGCTCCAGAAGGAGTACCGGGAGAAGCTGTTTGAAAATCTTTCCTCAAATATAGATTTCGCTTTCCTGCTTTATACGCCGGCCATTGGGAAGGTGGAGCTGGTGTCGGAGAATCTGCCCGGACTTCTGGGTATTACTGCCCAGGAGGTGCGGGAAAAGCCGGAGCTGGTATTTGACGCGGGCGGAATGGCGAAAGAGGACACTGCCAGGAACGGTTTCCTGAAAGGAATGCTGAAAGAACAGATTACCAGGGAGAGCCTGGTGGGTGCTGGTCCCAACCAGGTAAGGCGATGGATAGAGATCCATCTGATTCCTGCGGATTACGGCCAGTATCTGGCTGTGTTCCATGAAACCACCGGGGAACATGATATCCGTGAACAGCTGGCGGATGCCCTTACACAGGCCCAGAACAGCAACCGGGCCAGGACAGCGTTCTTTTCCTCCATGTCCCATGAAATCAGGACACCTATGAATGGCATTATGGGCATGACAAACATTGCGTTAAAGAATCTGGATGACCGGGAAAAGACAGAGTCCTGTCTGAATAAGATTATGGCAGCTTCAGAGCATCTGCTGGGGCTGATTAATGAAGTGCTGGATATGTCCCGCATCGAAAGCGGGAAACTCAGCCTTAAGGAAGAAAATGTAAATCTTCCCAGCCTGATTGCAAACCTTGTTTCCTTTATCAAACCTGATATGGATAAAAAGAACCAGGTCCTGTACATGAAATCGCCCGTACTGGAACATGACACAGTGCTCAGCGATACCCTGCATCTGCAGAAAATCCTGCTGAATTTATTATCAAATGCAGTGAAATATACCCAGGAGGGCGGGGAAATCAGACTGATGATTACAGAAACCCTCATGGACGCGGATACCATAGGGATGCGCTTTGTGGTTAGTGATAACGGGATTGGTATGAGCCCTGAGTTTCTGGAATGTATCTTTAAGCCCTTTGAACGGGCGGAGGACAGCCGCATGAGCCAGGTCACCGGTACAGGACTGGGGCTTGCCATTACAAAGAGCATAGTGGATATGATGGGCGGGAGCATTCGCGTAGAGAGCAGGAAAAACAAGGGGTCTCGCTTTACCGTGGACATCCCCCTGAAACTGCCGGTTCAGCCGGAACAGCCGGAACAGGAAATTCCGGACCTGACACAGTACTCTGCTCTTGTGGTGGATGACGACCAGGATGCCTGTGAGGGAATCTGTCTGATCCTTCAGGAGATTGGCATAAGGGCCCGGTGGGTTTTAAACGGGCCTGATGCAGTAAAGCAGGCCTGGGATGCCCATGTGATGAAGAAAGATTACGGTATGCTTATCGTTGACATGAAAATGCCTGGAATGGACGGCCTTGAAACAGCAAGGCAGATACGGGAACGTCTGGGCAGCAAGACGCCTATTCTCCTGTTGTCCGCTTATGATTGGGAAAGCGTGAAGGATGAGGCTGTCCGCATAGGAATCAACGGCTTCCTCACAAAACCTATTTTTAAAAATGAACTTCTGGGACAGCTGGCCTACTTTTTCCAGGGCAGTAAAAGTAAAACAGAGGAATCCGCACCGGAAGATTGGGAAAACCTGAACGGTGTCCGTATCCTGGCAGCGGAAGATAATGAGTTAAACCGGGAGATAATCGTAGAACTACTGGAAAGCCACGGCGCTGTGGTGGACACTGCCTGCAACGGGAAAGAGGCATTGGATGCTTATTTAAACAGCAGCCCGGGGTATTACCGGTTAATACTTATGGACGTGCATATGCCGGAGATGAACGGACTGGAGGCAACGAAAGCTATCAGGGATTCGGGCAGGCCGGATGCAGCCACGGTTCCAGTGATTGCCATGACAGCAGATGTATTTAAAGAGGATATACGCAGATGCAGGGAGGCGGGTATGGATGCGCATATTGGAAAACCGGTGGAACTGGATAAATTATTCAGTACGCTCCAAAGACTTTTGAACAATCAGCAGGAACCGGAGGAAATATAATGAAGAGAAAAGGATATCTGGCTGGCCTTCTTTTGGCCTGGGTCCTGTTGGGAGCCGGATGTAAAAATGGAGAGGCTGCTCCTGAATTGTATCTGGATAAAGGGATTCCGGAAACACCGGTGGCAATTTTCACCCAGAATGATTCGGTTTCGCAAGTGGTAAAGGAGTGCTGTGAAAAAGTACTGAATAAAGACGGAACCACGAATATTGTTGTATACAGCGATTCCGCCGGTTATTATGCGGACGAAGGTCTGTCGTACCGGGAGCTTCTATTAAAACGCCTGTCTTCGGGAACAGCAGATGACTTGTATCTGATTCCTGCGGAGGATGTGCTGGAGTTTGATGAAAAAGGATATATTTATGATCTGTCCGACTTAAAGTGCATCAGGAATCTGTCAAAGGATGCGCTGATACAGAGTACATATGATGGAAAGGTATTTTCCCTTCCCCTGTCCTATACCTGTTTTGGCTTTGTATGGAATGTTGATATGCTGAAGCAATACGATCTTGCAGTGCCGGAAAACCGGGAGGAGTTTTTGAATGTATGTGAAATGCTGAAAGAAAACGGGATTCTTCCCTATGGGGCCAATAAGGACTTTGGACTAACGGTTCCCGTCATGTGCGCAGGCCTTTATGATGTTTATCAGGGAGAAGGGACGGAGCAAAAGCTGCAGGAGCTGTCAGAGGGCACCACACCGGTCAGTGAGTATATGAGAAAGGGCTTTGATTTTCTGCAGATGATGATTGACAAGGGATATATGGACCCGGAAAAAGCACTTGACACGATACCCTCCAGTGATGGAGAGAAGGAATTTTTCGCACAGGAAAATTGTGCTTTTATCTGTGCAATTTACCGCGGCAAAACCTTTGAGGGGTATCCCTTTGAGATTGAGATGACGCCTCTTCCACTGCTGGAAAATGGTTCAATCTGCGTGGTGGGGGCGGACCAGAGACTGGCCATCAATCCGAACGCAAAGCACCTGGAAGCAGCCATTACGGTTGTGGAAGCCCTGGGACAGACGGAGATACTTGACGCATTTGCCCAGAACCTGGGAAAGATATCCTCATCCAAAAATGCCACGGCTCCTGCCATCCCCCAGTCCGATTCAATCATATCATGTGTTGTCAAGGGCAGTCAGATACCAAACCAGGATTTCCGCCTGCATTTTAATGTGTGGGATACGGTGCGGGATTTGAGCCAGATGCTCTGTCAGGGCCACAGCCCGGCCGAGGTGTCAAAAGAATATGATTCCAGGCAGATGAAAGAAATTTCTATGTATGGGAAGCACGGCTAGGCGGCCTGTGTTACGGAAAAAGCCTGTCACAATCAGCATTTGTCCAAATAATAATAGATACTGCATAAAAACAATGATATAATTTTTATGCAGTATCTATAGAGGCTTTAAAGAAGGGGACTAAAATGCTCAGTGAATTGATTGTTAAAGTAGAGAGTGCGCAGAGAAGGATTTGCTGGAGTATAACCGGTCATAAAGTGAAACAGCCAGCCGCACGGCCGGCTGTTTCACTTTACCCGCCATGTAAGGGTCCTCATGTATACACTGTATAAAATAGCCAATACATCTTGTGAAAAAAGTACAAAATATAGTTAATATAGAACTGTCTATTGACATTTCAAACGTATTAAATTATACTTTGGGTAAGAAATCGGGGAGGAGAGAGGCCTGTATGACCATCAAAGATATTGCTAAAAATTTAAATGTCAGCTATTCCACTGTCTCTTTGTCCTTGAATAACGACCCCAGGGTCGCGGAGAAAACAAAAAAGCGTGTTATAGAAGAGGCGGAGCGCCTGGGATTTACCTTTAATGCCAATGCCCGCAGTCTGGTGACAAAAAAAACAAACCGTATCGGCATTGTATTTTCAGATAACTTTAATGCGCCTGATTACCGGTGGTTTTTCAATGAGATTGAGACTTACTCTACCAGAGCTGTTGAAAACTGCGGATATGATTTTTTGATACAGCCCAATAAAAACATACATTCCCAGAGTAATATACTCAGAATGGTCAACGGGAAGATGGTGGACGGCCTTGTTATTTTTTCCAAAACCCTGACAGAGGCCGAATATAAATTCCTGAGTGATGCTGACATTCCATATGTATATGTGTATTTTAAACCGTCCTTCTCCGCAAATATACCGGATCATTTCTTTTGGGATGACAACAGGAAGGGGGGATACTGGGCTACAAAGCACCTTCTGGAGCATGGCCACAGGAAAATCCTGACCATCCGTTCCAATGACCCGGAGCTGAAAATGTATGATGACCGCACGGCCGGATACATGGAAGCCATGGAGGAATACGGCGCCCAGCCGGCGGTATTGACAGCCCGCATGGATTTTGAATCCCAGAAGGAGTTTGTAAGACAGAATATTGAATATATACGTAAATTTACGGGTATCTTTTCCCAGCAGGACCTTCCGGCCTTGTCCATTGTTCAGCAGTTAAAAAAGTACTATGGGATGAATGTTCCGGAGGACATATCAATCGTGGGGTATAATGATATTGAATTGATTCATTATCTGGACATTCCGCTGGACACCATTGCAGATCCCAGGGAAGAAGTGATTACCAATGCGGTAAATTCCCTTGTCTGCCGCATTGAGGGAAGGGAAGACCTGAGTCCGCGGAAAATTTATCCGCGTTTAATCACACGGGGATCCGTGCGGGACGCGGCACAGGCCGGTCCTGTAAAATAGGATGTTTTATGGTTTCTATGTTTTCACACTTAGCCTTGTAAAAGGCTTTGTTTTAATCAATAATTTCAAACGTTTGAAAAAGGAGGATATTATGCTTATGCAGGAAAAGGAAAGGGTTACAGAGGGAAAAACAGGTATTTTGGACCCGGTGATTCCGGGTCAGACAGATATGAAAAAAGGAGAGGAGAAGGGAACGAAAATGATGGAGAAGCCAAAGAGCAGCGGTAAGATTTACTATGGTGAGACGGAGGAGGTGAACCCGGTCAGACATGCGGATTACAATGACTATCTGAAACTGGCTGGCTCAAAGCAGCAGCTGCCGGGTTTTGACGAGGAGTACCGCGATATTGTGGACTATGTGCTTAAGATAACCCACAGAATATGGGAAGAAAAGGGAATCGGGGTAATTTATGACACGTATCATAACGATGTAACCATGCATTGTGCTTCCTCTAATCTGGTTGGAATTAAGGATGTGGTTGCAAATACGCTGATGACCCTGCATTCATTTCCGGACCGCCGTCTGATTGGAGAACAGGTAATCTGGTCAAAACATGATACAAAGGGATATCTTTCCTCCCACAGGGTCCTGTCCACGGCCACTAATCTTGGGGACAGTGATTTCGGAAAGGCGACAGGGAAAAAGGTTAATTTCCGCACTGTCATTGACTGCGCCATTGAAAACAACCGTATTTACGAGGAGTGGCTGGTAAGGGACAATTTGTGGCTGGTAAAGCAGCTGGGGTTTGATGTCCATGAGGTTGCCAGGAATATGGCCAGGGGGGCAAAGGGTAAGACTCCTGCACTGCAGTCCCGGTTTGGACTGGGCGAATCCATGCAGGGGCAGTTCTTCCCTGAAAAATATAAGGCTGCTGATGACAGTGTGGGGGAAATGATGCTGGAAATGCACAGCCTGGTGTTTAACTATAAAATGATTAACGAAATCAAGACATATTATGCGCCCGATGCAGCAGTCCACTATATATGCGGGAAAGACCTGGTTGGATATGAGGAGATTCAGGGCATGGTCATCAGCCTCCTGGCATCCTTCCCCAATGCGCATCACAGCGTGGACCGTGTGACCTGTAACAGGCGGGCCGGGGATGATGAATGGGATGTGGCTGTCAGATGGAGACTGCGGGGACTGCATGAAGGCCGCGGGATGTTCGGGGCGCCGTCCATGAAGCCGGTGGATATATTAGGAATTAATCACTACCGGGTTGCGGGAAATCGGATTCAGGAGGAATGGGTTACATTTGACGGACTGGATGTACTGAAACAGATTTATCTGGAGACAGAGGATGGCTATGTAAAAACAGAAGATAACATGATGGAAGGAGAGAGATAAATGTCTGCAACCGCAATCAATACCTTTGAATCAGGAAACGACATAATTTTAGGAAAGAATTTGTCGGCTGCCCGCAGGAGCCTTGCATTCCTGTCCATAGTCATTGTATACTTTTTTTATTGTTACAATTTTATGGTGGGAACCTTTGTAAAGCCTACCATGATTGCAGAAGCAGCCTCAGGCGGGTTCGGATTTACTTTGCAGCAGTCGGAAACCATATTTGCGGTTATGTCCTTCGGCACCATACCCGGCACCATTGTATTCGGCATACTGAATGCAAAGATAGGAAAAAAGTATACGTTGATTGTAGTGGCGTCGCTGATTGCGCTGACCACATTCCTTCCCATGATGACACCCGGCAGTTATCAGGTATGGCTGGTGTCCAGGCTGATTACAGGCGGTACCCTGGGAGGTGTATTCGGCTGCGCCATGCCTCTGGTGACGGAACTGTTTCCGCAGAAATACCGCGGTAAGCTGGCTGCGGTTCTGACCAGTCTCTTTTCCTTAGCCATGATTTTCGGGGGTCAGCTCTACTCGTTTATGGGGGATTCCAACTGGCAGGTGCTGATGTATACAGCCATCATACCTCCGGCGGTGGGGGCAGTCATGATTTTCCTGTTTGTACCCAACGATTACCAGAATACCAGGCAGTTAAATGAAGTATCCAAACAGCAGAATGAGAAAATCAGCTATTTAAACATGTATAAGGGTAAGTACCTGTGGATAGGACTGGGGGTCATCCTGCTCTCCGGCGCTAACTTTACGGCCTACTCGGCATTTTCCAACAATGCCACTACATACTTGCGGAACTCTCTGGGGCTGAGCGCGGCAGTTGCAGGAGGCATTTACAGCCTTCAGGGCATAGGACAATTAATCGGTTACAACATATGGGGATTCATTTCAGACAGGTTCGGACGGAAAAAACCTTTGATTGGGATGGCGCTCAGCGCTGTGTTTGTGTTCCTCTTTATGAGGCTGGGGGCCGGGAATATTACCCAGCTCAAGCTGGTATCGGTATTTTTGGGGTTTGCGGTCGGCTTTTCCGGTGCCTGGGGCGCCTATTATACGGAGTTGTTCCCGCAGAAATTCAGCGCCCTGTCCTCCGGAATCTCATTTAACGGGGGAAGAATCATATCCACCTTTGCCATTCCTGCAATTGCAGGCCTGGGATCCGCGGCAGCGGGGATGCAGGGGATCTTCATGGTATCCATGGCAGTATTTGTGGCAGGCGCGGTCATATGGATGTTCCTGCCGGAAACTTATCAGAAAAAAGAAAAAGCAGCAGATAAATAATATGCAGGAGGAAGGAAGATTAAGATGGGAAAATATCAGGAATCAAAAAAGGTAGCATTGTCATATTTTGACGCATTGGAAAAGGCTGAACCGGAACAGGTGATCCAGGTTTTCCGGGAATATATGACCGAGGATTATAATTGGAAGGGGGTATACCCGTTCCGTGAGCAAAACGGCAGGGAGGCTGTGGCGGAGGCGTTCTGGATACCTCTAAAAAAGTCTCTCCGCCATATGCAGAGGAGACAGGATATCTTTATCGCCGGTACAAATGAAATCAGCGGTGAGGAATGGGTTATGAGCATGGGACATCTGATGGGTCTATTCGACCAGGATTTTCTGGGGATTCGCCATACCAGGAAAATGGCCAGCCTCCGTTATGCGGAGTTCAGCTGTGTAGAGAATGGCAAGATATGTAAGAGCGGTATGTTCGTGGATTTAATCGGACTCATGATCCAGGCCGGCGAAAATCCACTTCCGCCTTCCACTGGAAATTATTTTATCTACCCCGGCCCCAGGTATCATGATGGTATCCTGTTGGAAGACGCCCCGGTAGAGGAAGGGATAAAAACACTGGAACTGGTCAATAAGATGGTAGACGACCTGGACGAGCTGAATAAGAGCGGGGCCATGGGCTGTCCGCCTGAGGTTTTGGAAAAGGCCTGGGCATCGGATATGATTTGGTATGGTCCGGGGGGAATCGGAGCTTCCTATACCATTCCGCGCTACCAGGAACAGCACCAGCTTCCGTTCCGCAATCATTTAAAGGACAAAACCTTTAACGGGCATGTATGCCGGTTTGCGGAAGGCAACTTTGCATGCTTCTTCGGCTGGCCCAACCTGACCAATACACCCATTGGAGGATTTCTGGGCTTACCCGGAGGAGGAAGGGGAGATATGCAGGTGGTGGATGTTTACTGCCGCAGGGGAGACAAGCTTTCTGAAAACTGGGTTTTAATCGACCTCCCATACTGGCTGAAACAGCAGGGACTGGATATTTTTGAGAGGACACGTCAGATTCTGAACCACGACTGATTGTAAGCCGGCTCAGCCGTAATACGGAACCGGACCAAATATAAATTTAATAGAAAGGCAGGCATGACAATGACATTTACAATCATAGATGCTGCAATCATTTTCATTTATCTTATGGGAATGCTTGTGTTAGGATTTATCATGGGGAAGACCAACAAAACCCAGGAAGATTATTTTGTTGCAAAGCGTTCATTGCCATGGCTGCCAATCGGATTGTCCATTGCTGCCACCATGATTAGCTGCAACAGCTTTGTGGGAGGCCCAGGATGGGGGTATCACAGCGGACTGCTTCCGTTCATGCAGAACATTACGGTGCCTTTGGCATTATTCATCAGCACTACTATATTTGTGCCCATGCTGTACGATCTGAAACTGACATCCGTATATGAGTACATTGAACTCCGGCTGGGTCCTAAAACACGGATGGCGGCAGTGCTGGGCTTCATCCTCAACTCCCTGATTCAGGTCAGCTCCATGGTTTTTGTCCCTTCCCTGGTCCTGCAGCGTTTTATGGGTGTCAGCATAAACATCATAATACCGGTCATTGTGGTGATTGCGGTGGTTTACACAATGGCCGGCGGAATCAAGGCAGTTATCTGGACGGATGCTATCCAGATATTGGTAATATGGGGCGGCCTGATAGGCGGAATGATTTTCATGTTCGCAAAGAGCAATATCGGATTTCTTGAAACCGTCCACATGGCTGCACAGGCAGGGAAGCTGAGGGCATTTGACGCCAGCTGGCAGTTCTCCCTGACCAATGAGAACGGATTATGGGCGGCATTGGTAGGAGGACTGTTTATGTGGTCACGGTATTTTTCCTTTGACCAGGCCCAGGTTCAAAGGATGTTTACGGCTAAATCCATACGGGAATTAAAGCGTTCGTTTGTGGTGAGCGGTATCATGATGAATGTCCTCTATTTCCTGTTCATTTTTCTGGGAGCACTGTTATTTATACAGTTTGGCGGGGCAGCCTTTGAAAATGCCAATGATGTGATGATCCGTTTCATCGGAGGACTGCCGGCAGGACTGGTGGGGCTGCTGCTGGCAAGTTTGTTTGCTGCAGCCATGTCCAGTGTGGATTCCCTGCTGAATTCCATGTCCACGGTATTTACCAAAGATATCTATGAAAGATATATAGAAAAGGGAAAGGAGGCCTCCTTAAAGACCTCCATGATGGTATCGGCCGTCTGGGGAATCCTGGTATATATCATCACCATGCTGGCCTTTTCCGGTACTTCAAAATCCATTTTGGCGGTTATCGGCAGCTATATATCCTATATAAGCGGCCCTACCTGCGGTATATTTCTTTTAGCCATGCTTACGAAAAAGGCCAATGACAAAGGAACGGTATGCGGTGCTGTATTTGGTTTCATTATCACATTGCTGTTTGGAACATTGGCCGGATTTACCTGGATGTGGAATTCTGCCTTTGGCACGGTGATGACCTTTCTGGCAGGGTATGGATTCAGCTGCCTGTTTGGAGAGCCGGCAGGAGAACAGGCCCGGCGTTATACAATCCGCGGCCATATGGCCTGTTTGAAGGAGCAGGGGCGTACCGAGGAAAACGGTATCAGCCTTATGCCCTTTGCGGTTGACAGATACAGTATGATCCTGTTGGTTTTCTTTTTGATTCAGCTGGCGGTCATCTGTTTCTTTCAGCGGGCTTAGGGGCATACTCCGGCGGCCCGTGTGCGTCAGACTGTCCCGGCTCCCATGAACTGCGCTATCAGCCCTGATGTAAAGAAAGTCCCGAAGATCACTAGCAGCGACACCAGAACGCCCTTCCAGCCAATGGACAGGAATGCTTTCCAGTCCTTTCCTAACAGCACGCCGGCAAAGGCCAGAATGGGGGTAATGGAAGCCATTAAATCAATTTTACCGGTCCAGTAGATAATGGGAGCGGATACGGGAGAAGCAGGGACGGCGGCCAGCATTCCGATAATTCCGATATAGGTTACAGCCGGCAGGCTGCTGGGGATGAAGTGTTTTGCCGTCAGTCCAAGGAAGCTGATTACGCACAGAATCAGCATTCCCGGAATGGATTCCAGAAACCGGCCCCCATACCCCACGATATTACAGGCCATGGTCAGAATCACCATTACAGTCAGTGAAATTACCCATTCCACGCAGAGACTTTTAAAAGATACTTTTTCGCTCATGACGGTACCCCTTTTCTTTTCATGACCTTATAAATCAGGTTGCTCAGTGGGATGGTTATAAAGATCCCAAGGTAGACTGTGATTGCAGATGAGATAACATTGCTGATGGTTGCAAAGGCTGTCAGCGTGTCGGGATTGCTGGCAGGGGATGCTTCTATCACACCTGCCAGTCCTGCCGCCATCATGGAGGAACTTCCTGCCCCCACAGCCATGGCGGCGGCTTCAGGGCGGAAGATTCCAAGGGTGACAAAAAGCGGAGGAATAACACTCATAAAAATGCTGCCGAATACGGTTCCCACGATGTAGCAGACCATAACGCCCTTAAATTCATCGGATTCACTGCCGTACATATCGGCAATCAGAGCAACATTGGGCTCGCGGCTGAGCGCATAGCTCATGCCCACGGCTTCCCGTTTCATGCCTAATATCAGGGCAATGGGAAGGGCAAAAAGCACGGTTCCAATGTTTCCGATGTTCTGTAAAATCAGGATTGGACTGGCGGAAATCATCTCCTTTATGGAAGCGCCGCTGGAAATGCCCAGCTTTGCCATGGCGAACACAACCCCCATGGACAGCATCCTGGAAGCAGCCGGAACATAAGCTTTCCCCACTCCCCGGACTGGTTTTGCCAGATACAGGACCAGCATAAGAAGCATGGCGTATAACAGCGGCAGAAAGGTAACGGTAAACCTCCCTAAGGAGAGCTTAATGGGACCAATGAATTCTGCGGCCAGGCAACACAGGATAACACATAGAAAAAATGAAGAGTATTGTTTTGTCATATCAGACAGTTTCTTTCGCATAGTTATTGCCCCCCTTCTCTGGGCCGTCCGGCCTATTTTTTCAGCTTTTCCAGAATCTCCGCCCGTCTGGCTTTTGTTCTGCGCAGCCAGATAACAGTCAGTACCAGTCCGAAAACAGTAACGGCAAAAAGGTAGACAAAGAACAGGCGGTATCCGGCGGCACCTGGAAAATGATCCAGAATCACACCAGCTACAAAGGGTGATGTGGCCTCCGGCAGATAGCCAATGGCACATATCAGGCCGATAGCGGTTCCCACGCATTCAGGCGGGAAATATTCCTCATCCATAATGGCAAAATGCATGGTTACGCACATATACATGCAGAAGAAAATCATCAGGCAGGCCACCAGAATGGGAAGGACTCCCATGGAGGACGGAACGGCCAGGATAATAACCAGAGCAATAGCGAGTCCAATCTGTCCAATGAGCATGACCTTGGAATTGTTGATTCTGTCGCCCAGCACGCCTGCCCCGAAGGAGGCAATGGGACGTATGTACTGTGAGGAAGAGGACAGAACAGCGCCAAGAAGCGCGCTGACACCGAACACCTCGGTTACATAAGGTGAAATATAGTAGTAACCGGTGCTGATGGTTAATGTCGCGAAGATGATGCCAATCATCAGCCAGACTGCAGGCATTTTGAGGGGCTTTGTAAGCATTTTTAAGTTTACAGTATCATTGCTGTCACCTTTTTTGCCATCGTCAATTCCCTTCAGCAGGACAATATCAATCACACCCAGGAGAATGGTCATAACAGAATAGAACAGAATGATTCCGCGTACGCCAAAGGATTCGCTTTTTATAATCGTCATCTGGCCGAAAATCAAAGCAGCGATTGCCAGATATACGGCGTTTGAGATGCCGCGTCCTCCTTCAAAGATACCGAAGGCCTTTCCCTGCTCATTGACAGATGCCAGATTACGCACCGCCTTTGTCTGAGCCGGGAAAAAGAGCATCAGGCAGGTGATGGCAAACAGCCCGTGAATGATTACCATAATGATGGGAGAAGGAATGGTCAGCATCACAAGTCCCAGGGCACCTGTTGATATCATGGCTGCGGGAATCAGTTTTTTGATGGATATGTAGTCGCAGATAATTCCGCCGAACAGGTATGCGGCGATTCCGCCTACGCCGAGGGCCGTACCGCACAGGCCCATCTGGGTATTGGTCATGCCGAAGGTTTCCATAAAGGGATTATAATAGTATGAACGGAACCAGGGAAGAGAGCAGATAAAGGAACCGGACAATGTCAGCGTGATTAAGAGCGGCAGATTCTTTTTTAAGGATGGAGTTTCCATATGTTCACCTCGTTTGTCCATTATGGTAAAATTTGCTCGGTTTCAAGGGACTTTACATAAGTACAGTAGTCTTCGGCGCTGGCGAACAGGGGCTTATGGGCCGCCTTCACTTTTTTGGCCAGGGCGCCCCCATCATCCAGCAGGCGGCAGGCCATGGCAGCCAGAAATAAAGATGCGGTTTCATATATTTTCCGGTCCGCAATCCTGTAATCCGCCCCGTGATGGTCCCCATACATATAGTTGACAAATACCTGAATTCCGGGAATGACCTCGTTTAAGTCGCCAAGATCCGTAGAACCGCAGTTATGTCCGCCTTTGTTTACGCGGCCTTTGCCCAGGATATCGTCTGCTGTCTGAACCGCTGCCTGGTCAAGCTCCGGCAGGGGGCGGTAGGGCAGGTAACCAGGCTGTGTGCGAACCAGGGCCTTCCCGCCGAAGGCGTAAGCGCCTGCCCCCATGGCCTGGTCAAATTTCTTTGAAACATCCAGAACCGTTTCCGTCTTTCCGGCACGGCACAGACATTCTACGCATACTTCCTCAGGAATGGCATTTACAACCGTACCGCCTTTGGTGATGATTGGATGAACACGCACAGTATCGCTGTCCTTAAAGGTTTCTCTTAAGGAATTGAGAGCAGTCAGAGCCGTGTTTGCCATGTACAGGGCGTTGATCCCGTTTTCCGGATCCGCTGCCGCGTGGGCGGATCGTCCCTGGAATGTGACATTTTTGGAGATGAAGCCGTTGTGGGAGCCAAGGATGGTGATTGTGCCGTCATTTCCCAGTCCGGCGTGCATGGAGATGACAATGTCCACGCCGTCGAATGCGCCCCGGTACAGCAGTTCCGCTTTGCCGCAAAGGTAATGGAGCCGTCCCTTTTGGATTTCCCGGGTTCTCCACTCTATCTCCAGGCATTCCTCCGCAGGAACACCGGCTAACATGACCTTTCCGCCGAAATTCTCTAATACGCCGCTCTCTGTGAGAGTGATGAACGCCCCCATGGCTGTGGCCACCTGGATGGAATGGCCGCAGGCATGGGCTGCACCTGTTTCAGGATTGCAGTCCGGATGGGAATAGCAGATAAGTGAATCCATCTCTCCCATGATCATCACACAGGGGCCGGGCCTTCCGGTGTCATAGGTACAGGTAAAACCTGTTACATCCGGCCAGGTACAGGCCTCAAAGCCATGGTTTTTCAGAACCTCCAGACAGTATTTCTGGGTTTCTGTTTCTTTAAATCCTGCCTCCGGGTGATGCCAGAGCCAGTCACCATTTGCCTCTATCTCCGGCAGTTGTTTCTTAAGCTCGGCCTTCAGCCGGTCCAGAGTTTTCTTGTATAATTCTTCCATTCAGTTTTCCTCCTGATTTCCGATAAAAGTAAAATATGCTGCATTTACGGATACGCGCGTCCTATGATTTTGTATTTTATTACTAAGACGGTCAGGAGTAAAGTACCATAATGATTTTGATATGTGTACCAATATGAATATTGGTACACTATTTTGTTAGATCCGGCAGGAATTCAGGACCTCTGCCATGCGCCGGCACCCCTCTGTGATTTCTTCGTCCGTGACAGAGGAATAGGAGACCCGGATATAAGACTCTCCATGGCTGCCCTCGGCAAAAAAGGTATTTCCCGGCATGAGAAGCAGTCCTGTCCGCTCTGCCGCTGCGGCAATCTGCCGGTCATTTGTATATTCAGGCAGGCGGATCCAGATAACAAGACCGCCGTCCGGGACAGAGAAAGACAAACCGGGAATACAGGAGAGGGCGCTGCACATCAGATCGCGTTTTTTTCTGTAAAAGTCAATCAGAAACTGTCTGTGCTTTTCATAGTATCCCTTTTCAAAAAAACGGGCCCACATATACTGGCTTAAGCTGTTGAGAAACATCTGATCCTTATTCACAATACGCCGGTAGGTCTTGATCACATTATCAGGAGCCACGATATAGCCCACCCGGGCGCCGGGGAAAAAGGACAGATTAAAGGAATCTATATAAATGACCGAGTTGGTGCGATCCATGGAGTACAGGCTTGGAAGCGTAATGCCGCTGTAGTTAAAGTCGAACAAGGAGTCGTCTTCCACTATGGGGATGTTGTGTGATAGGGCGCACTGAAGAAGCCGTTTCCTTTTTTCCAGGCTCATTACGGCTGCAGAGGGGTTGTGGAAGTTTGGCATGGAATAGATTAACTTGGGGCGATAGCGTTCAACCAGGTTTTCCAGTATTTCGATCTGGATACCGTCTTTTTCCACGGGAACAAAGAGCACATGGGATCCTGTATGCAGGAGGATGTTGACAATGGCAGGCATGACCGGTTCCTCCACAATCGCAAAATCACCTTCTTTCAGATACATGAAGGCAATATTGCTCAGGGCCTCGTATGTCTCGGTTATGATTTGGATATTCTGGGGCTGTACGTAAATCTTCCGCCCAAAGAGCAGGGATGCCAGGCATGCTCTCATACGCTCCGTTCCCTGGGGATCGCAGAACCAGAATGGCTCTAAGTCGTCACCGGAAGTAATTTCATCCATAATCTCATGCAGATAAGGCAATGGAAGTGTTTCCTTATTTACCAGAACGCCGGCAAAGGAAATGCTATCGGAGAGGTATGAGGAATTATACAGACGCTGGAACGTATTTTGCGTCCCTAGAAAATGGTAATTAAAGTTCTTGTCCAGAGAAGAGAATGCTTTCCTTGTATCCGGTTTGCCGTCGGGTTTTACCTCGGAGGGGCTGTTTCTCACAAAATATCCCCTGGGTGCCTTGACGGAGGCATAGACCAATCCCTCATGAATGAGCATCTCATACGCCTTTTTAACAGTATTGCGGTGGACACCCAGCTTTTCCACCAGCTGGCGCTCCGAGGGCAGCTTAAAGCCGTCGGAGAGCTGGCCGGAGAGTATCTGACTGCGGATTGTGTTCCGGATCTGTTTGTACAGCGGGGTTGTACTGTTTTTCTTCAGTTGAATCTCCATATTCGCTCCTTTTATGGTAATTCTTTAAAGTTTCTGTCTTGTTTTATATCATTCTAATTCAATTATATTACAAAAACAATGAATTTCTGCCATATGCGGAGTTAACCTGAATGCTGACCGCTCGTTTGAAACCGTACGCCTCAAATATGACTGACTTAAAGGAGACCAGCTATGAAAAGTCAAGTATAAATTAGGTGGAAATTTCAATTCCGTGT